>JAABUM010000120.1_pt1 | contig 155148 bp, 148 predicted proteins | sample 5559161 | NCBI WGS metagenome assembly JAABUM01 (sample SAMN10711868, study PRJNA513369) | rock metagenome | isolation source: Antarctica rocks | place: Antarctica: Victoria Land, Siegfried Peak nord | reverse complement strand
AGGGATAAGCTCAACCTTGGCGGGCATGGCGCTCCGGATCCGTAGAATTGGCCTCGAGAACCACATTCTACGCTGGATCAAGGGCTTGTACTATGCCCGCCAACCCTCAAGAATTATCCAGGCTAGAGTATAAGACCAAACGCCTGGACTGCCGGTCGTCCCGTGCTGGACGCAGCCTGACCAGCGCCGTTCGCGGCCGCGACCAGATAGCGTTTTGCGAAGGTCTCGACAAAGTTCTTGTTCTTAAGCTGCTTGATGTCGAGTTTGTTGGTGATCGCGTTCTCTTGCGCGTTCAGCGTCTGGTAGGCGATCTCCAGGGGGATCCCGAGCGTCGTCGTTACGACCCGGCGCAAGATCGGGTTGCCCAGTATGTCGTCGGCTTTCTTGACCGACGCCGCCTGCTCCCGGAAGGCCAGCGCGTCCGACAATCCCGGCGTCGTCGCATCGAGCGACTTGCGCCAACTGATCTCGGCATAGGCGCTTGCCACGGTATCGAGCACCTTGGGATTGCGCAAAATCGCTAACCCCTTATCGGCGAAGTCATAGGTCGCCGCCGCCGCCTTCCAAGCCGTATTAGGCAGCACGTTGGCCAACGACTTCGGATCGCTCGGCTTCGACAGTAGGGCCTTGGTCGTAAGCGCCGTGAAGCCAATCTGGTCCGCCAAGCCGTTCACAGTCAGCAGCACACGCTGCACGACCGGGTTTGCCAGCAGGGATTTCGCGTCCTTGGCGCTTGCCACCGCCTTGCGGAATGCAGCCAAGTCGCGCTGCACCTCCGGCTTCTTTGCCTCGGCAGCAATCTTTTTAGACTGATTCTGCTCCGCCTGCTTTAGCGCGAGGATGGGATTGCCGTATGCGACACTGCTTGATGCCGCGCCACCATACAGCACGCTCAGATCAAGGCCGGTGATCGCGCCGCTCATGGCTAGCCGGATAGCCCGGCGGTGATGTCCTCGTTCACCGCAATCAGGAAGGCGAAGTCGGGCGTCGACGCGCGCATCTCCCGCTGCAGTGCCTGTCCAACCGAAACGATCGACCCTCGCAGGCCAGCCGGCAACGCATTGGCTGGGTCGCGCAGCAGGTCGCCAATCATCATCCACAGCCTGCTGTTGTCCGCCAGCGCCTTGGCTTGGTCCAGCTGCGTCCCGTCCTGCGCCGCACGCAGCGCGCCGGTCACGCGGCGAAACACGTCCGCCTCCTGCTCTCGGGGGCTGCGGTGGGCGGACGCGGCTCGGTAGGCGCGGGTGGCCTGTGCTTGCTGCATGGTTGCGTTCTCCTACTGAATGGCCGTGCGGGGACGGACCCCGATCTCATCCGGAGTATCGCCGACGCACCGGCCGAGCACGGTGTCCTCGTGCCGGATGATGCGCCGCGTCAGTTTCAGGGCGGCGTAGCACTCGTCGGCCTCGACCAGGGACAGCACACGATCCAGGATGTCGCGCGCCAGTGTGGAGGTCGTGGCGGCGCGGAAATCGGCGATGGTCGCCCGCACCTGCACCATACCGCGGACCCGTTCGTCGTCGGTGCCGATATAGGCGAGCTGCAAAGCGAAATAAATGCGCCGCGCCGGGCTGTCGGCGTGTTCCGGGGCCATGATCTGCTTGCCGAACAGGAAGCGCGCGTGGGTCGTCAGCTCGATCCGGGTGCGGGTGCGGAAACGGAGCGAGGCCCCGTTCACGATCATCGCCTCGCCGGCGTGCAGTTCGAGTACTAGGTTCGTCATGCGGGTTTCCCGGTTGGTTCGATTGCCTCGACCTCGAGGCAACGGTCCGGCGGCGCGCCTTTTGCCCGCCGCCGGACGAGTTACTTGAACAAGCTCAGCAAGCTTTGCGGAGCCTGGTTGGCGAGCGATAGCGCCTGCGTGCCCAACTGCTGCTTGATCTGCAGCGATTGCAGCTTGGCCGACTCCTTTGACAGGTCGGTGTCGATCAAGGCGCCCAGGCCGGCATTCAGGCTGTCGATCTTCGAGCTGTTGAACGTGATCGTCGAGTCCAGCAGGTTCGAATCGGAACCGATCTGGTTCAACTGGTCCGCCACGCCCTTCAGCGCCGTGGTGAACGCCGTCGCGCCAGTCGTCGACGTTAGCGCGAGCGAGGCCTTAGTCTGGTCGGCGCCCGCCGCGATGGTGCCGAACGAGTCTGCGCTTCCCGCGGTTCGAGTAAACGTCGAACCGATCAGCGTCGCCAGCGTGTTGGCCAGCCCGCTATTGTCAGCGGCCGAGATCGTGTCGGTCGACCCTTGTTCGCTGTTGATCACGGTCTTGCTTGTGCCCGCAACCGCGCCCGTCGCCTTCCCCAACAGCGTCTGGCCGTTGTAGGTCGAGTTATCGACGGTGTTGGCGACCGCAACCACCAGGTTCTTGTAGGACGTGACGTACTGGTCACGCTGGTCCTGCGGGATGCTGCTGTCGCCGATCTTCACCAGCAGCGTCCTCGCAGTATTTACGCTGTCGGAAAGCTTGCCGAGCGCGCTGAGCGCCGTGCCGACCAGGCCCTTGGCATTGCCAAGCTGCTCGTTCACGCTGGTCAGCGCACCGACATCGGAGCGCACCCGCTGCGCGACGGCATAGGCGCCGCCGTCATCGGTAGCATCCGCCACACGCAAGCCCGTCGAGATACGCTTCTGCGACGCCTGAAGCTGCGTGTTGGTCGAGTTCAAAGACGCCAGCGCGACCTGTGCGCCGATGTTCGTGTTGACTGAGTTCAAAGACATAATGATTTACCCCGTACAGCCCGCACACGATCCGATCGGTGCGGCCTGCTTTCGTTCACAACGCCGGATTTTGCCGGCGTAGGGGCAGTCTCGCCGAAAATACTTAGGAAATTATGAACGAAACGAAGAAAAATCGGGGTCAGGCGCTTTATGCAACCCAGCGATACAGCCACGTTTCCGAAAGCGGCCCCTGCTCACCCTGCAGCGCACATCGCAGCTCTGCCGAAGCAGCGCCCGCCGGGTCGAACACGACGCTGATCCGCCAGCCGCCGGTCTCCGGATTGGCGCCGGAATAACCCTCCTCCGCCCGCCCGGCGCTGCTCCCCAGCTCAACCCGCGTCTTCGCATCGGCCGCCAGCGATTTGACCGCGTCCCCGATCAGGTCGAGCACGAACACCCGCGTGCCCGGCGCCGTCCCCGCGCCCGTGCGCATCTCCGCCACCCGTGCCAGCCGCGCATCGCCCGGCGCATCGGCGCCCCAGTGCATGCGATAGGTGAAGCTGTGTTCCCCGCCAGCCCGCAGCGGCTCGCGGCTGCGCCAGAATGTGACGATGTTATCGTTGTATTCGCTGTCGGTCGGGATTTCGACCAGGTCCACCGCACCCACGCCCCAGTCGCCAATCGGTTCGATCCATAGGCTGGGCCGCCGGCCGTAAAGCACCTCCAGATCGCCGAAATCGCGGAACTCCCGCTGGCGCTGCAGCAGTCCGAAGCCGCGCGGGTTGGCGTCCATGAATGCGCTGAACTGCACGGCCGCTGGGTTGGTCAGCGGCCGCCACAGCCGCTCGTTTCGCCCGGTCGCCGCGGCCAAACCGTCGCTGTCGTGCACGGCGCTGCGCCAATCGTCGGACCGGGCGTGATCGCGGGCGCTGAAATGATACATGCTGGTCAGCGGCGCGATCCCGGCCTCGGCGATGGCGGCCCGCGGGAAGAATACGCTTTCGACGTCCATCACCGTCGTGTCACCCGGGCGCACGGTGAAACGGAACGCGCCGGCCACGCTGCGGCTGTCGAGCAGGGCGTGGATCACCATGGTGCCGACGCCGGGCTGCGGACGCTCGAGCCAGAAAGCGCGGAACAGCGGAAACTCCTCCGGCCGCGGCGTGCCGGTGCCGATCGCGAGGCCGCGCGCCGACAGGCCATAGAACTGGCCGCGGCCGACCGCGCGGAAGTAGCTCGCGCCGAGGAACACGCAGAACTCGTCGAACTCGCCCGGGCGGTTGATCGCGGCATGAACGCGGAACCCGGCGAAGCCCAGCCGGTCGGGTACGCGCACCGCCGGGTCGTCATAGTCGAACAGGTCGGGATCATAGGGGACCGGCGACGCCTGGCCGTCCCTGACCTCGAAAATCTCCACCAAGGGGTGATAAAGGAACCCACGCGGAAAGAAGCCAACCTGGAACGGCAAGTCCTGCCCGCGCCACAGCGCCCGCTCCTGCTTGAAGCGAATGCCGCGATACTGCTCATAGGTCATGGACGCCGCAGCGCCCGGCAGCGTCGTGTCCGGATCGCGGAACGGCCGCTTCGCCAGGTCCTGGGCGGCGCGGCGCACGGTCGAGCCCGTGAACGGAGCCGCAGGCAGCACCGCCGCGGCCGTAAAGCCAGCGCCCCCCTGGATCACTTGGCGGCGCGTGATCTCATGCAAGGCGTCTCTCCTTGTGGGCCAGGAGCGAACCTGCTGGCCGGCGCCGGCGATTGTCAACCGGGCCTCCGCACGCCCGCTTGCACTCCTATATCCCAGCGATGCATCCGACCGTCCGCGTCATCGACCTCGAAACCACGGGATCCCGCCCGCCCGCTGACGGCGTGGTCGAGATCGGCTGGCAGGACGTTACAAATGTAGCCGGGGCCGACGCGGGCGCCACCGGCTGGCGGGTCACGGCCGAACGCGGCGCGCTGTTCGTCAATCCACAGCGCCCGATCCCGTCCCGCACCGCCGCCGTGCACCACATCATCGACGCCGACGTGGCCGGCAGCCTGCCGTGGCACGTCGTGGCACCCCCGATCCTGGCCGCCCCCGGCTTGCTGGCGCTGGCGGCGCACCGGGTGGAGTTCGAACGGCGCTGGTGCGTCGACGCGCTGACCGGCGGGCTGCCATGGGTGTGCACCTATAAATGCGCGCTGCGGCTATGGCCGGAGATGCCGTCGCACTCGAACCAGGGACTGCGCTACGAGCGCATGCCGGACGGGCTGGACCGTGCGTTGGGCTTGCCGGCGCACCGGGCCGGACCGGACGCCTACGTCACCGCGCACCATCTGCGGGACATGCTGAACGAGGCCAGCCTCGACCAGCTTATTGCCTGGTCGCGTGAGCCGGCGCTGCTGGTCCGCGTGCCCTTCGGCCCATTCCGCGGCCGGCGCTGGGCCGACCTGGACGACACGGCGCTCGACGCCATCCTGGCGCGCGACAGCGACCGCGACATGCGTTTCACCGCCCGCCACGAGCGCGACCGCCGCAATGGGCCCGGCCCGGCCCCGGCATCCCAGGCGATGCTGCTGTAGCGCCGACCCGTACGCAACAGGCTGTCGCCATGCGCATCGGCCGGGCTATGGTCGCCGTGCGCTGGGCACCAAGCAGGAGCGAACATGTATCGGGCCACGGCCGGCGGCGAGCGGCACTGCTTTCCGAGCCTCGCCGCGCTGATGGCGCAAGCGACGCCGCTGCGCAGCGGCGACCAGCTCGCCGGCCTCGCCGCAGACAGCCAGGCGCGCCGGGTCGCGGCGCAGTGGGCGCTGGCCGACCTGCCGCTTTCGGAGTTCCTGACCGAGGCGGTGGTGCCCTACGAGGCCGACGAGGTTACCCGGCTTATCCACGACACCCACGACAAAGCCGCCTTCCGGCCCGTCGCGCACCTGACCGTGGGCGGGTTCCGTGACTGGCTGCTGTCCGACGCTGCGACCGCCGAGGCGCTGACTGCCCTCGCGCCGGGCCTCACGCCCGAGATGGTGGCCGCCGCGAGCAAGCTCTGCCGCCTGCAGGACCTGATGGTGGTCGCAGCCCGGACCCAGGTGACGACCCGGTTCCGCGGTACGATCGGCCTGCCCGGCCGGCTGTCGACCCGGCTGCAGCCCAATCATCCCGCCGACGACCCGCGCGGCATCGCGGCCAGCATCCTGGACGGCCTGCTGCTCGGCTCCGGCGACGCCTGTATCGGGGTGAACCCGGCCACCGACAGTCCCGACCGCACCCATACGCTGCTGTGCCTGCTCGACGAAATTCGCCAGACGCTGGCCATTCCCACGCAGACCTGCGTCCTGGCGCACGTGACCACGACGATGGAACTGATGCGCCGCGGCTCACCGGTGGACCTGGTGTTCCAGTCGATCGCCGGCACCGAGGCCGCCAACGCCAGCTTCGGCATCTCACTGGCCCTCTTGGATGAAGCGCATTCGGCGGCTGAGGCGCGGCACCCCGGCGTGAATGTCATGTATTTCGAGACCGGCCAAGGCAGTGCCCTCTCGGCCGGCGCGCATCACGGGGTGGACCAGCAGACGCTGGAGGCGCGGGCCTACGCCGTCGCCCGCCGCTACCGGCCGCTGCTGGTGAACACCGTCGTGGGCTTCATCGGCCCGGAGTATCTGTTCGACGGCAAGCAGATCACCCGGGCGGGTCTCGAGGACCATTTCTGCGGCAAGCTGCTGGGCCTGCCGATGGGGGCGGACGTCTGCTACACCAACCACGCCGAGGCCGACCAGGACGACGCCGACGCGCTGCTGGCGCTGCTGGTCGCGGCCGGCGTCACCTTCGTCATGGGCGTGCCCGGCGCCGACGACATCATGCTGGGATACCAGAGCACCTCGTTCCACGACGCACTGGCGATGCGCGACCTGCTGGAACGCCGCCCGGCGCCGGAGTTCGAGGCGTGGCTCCGGGACCAAGGCCTGCTGGACCACGCCGGCCGCGTGCGCCCGCCGGCGCTTCCAGCCGCGTTGTCCCAGCGCTTCCAAGCCATGCTGACCGCCGCATGACCGACCCGGCTGAGACGCCGATGCGCGCCCTCACCGCCGCCCGGATCGGCCTGGCACGCACTGGAGCGTCGCTGGGCACCTTGCCGCTGCTGGAGTTCCGCCTTGCCCATGCCCGCGCCCGCGACGCCGTGCATCATGCGCTGACGGCGCCGTCGGCGCTGGAGGCGCTGGGCCTGCCGGTCGTGTCGGTGCACAGCCAGGCCGCCGACCGGCGCAGCTACCTTATGCGCCCGGACCTGGGCCGCGTTCTGGCTGCTTCGACGGGACCCGTGCTCGCGGCTCATGCCGGCAAATTTGACCTGGCGGTGATCGTAGCGGACGGCCTATCCGCGCTCGCGGTGGAACGTCATGCCGCGCCCGTGCTGACCGCGCTGCTGCCGGCTTTGCGTGCGGGCGGCTGGACGCTGGCGCCGCTGATCGTGGCGCACCAGGCACGGGTGGCGCTAGGTGACGCGGTGGCGCAGGCGTTGCGGGCCGGCGCGGCACTGGTGCTGATCGGTGAGCGCCCGGGCCTATCGGCGCCGGACAGCCTGGGGGCCTACCTGACCTGGGCGCCGGCGGACGGGACGACGGACGCGGACCGCAACTGCGTTTCCAACATCCGCCCGGACGGGCTTGGCTACCAAGACGCGGCGTGGAAGCTGGCGTTCCTGCTGGACCGGATGCGGGCGACCGGCGGGTCTGGGGTGCGGCTGAAGGATGACTCCGAACATTTGGCATCGGCGACCTGTTTGGTCCCGGGATGAAGCTGTCACAGACATGCTGAGTGCCGACGCCGGCTGTTTGCAGGGTTCGGCGGCGTTGGACGGCAGTTTCCTCACAGCTCCACCTTGGTTCCCAATTCCACAACCCGAGGCGTCGGGATAAGGAAGTAGTCCGGCGCCCGAACTGCGTTGCGTGCCAGGAGGGCGTAGATCCGCTCCTGCCAGATCGGCATGTCTGGAACCAGCGCCGGCACCGGGTCCTCCCGTCCCATGAAGAACGATGCCGTCGTGGGATCACAGCCCGCTTCCGGATGCGCGGCCAGCGCCGCCGGAACGTCTGGTTTTTCCGCAAAGCCGAACCGGATCTCCACCTGCCGAAATCCCGCTTTCAGCTCCTCAACGGCAATGCGCTCGCTTTCGGCGACCCGCGGCGTGCGGAAGGTCGACACTTTCAACAGTATGACGTGCTCATGCAGCACGCCATTGTGGCGCAGGTTGAGCGTCAGCGCTGCAGGCATTACGTCGTGTTGCTTAGTAAAGTAGACTCCCGTGCCTGGCACCCGCATGGGACCGCCGGGCTGGCCTAGCCTTGCGAGAAATCGATCCATCGGCACTGCGTCTTCATCGCGCTTGGCAAACGCGACATCACGGCCACGGCGCCAGCACAGCATAAGCGTGAGCGCCACCGCCCCGGTCAGCAGCGGGAACCAGCCGCCTTGGGGAATTTTGTGAACATTCGCCGAGACGAACACGATGTCGAGCGTCAGGAACAAGCCGGCTACCGGCGCCACCAAGACCAAAGGCCATTTCCAAACACCCCGTGCGACGGTGGCGACGAGCAGCGTGGTGACCAGCATGTCGCCCGCCACCGCAATGCCATAAGCGTTGGCCAATGCATCCGAACTGCGGAACCCGAATACAAGCCCAAGCACGGCGGCCGCCAGCAGCCAGTTGATCTGGGGAACGTAGACCTGCCCGGCCGACTCCTCCGAGGTTTGATGCACATCGAGGCGCGGCAACGCGCCGAGCTGGATCGCCTGCTGCACCAGGGCAAAGGCCCCGGAGATGACGGCCTGGCTTGCGATAACGGTAGCCGCCGTGGTCAGCAGCACGGCCGGTATCAGGAGTATGCCGGAGAATAGGTTGAAGAACGGGTTCTCGGCTGCTGCCGGGTCGGAAAGCACGAGTGCGCCCTGGCCGAGGTAGTTCAGCACCAAAGCCGGCATAACAAAGGCGAACCAGTCGATCCGAATGGCGCCACGGCCGAAATGCCCCATGTCGGCATACAGTGCCTCCCCGCCTGTGAGGGCCAGGAACACGGAGCCGAGTACGGTGAACGCGGTCCAGCCATCAGCATGGGACGCATAGGAAATGGCATAGCGCGGGTCCAGTGCCGCGATGATGCTGGGATGCCCGACCACGTGCACGAGGCCTGCGAGAGCGAGCGTCGCGAACCAAACGACCATGACAGGGCCGAACAGCTTGCCGATCCCGCCGCTGCCGTGGCGCTGGATGGCGAACAGCGCGATCAGCACGGCCGCCGCGATCGGCACGACATACGGAGCGACGCTGGGCGCCGCGACCTCCAAACCCTCCACTGCGCTAAGGACCGAGATCGCCGGGGTGATCATGGCATCCCCAAAGAACAGTGATGCGCCAGCCAGTCCGACGACGAACAGCGCGCCTCGTAGCCGCCCGGCGACAGGCAGTGCGAGCGACAGCAGCGCCATGGTGCCGCCCTCGCCTTGATTGTCGGCCCGCATGACGAACACGACGTATTTGAGGGCGACCACCAGGACCACCGCCCAGAACACAAGTGAAAGCACGCCGAACACGGTGGCCTGCGCCGAGGCGCTCCCGGCGGCTTTCAGGGACTCGCGAAAAGCATAGATCGGGCTGGTGCCGATATCCCCGAACACCACGCCGAGCGCCCCTAACATCAAGATGTTGCGGGTGGGTTCGTTGGCGGCGGCGGGGGTGGAAACGGCGGCGGCCGTGGTCATGGGGCGGAACCTTCGCTAGCGGGAGGCTAGCCTGCCGCAAACACGCCGGGCTTTCCAGGCACTGTTCCGTAAGATCGCTTATCAATGGATCTGTCGCGACTCAACGCGAGAGGGGCGCGCTGGCCGCAGATGCACTGGAACGCCGGTCGAAAACCTATAAGATGACGTGCTTGGTCGATTGGGACGAGTTGCTCCGCGTCAGAAACGCAGCTTCGGGCTAATGAGGGTATTGAGATGCAAAGCGCGAGCATCGAATTCCTGCCGTGCCGTGAAGGCGGCTACTTGGTCACCCTTATCTCGACACCGAAGGCGCATATTGGGTCAACAGGTGGGGCGGGACGGGCAGATGGCCCGGGGCCGGCCGATGGCACTGCATACGTAAGCCGTCGTTCGGAAAGCGCCTGCTCTGGCACTGAACGTCTCCGTCGATGTCCGTGAAAAGAGAGTTGATGCGGCAGGATGTCGTGCGGCAGCGCATTGCGGACCGGGTGCGAGGCCGGGCAGACACATGCAACTAGGATGCGCCTCGTGCGCGCCGTCGTGTGTTTTAAAGTTCTGTACGTTCTTAGGCCGCGGTCGGTCGTAACACGGTAAGTCTCCAGACGATCTCGGTAAATGCGGCGGCTTGCGCTTATTCACAGTTCGTCGCGCTCTGCGTGAGATTGTGGCTCACGCGCGGGCTCTTGGCCACTTTTAGGTAAGGCTACTCCAGATATGCCGCTAATCCAATATCCGGACGGCCCATGACTTCTCAGGATTGACGGTGGCGTTTTCATCTAAAATGGCCAAGAGCCCACCAAAGGCGAGCGCGCGCCAGGCTGCGGAAAAATGCAAGCTGCCACAACGATTAGTTCTGGATTTTGGCAATCGGAAAGACTCGATCCGCCTGGGACCTAGACCCAGTTAGGTCCGAGCGCGGTCGTCGGCATCAGCATCCAGGTATCGCAGCACTGCATCGGCGAGCATCGCCCGCTGCAGCGCCGCGTCATCCGGCGCATTCAGGTCGCGTCCGAAAATGACCCGCCAGGTGTGGCGGTTCGACACGCGGTAGAAGCACATCGAGGCGATCATCAAGTGCAGGCGCAGCGGGTCGACCCCGGCCCGGAACACCCCGGCCCGCGCGCCTCGGGCCAGCAGGTCCCGCAGGATATCGAGCACCGCAAGGTTGCGGGAGACTATGGTCGGCGAACTCTTGATGTGCTGGGCCTCGTGGATGTTCGCCACCGAGATCAGCCGCACCCAGTCCGGGTGCGCGGCATGGTAGTCGAACGTGACATGGACCAGCCGGCGCATTGCCTCAACCGGAGGCAGGCCGTCGAGGCGCAACGACCCCTCGATCTCGCGCATCCCGGCATAGACGCTTTCCAGGACGGCGGCGAACAGGCCCTCCTTGCTGCCGAAGTGGTAGTAGATCATCGGCTTGGTCGTGCCGGCCTGCGCCACGATGTCGTTCACATGCGCACCGCTGAACCCCCGCTCGGCAAACAGCGCGGTCGCAGCGGTCAGGATACCTCGGCGCGTGCGTACGCCGTCATGCGGGCGCAGGCGGCGTGGGCTCGTGGTATCCGGCATCGGTCACTCCATTGGAAGTCCAAGCACTTTTATCGCAGCGCGCGACATGTCTGCGAAAACACCGCCAGGTCCTACGTTTTCTGTTGTTAAACCTACCGGTAGGTATGTATGTGCCGCTCAACCTAGGCCGCGCCAGCAGCAATAGGCGCCCGGGTGGAGGAACGTGCCATGCCTGCGGCTTTGCCAGCCCCGTCCGGATCATGCCCTTGAACCGCAGCGTGCCGCTATGACTGACCCCTATCGGCCCGTCCTGATCCGCACGCCGATGACTGCGGCCGCGGAGCGCACTACGACGCGCTGCTCGCCGACGGGTTCACGCCGATCAATTGCTGGGGCACGCCCGCCGATGTCGGGCAGGCCGTGGCCACGCTAGCGGCGGGGGACCTGCCGTTCATGACGGGCGCCGCGATTCCAGTGGATGGCGGGATGCACATTCACCAATACTAGGCGTTGGCCGAACCCGTCTCGGCGGGATCACCAAGCAGCCAGAAACGAAGAGGAGACCACGATGGACACCGCCATGGACCACGAGCCGCACGGCAGGCGACAGTCGAAGAAGGCCGCGGCCAGCGGCTGGATCGGCTCGGCGCTGGAGTATTATGACTTCTTCATCTACGCCACTGCGGCGTCGCTGATCTTCCCGCAAATCTTCTTCCCTTCGGCCGACCCCACGGTGGCCATCGTCGCCTCGCTGGCGACCTACGGCGTCGGCTACGTCGCCCGGCCCATCGGCGCCTTCGTGCTCGGCCACTACGGCGACACCCATGGGCGCAAGGGCGTGCTGCTGGTGTGCATGTTCCTCATGGGATTCTCCACCATGGCGGTGGGGCTGCTGCCGACCTATCAGCAGGTTGGCGTGCTCGCCCCGGTGCTGCTGGTGGTGCTGCGGCTGATCCAGGGCTTCGCGGTCGCCGGTGAGATCAGCGGCGCCAGCTCCATGATCCTGGAGCACGCGCCGTTCGGCCGGCGCGGCTTCTTCGCCAGCTTCACCCTGCAGGGCGTGCAGGCCGGGCAGATCCTGGCGGCGGCTGTCTTCCTGCCGCTGGCGCGCTTCATGCCGGCGGACGCGTTCAGCCTATGGGGCTGGCGCATCCCGTTCCTGCTCAGCGCGGTGGTCATCGTTGCCGGCTATATCATCCGGCGCGAGGTCGACGAAACGCCCGCCTTCGCCGAGGAGAGCGCAGTGCCCAAGGCGCCCATCGTCGAAGCCTTCCGGTTGAGCTGGGACGACATGCTGCGGGTCGTGTGCATCGCGCTGATGAACGTCATTCCCGTGGTGGCCACCGTATTCGGCGCGGCCTATGCGGTGCAGCCGGCCTATGGCGTCGGCTTTGCCAAGGACGTGTATCTGTGGATACCGGTGCTGGGCAACATCCTCGCGGTGCTCGTGATCCCCTTCGTGGGCAACCTGTCGGACCGGATCGGACGCCGGATACCGGTCATCGTCGGGGCACTCGGCTCGGGGCTGCTGTCGTTCGTTTACCTGTATGCCATCAGCATCCACAGCGTGCCGCTGGCCATTATTGCGTCGCTGCTGATGTGGGGCGTCGTGTATCAGGGCTACAACGCGGTGTTCCCGAGCTTCTACCCGGAGCTGTTCCAGACACGCACCCGGGTGTCGGCGATGGCTATCGCGCAGAACACCGGGACCACCATCACGGCCCTGCTGCCGGCCTTGTTCGCCGTGGTGGCGCCGCCGGGTTCGGCCAACATCCCGCTGACCGTCGGGGCGATCACCTTATACCAGCCGCCCTATCCAGTGACTGCTATCGCCCAAGTGCGCTGAGTGATGAAGACCGGACACCCGCGCGTGCTCATCAGCACGTTCCAGACGTCATAGCGGTCACTGGATAGGGCATTTGGTATTAGGCGTGACGGCCATCGCGGCCATTGCGGCCCTCAGCGCGCGGGAAACCTACCGGCTGCACTTGAACGACCTCGGACACCGCGGTGCCGTGCCGGTGCCGAAGCCGGAATACGACCGGATGCGGGCGCAGATCCTGATCGAGACCAGTCCGGCCCGGACCTGAGCCTACGCGGGCTGCCGCAGCCGCGGCGGCCCGCGCACCTGCGTAGCCTGGACTGGACCTCGGCTCGGCCGGGTCTGCTACTTCGCTCCCCCGTCTTTTGCCCCGTCATCAATCAGTCGCGCCAAGCGCCGCAGCGCCAGCAGGTAGCCCTGGGTGCCAAGCCCGGCGATGACGCCATCCGCCCGCAGCGATACGTAGGAATGGTGCCGGAAGGCCTCGCGCTTGTGGACGTTCGAGATGTGGACCTCGATCACCGGCGGGTCGAAGGTGTTGAGCGCGTCGAGGATCGCGACCGAGCTGTGGGTGAAGGCGGCCGGGTTGATGGCGATGCCACCCGCCGTGTCGCGCGCCTCATGGATCCAATCGATGATCTCGTATTCGCGGTTGCTCTGGTGGAAGCGCAGCTCGAGCCCGAGCTCATGCGCCAGCGCCCGGCAGTCGCGCTCAACGTCGGCCAGGGTCTCGTGGCCGTAGATGTGCGGCTCGCGCTTGCCGAGCAGGTTCAGGTTGGGGCCGTTGAGGACGAAAATGAGGCGGCTCATTGCGGGTCACTTTCAGTGTTTGGCCAAGATGTGGCCGAGGACGTCACGGATGCATCGGCGCTGCGATATGCCGCTGTCGACCAGCTCGGTTTCGCAGGGTGGTGCAAAAGTTTCACGACGTTGTTTGCGAACTCGGCTACGGCATTTCCACCGCCAATGCGTTGACGGGAGCAAGTAGAAAGGGAAAGCCATGGCCCAGCAGATACCAATGAGCCAATCCGACATCACCGGCGAGGCGCAGGACGACGGCACGATCGAGGTCGCGCCCGACCTCGCCTACCTGCGCCTCGCCATCGTCAACGCCGTCCTTTATGGCAAGCCCGGCGCGCCTGGTTGGGTGCTGGTCGATACCGGCGTCATCGGCATGGCCGGCCGCATCAGGCGCGCGGCAGCCGAGCGCTTCGGCGCCGATGTGCCGCCCGCCGCGATCGTGCTGACGCACGGGCACTTCGACCATGTCGGCACGCTGGAGGACCTGGCCCGCGGCTGGGACGTGCCGGTCTATGCGCACCCTTTGGAGCTGCCCTACTTGGACGGCAGCGCGTCGTATCCGCCGCCCGATCCGACGGTCGGCGGCGGCCTCACGGCGCTGCTGTCCCCGCTGTTTCCCCGCAGCCCGGTCGACGTCAAGGAGCGGCTGCACCCCCTGCCCGAGGACGGCAGCGTGCCGGGGATGCCGGGCTGGCGCTGGGTCCACGTGCCGGGCCACTCGGTCGGCCAGGTCGCCTTGTGGCGCGAGGCCGACCGCACCCTGATTGCCGCAGACGCCTTCGTCACCACTGCGCAGGAGTCGGCGTATGCCGCCGTCACCCAAGAGCCGGAGCTGCATGGGCCGCCCAAGTACTTCACCCATGACTGGCAGGCCGCCCGCTCGTCCGTCGTGCGTTTGGCGCAGCTGGAGCCGGACCTAGTGGTCACCGGCCACGGCCGGGCCATGCGGGGCGCCGCGATGCGGGAGGCGCTGCACACGCTGGCGCGGGATTTCGACCGGCTGGCGGTGCCGGAGCATGGCCGCTTCGTCGACGCCCCGCAGCGCGCGGAGGACGGCAGCGCCTACCGTTGAGTCAGTAACCCATTGCGTGCGGCAGCCACATGGCCAGACCCGGCACGAAGGCAATCACCAGGAGGCAGGCGAGCAACAGCGAAAGATAGGCCAGCATCGGTTTGACGGTTACCTCGATCGGCACCCCGCCGATCAGGCAGGCTCCATATAACCCAAGCCCGAGCGGCGGCGCGAACAGGCCGATTCCCATCGCGATCACCAGCACCACGCCGTAATGCAGCGGCGCGATGCCAAGCTGCGCCGCCACCGGCACCAGCAGCGGCCCGAAGATGATCAGTGCCGCCGCACCCTCCAGCACCGACCCCATGACAATCAGGATGCCGATGCTGAGCAGCATGAACATCCAGGTGCCGTGGTCGCGGGACAACGCGATCATCGCCTCCGCCAACGCGTGCGGGATTTGCTGGATGGTCAGCAGGAACGCCACCGCCTGCGCCGCCGCGACGATGAACAGCACGAGCCCGGAGCGCGTCGCCGCGTGGACGAAGGTGCGCGCGGTGTTGCGCAGGCTCAGTTCCCGGAAGGCGATCCCGCCCACGATCAGCGCATAGACCGCGGCGAAGGCGGAGATTTCCGTGGCCGTCGCGAACCCCGACCGGAAGCCGCCGAAGATGATCACGAGCAGGCCCACCACCACGACGGCGCCGCTCCACATCGAGCGCAGCGGCGGCCGCGGCACGGCGTCCCACTCCAGCCGGCTGGTGCGGCTGCCGAACAGGACGGCGACGCCGATCAGCGCCGCCGCCATCAGCGCCGCCGGCACCAGCCCAGCCATGAACAGGCCGCCGATCGACAGGCTGGCGACGAACCCCAGGATAATCAGGTTGATGCAGGGTGGGATGGTCTCGGCCATCACCGCCGACGCGGCCAGCAGCGCCACGGCGCGCCCCGGATTCTGACCGGACCGGCGCGCCGCCGGGATCAGCACGGAGCCGACCGCCGCCACGTCCGCCATCTTCGAGCCCGAAATGCCGGAGAACACTACCATCGCGAGCACCATGACCACGTTCAGCCCGCCCCGCACCCGGCCCACCAGCCGCTCCAGCAGCGCGATGATGCGGACGGACATACCGTTCGCCTCCATCACGTAGCCTACCAGGATGAAGAACGGGATAGCGAGCAGCACGAAGTTGTCGATCCCGCGCGCGAGCTGCTGCGCGAAGATGACGCCGGGCAGCGCGCCCTCGATCCAGACGAACAGCAGGGCCGACAGCGCCAGCACGAAGCCGATCGGCATACCGCCCACGAGGCAGATCAGGAACCCCGCGAGCATGATCAGCGAGGCGTTGGGCTCGTCGCTCGATGCGCCCCAGCCAAACAGCGCCAGGCCGACCGCCCCCGCCACTGCGGCCCCTGCCAGCACGTCGCGCCCGCGCAACGCCGTGAGCCGGTGCAGGCTGAATATAGCCATGCACACCCCGGCCGCGCCCATGGGATAGAACCCCCACTCTAGCGGCAGGCCCGACCCGGTGGTTTGTCCCGTCGTGAGCGCCCCGAGCCGTAGCGCATAAAGGGCGACAGCGCCCGCGGTTAGCGCCACGGCGAAGCCGCCCGCCGCCGCCGCCGCACGCTGCGCCGCCGGGCCGAGCCGGTCGACGAAGAACGACACGCCGACGTTCTCGCCGCACGCGATGGCCCCGGCCGCGCCGAAGAAGCTTGACGCGACCATGAGCTCGCGCGCCACGTCATCGGCCCACTCGAGGGGGTCGTTCAGCACGTAGCGGGACAGCACGGACGCCGAGACGACCAGGAGGTCCAGGAACAGCAGGGTGGCGGCGACCGCGTCGACCGCGCCCAATAGGATGCCAGCGACGCGGTCGAGCGCGCGGCGCACGCCCGGCGCCGCGCCGTGCGCCACGCTGGACACCGGGCTACGCAGACGTGTCCTGGATGCGGTCGACCACCGGCTTCGCGTCCGGCATGCGGCGCAGGAACGCCTCGGTTTGCGGCAGCACCCGCTTGCGGAACGCCGCCTTGTCGCAGGCGATCACCGTGACGCCGTTCGATTTCAGCACGCCCAGCGCCTCCTGCTCGGCCGCGAGCCCGACCGCCCGGTGCGCCACGGCGGCGCGCCCCGCCGCATCGAGGAACCCTTCCCGCAGCTTCGGGTCCATGCGCTTGAAGGTGACATCGCTGAAATACACCACCAGCGGCGAAAAGATGTGCTCGGTGAGCGCGTAGAACTTGGCGGTCTCGTAGAACTTGCTCGCCAGGATGGTGGGCGGGTCGTGCTCCAGCCCATCCAGCACGCCGGCCTGCAGCGCGGTGTAGATCTCGCCAAACGCCAGCGGCGTCGCGGCCGCGCCCATCAAGCGCAGGCACTCGGTGATGATTGGGTTGGGCAGGGTGCGTATCTTGAGCCCCGCCAGGTCCTCCGGCGTGCTGACGGGCTTCTTCGCCAGCACGCTGCGGGCGCCGAAGTTATACGACCAGGCGATGACGTGGATGCCGGCGCCCTTGAGCAGTGCGGCCTCGATCGGCTTGCCCGCCCCGGCGTCGATCGCCCGCGTCTGCTGCGGAAAGCTTTGGAACAAATAGCCGAGGTCCAGCACGCCCACGAGCGGCACCAGGTTGGCCGAGATCGACGTCCCCGACACCATCATGTCGATGACCCCGAGCTTCGCCGAGTTGATGACGTCGATCTCCTGCCCGAGCTGGTTGTCCGGGAAGAACTGGATGGCGATCCGCTCGCCCAGGCCGTTTTCGCCCAGCGCCTTTTGCAATAGGTCGGAGAAGGTGCGGCCATTGGCGTATTTCGGGTCGTTGGGCAGCGAGCTCGAGAGCCGCATCCGCAGCGGCGCCGCCTGGGCGCGGCCGATCAGGGCGGGCGCCGCCAGCGCGCCGGCACCTCGTAGCAGGGCACGGCGAGTCCCCATGATCCCAGCGTCCATCGTCTCGCTCCCGTTGTCCGGCCGACGCCGGTTTTTGTTGCGCGCGCTGACCCTAGGGCGCGGTCCGCGTGCAATCAACCGGGTTGTCTGCCACGCTATGGCCCATGATGCGCATCCTGCTGACCCATACGCCGCACATGCTGGCGAACTACTACGGCGACCGCGCCCTGGCCGCATTGCGCCAGCACGGGGACGTCCGATTGAATACCTCCGGCCGCACGCTGGACGACCCGGCCGCGCTGATCGCCGCCGCGGGCGACGCGGAGGTGATCGTGGCGGACCGGACGGTTCCGGTGGGGGCGCCGGTGTTCGCGGGGCTGCCCGGCCTGATTGCTGTGTGCCGGGTCGCGGTCGACATCAGCACGATCGACGTCGCCGCCGCGTCCAGCCACGGCGTGCTGGTGACGCGCGCGACGCCGGGGTTCGTCGCGGCGGTGACCGAGCTTGCGGTCGGCTTCATGGTGGACCTAGCCCGCGGCGTGTCCCGCGCAGTGGTCGACTATCGCGCGGGCGTCGACCCGGTGCCGCAAACAGGACGCCAGCTCGCCGGCGCGACGGTTGGCATCATCGGCTATGGCGCCATCGGCCGTAACCTGGCGCCGGTCGCGGCGGCGCTGGGGATGCGCGTGCTGGTCGCCGATCCCTATGCCGAGGTCGCCGACCCTGCGCTGCGCCAAGTCCCGCTCGCCACGTTGCTGGGCGAGGCGGATTTCGTGGTCTGCCTGGCGCTCGCCACCGCCGAGACCGAGAACCTGATGGACGCCGCCGCCTTTGCCCGCATGAAGCGCGGCGCTTTCTTCATCAACCTGTCCCGCGGCGGCCTCGTGGACGAGGCAGCCCTGCGCGACGCGCTAGACGCCGGGCACCTGGCTGGCGCCGCGATGGACGTGGGCCGCGCCCCGGACCAGAAGCCGACCCCCGCCTTGGCCGGCCGCCCCGACGTGATCGCGACACCGCATATCGGCGGGCTGACGCCCGAGGCGGCGGAGCACCAGGCGTTTGATACGGTGCGCCAGGTGGGGGAACTGGCGCAGGGCCGGGTGCCAGAGGGTGCAGTGAATGCGGAGAGTGCGACGCGGTTGCGGAGGTGAGTGGAAATCTTGATCCAGAGTCACGTATTCTGCCCTGTAACGCCGTGCTTAGTCCGATGCCTGATCAGGCCACTGTTGTGACCCGTGCAGGACACGCAGCACCCGTACAACATCATCCATAATACGATAAGCTGCGATGTACGGGGTACGGTCGATGACCAACTCGCGAGTGCCCTCGATGCGTCCAAACCGGCCACTTTCCGGAAAGACTATAAGCCTTTCGGCCTGCGAACTGATCCGGTCATCGACCGTAACCGCTATGCGCGAATTATGCCGCTCGATGTAGTCGAAAATGCGATTCCTATCCTCCAAGGCTAACGTAGCCCACTCAAGCCTCACACATCGCTCTTGGACGATCGGCGCATGGCTGCCGCACGGCGCTTGGCAAAATGACCCTCGACCACATCATGCGGAATGGCCGGCCGGGGGTCGTCCAAGGCCTCGATAACCTTGGCCCGGAACCAGACGTCATGCGCGGCAGGGTCAACGGTGAGGCCAGCCGGTAAAGCGCCCTCGTTGGCGACACGGGTCAGAAGGATACGGACGACGTCGGAGACGGTCATACCCATTTTATCGAGCACTTCAGCCGCCCGGTCCCTTACGGCTGGGTCGATACGGGCCTGAATGAGTGCTGTAGCGGCCATTGATCACTCCCAGAGTCGAAAAAGCTAAGTTCAATGTAGTTCAACTGTATGACATCGTCCAGTGAAACCGGCGGCTTGAAGTCTTAAGCGGCGAAGCGCCGGGCGTTCGACATGATTCGGCTGATTGGGGATTTGGCATAGGGTCGGGTGCCCGCGGGTGCGATGCATGCGGAGCATGCGACGGAGCACCGAGGATAGTTCGAACACCAGGCGGAACCCTAGTTTACAATACAGCCCTTTCTCTTGCACGACAGGGGCAACTCCGTCGGCTAACTGCTCCCTAGCGTCAGCAGATCCGTTCGGAGTAGGCAACCAGAACCTACGTTTATTGCTGATGGTAGACTCACGTGCGATTTCTTCTAACAATATGAAAGCTGGGATGCCCCCGAGGAAAGAGATAACGCCAGATCACAAGGATAAGGTTGCTGCAAAGGATATGAGCAAAGACAGCACAGTAGAAGAGGCTGTAGGAAAGTTTACGTTAGATCCTATAAACGACCAGCTTGCCAAGACGGTGTTCGAGCATATTGTTATGCAACAAGTAGAATATGGTAATATCACGCATGACGAAATTGCTGACAGAACATTTCTCGATAAGATTCGACAAATTCTCAGCGATGAGATAGAGATAATACTTATCCTTAATCATACTCAGGCAATATTAAAAAAAGCAAGAAAGGAACGCCTGCGACTCCCAGAAGAGGCAATTTTACATTATGCGCTCTATATCCAACATAAGATTAATATATTAATACAGATTATTTCCGAGCGTAACGCGGTTGATCATTCAGCCACACTTGGACTAATGCGTGAATTAAAACTACCTCTAAGGCTACTTGGGCACTACAATTGCTGGGTGGGGAAGCTTTTGACCAGGATGTAGTGAAAAAGATTGGTCAGATTTCCGATGAAAGAAATGCGTATGCACATTAAAAATGGAATAATGGCAGAGAGGATAGCGTCAGGAAACAAGTTCCAACAAGAACATTTGCGACAGCAGAGTCTGTCGTATCTGCGATCAATGCGTATGAAAATAAAATTTTATTTATTGGAAAGCGATCAAGAATTAAGAAAATGCTATCTGGCAATAAGAAATAACCTGATCGGGCAATTGCATTAAAAATCACTTGTATAGCGAACCGTCCATCGTGATCTTCCTAAAGTCTTATTACGATTTCGACATATAGTTGACGTCATTTAAAAGCAATCAATATACAAACATCAAACTGCCTGCGCCGTCCGCCACCCATACTCCGCCAGCCCCCGAAACTTCCCGCCGGCCTCGTGCCCCCGGGCATCCGCAGCCGTCCCGTCCAGCGCACGCCGATAAACTCCCGCGGCGATCGCAGCCCAGCGGAATAGCGAGAATGCAACGAAAAACTCCAAATCCGGCGCCTCCGCTCGCCCCGTTCGCCGATAATAGCCCTGCACATACTCCGCCTCGCTCGGCAGCCCCGGAACCTCTAGCCCCCTGATCCCCTGCAAATCCGGCGGCAGCCGCCAGGCCAAGCAGCTATAGGCCAAATCCGCCAGCGGATGACCCAAGGTAGCCAACTCCCAGTCCAGCACCGCCACCACCCGCGGCTCAGTCGGATGGATGATAAGGTTGCCCAGGCGATAATCCCCATGCGCGATCGTCGTCTCGTCCGGCACGGGCGCATGGGCCCGGAGCCACGCCATCAGCCGATCCATCGCCGGCACATCGTCGACCCGTGCCGCCGCATACTGCTTCGACCAGCGGTCAATCTGCCGGGCGATGTAGTGCTCCGGCCGGCCAAACCCATCGAGCCCTGCAGCCCGCCAATCGACGCCGTGCAGCCGAGCCAGCACGCGCCCCATATCGCCATAGATCGCCGCCCGGTCGGCTGAGCTGACGCCCGGCAGGGTGCGGTCGGCGAACACGCGCCCTTCCTGGTAGTCCATGACGAAGAACGTCGTGCCGATGACGCTCTCGTCGGTACACAGCAGGTGCACCGCCGGCACCGGCACGCCGCTATCCCGCAGCGCGCCCAGGATGCGATACTCGCGGTCGACCGCGTGCGCCGACGGCAGCAGCGTGCCCGGCGGCTTCTTGCGCAGCACATACTCGCCGCCGGTCGTGCCCAAATGGAACGTCGGGTTGGACTGCCCGCCCTGGAACTGCCGCACCACGCACGGCCCCCCGAACCCCGGCAGATGCCCGGCCAAATACCGCGCCAAGGCCGCCTCATCGAACCGATGGTTCGCCAAAACCGGCACCAGCACCGGCGCCCCATCCGCCGGCCCAGCCGCAGCCGTCATGCGTTCGGACGCTCCGGCTTGTATCTGGCCAGCTCCAGCCGGCCAAGCTGGTGGCGGTGCACCTCGTCCGGCCCGTCCACGATGCGCAGGGTGCGCGCGATCTTATACATTCCTGCCAGCGCGAAATCCTCCGTCACCCCGGCGGCGCCGTGCGCCTGGATCGCCCAATCGATCACCTGGCATGCCATGGCAGGGATGGCGACCTTGATCTCGGCGATCTCGCGCCGGGCTGCCTTGTTGCCGACCTCGTCCATGCGCCAGGCGGCGTGCAGCACCAGCAGCCGCGACTGGTCGATCTTGATGCGCGACTCGGCGATGCGCTCGATCATCACGCCCTGGTCCGCCAGCGGCTTGCCGAACGGCCGCCGGCTCAGGGCGCGCTTGCAGGTCATCTCCAACGCGCGCTCCGCCATGCCGATCGCCCGCATGCAGTGGTGGATGCGGCCCGGTCCAAGCCGCCCCTGGGCGATCTCGAAGCCACGCCCCTCGCCCAGCAGAACGTTGGAAACTGGCACCCGCACGTTCTCAAAAAGTATCTCCGCGTGCCCGTGCGGCGCGTCGTCATAGCCGAATACGGGCAAATGCCGCAGCACCTGCACGCCCGGCGTGTCGCGCGCCACCAGCACCATGCTTTGCTGGCGGTGGCGGTCGGGGCTGTCGGGATCGGTCTTGCCCATGACGATCAACAGCCGGCAGCGCGGGTCATTGGCGCCCGACGACCACCACTTGCGGCCGTTGATGACATAGTCGTCGCCGTCGCGCTCGATCCGGCACTGGATGTTGGTGGCGTCCGACGACGCGACCTCCGGCTCCGTCATGCAGAACGCCGAGCGGATCTCACCGTCCAGCAGCGGCACCAGCCACTCCTGCTTCTGCGCCTCGGTGCCGTAACGGTCGAGCGTCTCCATGTTGCCGGTGTCGGGGGCGGAGCAGTTGAACACCTCCGACGACCAGGCGACGCTGCCCATGATCTCGGCGAGCGGCGCGTATTCCAGGTTATTGAGCCCGGCGCCGCGGTCGGAGTGCGGCAGGAACAAGTTCCATAGATCCGCCTTGCGCGCGGTCGCCTTCAGCTGCTCGACGACCGGCACCGGGTGCCAGCGGTCGGCGCCCGAATGCTGGGCAATATACGTCGCCTCATTCGGATAAACGTGCGCTTCCATGAAAGCCTGCAGCCGCCGCTGCAGCTCTTGGACCTTCGCCGAATGCTCAAAGTTCAAAGCGTGTTCCTCCTGGCGTTCTGATCACGGGTTGTGCTGAGCCTAGGCCCGGTCGCCCACCCGCCGCAATGTAGGGCCGACGGCTTTTCAGCTCCCGCTTTTGCCGGGTCCGCTGTCACCGGGCGGGCGGAAGAACCGGCCGACCACGTCCTTCAACTGATCCGGCGTCTGCGGCACGAGCAACATCCAGGACCGCAGCATCGCGTCCGGCGAGAACCGGTCCACCGCCTCGGTCATCTGCGTCCCGATCCGGCCCATGATGGCCGCCTGCATCGGTTTCAGGTCAGGCAAGCCAATGAATTGACGCGCTTCGTCCGGAGTGCAGTCGATCTCGATGGTGATCTTCATTGTGTTGCCTTTCCCATAATGGGCCGTCATGCACGCGGCCCGCGGCCGATCTTAGCAAAATTCCTCGCGCAGGCGCTCAAAAACTCAGCCGGCCCAGCCCCGGCAGCTTGATTGCCGGCTGCCGGATATCCAGGCCGGCCACCCCGCCCAGGATGTTGAGCTCGACTCCCTCCACCCAGCCCAATGTCAGCCCGAAGTAGCCGCCAAGCGTCAGCCGCAGCCCGGTGCCGGATGGCGTGCGGCGCAGCCAATGCCCGTCATATGGATAATCCTTGCCGATCGCGGTGGGCGGCAGGTTGGCCCGCATCTCCGGCACCGCGTCCATCACGGCGGTGACGAAGGTATTGGAGTTGGGGCCGGGCCAGGCGCGATAGTCGCCTTGGCTGCGGAACGCGTAGGCCTTGATCGCCGCTTGCATGCGGGGGATCAGCGCGCTGGCCGCGTCGCCATCGGCGGCAAAGACCAGCAGCGGCGTCCGACCAAACCAGCGGCCGTCAGCCTCGAAGCCGTTCACCCGGATCGGATCGCCCCAGGCGGTGTAGTCGTAGCGGGTATAGGCGGTGTCGTTTTCCGGCTTGAACACGATCCAGCAATGCGATGCAAAGATGCCGCGCCAGCGCACGGTCTGCGCGGCGAAGATGCGGACGGCGGCGGCCGGGTGCGCCGCGGCCGGAGGCAGCAGCCCGGCGCTGGAGCGGTCCGCCGTCCGCCACCCGTCCCCGGTGCCGTCCAAACGGTAGCGGAGTGCGGAGATGGCCAAAGGCAGCACGAACAGGACGATGAACAGCAGCAGGCAGGTCTTCAGGGCGGCGGGCACATACCTTAGATGCGGCGCCCACGCTGGGCGTGCAACCCTGCACCGTCCAAGCCCCGCACTATCCAAGCTAAGTCGCGCGTGAGGCGCCAGAACGCAGGGCCGTCCTTGATCCAGACGCCGCTTGCCAGGGCCATGGTTCGGCCAGACAATCGGCCGCAACAAACCAAGGAAACGCCATGGACCGCCGCAATCTGATCGCAGGCTCTGGCCTCGCCGGCCTAACGCTCGCCGCCCTCACCCCGCCTGCCGCCGCGCAGGCCAACGGCGCCACCACGCTCGACCGCATCCTGAAGGAGCGCGTGGTCCGTATCGCCTGCGACACCAGCTCGCCCCCGTTCGGCATCATCGGCGCCGACGGCAAGCCGGACGGGGTGGAGGTCGCCTGCTGCCGACAGCTCGCGAAGGACCTGGGCGTGGAGCTCGACCTGGTGCAGGTCGTGTCGACCCAGCGCATCCCCTCGCTGCTCGCCGGGCGCTGCGACATCACGCTCTCGTCCATCTCCATCACCTTCGACCGCGCCAAGACGGTGGCGTTCTGCAACCCGAACGGCGCCTTGGCGATCGTGGTGTTCGGCCCGAAGAAGACCGCGATCACCAAGGCCGAGGAGATGGCCGGCAAGCGCATCGGCATCACCCGCGCGACGCTCGAGGAGGCGACGGTGCCGAAGGTGGCGCCGCCCGGCGCCCGCATCGTATGGTTCGACGACATCAGCGCCACGATCCAGGCCATGCCGTCGGGCCAGGTCGACGCGATCGCCATGACCGAGTTCGCCATGAACTCCGTGATCGCCCGCAACCCCGGGGCTGGGATCGAGACCAAGTTCCTTGTCACACGCGCCTTCTATGCCCCGATCGTGCGCCACGCCGACGTGGAGCTGCGCGCCTGGATCAACACCTGGGTGTTCCTGAATTCCCGCAATGGCGTGCTGGCGGAGACCTACAAGCGCTATACCAACGTGGACCTGCCGGAGCTGCCGACCCTCTAGGCCCGCCCTTCTAGGCCCACAATGCACTACGTCTTCCAGTTCGGCGTCGTCCGCGACAACTGGCCGGCTTTGGCCGAGGGCGCGCTGGCGACCTTGTGGATGTCGGTGGCGGCCCTGGCGCTCGGCCTGCTGATCGCGATGGCCTGCACCTATGCGGCCGGGTCGCGGTCTCGCATGCTGCGCGCCGTGGTGCGCGGCTATATCGAGGTGATCCGCAACACGCCGCTGCTGGTGCAGCTGTTCATCGTCTATTTCTCGCTGCCGTCGCTGGGCCTCCGGCTCGATGCGGACGAGGCCGCCGTGCTCGGCCTGGCGCTCAATTTCGGCGGCTACGCGACCGAGATCCTGCGGTCGGGCATCGAGGCAGTGCCGCGCGGCCAGGTCGAGGCGGCGACGGCGCTGGGCCTGCGGCGCATGCGCGTGTTCCGGCACGTCGTGCTGTTCCCGGCCATCCGGGTCAGCTATCCCGGCCTTGCCGCGCAGTTCATCCTGATCCTGCTGGGCTCGTCGGTGGTGTCGGCGATCTCGGCAGAGGAACTTACGTCGACGGTGAACTCGCTGCAGTCCACCACCTTCCGCAGCTTCGAGTTCTACTTCGCCGCCACGCTGATCTACCTTGGCATGGCGGCTGTGGCCCGGCTGCTGCTCGACGCGGTGTATTGGGCCGGGTTCACCCGCGGGCGGGTGAGATTGGGCGGTGGGCGAACATGAAGCTCGGCGAAGCCTGGCCATGAGCCGCGACTTTGGGCCGACCGAGTTCGTTTTCCTGCTCGCGGCGCTGCGCTGGACCGTGGCGCTGACCTTGGTGGCGTTCGTGGGCGGCGGGATCGGCGGGTTCGCGGTCGCCATGATGCGGGTGTCGCGGCTGCGGGCGGTGCGTGCCGTGGCGACACTGTATGTCACCCTGCTGCAGGGCACGCCGCTGCTGATGCAGCTATTCCTCGCGTTCTACGGCTTGGCCGTGCTGACCGGGGTGCGGCTCGACGCCTGGCCGGCGGTGGCGCTGGCTTTTACCCTTTATGCGGCGGCGTTCCTGGGCGACATCTGGCGCGGTACGATCGAGGCGATCCCGCTCACGCAATGGGAAGCCGCGACCGCGTTGGCGCTGCCGCGCTGGCAGGTGATGTGGCGGGTGATCCTGCCGCAGGCGGCCCGCATCGCCATCCCGCCCACGGTGGGGTTCCTGGTGCAACTGATCAAGAACACCTCGGTCGCGGCGATCGTGGGTTTTGTGGAGCTGACGCGCGCCGGGCAGCTGATGGTGAATGTTACGTATCAGCCGATGGTGGTCTATCCGTTGGTGGCGGCGCTGTATTTCATGGTGTGCTGGCCGATCTCGTTCGCAGCTGGACGGCTGGAGGCACGGCTGGATTTGCGGGGAAGCAGAGTTTGATTGAGCGTAGTTGCTTATGAGGCGATGATATACTGTACCGTGCTTGACGAGTCGGGCTTGTTGCCCTGATTTTTCTATACTCCGTCCACGTGAGAACCCGAAAACTTCGCATCCCCGGAACGCCGCTCATATAAGGATCGACTCGCCAGCCGATTTTCGGGTTCTCACGTGGACAGAGTATATCATCGCGGTTCGCATAGTATACTCCGTCCACGTGAGAACCCGAAAACTTCGCATCCCCGGAACGCCGCTCATATAAGGATCGACTCGCCAGCCGATTTTCGGGTTCTCACGTGGACAGAGTATAACTTAAATAAGTGGATGCTGGACATCCGGCGATTGGTGCCCGCCGGCCCTACCAATCCTATTGTTGTTTTGCGGAGCGCTGCAGATTGGGCCGGCTGGAGGGTCGAGCCCAGAACTCAAAGGGAAGCCCCGCTACGCTTACGGGCAGCTTGAATTTCTTGCTCAAATAAGCATATAAATTGTTCAAAGGAGCCAAACCGATGTCTCTTCAGGACGACGTGACCCATGCTGCGCCCATAAGGGTGGCCAAGCGCCAGCCCGCAGAATTTTCCTATCTCGCGGTATATCGGGCATCGCCGTTCGAGCGCATTGAGATGATCAAGAGCGGCATTCCCGCCACTGAGGTAAAGCGTATCTTCGCAGATTTAGCCATCGGGCAGGGTGCGGCTCTCAGGGCGCTGAGGCTCTCCCCAGCCACCGTTAACAAGAAGGCAAAGCAGGACCAAATCCTGTCGCACGGAGAAACCGAGCGCGTCATCGGAGTCATCAAGCTGGTAGGCCAGCTGGAGGCGATGATCCAGGAGTCTGGTAACCCCGAAGGGTTCGACGCCGCGGCGTGGATGGCGCGATGGCTGAAAGAGCCCTTACCCGCCTTCGGCGGCGTGCGGCCCGTCGATTTGATAGATACCATGGAGGGTCAGGCTTTGGTGTCCACGGCGCTTACACAGATGCAGAGTGGCGCTTACGCGTGAGCCGAACGGTCTGGCGGATCGCCACCGACACGCCGAGTTATGAGGCCCACGACCTCTCGGGAACCGGCGCGAAAACCACGGGCGGTCGCTGGAACGAGAAGCACGTTCCAGTCGTTTACACCTCGGAAACTCGAGCCCTGGCGTGCTTGGAGACGGTAATCCACTTGAACGCCGGCGGCCTTCCTCTCAATCGCTATCTTGTCGAAGTGACGATCCCGGAAGACGTCTGGACCGAGGCGCGACGAGAGAGCTCTACCAGTCTGGCGGTTGGATGGGACGCCCAACCCGCTGGGCGGGCCAGCATAGATTTTGGCACGAAATGGCTTCGATCAGGAGGTTCTGCGCTCCTCGTAGTTCCTTCAATAATTGTTCCAGAGGAGTTCAACGTCCTTATAAACCCAAAGTGTTCCGTCAGTGTTGGGATAACCGCCAACAAGGTTCGCAAATGGCTCTACGACTTACGGTTGATTAAAAGCATTTGAAAATACCTGAAACTTGGCCGCATCGAACATCCAAGGAACAGTGTTTTCGAGGTATGCCAGGGTTGCTGGTGTCAGACGCGGGCGTTGTCAAACCGAGCAATACCGCTCCCTCACCTCCTATTTCCCAACATCGCCCGTGCCTCAGCCGTATGCACACCTGCTTCGGAAAAGCGACTATGCCTAAGCGCGGCCCCCAATGCTAAGCGTGGCCAAGGTCGGCGCAGCTCCGCAGGAATGCGTCGTCCGGCCCCTCGCTGCCCACGATGTCGAACACGTCGGCGTCGCCGGCGGCCGGGTCCTTGCTCTGGATGATCAGCACGGACTGCACGCTCTGGTGGTCGCAGGCGCGGTAGTGCTGCGGTCCCTTATAGGCGTTATATTTCAGGGCGGCGAGCGCATCCACCACCTTCTCGGTGTCGACGGCCCCCGCCGTACGGACGGCGGACAGGACTGTGATGACGCCGGCGTAGCCCAGTGCGCCGTAGTCGGATGGAATGCGGCCGCCATGCAGCTGCCGGAACCCGTCGTTGAACACGCGGGCGCTCGGCACGGTGTCCTCCAGCTTCCAGTAGTACGGCGTGCCTCCGACCACGCCGGCGAAGGCCTCCGCGCCACCGCCGACCCGTGCCGTGTAGAGCAGCACCGGCGCCACCAAACGTGTGGTGCGCTTCAGCCCGAAGTCGTTGGCCTGCTTGACCGAGATCTGCTGGTCGCGGCCGAAGTTGCACAGGCACAGCACCTCCGGCTTCGACGCCTGGATCTGCGGCAGGAAGGCGCTGTAGTCCATGGCGCCGACGGAATGGCGAACATCGGCCACCACCTCGATCCCCAGCGGCTTGCCGGCGTCCATGAAGCCGCGGACCGTCTCCTGCCCATAGGCGTCGTCGGCGGCGAGTAAGGCAACGCGCTTGCCGAACTTGGGGAAGGCGTAGCGCGCGACGGCGCCGGCGGTCATGTGCGGGTTCGGCGCCTCGTGGAAGGTATAGCGGCTGAAATCCGGCGCCTCGTTGATCGCGCCGGACTGGCTGAGGCTGTTGAACAGCACGCGGCGCGGCCGGGTCACGTTGTTGATGGCGAGCTGCACCGCCGCCGACAGACCGCCGACGATGAAGTCGGCCTTGTCCTTCTCGATCAGCTCGGTCGTGCGGGCCGTGGCCTCGCCAGGGTTGAGGCGGTCGTCGCGGACCAGCAGCTCCGCCGTGCGGCCATTGAGGCCATCCTTCTCGTTGAACAGCAGGATGGCGAGCTGCGCCGCCCTTACCTGATCCTGCGCCTCCGCGGCGAACGCGCTGGTGAGCGGAGCGGAAAAGCCAATGCGTATCGGCGCGGTTTGCGCGCGGAGCGACAGCATGGGCGTGGCGAGCGCCGTGCCGACGACGGCCATGCGGCGGGTGATCGTGCGGGTCATGGCGTCCTCCGATGAGCACCGTTTCAGCGCCGTTCGCCGGACGATACGCGGGTCAGGACGGTGGCACCACCCTTGGGCGCGGACGCACGTCGAGGCCGGAGTACAGGGTGCTCAACGGCAGATCGAGGCCGATCGTACCGAAGGACAGGACAGCATCCAGACCGGTCAGGCTCGTCTGCATCCAAGATCGGTCCGCAGATCGCGACCACGAGATGACCGAGGGCTGGTCGGGATCGACGAGCACGATCTGCTCCATGCTTTCCACGTGCTTATACTCGTCAAGCTTACCGACCTGATCGAGCGTGCGGGTGGAACGCGACAGGACTTCGAGGACGATGCGCGGCGACGTCGCCCGCATCGACGTCGGCTGGAGCGGTCCGCAATCCACGCCCAAGTCGGGCCGCCTGCCATTCGCCGCCTTTGTGACCACCGTCTGGCCCGCCGTGAACACCCGGCACGCGCCGCCCCGCAAATGCACGCCGATCGCGATCAGCGCGTTGGTGACGATGCGGTCGTGCTGCTGCTGCGCCCCGGCGGCCGCGACCGGTTCGCCGTCGATCAGCTCGTAACGGTCCTGCTGGCCGCCTTGCCATTCCCAGAACTCATCGAGGCTCATGCGATGGCCGAAGGCTTCGCTCATGGCGCCGAAGCTAGCACGCCGCCGCTCAAGGCACCTTGCCCAAAGCGCGCAAGATCCGCTCCGGCGTGAATGGCTGCTGCGTCACGCGGGCGCCCAGCGGCGCCAGCGCGTCGTTGATCGCGTTCATCACAGCCGCCGGGGCGCCAGCGGTGCCGGCCTCGCCTGCGCCCTTGGCGCCCAGGGTGCTGGTGGCGGTCGGCGTCTCGATGTGCGCCACCTCGATATCCGGCATACCATCCGCCATCGGCACTAAATAATCCGCCATGGTGCCGGTCTGCAGCTGTGCGTGCTCGTCGTAAACGCACTCCTCCAGTAAGGCGGCGCCGAGGCCCTGGACGACGCCGCCGCGGATTTGTTCGTCGACCAGCATTGGGTTCAGGATCGTGCCGCAGTCCTCCACGACCCAATGCCGCAGCAGAGTCACGAAGCCGGTGTCGGGATCGACTTCCACCAGGCTCGCCTGCGCGCCGTTGGTGAAGGCGAAGGGATACTCGCGCGGCATGTAGTGCCTTGTGGCCATCAGCTCCGGCTGGAAATCGGGCGGCAGCGTGTCGCCGCGGAAATAGCCGATGCGGCCCACGTCGTGCAGACCCATGCGGGAGGTCCCGTCCAGGTTGGTGACGTCGCCGCCGCGCAGGTCAAGCTGTTCGGCTTGCGTTTGCAGCACCGCGGCGGCGAGCGCCAAGATGTTGGCCTTGAGCGCCCGGGCCGCGAGCAGCGCCGCCTCGCCGCCGATGCCTGCGCCGCGGCTGGCCCAGGTGCCGCCGCCATAGGGCGTGCGCTCGGTATCGCCCGTCACCACGCGAACCCGGTCCAGCGGGATCGACAGCTCGTGTGCCACCACCTGGGCGATGACCGCCTCGGTGCCCTGGCCCTGCTCGGTCACGCTGATGCTGGCCACCACGCTGCCGCCGGGCTCGAGCCGGATGCTGCAGCCGTCCTGCGCGCTGATGGGCGCGCCGCCGACGCCATAGAACGCCGGGCCGGGGTTGGACAGCTCGACGAAGCACGCAAGGCCGATGCCGCGCAACACGCCGCGTGCCCGCGCCTCAGTTTGCTCACGGCGCAAGCAGTCATAGTCCATGAGCGTCAGCAGCCGCTCGAATGCCGCCCGCAGCGACAGTTTCTCGAACCGCAGCCCGGACAGCGCCGTATGCGGGTAACAATCGTCGTCCAGCAGGTTGCGCCGGCGGATTTCGGCCGGGTCGATGCCGAGGCGGGCGGCGGCCAGGTCCATCATGCCCTCGGTCACCGCCACCGCGACCGGGTGGCCGACCCCGCGGTATTGGCAGGTCGGCGTCTTGGTTTGCAGCGCCACCCGCAGCCGCGCCTTGTAGGCCGGCAGGCGATACCAGGACCCCGCGAGGTTGACGACCTGGTTGCCTTCGACCGCGGAGGTGCGGGGATAGACGGAATACGGCCCGATGCCGGTCAGGTCGTCGATCTCCAGCGCACGGAGCGTGCCGTCGGGGGCGACCGCCATGCGGGCTTGGACCACGTGGTCCCGGGCGTGGATATCCGTAAGGAAACTCTCCAACCGGTCGGCGACGAACTTTACCGGCCGGCCCAGCAGCACGGCGCAGGCGCAGGCGGCCATCTCGTCGGGATAAGCGTGCACCTTGATCCCGAAACTGCCGCCGACGTCGCGGCAAATGACCCGCACCTGCGTTTCCGACGAGCCGAGGTGCTTGGCGAATATCTCTTTCATCATGTGCGGCGCCTGGTGGCTCATCCAGACCGTCAGCGCCTCTTCGCCCGCGCTCCAGTCGGCCAGGATCGCGCGTGGCTCCAGGGTGACGCCGGTGTGCCGGCCGGTGACGAAGGTGTCGGACACGACGATATCGTCCCCGGCGAACACGGCGTCCGCCCCGCCCACGTCGATCGCGCGCGTAAAGGCGAGGTTGTCCCGCAGTTCCGGGAACAGCGGCGCTGCCGACAGCGCGGCCAGGGCGTCCGGCAATGGGGCCAGTTCCTCCCACTCCACCAGGACCAGCGCCGCCGCGTCCTCGGCCTGGGCGCGCGTTTCGGCCAGCACGGCAGCGACGGCCTCGCCCTGCCACGTCGCGCGGTCCGGCGCCAAAGCATATTGCGGCGCCGATTTCAGCCCGGCGAAATGCGCCAGCGTTCCGACCCAAGGCGTGCAGCGATCCGCGAGGTCCGCCGCCGTGACCACCCGCACGACGCCGGGCATGGCGCGGGCTGCGGCCGTGTCGATGGCCAGAATGCGGGCGTGGGCGTAAGGGCTGCGCACGAACGCCATATGCACCATGCGCGGCAGCCGCACGTCATCCACGTATTGGCCCTGCCCGCGCAGCAGCCGCCGTGCGTTCGGCCGCGGCACGCTCCTTCCGATATAGCTGTTGGGACGGTCCTCGGGGCCGAGCGGCTTGTTCATCGGCTGCGTTCCTGGGCGGCGGCCTCGATCGCGTCGACGATGGCCTGGTAGCCGGTGCAGCGGCAGTAGTTCCCGCTCATGTGCGCGCGGATCGCCTCGCGGCTGGGCATGGCCTGCTGTTCCAACAGCTCATGCGCCGCGATCAGCATGCCTGACGTGCAGAACCCGCATTGCAGGGCGTTGCGCGCGTGAAACGCCGCCTGCAATGCCGCGAGCGCGCCGGTTTCCGTCATGCCCTCGACCGTCTCGACTACGGCGCCGTCGAGCTGCACGGCCAGCACCAGGCAGCCGCGCACCGCCATTCCATCCACCCGCACGGTGCAGGCGCCGCACACCCCGTGCTCGCACCCGGCGTGCGACCCCGTAAGGCCGAGGTCGTCGCGCAGGAAATCGATGAGGTGCGTCCGCGCCTGGACTTGGCGCGACACGGCGACGCCGTTCACCGTCAGCCGGACCTCGCTGGTGACGGACAGGCTAGTCATGCCGCGAATTCCGCAAGCGCGCGACCGAGCAGGACACGCGCGAGATGCAGCCGGGTGGCCGGCGAGGCGTTGAGGTCGCCGGCCGGGTCGAGGTCGTCCGCCAATGCCGCCTGAGCCGCGGCCAGCCGGCTATTCCGTGGTCCCGTGCATGCCGCCGCAGCGGCCGACCGCGCCTCGACCGGACCGTCGCCGACCGCCATGAACACGCAGCGCAGCGCCTCGGCCCCGCCTTGTCCCAACCGGCCGTGCACTGCAAGCCCGACCATCGCGTAGTCGCCGTGACGCCGGGCCAACTCCAGGAATACCGAGCGCTCGCCCGACCGCTGCACCGGGAACTCCGCCGCCTCCAGCATCTCGTCGGGGCGCAGCGCGGTGGCATACACGCCGCGGAAGAACTCGGCAGCCGGAACACGACGCATGCCGGCCGGGCCGCGCAGCCGCATGGTGGCACCGAGCGCCACGGCGCAGGCCGGATACTCGGCGGCGGGATCATTCAGCGAAAGGCTGCCGCCGATCGTGCCGCGGTTGCGTATGGCGGGATGCGCCACATGACGCACCGCTTGGGCCAGCAGCGGCACATGGATGCGCACAAGCTCCGATCGGTCGATCTCGACATGCCGGACCAGCGCGCCAATGCTGAGCACGCCGTCCGCGACCGTAATGCCCGACAGGTCCGGGAGATGCGTGATGTCCACCAGCACGCGCGGTTCGGACAGCCGAAGGTTCAGCGATGCGATCAGGCTCTGGCCGCCCGCCAGGATGCGCGCATCGTCCCTGTGCTCGGCCAGCAACGCAAACAGCTCATCTTGGCTGTGCGCGCGCAGGTATGCGAATGGCGGTGCTTTCAGCGCTGTATCCCCCGGTTGCAGCAAACTTGGCGGTGGCGTCCGACCGCGTCAACGTGCGGCCTTGACGCCCTTCCCGGCGCCCAGGAAGCTGACCTCAACACGGGAGGGCTGCCATCATGGGACTGCAACGGCTGGACCACTACTCGATCCGCACGCCGCGGCTGGACGAGACCCGGCGCTTCTACGCCGACATACTGGATATGCACGAAGGGCCGCGCCCGCCGTTCCCATTCCCAGGCGCCTGGATGTATAGCGGCGACACCGCGATGGTGCACCTGGTCGGCTACGACCCGAACGACGCAGAGGGGCTGAAAGGCTACCTTGGCGACAAGGAAGCCGCGTCCAGCGGCACGGGGACCATCGACCATGTCGCTTTCGCCATCACCGGGCTCGACGCCATGCTGGCCCGGCTGCGCGCGGCGAACCTGGCGTTCCGCGAGCGCACGGTGCCGAACCTCGGGCTGCACCAGGTGTTCGTCGAGGACCCGAACGGCGTCACGCTCGAGCTGAACTTCCCCGCGACGGAAGCGCATGCTGCCTGAGCTCCTTGGCGCCTAGAATGCCCCGCGCCCTGATCGCAGGCGGCTCGCTCGGCGGCCTGTTCGCCGCCAACCTGCTGCTGCGCCAGGGCTGGGACGTCGAGGTGTTCGAGCGGGTCCCGGTGCGGCTCGATGGCCGGGGCGCCGGGATCGTCACCCATCCGCCGCTGGTCGAGGCGCTGGCCCGCGCCGGCTGCCCGGCGGAGGGCGCCGATTTGGGCGTCGCCGTCACCGGCCGCGTCGCCTTCGGGCCGGACGGCGCCGTGCTGGGCCGGCACGCGCTGGCGCAGGTGCTCACGTCCTGGAGCCGGCTCCATTCGCTGTTGGACCAAGCCTGCCCAGAAAAAGTCATCCGCCGCGGCTGGACGCTGGAGCGCTTCGAGCAGGACCAGGGCAGCGTCGTCGTCAAGTTCGCCAACGGACAGGAGCTGCAGGGCGATCTGCTGATCGGCGCCGACGGCATCCGGTCCGCGGTGCGCCGGCAACTCCACCCCAACGTGGCAGCCCAGTATGCCGGCTACGTCGCCTGGCGCGGCCTGGCGAATGAAGCGGCGCTGTCGCCGGATACGCACGCCGCGCTGTTCGACCGGTTCGCCTTCAGCCTGCCGGACGGCGAGCAGATGCTGGGCTACCCGATCGCCGGCGACGGGGACGACACCCGGCCGGGCCGGCGGCGCTACAACTTCGTCTGGTATCGGCCCGTGGATGCGGCCGGGCTGCGCGACATGCAAACGGACGGTGCGGGCCGGCATTATCCGGACGGCATTCCGCCGCGGCTGATCCGCGCTGGCCTCGTGGCCTCGATGCGTGCGGACGCGGAGCGGTTGCTGGGGCCGCAGTTCGCCGAGGTGGTGCGCCAGAGCCCAACGCCGTTCTTCCAGCCGATATGGGACCTCGCGGTGCCGGGCATGACCGAGGGCCGGGTTGCGTTGCTGGGCGACGCCGCGTTCGTGGCCCGGCCGCACGTCGGCATGGGCGTGACCAAGGCGGCCCAGGACGCCATGGCGCTGGCGGACGCGCTCGCTGCCCACGACAGCATACCGGCGGCGCTGCGGTCGTATGACGCCCGACGCCAGCCCGCGTCAGCGGCGGTGGTGCAGCGGGCACGGATGCTCGGCGGCTACATGGAGGCCCAGGCACGCTCGGCCATCGATCGTGCGGCCGCCGACCGGCATCGCACGCCCGCGGCGGTCATGGCAGAGACGGCTTGGATGGAGGGCGTCAGCCGCGCTTGACCGGCCCGACCCCCTGCCCACACACTATGCCGCAGCGCAACGGTCCAAACGAGAGGCCGCGCCGGGAGGCCCTGTCCTGTTACGTCGCCGAGCCCTGCTCACCATTGCGCTGGCCGCTCCCGTGCTGGCCCGGCACCCCGCCCGCGCGCAGGACGCGCTGCTGGAGGCGGCACGGCGCGAGGGCAGCCTGACCTGGTTCAACGGCTATATCGGCGACACCGTGGCGCAGGACATGGTCGGCCGCTTCGAGCGGGCCCATCCCGGCATCCGGCTGATCACCATCCGGTCCACCTCGCAGGTCGCGTTCCAGCGGCTGCGGCAGGACCAGCAGGCCGGGCTGCACAACTGCGACATCTACAGCAGCAGCGACATCTCGCATTTCGACGACTTGGCGCGGGAACAGCGCCTGCTGGCCTACACTCCCGCCATGGCCGCCAGGATCGACCCGGCGCTGCAGGGCAGGCAGCTCTATGTCGAGGGGCAATACTACCCGGCGCTCATCTCGATGATGGCGCTGGCCTACAACAGCAAGCGCGTGACCGCCGCCGAAGCGCCGAAGCAGTGGCAGGACCTGCTGGACCCGCGCTGGAAGAACAAGCTCGCGGTCGGCCATCCCGGTTTCAGCGGCTATGCCGGCACCTGGGCCCTGTTGATGCAGCAGATGTATGGCGATGAATTCTTCGACCGGCTGGCCGCCAACAACCCGCTCGTCGGCCGCTCGTCGAACGACTCCGTCACCCAGCTCAATTCGGGCGAGCGCATCGTCGCCGCCTCCCCTGCCTATGTCGCCGTCGAGAGCGGGCGGCGCGGCAATCCCGTGGTGGTCAACTACCCTGTTGATGGCGCGCTGCTGATGGTCTCGCCCGCGGGGATCATGGCGGACGCGCCGCATCCGGCGGCGGCCAAGCTGTTCATGGAATGGCTGCTCGGGCCTGAGAACTCCAGCCTGCTCGTCCAGCAGGGTGCCGTGCCGATCAACCGCGACGTGCCGCAGGCGACCGACCAGCCGGCGCTCGCCGACATCAGCACCCGGCGGCCGGCGGTGGCCGAGATCGTCAAGGGCATTCCGGCGGTCGCGGAACGCTGGCGGGACGCGCTCGGTGGATAGCGCCCCGGCCCTGCTCGCGCCCACTGGAACGCGCGCCACGCGACGCGCGCTGGGCGCCGACCCGTGGGTGATCGCGGCCGTCGTGCTGGCGCTGGTGCTGGCGCTGCTGGTGCTGAACCCGGTGCTGCGCCTGTTCGCCAGCAGCGTCACCGACGCAAAGAACGGCGGCTGGACGCTCGCCAACTACGTCGGCGCCTTCAGCCGCCCGCGCTACGTCCAGGCGTTCTGGACCAGCATGCAGCTCGGCGCCGCGGTCACCGCCATTTGCTACGTTTTGGCGGTCCCGCTGGCCTGGGCGGTCTCGCGCACCGACATGCCGGGCAAGGCCGGCATACGCCTGCTGGTGATGGCTGCGTTCATCATGCCGCCCTACCTCGGCGCCATCGGCTGGATACTGCTGGCCGGCCCCAACTCCGGCTGGCTGAACATCGCCTGGCGCGCCGCCACCGGGGCGGAGGGCGCCGCGTTCGACATCTACACCTTCACCGGCCTCGCCTTCGTCATCGCGCTCTATACCTTCCCGTTCCTGTTCGTGTTCACCACAGGCGCGCTGGACGTGGTCTCGTCCGAGATGGAGGACGCGGCCAACATCCTCGGCGCCGGCACGCTGCGCACGGCCACGCGCGTCACGCTGCCGCTCGTGCTGCCGGCCCTGCTGGCGGGCGGGATCATCACCTTCCTCGAAACCATCTCCCTGGTCGGCACCCCGGCGCTGATCGCGCTGCCGGCCCGCATCAACGTCATCACCACCCAACTGGCGCAGTTCTTCAGCCCGCCGATCCGCGCCGAGGTCGCCGCCGCCTACACCATGCCGCTGCTGCTGGTGACGGTCGCGCTCTATGCGCTGCAGCAGCGGCTGGTTGGGCGCAAGGGCTTCGTCACCCTGGGCGGCAAGGGCGGCGAGCGGCGGATGATCGCGCTCGGCGCCTGGCGCTGGGTGGCGTTCGGCTACGCAGCACTTCTTGTAATGCTGGCGCTGGTGCTGCCCTGCCTGACCCTGGCGCAGGCGGCGTTCGCCAAGGCCTGGGGCCGCGGGCTGCACCTCGATAACCTGACGCTCGACAATTTCGCCTACCTGCTGTTCCGCCATCCCGGCGCGCGCGGCTCAATCGTCAACTCGTTCGAATACGCGGGCTCGGCCGCCACCATCGCGCTGCTGCTGGCGGTGGGCATCGCCTATGTCGTCAGCCGCCGCATGGTGCGGTTCGGCGGCGCGCTGGGCGTGCTATGTATGACGCCGTTCGTCATCCCCGGCATCGTGCTGGCCATCGCGTTCTACGGCGCCTACGCGCCGCCGCCGTTCTCATTGTATGGCACCGGGCTGATCCTGATCCTCGCCTTCACCACGCGCTTCCTCCCCGTGGCGTATTCCAGCGTCAGCGCCAGCATACGCAGCATCAACCCGGAAATGGAGGAGGCGGTGCGCATCCTCGGCGGCGGGCGCGGCATGGCGATCCGCCGGGTGATGGCGCCGCTGATGAAGCGCAGCCTGATCGGCGCCTGGCTGCTGGTGTTCATCCCCGCGAGCCGGGAGCTGAGCACGGCGATGTTCCTGTACGGCCCCAGCACGCGGCCGATGTCGATCATGCTGCTGGACCTGAGCGAGGAGGGCAATTTCGAGCTGCTCGCCGCCCTCGGTTTCCTGCTGCTTGCTGCGACTTTCATCATCGTGGCCCTGGGCACGCGCTTGGTTGGCCGCGATTTTATGGTCCGTAGAACCCGCGATTGAGGATGCACCCATGCTGACCCGGCGAACTCTTCTTCCAATACTGGCCGGCGGCCTGCTTGCCCCCCGCATCGCGCGCGCCGACCTCGCGAGCATCGAGGCAGCGGCACGCAAGGAGGGCGCCGTCACCTGGTATACCGCCCACACCGACGGCGAGACGGCGCAGCTCGTGGCGGACGCCTTCACCCGGGAATACCCGGAAATCAAGGTCACCCTGATCCGCACCACCGCTCAGGTCGCCTATCAGCGCCTGCTGCAGGACCTGAAGAACGGCATCGCGCAGTGCGACGTGTTCAGCTCCACCGACCTCGGCCACGACGAGGCGCTGCGGGCCGACGGCAAGTTCGCGAAGTATGCGCCGGAGAACGCCAAGGACCTGCTGCCGGCGTTCCAAGGCCTCGACCCCGCCGGCACCTACTACCCGACGCTGTCCGAGCTGGTGGTGCCCATCTACAACACGGCCAAGGTGAAAGCGGCCGAGGCGCCGAAGTCCTGGCCGGACCTCCTCAACCCAAAATGGCGCAACCAGGTCGCGGTGGGCCATCCCGCCTATAGCGGCACCGTGGGCACCTGGGTCGTGGCGATGCGCAAGCTTTATGGCTGGGAGTACTTCGAAAAGCTGGAGGCGAACCGGCCCTTGATCGGCCGCTCGGTGAACGACGCGGTGGGCGTGCTGAACTCCGGCGAGCGGATCGTCGCCGCCGGACCGCTCGGCCTCAGCCAGGTCACGGCGGCGCGCGGCAACCCGATCAATCTGGTGTATCCCAGCGACGGCGCCGTGCTGATCGTCTCGCCCTCTGCCGTGATGGCAAATGCGCCGCATCCGAACGCTGCCCGCCTGTTCGTCGAATTTCTACTCGGCCCCACCAACGCCCGCCTGTCGGCCGAGGGGTATCGACTGCCGGTGCGGGCCGGCACTCCGCTACAGCCCAGCGCGAAGCCCGTGGACGAGATCAAGATCAACCGCCTGACCACGGCCGAGATCGTCCAGGGCATCCCCGAGGTGATCGAGCAGTGGCGCGATACGTTTGGCAGTTGATCTGAGCAAGCTAGTCCTGGACGGCCTAGGCAAGCGGTTCGGCGCGTCGCAGGCAGTGCAGGGCGTGACGCTCGCCCTGCGCGACGGGGAGTTCGTTTCGCTGCTCGGCCCCTCGGGCTGCGGCAAGACCACCACCCTGCGCATGATCGCCGGGTTCATCGAGCCGACCGCGGGCAGCATCAGCATGAACGGCGCCGTGCTGTCCGCCCCCGGCCGCGTCGTGCCGCCGGAGCGCCGGGGCATGAGCATGATCTTCCAGAGCTACGCCATCTGGCCCAACATGACTGTGGGACAGAACGTCGCCTTCGGCCTGCAGGTGCGTAAGCTCCCCGGCGCCGAGGTGAAGCGCCGCGTCGCGCAGATGCTGGATGTGGTGCAGCTCGGCCACCTGATCGACCGCTACCCGGCCGAGCTCTCCGGCGGGCAGCAGCAGCGCGTTTCGCTCGCCCGCGCCATCGTCATCGAGCCCGAGGTGCTGCTGCTGGACGAGCCGCTGAGCAACCTCGACGCCAACCTGCGGGAGGAGATGCGCTTCGAAATCCGCCGCCTGCACGACGAGTTCCGCATCACCACCGTCTATGTCACGCACGACCAGAGCGAGGCGATGGTGACGTCCGACCGCATCGTGGTGATGAACCGCGGCGGCATCGAACAGGTGGACGATCCGGTTTCATTGTACACCAAGCCGCGGACGCGCTTCGTGGCCGGGTTCATCGGACGTACCAACTTCCTGGATGGCACGGCGGAGGACGGGCAGATCGCGTTTCCCGGCGCGGTCGTACCCGCGGCATTGGTCGCGGACGGCCCGGTCTCACGCGGCCCGGTGTCGTTCTCCGTGCGCCCCGGCAGCATCGCGCTGCACGACCGGCGCGGCGACGCCGGCGAGGCGTGGTGGATCGAGGGGAAAGTGACCGAGCGCGCCTACCTTGGCGAGCACTGGGACTACGTTGTGACGCCCGCGAACGCCGGGGCGGGGTTGCGCGTCACGGCGCCGCCGGCCAAGGTCTTGGCCGTGGGTGACCCGGTGTGGCTCGCGATCGACCCGCGCCGCGCCGCCCGCATCCCGACACCCACTGAACAGGCAGAGGCTTTAGATGGCTGACGGCGCGCTTTCCCGCTTCAAGGTTTTGGACCTCACCCGCGTGCGGGCGGGTCCGACCTGCGTCAGGCAATTCGCCGACCACGGGGCGCAGGTCATCAAGGTCGAGGCGCCCGATGCCGGGGACAGCGGCATGGGCGGCCCGCGTTTGGGCCCGGACTTCCAGAACCTGCATCGCAACAAGCGCTGCATCACGCTGGACCTGAAATCGCCTAGGGGCAAAGAGGTCTTGATGGCGCTGGCTCGGGACGCCGACGTGCTGGTGGAAAATTTTCGCCCGGACGTGAAGGACCGGCTGGGCATCGGCTACGAGGCGATCCGCGCCGTAAACCCGCGTCTGGTGTATGCCAGCGTTTCCGGCTTCGGCGAGGACGGGCCGTATCGCATGCGCCCGGGCTTCGACCAGATCGCGCAGGGTATGGGCGGGCTGATGTCCGTCACCGGCGCGCCGGGCCAGGGACCGATGCGCGCCGGCATTCCGGTGGCGGACCTGACGGCTGGGCTGTTCACCGCCCAGGGCGTCATGATGGCGCTGCTGGAGCGCGAGGTCTCGGGCCAGGGCCAGTGGGTGCAGGTCAGCCTGTTGGCGGCGCAGATCGCCATGATGGACTTCCAGGCCGCGCGCTGGCTGATGGAGCAGGACGTGCCGCAGCAGGCGGGAAACAACCACCCGACCAGCATCCCCACCGGGGTGTTCGCAACCAGCGACGGTTTCATTAATATCGCCGCGGCGGGCAACGTGATTTGGGCCCGGATGTGCCGCGCGCTCGGGATCGAGGCGCTGATCAAGGACCCGCTGTTTGCCGACGGGGAGTCACGTTCGAAGCACCGCGAGGACCTCAATGCCCGGATCGCAGCGGTGACGCGCACCCGGTCGTCGGCCGAGTGGATCGAGGCGCTGAACGCCGCCGAGGTGCCGTGCGGACCGATCTACGCGATGGACCAGGTGTTCGCCGACCCGCAGGTGCAGCACCTGCGGATGGCGCCCAAGGTGCAGCATCCGCAGCTCGGCGAGATCGCGCTGGTCGGCCAGGCGATCAAGCTCAGCCGCACGCCCGCCGAGCTGAAAACCGCGACGCCGGGCTTTGGCGAGCATACGGACGCGGTGCTGGCGGAGCTCGGCTACTCCGCCGACGACATCGCGGCGATGCATAGTGAGGGAGTCGTTTAAGATGCCCGACATCCAGCAACCGGCCGAGGACCTGCTCTATGAGGTCCGGGACGGCATCGCCCGCGTCACCTTCAACCGTCCGCAGGCGCGCAACGCCATGCTGTTCAGCATGTATGAGCGCCTGGCCGCGATCTGCGCCGAGATCGACGGCGACAAGTCGATCCGCGCCCTGATCCTGACCGGCGCCGGGGAGAAGGCGTTCGCCGCCGGCACCGACATCTCGCAGTTCCGCGCCTTCAAGACGCCGGAGGACGCGCTGGATTACGAGGCCAGGGTCGATCGCGTGCTGGGTGCGCTGGAGCGGGTGCGGGTGCCGACCATCGCCGCCATCGCCGGCGCCTGCACCGGCGGCGGCGCGGGCATGGCGGCCTGCTGCGACCTGCGTATCGCCGCCAGCAACGTCCGCTTCGGCTTCCCGATCGCGCGCACCCTGGGCAATTGCCTGAGCATGAACAACTACGCCCGCTTGGTCTCCCTGATCGGCGCGGCCAAGGTGAAGGATATGGTGTTCACCGCCCGCCTGGTCGAGGCCGAGGAGGCCAAGGCCATCGGCCTTGTCAACGAGATCCTGCCCGACCCGGCCGCCCTCGCCGTCCGCGCCGACGAGCTCGCCCGGCTGGTCGGCGCCAACGCGCCGCTGACGCTCCGGGCCACCAAGGAAGCGCTGCGCCGCATCAAGGAGCAGTCGGTCGGCGACCAGGACAAGGACCTGATCCTGATGTGCTACATGAGCGCCGATTTCCGCGAGGGCATGGACGCCTTCCTCAACAAGCGCCCGCCGGTGTGGAAAGGTGAATGAGGCGATGAGCGGACCAGATCGTCCCGACCCCACGGCCGAAGGCAGGCTGGCAGCGTCCAGCGGCGGGGCGACAGAGTCGAACCCGTATCCGAAGGACACGGAGGAGCATAGCGAATGGTTGGAAGGGTATGAGGACGCGATCGACGCGGAAGACGACGGGATGGCTTCGGACTTCGCCTAGACCGTAACCGCCATGCCGCAATCTGAGTTGATGACAGGTGCGGTTTGGGCTGTATCGGGTCTGAGCCATTCTGAACTGAGAAAACGTAAACCGCATCGTTGTTGGACCGCGGTTGTCCTGACTAGAACACTCAGGGCGGCTTGGGTCTAGCGGATCAGCGCCTGCATCCCGCGTTTGATATGGTCGGTCAGGCGGTCGAAATGTGCGAGCAGGACTTCGCTCAAGACCGCGACGTCCTCCTGGCCGGTCCCAGTTCCGGTCTGCACAAGGGCGGCCTGAAACCGGTCCCAGGCCTGGGTCGCCCGGGCGAGCTCGCCGCCGATCTCGGCGTTGCTGAGCGGCAATGCGTTGAGGTAGGCGAGCCCCTCGACCAGCTCAGCCGTCGTCTTCGTCACGGTGGCCTCCGCCGCGGCCGCAGCCTTGCCGTTCAGCAGGGTGGTCATCAGCGCCGCCTTAGCCAAACGCTGCGACAGCATGCGCTGGCGCCCCGAGACGTTGATGACGTGCAATGCCGCAGCCAACCCGACGATTTCCAGGTTGGCGGTCAGCTGCTCGGCCCGCAGCAGCATCCGCTCCGCCAACCGATCGATCTCCTGCAGCCGGCCGACCAGCGCCGGCGCCGCGAGCGCGGTCCGCAACGGCTTCCAAGGCGCCAGCACCGCGTCCAGCAGGTCGCCGAAGGTCGGCTTGGACAGGATACGCGCCAGGATGGCCAAATTGCCGTCGACCAGGCCGATCGAGTCCGCGAACAGGCCCTTGGTCTCATCGGGACGGATGCCGGCGCAGGTCAGCGCATAGTGCTTCACCAGCCGCTGCGACAGCATACGCAGTTGGCCCGCGCGGTTGATCGCCTCCGCGTAGCGGGCGGAGTCGATGACCTGCTGCGACACCTGGCCGATGCGCTGCATACGCTGCATGGCGGCGCTGCGCAGCGCCCGGAAGGCCTCCTCCTCGCGGAGCTGGCGTGCGCCCATCAGGATGCCCTTTGCGCGGTCGACCAGCTTCCGCTCGGCGAACCGCTGGTTCACCTCCTCTAGCTCCGTGCGGATCAGCTCGTCGTGGCTGAAGCGCGCCTGCGCCAAATGCAGCACCGACCGGAGGCGGTTCTGGCTGTAGCCGTTGACGACGTAGGCGTGGACGCACGCCCGGGTCGCGAGCGCGATATTCTCCGCATCCGGATCGCTGGTGAACATCGCCACCGGGCACGGCGCAGCAGCCTTCAGCGCCGCGATGCTCGCAAATAAAGTAGCGGTCGGGTTGCTTTCATAGATCACGACCAATTCAGGCGAGTTTTTGACCACTTCCTGCAAAAGATTCGTGCAATCGGCCAGTGCAAGCACCTCGATCCCAACAGCGTCGAGATCCCTGGCGAGCGGCGGCGCATCCGGCCCGTTGCTCGATGACAGCAAGGCAGACGTCATAGATCGGCACCTCTCCGGTCGTGGCCGGAGCAGCACAACGCAAGTTCCGCACCATCCAAAGCTGTTGGCACGGCACCTGCATAGGAGGCTCCAGGGCGCACCGACGTGCCCTGACCTACGCGAACGCACTGCGCGTCGTGTCCGCATTGGCGTGGACAGCTTGTGCCTCCCGCTCCGGCGACCCTGGGGCAGCTACAAGGAGGTCGATGTGACCGAGACCGCTACGACCAAGACAAACGACGTCTTACGCCAATCCGATTCCGACATGATGCCATCAGCCGGCGACGTACTGGTGCCTGTCGCAGCGAAGCTGGGCACCACGGACTGACCTCTCCGGCCCTCGCATAATCCAATCGATCCTGCCCTGGCGCCTTGTCTGCTGGGTCGAGCCCTCGCGCTCCACACCTGTTCCGGAACCACCCTATGATATCGCAAAAAGCCACGAAGATTGACCTTTTCAGCTTCTCGACCCCACAGATGCGCGCCTTCCATTTGACCTGGCTGGCGTTCTTCGTCTGCTTCTTCGCCTGGTTCGCCGTGGCGCCGCTGATGCCGGTCATCAAGGGCGAGTTCCACCTGACCGCCGACCAGATCGCCAACATCAACATCGCCGCCGTCGGCGTCACCATCCTGGTGCGCATGGCGATCGGACCCATGTGCGACAAGTGGGGGCCGCGCATCACCTACACGGTCCTCTTGGTGCTGGGCGCCATCCCGGTGATGGGCATCGCCTTCGCCACGTCCTATGAAAGCTTCCTGATCTTCCGCCTCGCCATCGGCGCGATCGGCGCGAGCTTCGTCATCACCCAGTTCCATACCTCCATCATGTTCGCGCCCAACGTGGTCGGCACGGCGAACGCGACCGTCGGCGGCTGGGGCAACGCCGGCGGCGGCGTGACCCAGAGCGTCATGCCGCTCATCTTGACCGCGATCGTCAGCCTCGGCGTGCAGCAGTCGATGGGCTGGCGGCTGGCGATGTTCGTGCCCGGCGTCATGATGCTGATCGTGGCGGCGCTATACTGGCGCTACACGCAGGATACGCCCGAGGGCAACATGCTGGAGCTGCGTGCCCGCGGCATCGCCGTCGATTCCGGCAAGAAGGGCGGCCTCGCCGTGTTCAAGCAGGCGATGGTGAACTACCGGGTCTGGATGCTGGCGATCACCTACGGCGCCTGCTTCGGGGTCGAGATCTTCATCCATGCCGTGGCCGCCAGCTACTACGTCGATCGCTTCGGCCTGTCCTTGACCTCCGCCGGCATGGCAGCCGGCAGCTTCGGCCTGCTGGCGCTGTTCGCCCGCGCGCTGGGCGGCATCGCCTCTGACCGCGTTGCCCGCAACTGGGGGCTGGACGGCCGCACCATGCTGCTGTGCCTGCTGATGGTCGGCGAGGGCATCGGCCTGCTCGCCTTCTCCACCATGGGCGCCGTGGTCCCGGCCATCATCGCCATGCTGACCTTCGGCCTATTCACCCACATGGCCTGCGGCTCGACCTACGCGCTGGTGCCGTTCATCGACCGCAAAGCGCTGGGCGGCGTCACGGGCATCGTCGGCGCCGGCGGCAACGTTGGCGCGGTAGCGGCCGGGTTCCTGCTGAAGTGGTCGGGGAGCCTACCGGAGGCTTTGTATATCCTGGGCTGGATCGTCCTGTGCTGTGCCCTCTGCGCCGCCGCCGTACGGTTCTCCGCCACGCATAAGCAGACGGAGCAGCAGCTCTATGACCAAGCCGTGGCCCAGCGCATGAGCATGGCCAGCGGGTCGGGGATGGCGGCGGCATCCTAGGAGATCGCCCGGCTGGCTGCGGGTTAATGGCATCCGCAGCCAGCCTCCACTCCGTAAGTCGGGCCGCTACTCGACATTGCCTAGGAAACGTAACTCTGCTCAGAGACATGCCTACTTTATATGCAGTCTTACTTGCAAGAACGACGTTTGTGAGCAGTATTAGCCCGTTTCCTGCTTGGTCAAAACTGATCTGCCCGTTATTGGTCTGGTTGATATGAACGACGTTTTCTATGATGCGGACGCGCCAGCCGATTTGGTGGACAGCAACGCCGCGATCACGACAACCACGGCCACGCACTGCCCCTATTGCGCCCTGCAGTGCGGCATGAACGTCGTCCATGACGGGACCAGTTGGGGCATCGAGGCGCGGAACTTCCCGACCAACCGCGGCGGGCTGTGCCGGAAAGGCTGGACTGCGGCCAGCCTGCTCAACAGCTCCGACCGGCTGCTCGGCCCGCTGCTGCGGGACAGCAAGGACGCGCCGCTGCGCCCGGCAAGCTGGAACGAGGCGCTGGACCGCGTCGCCGCCGGAATCCGCGCGATCCAGGGTGCCGCTGGGCCGGACGCGGTGGCGGTATTCGGCGGCGGCGGGCTGACGAACGAGAAGGCCTATGCGCTCGGCAAGTTCGCCCGCGTCGCGCTGCATACCGCCAACATCGACTACAACGGCCGGTTCTGCATGGCGTCCAGCGCCGCCGCCGGGTTGCGCGCCTTCGGGATCGACCGCGGGATGCCGTTCCCGCTTGCCGACATCGCCGGCGCCGACTGCGTGCTGCTCACCGGCGGCAACCCGGCCGAGACCATGCCGCCCATCATGCAGTGGTTCGACGAGGGCCGTGCCCGCGGCGCGCAGCTCATCGTCTCCGACCCACGCCGCACCGCGACGGCCCGGGCTGCGACGCTGCATCTGCCGCTCACGCCCGGCACCGATGCCGCGCTGGCCAACGGCCTGCTGCACGTCGCCGTGGCCCGACGCCTGATCGACGTCGACTATATCGAGGCCCGTACGACCGGATGGGACCGGGTGCGCCGCGCTGTCGCCAGCTATTGGCCGGATCGGGTGGAGCGCATCACCGGCGTCCCGGCGCGGGATGTCGAGCGCGCGGCGGTGCTGCTCGGAGAGGCCGCACGCGCCCTGATCCTGTCCGGGCGCGGCAGCGAGCAGCAGAGCCACGGCGTCGATAACAGCCTGGCCTTCATCAACCTGGCGCTGGCCCTCGGCTTGCCCGGACGGCCCGGCAGCGGCTGGGGCTGCATGACCGGCCAGGGCAACGGCCAGGGCGGGCGCGAGCACGGGCAGAAAGCCGACCAGCTGCCGGGCTACCGCCTGCTGGCGAACCCGGTCCACCGGGCAGAGGTCGCGGCCGTGTGGGGCGTCTTGCCCGAAAGCCTGCCGCAGCCGGGCCTGTCGGCTTGCGAGATGCTGGCGGTCACTGGCGGCGACGGCGCGACAGTGCGGGGACTGCTGGTGTTCGCGTGCAATCTGCTGGTGTCCGCGCCCGACGCCGCCGCGCTGCGAAACCGGCTTGGGTCCATGGACCTGCTGGTGGTGGCCGACCCGTTCCTGTCCGAGACCGCCGCCATCGCCGACGTCGTGCTGCCGGTAGCGCAGTGGGCGGAGGAGGACGGCACGATGACCAACCTGGAAGGCCGCGTGCTGCTGCGCCGTAAGGCGAAGCCGCCGCCGCCGGGTGTTTGGACCGACCTGCAGGTAATCGCCGCCCTGGCCGAGCGGCTCGGCGCCGGGACGCACTTTTCCGGCGACGAGGCGACGACCGGGGCCGAGTTCCGCCGCGCCACGTCCGGCGGCCCGGCCGACTACGCGGGCGCCACCTGGGACCGCGTGCAGGACGAGGCCGGCGTGTTCTGGCCCTGTCCGGACACGGCGCATCCCGGCACGCCCCGGCTGTTCAACGAGCGCTTCGCCCATCCTGACGGCCTCGCCCGCTTCCATCCCATCGAGCATCGCGGATCCGCCGAGACGCCCTGCGACGACTACCCGCTGATCCTGACCACCGGGCGCGTGATGGGCCAATACCAGACCGGCACCCAAACCCGGCGCGTGCCGGAGCTCGCAGCCGCCGAGCCCGGCGCCTTTGCCGAGCTGCATCCCGACACCGCTCGCCAGCACGGCATCCAGGCCGGTGACGCCGTCCGGCTCACCACGCGGCGCGGCACCGCCCGTATGCCGGCGCGGCTGACGCGGGACATCCGCCGGGACACGGTGTTCGTGCCGTTCCACTGGGGCGGCGAAGGCAGCGCCAACCAGCTCACCATCGCCGCACTCGATCCGGTGTCGCGCATTCCCGAATACAAGGCCTGCGCCGTCTGCCTGGACCGCGCGGCGTCCCTCATAGGAGACCAAGCATGAGAGAGAGCACTCCCCGCATCCTGACTGGGATGCACGCTTTCGACGGCACCGGCTACGACGTGCCGGTATCGATCGGGGTGTCCTACAGCGTCCCCGCCGACCGGCGCGCGCAGATGCTCTATGTCCGCGCCGGCAACAGCGCGGCCGAGATGGTTACGCTCGTGCTGATGCGCGACGGCGAGCCGATGCGCCTGTTTCCGATCGGCGCCAAGGGCACGGTGCACATCCCGCTCGTTGTCGTCGAGGACCTCACGCCTGAAACGCGGCTAGACTTGCTGGTGGCGGCGCCTCGGGGCACGGGCGGCACGCTCGCGCTCGATATGGGCCTGGTCGAGATCTGAGGAGGTTCTGATGGACGGCATGACATTCGGCAGCACGGTGCAAAAGCTGGTGGTGATCGGCAACGGGATGGCGGGCGCCCGCGCGGTCGAGGAGGTGCTGGCCCGCGGCGGCGCGGAGCAGTTCGAAATCACGATGTTCGGCGACGAGCCCTACGGCAACTACAACCGCATCCTGCTGTCCAACATCCTGAGCGGCCAGCAGGACACCAGCGAAATCTACATCAACCCGCTGGACTGGTACAAAGAGAACAACATCCGCCTGCATAGCGGCGCCCGCGTGACCCACATCGACCGGGCAGCCCGCGTCGTGACGGCGGATAACGGCATCCAGGAAGAATACGACATCCTGCTGATCGCCACTGGCAGCCGCGCCTTCATCCCGCCGATGGAGGGCGTCTGGACCGCCGACGGCAAGCTGCGCCCAGGGATCTTCGCCTTCCGTGGAATCGACGACTGCACGGCCATCGTCGCCCAGGCCGCCCAGAGTAAGCGCGCCGCGGTGATCGGCGGCGGCCTGCTGGGGCTCGAGGCCGCACGCGGCCTGCTGAACCATGGCTGCGAAGTCCATGTCATCCATTTGGGCCAGCACCTGATGGAGATGCAGCTCGACACCGCCGGCGGCGCCATGCTGCGCAAAGCGATGGAGGGCATGGGCGTCCAGGTTCATCTCGGCAAGCTGACGACCACCGTGCTGCTGGACGGCGAGAAGGTGGCCGGCCTGCGCTTCAAGGATGGGACCGAGCTGGCCTGCGACATGGTCGTCGTCTCTGCCGGCATCCGTCCGAACGCCGAGATCGGCAGCCGGGCCGGGCTGACGGTTGAGCGTGCGATCGTCGTGGGCAACGACATGCGCAGCCCGGACGACCAGCGCGTTTATGCCGTCGGCGAGTGCGTGCAGCACCGCGGCAAGGTCTATGGCCTGGTGGCGCCGATTTGGGACCAGGCCAAGGTGTTCGCCGACCAGGTGACGGGCGCGAACCTTGAGGCCGAGTATCTCGGCAGCAAGCTCGCCACCAAGCTGAAGGTCATGGGCGTCGAGCTGGCGAGCATGGGCATCACCGAGCCGGCCAGCGACGAGGACGAGGTGATCCAGTTCAGCGAGCCGAAGCGCGGCACCTACAAGAAGCTGATCGTGCGCGACGGCCGGCTGGTCGGCAGCATCCTGATGGGCGACATCAGCAAGGCGGCCTATTTGATGCAGGCGTTCGACCGCGATAGCCGCCTGCCGGACGAGCGGCTGGAGCTGCTGTTCGACCTCGGCGCTCCGGCGCCGGCCGTGACGCTCGATGAGATGCCGGCGGACGCGCAGGTCTGCAACTGCAACGGCGTGAGCAAGGCCGCGATCGGCGCCTGCGTCGCCGGTGGCGCCCGCAGCGGCAGTGCTGTGATGAAGGCGACCCGTGCCGGCATGGGCTGCGGCTCGTGCAAGGGCCTGGTCGGCGAATTGGTCGACTGGTTCTGCGGCGGCAAGGTCGAGGAGGACCCCAGCGTCCACTACTACGTGCCCGCCATTCCCCTCGCCAAGCCGGATCTGGTCACCAAGATACGTGAGCAGGGCCTGCGTTCAGTGTCGGCCGTGTTCGCGGCGCTGTCCCCCGCCGGCGAGGACGCGGCCAGCAAGCCGCCGCTCGCCAGCCTGCTCGCCACCATCTGGGCCGGCGAATATGAGGACGAGCGCGACGCCCGATTCATCAACGACCGCGTGCACGCCAACATCCAGAAGGACGGCACCTTCTCCGTCGTGCCCGAGATGGCCGGCGGCGTCTGCACCCCGGCGGAGCTGATGCGCATCGCACAAGTGGCGGTCAAGTATAATGTGCCGTTGGTGAAAATGACGGGCGGCCAGCGGATCGACCTCGTCGGCGTTGCCAAGGCTGACCTGCCGGGCGTCTGGCAGGATCTCGACATGCCGGCCGGCACCGCCTGGGGCAAAAGCTACCGCACCTGCAAGAGCTGCATCGGCACCGAGTTTTGCCGGTTCGGCCTCGGCGACAGCATGGACCTGGCCATCAAGATCGAGCGCCGGTTCCGCGGCATCGACAGCCCGGCCAAAATGAAGCTCGCCACCGCCGGCTGTCCGCGCAACTGTTCGGAGGCGCTGGTGAAGGACGTCGGCCTGGTAGCGATCGGCGACAACAAGTGGGAGATCTACATCGGCGGGGCCGCCGGGGCGCATATCCGCAAGGGCGACCTGATGTGCGTCGTCGAGGGTGAGGAAGCGGCGATCCGCCTCGCCGGCCGGTTCATGCAGTACTACCGCGAGAACGCGAAGTGGAAGGAGCGCACCTATACCTTCGTGCCGCGGATCGGCCTCGAGCGCATCCGGGCGATCGTGGTGGACGACGCTGACGGCACGGCAACGGCGCTCGACGAGGCGATGGCTGCCTCGACCGTTGCGGCCTATGATCCGTGGAAGGAGGCCGTGGCGCCGCGCACCGCGAACCAGTTCGCCGATATGGTGGAAATGGCGGGAGCGGTCGGCGATGACTGAGTCGATGCTGGAGTACAGAGTCGGCTCGCTCGATGCCGTGCCGCGCGGTGAAGGCCGGGTGTTTGCGGTCGGCGACGTGCGGCTGGCGGTGTTCCGCACCCATGCCGACCAGGTGTTCGCAACCCAGGAGCGCTGCCCGCATCTGGGCGGCCCGCTTGCGGACGGATTGATCGACCAGGGTGCGGTGATCTGCCCGTTGCATGACCGAACTTACCACTTACGCAGCGGCGCCGGGCTGAACACGGAGTGCAGCCTGCGAACCTATCCGGCCCGGGTCGGCTCGGATGGGGTCATCGTCGTAGAGCTGGACTCCCTGGCACGATAGACTGGTCGCTGAAGCCCTTTTCCTCCGGGTGAGGGTTGAAACGTAACTAAGTGTCCGTCATGAAACAGCCCTCTCCCGGAAGGAGAGGGCTTCAGCAACGCGCCTGTATTGACGGTCTAGATGCCTTCCCGCTTCGCCCGGGTCACGATCTGCGTCGGGTTCACGAACCGCAGCGCCACCACCAGCCAGAGCAGCGTCGTCACCATATAGATGACGGCCATCGCGTTGATGCTCTGTGTCGAGCGCACCCCGGCGGCGAACACGGCGTAGTACAGCGCCACCACCAGCGTCTGACTGTCCGGACCAGCCGTCAGGAAGGTCAGCTCGAACATCGCGATGGTGCGAACCAGCACCAACAGCAGCGCCGCCAGGATGCCCGGCGCCAGCAGCGGCAGCAGCACGTGCAGGAACAAGCGTCCGGTGCCGGCGCCGAACACCCGGGCGGCCGCTTCCACCCGAGGGTCGATCTGCTCGATGAACGGGACCATGATGAAGATCACGAACGGCACGGTCGGCACCAGGTTGGACAGGATCACGCCCCAGATCGTGCCGGCAATACCCGCCCGATACAGCACCGTCGCCATCGGGATGCCGAAGGTGATCGGCGGCACCAGCAGCGGCAGCAGGAACAGCAGCATGACCAGGCGCTTGCCGGGGAACTGCCGGCGCGCAAGAGCATAGGCGGCGGGAACCCCCAGCAGGCCGGACACCAGCACCACGGCGCCGACCGCCTGGAAGGTGACCAGCAGCACGTCCTCGAGCTGGAATTCGTCCCAGGCCGAGCCATACCAGCGGCTGGTGTAGCCCGCCGGCAGCCAGGTGCCGAGCCAGCGGGTGGCGAAGGACTGCAGCACAACGGTGCCGATCATCGCGAACAGGTTGACGACGAACAGGATCACGACGGCCCATACCGCCGCCGCCCAGAGCCGCTCGCCGACTGGCTTCTGCAGCAAAGGGGAGCGCTGCATCAGCCTTTCCCTCCGCTGGCGGGGCCGCTGTAGAACAGGCCGCGCAGCGCCAGCACCAGCACGACCGTGCCCACCTGCGCCACCGCCATCACGATGGCGATGGCCGACGCCATGGCGTAATCGTATTCCTCGAACGCCGCGGTGTAGGCCGCGATGGAGATGACCCGCGTCGGCCCGGCTGGCGCGCCCAGCAGCACGGCAGACGGGAACACCGAGAATGCCTGGACGAATGACAGGCAGAAGGTGATCGCGAGCCCCGGCATCAGCAGCGGCAGCACGATCTGGGCGAAGCGCGCCCGGGCCCGCGCGCCGAGCATGGCGCCGGCCTGTTCGAGCGCCGGGTCGATGCCGGTGACGTAGGACAGCGTCAGCAGGAAGGTGAACGGGAAGCCGGTGATCACCAGCGACAGGAACACGCCCCAGTAGTTGTGCACGAGGCGAACGGGCTGATCGACCATTCCGGCCCAGAGCAGCGCGCGGTTCAGCCAGCCCTGCGGCCCAAGGTAGTTCAGCAGCCCCTCCGCCACCAGCACGGTCCCAAGGGTGATGGGGATCACGAGGATCGTCGTGAGCAGCCGCTGCTGCCGCATCCGCCGCACCCGCATCGCGACGGGCACCGCGACCAGCAGGTTGAGCAGGGTGACGGGAACGGCCAGGTACAGAGTCCGAAGTACGGTATCGTACAGGAACGGATCGGAAAAGAAGCGGGCGTAGTTGGCGAACAGCCCGCCGACCTTGGGCCGGAACGAAAGCACCAGGCCATACAGGAACGGATAAACGAATAGCGCGATCACAAACAGCGCCGCCGGGAGGATCAGCAGGGTCGTCTGGTCCAGCCCCCGCTGGGCCAGACGCAGGCGCAGCGGCACGGTCATGCGGCGTAAACCAGCACGCGGCCGGGCTCGACGCCCAAGCGGACGGCGTCGCCGGCCACGACCCGGCTTTTGGAGCGGAAATGCAGCTCCGTCCCGTCCGCGGCGTGCGCGATGCCGTAGAAGTCGCGGCCACGGTATTCGGCCGAGACGACGGTGGCCGGCAGCGGGCCGCCCGGTAATGCCAGCAGGTCGTCCGGCCGGATCGCCGCCAGCCCGTCGCAATCGCCGATCAGGTCGATCGGCGTCGCCGCCATCATCACGCCGCCGACCGTCACCTGCCCGGCCGCCATGCGCGTCGGCAGCACATTTCGATAACCCATGAACTCCGCCACGTCGGCGTGGGCGGGACGCTTGTACAAGTCCTCCGGTGTGCCAATCTGCCGCACGGCGCCATCTCGCAGTACGACGATGCGGTCGGCGAGCGACAGCGCCTCGTCCTGGTCATGCGTGACATAGATGGTCGAGCTGCCCAACAGGCCGTGTATGCGGCGTATCTCGGCCCGCATCTCCAGCCGTAGCTTGGCGTCGAGGTTGCTCAGCGGCTCGTCCATCAGCACCAGCGGCGGCTCCACGACGATGGCCCGGGCGATCGCCACCCGCTGCTGCTGCCCGCCGCTGATCTGGCCCGGCAGCTTTTCTGCCTGCGCCGTAAGCCGCACCAGCGCCAAGGCCTCGTCCACCCGGCGGTCGACCTCCGCCCGCGGCTTCCGCTGCATACGCAAGCCGAAGCCGATGTTGCGGCGGACCGACATGTGCGGGAACAGCGCGTAGTTCTGGAACACCATGCCGAAGCCGCGCGCCTCGGGCGCCAGCGTGTCGATGCGGGCCTGGTCGAGCCACACCGCCCCGCCCGTCAGCGGCAGCAGCCCGGCCAGGCAGTTCAGCGCCGTGCTCTTGCCGCAGCCGGACGGCCCCAACAGGGCGATGAACTCGCCCCGCTGCACCGTCAGGTTGATATCCCGCAGCGCATTGAGCAGCCCGAAATCGCGGCTGACCCCCTCTAGCCGCAATTCCCGGAAGTCTCGTGACGCCAGCGCCATGCTACTTGGCCGTTTTCACCCCCACTTGCTCGTCCCAGCGGCGGAACGCATACACCAGCTTATCGGCGTCGAGCGGCAGCTCGATCGGCACGTCGGCGATCAACTTGTCATACATGGGCCGGCCGAACTCGCGGATGTCGTCCTGGCTCTGCTGCGGCGCCATGTCGATCGTGACCCCGGCGACGCAAGGTCCGGGATACAGATAGCCGCGGTCGAATGTCACCGCCTGGCTCTCCTTGGTGAGCAGGTGGCTGACCACGTCGAGCACCACCGCCAGGCGCTCGGGTGGCAGGCCTTTGGGAATGGCCGCGAATTGCGCGTCGCTGATCCAATGGAACCCGCGCAGCACCGCGATCTCGGCCTCCTTCGGCACGACGCCGAGCACGCGCGGGTTGATGTCCCAGCCGGTCGTGCTGATGATCATGTCCCGCGACCCCTCGCCCAGCTCCTTCATCGTGGCGGCGGTGCCGGAGGGATAGTACTCGATGAACTCGCCCAGGGCGGCGAGGTAGGCCCAGGTCTTGGCCCAGCCGTTCACCGGGTCGTGCGGCTCGCTGTCGCCCAGCAGGTAGGGCAGGCCCATCATGAAGGTGCGGCCCGGCCCGGAGTTCGCCGGCCGCGCATACAGGAAACGCTTGGGGTTGGCCCGGCACCACGCCATCAGCTCGTCCGCGGACTGCGGCGGCTGCTTCACCTTGTCCGGCATGTATTCCAGCAGCGGCCCCGACGGATACCAGGCAAGTATGCAGCCCTGGTTCTGCGCCAGCGTCTGCAGGCGCTTCGCCGCCGGCAGCAGGATCTTGTCGAGGTCCGGCAGCTTGCCGGCTTGGTTCGGGAACAGCGGCTCCCACGAGTTCTGCGCCATTCCGGCGGATAGTCCGTCGGTCCCGGTCATCACGAGGTCGATGTCGACCCGGTTCGCCTCCTGCTGCGCACGCAGCTTGGCCGGCAGCTCCGGCGCCGGCGCCTTGCTGAACACGAAGCGGGAAACGTTCTTGGGGAACTTGCGGCGGTATGCGTCGAAGGCCGGCTGGGTAAGGGCCAGGTTGCCGGCCACGTCGACGATGTTGATGGCGAGCGGCGTAGCAGGCTGTGCCAAGGCGGCGGTGGACAGCGCGGCCGTCGCGCCAATGCCGCCCAGCAACGCACGCCGCGTCGTCTCCAGATCAGCCATCGCCGCTCCCCCCTGTATTTTGTTCCGGGTAGTATTACCCATGGAGCAGCCGCTGCACAGTGGCGCGCCAAAGCTGGAGGCAACCCCTCGACTCCCCGTGCGCTTGCGCCAATAAGACGCAATCACAAGGGGATTTTGGATGGACCGGACCGACGTTGCCGACCTGCGGGTCGCGCGTGAACTGCATGATTTCATCGCCGAGGCGCTGCCGGGCACCGGTGTCGACGCCGACGCCTTCTGGGCCGGCTTCGCGGCGCTCGTTCGGGATCTGGCGCCGCGCAATCGCGAGCTGCTCGCCCGGCGCGACGAACTGCAGCGGCAGATCGACGATTGGCACCTTTCGCAGGCCGGCAAACTGCATGATGAGGCGGCCTACCAGGAGTTTCTGCGCGGCATCGGCTATTTGCTGCCGGAGCCGGCGCCGTTCGAGGTTACCACCACCAACGTGGACATGGAAATCGCTGGCGTCGCCGGGCCGCAGCTCGTGGTGCCGGTGATGAACGCCCGCTACGCGCTGAACGCGGCCAACGCGCGCTGGGGCAGCCTGTATGATGCACTTTATGGCACGGACGCCTTGCCAGAAACGGACGGGGCGGAGCGTGGCCGCGGCTTTAACAAGGTCCGCGGGGCCGCCGTCGTGAAGCGGGCCCGCGCGGTGCTGGACCTCGCTGTCCCACTCGCCAAGGGGTCACACGCGGACGCGACCGGCTATGCGGTCAAGGATGGCGCGCTGTCGGTTACGATCGAAGATGGCACGACCGGCCTGGCGACGCCGGACAAGTTCGCGGGCTATCGCGGCGACCCGGCGGCGCCCAGCGGAATATTGCTGCGGAACAACGGCCTGTATCTCGAAATCCGCGTGGACCGCGACCACCCGATTGGCCAGGACGACCCGGCCGGCGTCGCGGACGTGCTGCTCGAAGCGGCCATCACCACCATCCAAGACTGCGAGGACAGCGTCGCCGCCGTCGACGCGGCCGACAAGGTCGAGGTTTATCGCAACTGGCTTGGCTTGATGAAAGGCACGCTGTCGGCCTCGCTCGAGAAAGACGGCAAGCAGACCGTACGGCGGCTGAACCCGGACCGCGAATACACCAAGCCAGACGGGAGCGCCCTGGTCGTGCCGGGCCGCAGCACCATGCTGATTCGCAACGTCGGCCACCATATGTATACCGACGCCGTGCTGACGGCCGACGGCAATGAGGTGCCCGAAGGCCTGCTGGACGCGGCGGTCACCTCGATGATCGCCATGCACGATCTCCATGCAACCGGCGCTATCCGCAACAGCCGGGCAGGATCGGTCTATATTGTGAAGCCGAAGATGCACGGGCCGGACGAGGTCGCCTTCGCTGCCGAGATGTTCACGCGGGTCGAAGCGATGCTTGGCTTGGCGCCGAACACGCTGAAAATGGGCATCATGGACGAGGAGCGCCGCACCAGCGCCAACCTGGCTGCCTGCATCCATGCGGCGCGGAACCGGGTGGTGTTCATCAACACCGGCTTCCTCGACCGCACTGGGGACGAGATGCACACCTCGATGGAGGCGGGCGCGATGATCCGGAAAAATGAGATGAAGGGCACCGCCTGGATCAAGGCGTACGAGGACCGCAACGTCGACATCGGCCTGGCCTGCGGCCTGCGCGGCCGGGCGCAGATCGGCAAGGGCATGTGGGCGGCGCCCGACCGGATGGCGGAGATGCTGGAGCAGAAAATCGGCCATCCGCGCGCCGGCGCCAACACGGCGTGGGTCCCCTCCCCCACTGCCGCCACGCTGCACGCGCTGCACTACCATCAGGTGGACGTCGCGGCACGGCAGGCCGAGCTGGCCGGCCATCCGCGCGGCACGCTGGCGGACCTGCTGACCATCCCCGTGGCCGACCGTCCGAACTGGGCGCCGGACGACGTGCAGCAAGAGCTGGACAACAACGCCCAGGGTATCCTGGGCTATGTCGTCCGCTGGATCGACCAGGGCGTCGGCTGTTCCAAGGTGCCGGACGTCCACGATGTCGGGCTGATGGAGGACCGCGCGACCCTGCGCATCTCAAGCCAGCACATCGCCAACTGGCTGCACCACGGCGTGGTGACCGAGGACCAGGTGCGGGAAACGCTGCGGCGCATGGCGGGCGTGGTGGACCGGCAGAACGCTGGCGATCCCAAGTATCGTCCCATGGCGGCCAACCTCAACGGCCCGGCGTTCCAGGCGGCTTGCGACCTGGTGTTCAAGGGCCGGGAGCAGCCGAACGGCTACACCGAGTTCATCCTGCATGCCCGGCGCCGGGAAGCGAAGGATGAGGCGAACGGCGAGGCCAAGGCGGCTTAGCTAGAGCAACATCCGATCAAGCTGCTCTTTTGATCGGATGAAGTTGCTCGTTGAAACAAGGAACTAGAGTTTTTTCCGATCCACTTCGATCGGGAAAAGCTCTAGATTTCAACCGCAGGCTCCGGCTGCGCGCTCACGCGGGAAACCCGGCGGCCGTCCATCTCCATCACCTCGAACCGCCAGCCGGCGAACACGATCCGGTCGCCGGTGCTCGGCAGCCGCCGCAGCAGGGCCAGCAGCAGGCCGGCCAGGGTGTGATAGCTGCCCTCGGCCGGCAGGTCCGGCAGCTCCAGCCGCGACTTGATTTCGTCGACCGGCATGGCGCCATCGAGCAGCAGGGCGCCCGTGACCGCCTCCTCGCCGTCGGCCCGCCCGGCGATCGGGCTCGCCGGCTCGCCGACGATCGCCTTCAGCACGTCGGCCGCGGTGACCACGCCTTCGAAGCTGCCATACTCGTCCATCACCAGTGCCAGGCCCAGCGGATCGCCCTTCAGCCGTTCCAGCGCATCGAGCGCCGTGACGGTGTCGGGGATCACCATGGGCTTGCGCATCGCAGCCGCCACCGAGAACTCGCCGCCATCCAAGATGCGGTCCAGGATGTCCTTCGTCTGCACGACGCCCACCACGTTGTCGATGGACCCGTCGCACACCACGAACCGGCTGTGCGATGCGGCCTTCAGCGTCGCCGCGATATCCCGCCGCGGGTCGGTGCGGTCGATCCAGGCGAGCTCGTTCCGCGGCGTCATGATCGCGCGCACCGGCTTGTCCGCGAGGCGCAGCAGGCGCTCGATCATATCCCGCTCCTCGGTTTCGAGCACGCCGTCCTCGGCGCCCTCGGCCAGCAGCGCCTTCAGCTCCTCCTCGGTAACCGCCTGCCGCTTGTCGTCGTACGAGCCAAACAGCCGCAGCACCAGGCCGGACGACTTACCCAGCACCCAAACGATGGGTCCCCCGATGCGCGCCAGCCAGGCGAGCGGCGGCGCGACAGTTGACGCCACCATCTCCGGGCGGCGCAGCGCCAACTGCTTCGGCACCAGCTCGCCAATGACGAGGGTCAGGTAGGTCGTCAAAACGACGACGATCGCGAGCGACAGGCTGGCCGCGAAAGGCGCGAGTTGGGGGATGGTGCCGAACCACACTTCGAGCCGGGCAGTGATCCGCGCGCCGCCGAACACGCCGGCCAGCACGCTGACGAGCGTGATGCCGACCTGCACCGTGGGCAGGAAGCGCTGCGGGTCGTCGGCCAGCAGGCGGGCGGTGGTGGCGCCGGCGACGCCCTGCCGCTCCAGCACGACGAGCCTGGCCCGGCGCACCGAGACCAAGGCGAGCTCGCTCATGGCGAACACGCCGTTGAGCACGATCAGCAGCAGCACGACGAGCAGTTCGAGAGTCAATCCCATGCGGGGCGTTATAGGCGATTCCCAGCGAAAGGTCAGCGCCCGCCTCTTTCTCGATCCGGGTCCTTTTTGAGTATTGGATGGAATAGCGCCTGCGAGTTTCGGCCCAGTTGCGCGAACCGGAGCCGGCGACTAAGCCGCAGGCCTGTCATCCTGGAGCCTGCCATGACCCGGCCCTTACCGCCATTCGCCATCGTGCTGGGAGCCGCCGGCCTGCTGCCGTTCCTGGTCTGCAGCCTCGGGGCGCTCAGCCTATCGAGTGACGGCTCGACGCGCTCGCTGCTGGCCCTAGTCGCCTACGGCGCCACAATCCTCGCGTTCCTGGGCGGGGTGCATTGGGGCTTCGCACTGGACGGCAGCGACATGCCGTCCGAACGGGTGCAGCGTGCGCGGTTCGGCCTGGGGGTCTTGCCGTCGTTGATCGGCTGGGCGGCGCTGCTGATCACGTTCATCGGCCTGCCGACCACAGGGCTGCTCGTGCTGACGGCCGGCTTCATCGCGACGACGGTGGTCGAGGCCCAGGCGGCCCGCCGCGGGCTGATGCCGCAGCACTACATGTGGCTGCGCTGGGCCTTGTCGATCGTCGTGGTGGTCTGCCTCGTATCCGTTTTGCTGATCCGAGCATTCGGCGGCCGGGTGGTGCTTTGATACCGCGGTTGGCGTCGGCACAAAGGTTTGACGATCCAGACCGGCCCGTCTCCCCTCTACCCCATCCATAGACAAGCGGCCGTCTAGTTTCTAATCTGCAACAAGACACGATCGATGCGGCATTTCGTGAGGGGCGATGAAGGTATGCGATGAAGGTATTCTGGGACCCGGCGCAGCTCCTGCACGCACCGCGCTTCTTCCTGCAGCGCGGCGTCGTCCGCGCCAACTTCGAGGCGCCAGCCCGCGCCGAGGCGCTGCTGCAGGGTTGCCGGGCGCTCGGTTTGCAGCCCGCGACGCCCGCACCGGCCGATCGTGCTGCGCTGGAAACCGTCCATTCAGCCGCCTACCTCGATTTCCTGCGTGACGCGCCAGCGGCCTGGAGCCTGCTGCCGGACCACGGGCCGGAGCTGGTGCCAAACATCCATCCCTCGCCGGAGATGCTGGCGAATGACGCGCGGCCAGGCCCGGCGGTCATTGGTCAGCTTGGCTGGCACACCGCCGATACGTCCTGCCCGATCGCAGCCGAAACCTGGCCCGCCGCCGTCGCCGCGGCAGCCTGCGCCATCGCCGCGGCCGACGCGGCTGTGCTGGGCGGGACTGCCTATGCGCTGACGCGGCCGCCGGGTCATCATGCCTATCCGGCCCGGGCCGGGGGGCATTGCTACTTGAACAACGCCGCCCTCGCCGCCCAGCGCCTGCGGGATCGTGGCGCAGCCCGCGTTGCGGTGCTGGACATCGACAGCCATCACGGCAACGGCACGCAGGGCGTATTCTGGGACCGCGACGACGTGCTGTTCGTTTCCGTGCACGGAGACCCCAGCGGCTATTATCCATGGTATGTCGGTCATGCCGCGGAGCGTGGTGGCGGCTTCGGCGTCGGATGCAACCAGAATCTGCCGCTGCCAATGGGCACTGCGGACGACGGTTGGCTCGAAGCGTTGGATGCGGGGCTGGCAACCATCCGGCGGTTCGATGCCGAAGCGCTGGTCGTCAGCCTGGGGTTCGACGCTTCGGAGGACGAGCTGCTGGGCTTTCTGTGGGTGACACTGGATGGCTTCGCCAAGGCCGCTCAGCGCATCGCCGCGCTGCGCCTGCCGGCGGCGATCGTGCAGGAGGGCGGCTACAACACCGAAACCCTTGGGATCCTGCTGCAAGGCTTCCTTTCGGCCTACGCCGCGTGAGCCTCGCCCGGATACGCAGCTTTGCCTTCAGCGGCATCGAGGCGGTTCCGGTCGAGGTCCAGGTGCAGATCTCCTCCGGACTGCCCGCCTTCTTAGTGGTAGGCCTGCCCGACAAGGCCGTGGGCGAGGCACGGGAGCGGGTGCGCGCGGCACTGACCGCCATGGGCCTGTCGCTGCCGCCCAAGCGCGTGCTGATCAACCTGGCGCCGGCGGACCTGCTGAAGGAGGGCAGCCATTTCGACCTGCCGATCGCGCTCGGCGTGCTGGCTGCCATGGACGTGCTGCCGCGGGACGAGATCGCGGGCTACGCCGCCCTTGGCGAGCTCTCGCTCGATGGCGCGATCAACGCCGTCGCCGGCGTGCTGCCGGCTGCGATGTCGGCGTCGGCCCGCGACCTCGGCCTGATCTGCCCGGCGGCGCAGGGCGGCGAGGCCGCCTGGGCTGGCCGCATCGAGATCCTGGCCGCGCCCGACCTGCTTTCGGTCATCAACCATTTCCGCGGCTCGCAGGTGCTGGCTCCGCCCGAACCCGCCGGCACGCAGGAGCGTGAGACCGGACCCGACCTCGCCGAGGTACGCGGCATGGAGACCGCCAAGCGTGCGCTGGAGATCGCTGCCGCCGGCGGCCACAACATGATGCTGATCGGCCCGCCCGGCGCCGGAAAATCCATGCTCGCCGCCCGCATGCCCTGGCTGCTGCCCGACCTGCGCCCAGTCGACGCGCTGGAGGTCAGCATGATCCATAGCGTGGCGGGACTGCTGGAAGGCGGGCGGCTGGTGATGCGCCCGCCTTATCGCGAGCCGCATCACGGCGCGTCACAGGCGGCACTGACCGGCGGCGGCTGTGATTTCTATTAATTGATTGGACTACACGACAAAATCTTATCCTAAGAGGCGGCGCGGCCGAGTAGGAAAGAGTGACACCCGTGGCGATCACGATTGATGACCTCAGGCAGGATTGGCTGAGACAGATAGAAGCATACGATGGGGCAATCGCCCTGCTTGAACGCGAGAAGCAATCGGGCGTCGAGAATCTGGGGCTCGGTAAGCCCGCCCGCGTCTGGATGAAGATGCTCCAAACTTGGCGCGATGAGTTGAAGGGGCTGTTGGCCCAATACCCGGGCGGTCAGGGAGCCCAAAAAGATCGCCAGCATTAAATTTAATCCGCTAGCTGGCCGGACTGCATAATCGAGACTTAGGCTGCCATGCTTTGTAGCTTTTGGCGGCTACGAGCCGCATCGCATGGACCAGATCAAATGAAAATCACGAAGGTCGAGATCGCCGGTAGAAAAGTAAATTTTGATAAAGGCACAACTGAAGTGACCCTTGCCCTCACGTATGAGGGTGGAGTTTTACATTTAAAACTTCCTGTATCGTCAAACCCACAAGGCGATGCGGAAGAGCTACATGCGGCGAAGAAAGCTCTGCTTGATCTTGCACACGCTTCGATCGAGGCCGTAGGCTCCCTTCGGTAATGAACTTATCGTTTAGCAGATCAATGCTCAGTGTATCCACCGAGGCTGCAATCAGGTCAGGCATTGTGGAACCCTTCAACGTATTTGTGCGGCCCTTGGATACCATGTGTTTAACGACACCTCGCAATCCAGGGACCATCTATTGACCCGCGATGCGCTGTAGCCCCTTTTGGCTGCGGGTCGGATTGCATGGATCGGATCAAAGGGTTCCCAACGGACGGGCAGCGGTGGTGGGTCCGTTGGGTGGACCACGTCGAACTCCCCTCGGGCGGCACCGCGTCGCCCGGAATCCGCGTCTTGCTTTCGCGGCTATCCGAGAACGCCGGCAAGGGGCCGATGCCTTCCTTCGAGACAGAAAGCCGGAACCGGACTGTCCCGAAGATCTGCAGTGTGCTGGCGGGGGCAATTCCAAGCCTGACGATAGGAACCGTGTTCCGGGACGGGGTTCGTATCGGGCGGCTGAATGCCGATCCTATTTCTATGACGTTCGAGTCTGACAAGAGTCGTTCGTTCATTTGGCCGGTTCGCCCGAGTAGGCCCGCCTCGTTACCGCTTGGCTGGCCTCACTGGCTGCTTCCGCTTCCTTCTTACCCGCTCTGGCAGTTCAGGAACGGCTACTGCCTCATTCTCCACGATGAGGAGAAAAGCATGATCCTCCCGTGCTTCGAGATCTTCCGGGCGCTTTACGCGCCGCACGAGGAGATTGCGCTTGCGCTGCTGACGGGGCCATGGGACCTCCAATGGCCGCAGGTCGCCAACCCCGACCATACCTGCATCCTTCCGGACGGAAACTGGCAGATCGGCCTGCGTCGGCGAATCCTAAACATGCACGCGCCGCTTCTCGCCAACCTGATCCTGAGCCCGGCGGGCAAGGCAGCGGCCAACGGCGTCTACAGTGGGTGGCCAAGGTCATGGCCAAGAGCCGCAACCTCGACTAGGTCGAGGTCGATCGGATCGTCAATGAATAGAGGATCAGTAGCATTTACGCGTATAGCAATCGATTTCGCGATCTGTGCAACCTCGATCGAATGGGTCAAGCGATTGCGAAAGAAGTCGCTTTCATCGCTCGGGAACAACTGTGTCTTGCCCTGCAAACGCCGGAAGGCCGCTGAATGGATTAGCCGTGCGTAATCACGGCGCGACGCAGTTCGATAGGGCTCTGTCTCGTTAGGTGATACTTCAAGGCCGACGACTCTTCTTCTGTCGCCCTCACCATAGAGCCGCATGTCTTAGTCCTAAGCCCGTCAGCCCTCGTCGCCCTTAGTTGTTGTTATACGCGACGCGGTCGACGTCGGCTTGGCTTCCGCGGTCGTGGATGTCTTCGGCGATTTGTACGTTGTCAGCATCGCGCGAAACACGGACTGCTCCCGCCTTGCCTGATTATGCGCCCCGGCGAACGCTGATGACTCTAGAGCTTTTACGTCCTTCGCCATCTCAACTCCCCTGAAGTCGACCAAACAACGGTAACATAGTGTCGGGCGAAGGGCCACGCGATATTTTTCATGCGCGGTGGGCTTAGAGCGTGAACTGCGAGACCATCGTGCGCCGAGTCAGCATTGAGATTTGTACGGTGCGGCGCCTTCCCGCATTGATAAACTTCTTATGATATACTCCGTCCACGTGAGAACCCGAAAACTTCGCATCCCCGGAACGCCGCTCATATAAGGATCGACTCGCCAGCCGATTTTCGGGTTCTCACGTGGACAGAGTATAAACACCACCGGCGGCAAGTCACGTCCTGATCGGAATCTCAATGACCGGTCGGAGTGGTTCGAGCTGGGTCGCGTAACGGCGCACGACGCGGTCATAAAGATCGGCGACGCGCTTGGCCTCAACGGTAATCATAAGGGCGTATCGCAGCTTGACCGAATGCGCGTGGCCATGGCCCTCCATCCGGCTGTTATAATGGATGTCGAAAGCGGGATTGCGAAGGCTGCTCCCCCGCATGTTGATTGTCGCGTGTCGGCAGTTCTCCCATTTGAATGCGCCTCGGCGCAACTCTTCCTCGGTCAGCCCTATCCGCTTATTGGTAACGCCAAAGAACGCCTTGGTGTTGGCGTGCGCCTGCTCCGCCACGTCCCGCCTCAAGTCATGTGGCCGGAACGTGGCCTCAAGGCCAGTGCGCGTGTAATTGCTGGGATGGTGTGGATCAACGTCGGTGACGTGACAGAGGGTGGCGGTAATACGCACCTCACCGGTAAGCGCTTCCGCCGGAAGCGGGATAGGAGCACGGATGTACTTCGCTGGCGAGATCGTACCCTGATATGCAACCCGCACCATGTGGTCAGGACAGGTAACCATCTCCTCCAAATCCCTCGCTACCCGTCCGCGTCCGACCTCACGGAACGGCAGCGAGACAGGTTCTGCGCAATGCACAAGAAGGGCACGGATGGCAAGTACGTCGAGTGACTCGCCGAAGTGGGCGCGGACGCCGGCCGCGAGCCGCAGCACTCCCGGGGCGGCGAATGACGTTCCGCCGGTCGGGTGCAGGATCGGCGCAAGGCCCGGCTCAAGGACCAGAAATGGCCGTTGCACGGAACCGCCGAACGCAACGAGGTCTGGCTTGGTCAGACCCGGGCTGCGGCCCGGCCCAATGGAACTGTATAGCGCTCGTCGCCAACTAGAGCCCGGAGTGTCGCACGCGCCGATCGCGAGCGCGTTGACGCAGTCAGCCGGTACTTGAATGCGGTTCAGGCCAGCTTCCGCATCACCCTCCCCCGTGTTGCCGGCGGCCACAGTAGCGAGGGTCAAACCAGATGCTAGATGCGCATCGAGCATGGACGTCCAAGCATGAACGTCGTCGTCCTCCACCGGCAGAATCGGACCAAGGCTGATGTTCACAAAATGGTAGGTCGACTGGCTGAGAACTGCCAGAATGCGTTCGAGAACCTCGTAGAGTTCGGCCGGAGCTTGGCAGGGAGCAGCGTCAATCACCCGGTGGTGATCCACCCGGCTATAGGGGGCGGAGATCGTCTTCGTCGGGTCAAGATGCCCGAACAGGAATGCGGACGTGACGCCAACGCCATGCTCAAGCGCCTCGTCGGAAGGGGGTAGCAAGCCGCCGGGCTCGATCAGGTTGGCCCAGCGCAGGAGCGGATGCCCGGCCGGCAACCCGCCGTCGAAGATGGCGCTCCTAACCTTGTTGTCCATGTGCCGCGCGTCGGGCAGCTCAATCGTCTGAGACGGCATTGAGGTTGCGCGGATTGTCGGCCGGAGCATTCGGAGCTGCGGCATCTGCCGTAGCACGCGCAAGGTGGCATAAGCCGCCACCTCTTCGGCCCGCCCGGCTGGTGTGTCGACCTGTAGGAAGCATAGGCCGCCGGCATAGAATCGTCGGCCAAGCGACGCCTCAATCCCAAGCCAGTGGAGGTAACGCCGGAAACGCGCGAGTGCGTCCAGCTCGCCTCGGACCTCATCCGTATGTAGGACGACTTCGAGCGTAATGGGCCCGTCAACTGGCAGCTCGCCCTTTATTTTGTTGGCTGCGTTGGGAGCCCTGACCTCCTCGATTGCGACTAAGTCCTGAGCACCTCGCAAGGTCTCATCCCATGTGGCAATCTCGGCTGCCCACGCCCGGAACGCCGCACGCGGACCCTGGACGAACAGTTCGGTGGTGACGGCCTCCTCGGGTTTCCTGCCCTTGCTTCGCTTCTCCGGCACGATAGTTCGGGGCTTGCTTCCGACTGCTTCGACACCAAGAGCTTTGAGAAGCTCGGCCGGGTAGTAGGACTTTGCGATATATTCCGGATGCAATGTGAGGGCCGCGACAGCCTCATCCCTGGGACAGGCGGCGGCCGGCAAAAGTTCCAGCTCCGCGCTCGCACGCTGGATCATCGGCGCGAGTCGCACCTTGGCCTGCGCGATGGTGTAAGGCGCCTCCTTGTTTGGTGGCCCTGAGCCTACGACGACGTCCGAGGTGAGCCGTTCGCCGCGGCCGAGCAGGAAGTTGCGCTTGGTCAAGAGTCGACCTCTGCTACTGCCGTTCGTTTCCCGCGACTCCGGATGGTATCCCGTGCGACCCCGGTCGCTTCGTGGGCCTGCCGCTGCGACATGATGCCGCCCTCCACGAGCGTAGAAGCGAGCTCAATCCGATCCACCTTTGAAAGCGACTCGTTGCGCAGCATTGTCCCCAGACTCTCCTCGATTGGTCGGCCGTGGACGGCCGCGGAGCGTCGCGCCTGTGTGAGCCCCCGCTCGACGTCACTAAACGAATGGCCGCGGAGGTTGAGGGCGAGCGCTTTGGACCAGACATCTAGCCGCGTCACCCGGCCGTCGAGGGCCGTGTTTATGAACCGCTCAAGGGCGGCCCTGTTCGGAAGCGGGAACTCGACAACCATCTCGAATCGGCGCCAGATCGCGGGATCCAGGAGCTCAGGATGGTTTGTCGCGGCGAGCAACACGCCGGACGAAGGCCAGTCGTCGATTTCTTGAATAAGAACGGTGACCAGACGCTTCAACTCGCCAATCTCGCCCCGGTCGTCCCGCCGTTTGGCGATGGCGTCAAGCTCGTCAAGAAGCAGCACGCACTCGGTCGACTTGGCATAATCGAGCACGTAACGAACGTTGCTGCCCGTACGACCGAGAAAACTACTCATGACCGCGGCGAGATCCAGGATTAAAAGCGGTCGACCGAGTTGCAGCGCGACCCACCGGGCGGCCATTGTCTTACCCACGCCGGGCGGGCCAGTAAACAGACCTGTCTTGGTGGGCTCCAAGCCCGCCTTTCGAAGTTCATCGGGTCTAAGCCTTTCTGCAACGAGTTGCGCTAGCTTCCGCTCCGAAACTTCGTCGAGAACAATCGCATGGTCGAGCGCAGGGAACTGCTCCACCCTGAGCAGGTGCATTCTAGAATCGACGTCGACGGGCAGTGCCGTCTCGGCCTGCCGTCTAAGGGGCGACGACCGGGTTGGCGCCTCCTGCAAGAGCTTCGAGAGAAGCTCGGAAAGACCGGGATGCGCTGTCCGATACCTTCGAGCAGATCGGTGCAGCATGAGCTGAACGTCCTGGGCCCTGCCGGTTAGCGCTATTCGTGCCAAGTGGACGAAATCGTCTGCCAGCTTATCTTTTTCGTCCATTCCGCCCTCCTTATCGCTTGATGACCGTATTAGATTCTAATGGAAGAAAACGCAAGTCACTACAATTTTTTCGTCCACTGTCGTTTGAAATTCCCAAACCGGTCTTCATACGCTGACATTTCAAGTGGAAGATTCCTACGCACTAGACATTTGACGTTGGGCACTCGTGCCGGGTGCGATGCTAAAAACTGATTAACGTGTTATCCCCGCAGATGGGCGAAAGTTACAGCACTATGCCGTTCACGAAACGAGAGTAGCCAAAAGGTTATTCCGTGTCGTCTGGATCAGACCCACTTTGCTGCCTGCGCAGATCGAAGGTGATGGCGAATCGCGGCGACCGACAGCGGTTGCACGCCGTTCCTGCCGGGAAAGACATACCCACTTTCTGACGACGCCCAGCGCCGGAAGGCGCCCGCCAGCAACGGTGCGAGGCGAAGGGCCAAGCCATCTGGCCAGAATGTAACAGTTTCGTCGTCGGCTGCCACCTCCGAAGTCGTCAGGGCCAACACAGTCGAAAGAGGTATTAGGTAAATCTTAGATAATGCAGCCGCGAAGACGGCCCTACCCTCGCCGTCAGTCCTGGTATGCTCAAGCCGATTCAGCAAGGCACGTATCTGTCGAAGCAACGCCGTCTCGCGTGCTTTCAGGCTGGCAGCGTTTTTATTGCGAGGCAGGGAGAGCTGTAATTGCTTACCTTGTGCGGCATAGCTTAGGAAGCGTATTAAACTCCCCTTCTGCCCCGGCTTGCGACCCAGATAGCAGTTGACGTCAGCTTGTCGTAGGGACGCTGGGTTGGCGTGCCCGGAATTCTCCAGCAGGCTGGCTGCTGCTTTCAAGTATAGCCGGACAGTCTTCGGCTGCAGCGTTCCGTCACGTGCAAGGTGGCCATGGTAGGCCCGAAGCGCAGGCCCCCACGGGGTGGCATCAGATGCGGCAAGGTTGGCCTCGATACGTCCGGCCTCGACGAACGCCTCCACTCGCACCGGATCCCAAAGCACGGACAGTCGACCGACCAAAAACCGGACCACGAGATGCTGGCGCCGCAGGCCCTCAGCCCCGAAAACCGACAGCAGAATCCCCTGGCGAAGAGCGGATGCTGCGGTAAAACGCCGGTCGACCTCCGCGAAGCAGGCGGCGTAAGCATCGATGCGCCGGGTCATGTTCCCAGCTGTCCGAGGAAGGCCGTCCCAACTGCAGAACTCCTGGAACAGCTCGCGGACCCACGGCTGTTCGATCAATTCGGCGCCGAGGGCGATGCGTCGCTCGATTCGGCAGTTGAGCGAGCACTGTCGGCACGGTGCAGAACCGGGCCCTGGCGTGGTTCCGCCGCAGTCCGGGCAGGCATGAACCGGCGGAGTGTCGCTGGAGCAGGCCACGCATACGGCACGCCCGCCCACGTCCCACCGCCCAATCCGGCGATGTCGGGCGCAGACGCGGCAGGTCGCGTGCGTGTCCCGCCTCCGGCAAACCTCGCAGACCAACGCCTCGTGCCCTGCCATCCGCCCGAGCCGGCGCGTTAGCCGGCTGCAAGCCGCGCACGGCACGGGCACTCGAAAGTGCAGTGCGCAGGACGGGCAGACTGGTTGGCCACTGACGATCCTGCCCGCCTTGCCTGCAAACCCTCGGCCGCAGCGCAGGCAGAGCCGCTCTTCGGCTGACGGTGCTGCATGCACGACAGCAGTCATATCGGACGCTGCAGGATGGAAAGGATGCGTTCCGCCCGCGCGGTGCGATAGGCACTCGGGTTGCGCCGCCGGAGCCGACGCAACGCCGGATCGTCCAGCACCGGCACATAGGCGGCCCGCCGCCTTTTGAAGCCTGCCGGCAGTCCGGAAACCTCTGCAGCGAGCGCCTTGTCCTGTTGGACGCGTGCAAAGCTGCCCTGGGTGAGGTGCGCGGCACGAGCGCCTTCACGAAAGGCGGCAGGCCAGTTCGCCGTCCAAGCGGCGATCGTCTCCAGCGCGGCGATCCGTACCGCGGTCCGCGACTGCTCGAAGCGGACCCGTTGGCCCGCCGGGAGGGACGGCGCTGCCGCAAGGCCGAGCACGCCCCGCAACGCTTGCTGGACGGGTCGCGCCGCCGAAACCGCGAGCAGCGCCCGCACACCGTCGAACGCGCCGCGCGTTGCCCACGGCCCGACTTGCGCCCCTCTCACGCAGTCGAGCAGGCCGGCCAAGCTGTGTTGAAGCTGGGCGACACCGTCCGGCACACGCCCTTCCCCGTCCACTCGTGTCAAAGACGCCCCGCAGCTATGACAGTCAGTAAGGCACCCCAAGGTCCGATGCGGTATGATTGGAGCGCTGCAACTCTGACAGGCATCACTGAGAGCTCGGCCGTGCTTCCCGCAAGCGACGACGAATCCGAGACGCCACGCACGCCGGTAATAAGCGGGGGTCTCGCCCAGGCAGTCGGGGCAGTACTGCAAGCCATGCAGGCGCCGCGTCCGGTGATAGACTCCAGCAGAGAGCATGAACGGCGTATCGCCGCGGGCCGGAAGCCGCGGTCCCCCGAGCGCCCCGCGCCAGTCCTGCAGCGTCGCCAGCTGCACCGAAGCCACCGGTATGCCTAACTGGCCAGCGATCTCAGCCACCCAGCCCGTTGCCGTCCTCCCAGGCCGCCCCAGAGCCGCCGGATCACGGTCGAAGTCGCGGTTCCAGATAGCCTCATGCGGCCAGAATAGTTCTAGGAAGCGCTGCGGCGCCGTCCCATGCGCATAGGCGTTGCGAGCGAGGCACGAAGACAGCAGCTCGCCTTCAAGCGGCGGCAGCCGGAACGCCCAATTCCCCAGGATCACAGCACATCAGCCAGCTTGTTGTAGTCGGACAGCCTGACCATTTCTGCCCTGTCCAGGATCTTGCGGTCGATCTGCTCCTTTCCCTCTCGGATGGCCTGCACGGCGGCGCGCGTCAGCGTCAATGCGAGACGGCCGATGGTGCCCTCCGACATGGCGTGCAGCCGGATCGCCATCTCCCGGCCCGCAAGCTCGGAAGGTGCCTCCAGCGGCAGAAGCCTCTCGAAGCTGGCCAGCAAGCGTAGGAACTCGCGGTCCAGCTTCCAGCGCGGCAACCCGAACGCTTCAAAGCGCGAGGAAAGCTGCGGGTCGGTGTGCAGCGTCCGCACGGCGTCGCGTGTTCCGGCCACGACGATAGGCAGGCGCAGTTCGTTGCTGAGGTTCTTGAGCACCCCAAGGAAGTGCCGCTGCTGCCGAGCGTGGCCGAGCAGGACGTTGTGGAACTCGTCGATGACCAGCATCCGGCAGCCCACGTAGGCGAGCACCGACTGCGTCTGGTTCTTCTTGCGCTGGACCGGGTCCGTGTCGCGGTGCGCGATGTGCAGCGCCAGCAGCAGCTCCGACCAGAAGCGCGTCTCGCTCGGTTCGGAGGGCATCTGCATGGTGATCACCGGCGCCAGCGCCTCGCCTCCCGACCGAGAGGAAACCGGGTGCATGCCGCGGAAGCGGTCAAGGACGGTGGTTTTCCCGTTCCCGGCCTCGCCGACGAGGAGCAGGTTCGGCATCCGCAGCGTCCGCGGATGCTCCAGGAGGTCGGCCAACGTCTGCAGCGCCTGCTCCGCGCGGGTGTAAGGCACGTAGTGCAGCTCCCGCGCGAAGGCGATGCGCTCGTCCTGCGGCAAACGCACGGCGATCTGCGCCGCGGTGCCGAGATGCGCAAGCTCGCCGCTCATATCCCGTTCTCCCGTTCAGCTATGCCATCGAAAGGCAGCACCGGCTCGACGAAGATGTCGTCCTCGGGTGGCGTGCAGCTTGCCTGTCCGTCGGCAGCTGTCGCCGTCACCAGCACGGCCTGTGCAGTGGGTCTCCGCTTCGCCAGCCTGTCGATCTGGTGCTGATGACGGCGGGCGGCCTTCGTCTTCACGACCGCCTCCTCCGTCCGCCGCCGCAACCGCTCGACCGCCTCGAAAAGGGCAGCCTCGTCCACGTGCCGTCTCCCTTCCTCCTTGAGGCGCTGATGCGCGGCCCGCAGTTCCCATATGGAAACCGGGGGGTGGCTCGTGTCCCGGTAGGGGATTGCGTAGTACTGCTTGGCCATGGGATCGAAGAAGAACACTTGGCTGATGTCCCGGGGATCGCGGCGCACGACGAAGCTCCGCTTCAGCTTGGCCTCGTCGGCGTCCGGCGCGTTGATCCATGGGTTCAGCACCTCGTCGTAGTAATGCACTCCGTCGATTGCGATGCCGTAGGGCTGCACCGTACGCTCCACGAACGGCAGGAAGTCGAGGCGCAGCCGCTCCGGGTCACCGGGCACATCCGGAAGGCCGATGCCCTTGCTCACCCCATCGCCCAGGACGCCGATCTCCCACTGCCGCGCCGGCGGGACCCCGAGTTCCGTATGGATGCGCCGATGGTAGACGTTGACCAGGAAGTCGGTCAGGTGGCGCTCGAACTCCGTAAGCGTCAGCGCTGCCGCTCCGTCGGAGTCATAGCCGCGGCGCTCGGCCGGCGAGGCGAAGGTTGCACCCGGCAGCTTCCGTATCTCGCCTGCCGCCGTGCCCATCAACCGCTCGATGTGCCCGCCGTAGTGGGGCGTCTTCACCGGGCGCATCTCCAGGTCGATGCCGTATTCCTGGCACGCCCGTTCGAGCATGGCGCCGCGGAACTCGCGGGCGTTGTCGGCATGCACCTTGCGGATACGGCCGCAAGCCGGCCAGCTTCCCGGCACGTCGAGAGCTGCGAGGTGCTCGCCTTTGGGGAGCATCGCACGGGACAGGCACATGCCTACTGCCGCGGCCCCGGGCCGGTCCATGGACACGTAGAGGCCCACCACCATGCGGCTGAAGACGTCGATGGCGAGCGTGATCCAAGGCCGTCCCATGGGAAGGCGCGTCCGATCCTCGACGACGATCACGTCCGCCTCGGAATGGTCGATTTGCACCACGGCCAGAGGAAACCCGGCGCCGGGGAAGCTGCCGCGGATCGGCTCCAGAAGGTTGCGCGCGACGTCGCGCTGGCCGCGGCGGCGCAATACGAGACCAACAGGAAGCGAGCGGAGGCGGCTGCGGATCGTGTTCGGATGCGGAGGCGCGACTCCGGCGTTACGGCAGCGCGTGGCCACCTCCTCGACCACGGCTTGTGGCCGCTGCTTCTGCCGGGTCAGGTAGGTATCGTCGATCGTGGCCGCGACGATGGCCTCGGCACGGGTGTCGAGCCTCGTAACCCCTGCCCTGCGGCCTCTCTTCGACGGTATCAAGGCCGAGAGACGCCCAGCGTCTTGGTAGAGCCGCAGCTAGTTATAGAGTGTGGCGACACTGACCTCGGCTGCGTCTGCTGCGGCCTGCGCCGCGGCACGGGTGCGGAAGGGGTCGTCAAGCAAGGCACGGATGGCAGCGAAGCGGTTCTGCGCTACCTGCCAGTCCTCCTCTGGATGTCCCTCCATGCCGGATGCCGCGGCCCGAGGCTCACCGGCCGGAGCAGCGGTGCCTGTGAATGGACGGACCACGTCGAGCCGGAGCCTCTCCACGGCCTGCGTTTCCATATCGCGGGCAAGGACGCTGCCCGTGTCCAGGAAATGGGTGACCTCGAACCGCCGGTCGCCGCACGACACCAGGGAGCCTGGAGCAACGGTGAGGAAGGCAGGAACCGTCATGGGCTCCCTCCCCCGGCAGCGGCCCATATGGCGCTTTGCATCGTCAGCGGCAGGCTGAGATCCGCCTCAACCTGCCGGGTTGCAACAAGGTGCCATAAAGGGCCCAACGCGCGCATGCGGTTTTCCTCCGAGTGGTAGGCCGCGGACAACAAAGCGTGTGGGGTCGTCTCGCCCAAGACGCCGAGGGTGTGGGTCAGCTTCTCCTCCCGGCCTTCATCGCAGGGCCGGGCGACGTAGCCTCGAAGGAACACGATGTTGTCCAGGTACGGGCCGCGTATCTCCACCTCGGTCAGGATCGAGAACGTCATCCCGCTTTCACGGGCGTGGCGGCGCGCCGCACGGTAGCGCGGCTTGGCGGCGGGCCAATCGGCCCAGAAATCGGCCCGGTACTTGACCTCGCACAACATGGGGGGCGCCGCCGTGTGTTCGACGAGGTAATCGGGGGTGTAGCGCCTCGTGCGGCCCTGGCCGTCGCGCCAGTCGATGCGGAGAGGCTGCCCATGGACGCCGGACACCGAGCGGTCGAATGCCAGGATGATGAGCAGGTCGCGTTCCAGCGTGGACTCGAACGGCACGCTCTGGCCGCAAACCGTGATCCGGCCGGTCAGGCTGCGCCGGCCAGGACCGATGCGGCGGACCGGCTTCCTCGAACCCGGTCGGGTGTCATCCTGTGAAGGCGTGATCTAGTCTAGCAATTTGCTGTCTCCAGTTCACGGTTTCAGCGTGCAGACGAGCCCTAACCGCTTGATTCCAGCTTATCGCAGTCTGGCATATAGAAGGAAATCACAGCGGCCAGCGTGCCAAGCCCGGGGAGGTCAGCCTGGCCCATCGCGGCGTGCTGTTCCTGGACGAGCTGCCGGAGTTCCCGCGGCCCGCTTTGGAGGCACTGCGTCAACCGTTGGAGAGCGGCAGGACCACGGTCGCCCGTGCCCTCGCCCACGTCACCTACCCGGCCCGCTTCCAGCTCATCGCCGCGATGAACCCGTGCCGCTGCGGCTACCTCGGCGACCCCGCCCGCGCGTGCAGCCGGGCGCCGCGCTGTGGCGAGGACTATTTGGCCCGTATCAGCGGCCCACTGCTGGACCGCATCGACGTCACCGTCCATGTGCAGCCTATTCCGCCCACCGAGCTATCGCGCGCGCCGCCCGGCGAGGCCAGCGCGGCAGTCGCCGCCCGCGTCGGCACGGCCCGCACGGCGCAATGTGTCCGCTACGGCGAGGAAGGACCGGCGACCAACGCGGAGGCCGAGCTGGGTGCGATCGAGTTACAGCCAGAGGCCCGCCTGCTCGCCGAGACCGTGGCAGAGAAGCTGCGCTTGTCTGCACGCGGCTTCACCCGCGTGCTGCGCGTCGGCCGGACCATCGCCGACTTGGCCGGCGCGGCCCAGGTGCGCCGGGCCGACGTGGCCGAGGCGCTCGCCTATCGCCCGCGCATTCCCGGCCGGCCAGGCTAGCTTACGAGCCAACCCGGCTAGCTTTCAAGGCGGAACGCGTCGGTGATACGGCGAACACCCCCGCGTCGTCGACCAGCAGCACGTCGAAGCGTACGCCGGCCCGGCCCCATTCGGGATGTTCCGCCAACGCGACCTCGCCTGCCGCCAGCAGCCGGGCACGCTGACGAGGCCGCAATGCAATGGCGGCGGAATGCAGGTCCGGCCGCGCTTTCACCTCGATGAACGCAAGCAGCCCGCCTTGCTCCGCAACTACGTCGATCTCGCCAGCGGCCGTGCGCAGGCGCCGGGCCAGCACGACCCAGCCATCACGTTCGAGCGCCGTGCAGGCGGCTTGTTCGGCCACGACGCCACGCGCATGCGCGGCTTTGCCACGACGCGCCTGCGCCGACGCTCCGCATTCGCGCCGGGTCGTCACCGGCTTCGGAACGTCTGCGTGGTGTCCACGCCCGCGAATTCCGCCACCAGCGTGAAGCCGACTCCCAGCAAGACTGGGCCAAGAAAGATGCCCAGCAGCCCAAAGGCCAACGCGCCGCCCAACACACCCAAAATCGTCAGCAGGAACGGCAGCTGCGCGCCCCGCGAGATGAAATATGGCCGGATGACGTTGTCCGACCCGCTGATGGCGAACAGGCCATAGACTCCCAGAAAGATGCCCCAGCCAGTATGCCCCGTGCTGAGCAGCCAAAGCGTCGCCGGAATCCAAACCACCGGCGCGCCGATCGGCAGCACGGACAGGAACCCGGCGATCGCCCCGAGCAACAGCGGGCGCGGCACTTCCGAAAGCCAAAGTCCGAGGGTCGTGAGCAACCCCTGCACGATCGCCGTGCCCAGGATGCCATAGACGGTGCCGCGCACCGTGAGCCCGGTCACCTCGATCAGCCGCGTCGCATGGTCGCCGGCAATGCGGTGCACGATGCGGTCCAGGTGGACGGCCAGGCTGTCGCCCGACGCCCAAAAAAAGAACGCGACGAGCAGCGCGATAATGAACTGCACCAAGCCGCCGGCAATGCCGAGCAGCACGTTGAGCCCGTTCTCCGCGATCATGCCGAAGTATGGTTTGAAGAAGCTGACCATGGCGCTCAGGTCCGCGGCCCATGCATTCCAGTAGTCGGACAGCGTCTGGCCGACGACCGGGACCGCCGCCAGCCAGTTCGGCGCGTTCGGCAGGCCGCCGTTCAACGCGGTCTCGATCGAGGCGCGCAATTGGTTGACGTCCTCAGCCCCAGCCGGAGCGGCGAGTGCCAGCGGCAGCACGATCAGCACGGCGGTGAGCAGCACCATGATCCCCGCCGCCCAGCCGCGGCTGGCGCGCAGATGCGTCCGCACCCACGCGAATACCGGCCAAGTGGTATAAACGAGGATCGCCCCCCATAGGATCGCCGACAGGAAGGGATGCAGCACCAGCACGCAGCCGACCGCGATGCCGACAAGCAGCAGCCCCATCAGCAGGCGTTCCGCCACCAAGTCCGTGGACTGCTTCATACCTGGCGATATCGGCCGGCCACCCGCGGAAAGCAACCAGTTGTTCTAAGCTGGTCCGGTGGGTAGCCTGTTGGAAAATGGAGGATCAATGATGCCGCGCCTCGCTGCCAACCTATCGATGATGTTCAATGAAGTGCCGTTTCTCGACCGGTTCGACGCAGCGGCGAAGGCTGGATTCAAGGCGGTCGAGTTCCTGTTCCCCTACGAGCATCCGGCCGCCGAGATACGGCGGCGTCTGGACGGCGCTGGGCTGCAGCAGGTGCTGTTCAACATGCCGCCCGGTGACTGGGCGGGCGGCGAACGCGGCACGGCGTCGCTGCCGGGCCGCAGCGAGGAGTTCCGCGACGGGGTGAAGCTGGCGCTCGACTATGCAGGGACACTCGGCTGCGGCCTCATCCATTGCATGGCTGGGATTGTACCTGCGGGCGTATCGCACGGGACGGCCACGGCGCTTTATTTGGCGAATCTCGCCTGGGCGGCCGAGCAGGCGGCGGCACAGAAGGTAAAGGTCGTTATTGAGCCAATCAACCACCGCGATATGCCCGGCTTTGTCCTGAACACCATGGCTCAGGGCGCTGACATTGTGAAAGCGATAGGTTTCGATCGGCTGGGTCTCCAGTTCGACATTTATCACTGTCAGGTCACCGAAGGCGATATCACCAAGCGGATTGAGGCGCTATTGCCCATCATTGCCCACATACAGCTTGCCGACGTTCCCGGACGCAACGAGCCGGGAACTGGAGAAATCGGCTGGGAATTTGTATTAGGCCGTATCGATTCTTTGAGATACGACGGCTGGATTGGTTGCGAATATCGCCCGGCGAGCGATACAGTTGCCGGACTCGCCTGGCGCAAGCGCTATAATGTGTGAAAAAGTAGACAACACCATTAAATAACTCACAATGCCCCGTAAATTCGTTGTTGGGTTGACAATGAGATAGCAAACCGTCAACCCCAGGATGCTATGATGGTTGCATCTGGCGGGGAGTCTCTAGTGATCTCCCTGCGACTGCCTGGAGGTTTATCATGCGTTTCGCAGAGATCGGACAACAGCTTCGGGCCTATCGGCTGGAATCCGGCTTGCGTGCGGAGGAAATTGCGGCCCGGCTTGGCGTTTCCCGAGCGGCGCTGTATCGCTACGAAAAAGGCGAGGTCATCAAGCTCGACACGGTCAAGCGGTTGGCCGAACTGCTCAAAGTTTCTCCGTTGTCCCTCCTGGGCATCGGGGTAGAATATTATAGCCGGTCGGTTGGATACTTCGAGCGGATCCGCCAGATCGAGGAGACCGCTGACCAGGTGCTGCAGGCCTATGGGTCCGGCCTCTATTTGACGACCTCCGAGGCCTTCGATGCGGCAATGGCCGACGGGCTCAGCGAGGTTGCGAGCCTGCCAGGTACTGATACCGCTGCGTTCCGCACCAACGCCGACCAGGTGCTCGGCATTCTGTCCGCACGAAAGCGGATCTATGCGCAGCGCCGTCCAGGCATCATCGCCATCCTTTCGCCAGCCTCCATCCAGAGCTTTCTTACCCATGGATTGCTTGGCAGCCTCAAGCTTTCCGAGGCGCTGCGGGTGCGGTGCCGTCGCGTCGCGGCGGCTGAGGTGCAAAACATCGCCAGCCTGATGGAAACCGAGCCGATGGGTCTGCAGTTCGGCCTGCTGGCCTCATCCGAGTCCTCGAGCGGGTTCAGCATCTTTCGCTCGCGCGACCGCGCGATCCTCGCGGCGAACCCGTTCCAGGCCGATAGCCTGCCGTCGGCGCAGACCGGGGTCGCCATGATCACCGGCGCGGACGAGGCTATCGCCGCGCATCAGCGGGTCGCTGAGGCCATGTGGCGGGACGCGATCAAGGGCCCAGCGGCGGCATTGCGCCTGAGAGAGATGCTGGCGAGCCGGGACTGACGGTAAAAGCTTTATCGCCGTAGGTGGTTCCACCCGCGTCCATGCCGATCTAGGGTCGGCCCATGGCCGCACTCCCAGCCCATCCCGACGTGCAGATCATCTCGACCGAGACCGCCTGGAAGGGCCGTTTCGCCATCGACATCGTGAAATTTCGCCATCGCAGGTTCGATGGCGCGATGTCTGGGGTGCGAACCTGGGAGCTGTTCTGCCGTGGCCGGGCTGCCGGCGTGCTGCCCTACGACCCCATCACTGACCAAGTCGCGCTGATCGAGCAATTCCGGCTGCCTGCGCTGGCGGCCGGGCTGCAGCCGGTCATGGTCGAAATCCCCGCCGGCCTGTGCGAGCACAGCGAGGACCCGGCGGAGACTGTCATCCGCGAGTCGCAGGAGGAGATGGGGCTTGCGGTCGACCTGCTGGAGCCGATCGGCGACTTCGTGCTCACGCCGGGCGGGTCCGATGAGCGCTGCACGATGTTCGTGGGCCGCATCCATGCCCCGCAGGCCGGCCCGGACGGCATCATCGGCCAGGGCGGGCTCGCCGACGAGCAGGAGGACATCCGGGTCCGCCTGCATTCCGCCACTTCGGCGATCGAGGCGGCGGTCGCCGGACGCTACCCGAATTCCGTCACCACCATCGCCCTGCTCTGGCTCGCTGCGCGGCGCGAGTGGCTTCGCGCGCATTGGAGCGGCCGATGACGCAACGCTTGTTCCTGGACGACACAGCGCTGCGTCAGGCTCGCGCGACCGTGCTCGCCGCGGGGCCGGACGGGATCGTGCTGGACCGCACCGTGTTCTACGCCCGCGCTGGCGGCCAGCCTGGCGATACCGGCACGCTGCAATGGGAGGGCCAGGAAACGCCGGTGACAGAGGCCGTGAAAGGTGCGGGCGACGACATCCTGCATTTGCCCGTCGCGGGCGCGCCGTTGCCCGCCGTTGGCGCAGCGGTCGAGGCCGTGCTCGACTGGCCGCGCCGCCATGCATTGATGCGTATGCACACAGCGCTGCATCTGCTGTGCAGCCTGCTGCCCGGCGCAGCGGTCACGGGCGGGCAGATCGGCGCCGAGCGGTCGCGGCTCGACTTTGACTTGCCAGGCCCGCCACCTATCGAGGCATTGGCGGACGGCTTCCGGGCGCTGATCGCCGCCAACCACCCGGCTTCGTCCGAATGGGTGGACGAGTCGGTGCTGGACAGCAACCCGGGCCTGGTTCGCACCCTATCGGTGCAGCCGCCGCGCGGCACCGGCCGGCTGCGCCTGGTGCGGATCGGCGGCGACCCGCTGATCGACCTGCAGCCCTGTGGCGGCACCCACGTGGCCAGCACGGCGGAGATCGGCGGCGTGCGCGTGCTCAAGATCGAGAACAAGGGTCGGCAGAACCGCCGCATCGCGATCGCGCTCGAAACGGAGGCCTGACCATGGACCCGCTCATCAGCACGGACTGGCTGGCTGGCCAGCTCGGCGCCCCCGACCTCGTGGTGTTCGACGCCACGAAATATTTACCGACCGATGGCAAGGACGGCGCTGAGGAGTTCGCCCGCGCGCACATCCCGGGCGCCCGATTTTTCGACATCGACGTCATCGCCGACCCGGACACCGCGCTGCCGCATATGGTGCCGTCGCCGGGCCGGTTCGAACGGCTGATGGGCGGGCTTGGCGTGTCGAATGGCAGCCGCGTCGTGTTCTATGACCAGAAAGGCATCGCCTCTGCGCCCCGCGGCTGGTGGATGATGGGGCTGTTCGGCCACGACCAGGCGTTCGTGCTGGATGGCGGCCTGCCGAAATGGCTGCGCGAGGGTCGACCTGTCGAGGCGGGCCTGCCAGCCCCACCTGCCCCCGCGGTCTTTCAGGCAACCTTCCGCGTCACCCGGCTGCGCGGCATCGGCGACATGCTGGCGGGCGGAGAACTGGTGCTCGACGCGCGCCCGGCTGGCCGGTTCGCCGGATCGGCGCCGGAGCCGCGGCCGGAGCTGCCCAGCGGCCATATCCCGGGCAGCCGGAATATACCGTCGTCCAGCCTGCTTCACCCAGACGGCACCATGCTGGATCCGGCTGCCCTCCGCGCCAGCTTCGCGCAGGCTGGCGCCGACGGCACGCGCCCGATCGTGACCAGTTGCGGCTCCGGGGTCACAGCCACCATCTTGAGCCTTGGATTGCTGCGCGCCGGGCTGCCGCAAGGCGCGGTATACGATGGCTCCTGGACCGAATGGGCCGGACGGCCAGACACGATGAAGGAAATCGATTGATGCCTGACGACCAATCTCCCCGCAGCCGTTCGCAGGGGATCGGGACCCGCCTGTCGCACGCCGGGCGCGCCGGCACGCGCATCCGCGGCTTCGTCAACCCGCCGCTGCTGCGCGGCTCGACCATGCTGTATCCGAGCTGCGAGGACCGCCGGGCCAGCAACGCGACCCGGCTGGATCAGGCGCCGAACTACGGCGTGATGGGCAACGCGACGCATCACGCGCTGGAGGACGTCGTCGCGGAGATCGAAGGCGGCACCCGTTGTCAGGTCGTCTCGTCCGGCCTCGCGGCCGTCACCACGCCGTTATTGGCCTATCTGAAATCAGGCGACCACCTGCTGATGCCCGACAGTGTCTATGGCCCGGCCCGGACTTTCTGCGACGGCATGCTGGCCGGATTGGGGATCGAGACGACCTACTACCGCGCCGACATCGACGCGGCGGGCATCACCGCCCTGATGCGCCCAAACACGGCCGTGCTGTATGCCGAGAGCCCCGGCAGCCACACCTTCGAAGTGCAGGACATCCCCGCCTTGGCGGCGGCAGCGCATGCGCACGGCGCCAAGGTGCTGATGGACAACACCTGGGGCATCCATTTCTTCCAACCATTCCAGCACGGGGTCGACGTGTCGATCCAGGCGCTGACCAAGTATGTCGTCGGCCATTCGGACGTGCTGCTGGGCAGCGTGACGACGGCGAGCGACGCGGATTGGGAGCGCGTGCGCACGGCGGCGCTGGCGCTCGGGCAGTATGCCAGCCCCGACGACTGCTGGCTGGCGCTGCGCGGCGTGCGCACGATGGGCGTGCGATTGAAGCACCAAATGCAGGCGGGGATTGCGATCGCCGAGTGGTTTGCCGAGCGTCCGGAGGTCGAGCAGGTGCTGCACCCTGCCCTGCCCGGCGCCCCCGGCCATGACTTGTGGAAGCGCGATTTCACTGGCGCCTGCAGCCTGTTCGGCGTGGTGTTCAACCCGGAATACACCGTTGCAGCCACCCATGCGATGGTCGATAGCCTGGAGCTGTTCGGCATCGGCGCAAGCTGGGGCGGCTATGAGAGCCTGGCGCTGCCCACCACGGGCTATGTGACCCGCACGACCGGACATGGCGCGTTCAAGGGGCCGGTGGCGCGGTTCCATATTGGGCTCGAGGACACGGCCGACCTGATCGGCGACCTGGACCGCGGCCTCGCCGTGCTGCGGGCGCACGCCGGCTCATGAACGCGGCGCTGATCCTGGATGCCATACGCTTCGACCGCGCCGGCCTGGTGGCGGCGGTGGCGCAGCAGCACGACACCAACGAGGTCCTGATGCTGGCCTGGATGAACCGGGACGCGGTGGTGGAGACGCTCGCGACCGGCCAGGCCTGCTACTGGAGCCGCAGCCGCGGCGCGCTGTGGCGCAAGGGCGAGACCTCGGGCCAAACGCAGCGCCTGGTCGAGCTGCGGGTCGATTGCGACGGCGACGCGCTGCTGCTGCTGGTGGACCAGCACGGCGTCGCCTGCCACACCGGGCGCCGCTCCTGCTTTTACTTCGCGGCGCGGAACGGTGCACTGGTCGAGATTGCGGCGCCACTGGTGACGCCGGCGAGCCTTTACGGCTGAACCGGCTCCGCCCGGACCACGGCGGCGATCGGCAGCGGACCATACAGATGCGGGAACGCGTCGCGGCCAGGCTCGCTGATTTCCCAGCGGAGATCGTCGAGTTGCGCTGGATCGACATGCAGCAGCACCAGGCCAGTTCGCCCGGCGAAATGCTGGCCCAGCACATAGTCGAGCTGTGCCGCGGTGCACAAATGCAGGAAACCATCTTGCGCCAGCATCGCCGGCGCGTGCAGGCCGGAATGTCGAGCCTCTGCCCACGCATCGGCCGACGTGACATGCAGCAAATTCATCCGGCCACCACCATATTGCACCTATCCAGGCGCGCCCGTATGCAGTCGCGCATGGCCTTTGGCAATCAGCAATGCCCCTGATCTATCTGCTCGCGGGTGAAGCCAGCGGCGACGTGCTGGGCGCTCGCCTCATGGCCGCGATCCGCAGCCAGCGGCACGGCGCGGAGTTCGCCGGCGTCGGCGGACCACGCATGGCCGAACAGGGGCTCGACAGCCTGTATCCCCTCGCCGACCTCGCAGTGATGGGCATCATCGAGGTGCTTCCCCGCGTGCGTCTGCTGCGCCGCCGCTTGCATGAGACCCTGGCCGACATCGAGCGGCGCAAGCCGGACGTGATCGTCACGATCGACAGCCCGGGCTTCGCGCACCGCGTGCTGGCCGCGACGGCAAAGCTGGGCATCCCGCGCGTGCACTACGTCGCGCCGCAGGTCTGGGCCTGGCGCGCCCATCGGGTGCGGCATTATCCGGGCCTATGGGACAAGCTGCTGTGCCTGCTGCCGTTCGAGCCCGCTTGGTTCGCCCAGCATGATCTTCCCGCAACCTTCGTCGGCCACCCAGTGCTGGAGTCTGGCGCCGGCCAGGGTGACGGCGCCCGGTTCCGGCAGGCGCATGGCCTGGCGCCGAGCCAGCCGGTATTGATCCTGATGCCCGGCAGCCGCAGGTCGGAAGCACCACGTTTGCTGCCGGTGTTCGGCAAGACCCTTGAACGCTTGGCGCTGCGCGAGCCGGGGTTGCAGCCAGTGCTTCCAGTGTCGTCCGGCGTGGCCGACGTCGTGCGCCGCGCCGCCGCCCGTTGGCCGATCCAGCCGCTGATCGTGACGGAGCTGGAGGACAAGCACGACGCTTATGCCGCCGCCGGCGCTGCGCTCACCAAGTCCGGCACCTCCACGCTCGAACTGGCGCTGGCCGGCGTGCCGATGGCGGTGACCTACCGGGTCAATCCGCTCACGGCCGCCATGGCCCGGCGGATGATCCGCGTGCCTTACGTCGCGATGCTCAACCTGCTGGCGGGCCGCGCCGTCGTGCCGGAACTGCTGCAGCAGGACTGCACGGCGGAGACGCTCAGCCGCACGGCGCATACCCTGCTTGCGGACCCGGCGACGGCGTCGGCGCAGCGGGACGCGTTCCCTGCCATCCTCGACAGCCTGCGCCCACCTGTAGGCACCCCGTCAGAGGCCGCCGCCTGCGAAGTGCTGCAGGTCATGGATCAGGCCGGACGCCAACGCGCGGCGGCGTGACGCCTCCATGCTCTCCGCAACGTCCAGTGCCGCCGATAGCGCCCGGCGGCCGGCGGCGGCGTCCACCACCACGGGCGCGCCATCGAGGCATGCGGCGACGAACGCCTCGTGCTCGGCGGCCATGGCGTCGCCCTCGGTCCAGTTAACCTCTTCTCGGCGGTAGCCGCCGCTGCCGGGCAGCGGCATGCCGCGTTCCCGCCCGATCATCACCAGCTTGCGCGCCACGAAGTCCGCCGAAAGATAGCCCTCCTGGGAGAACAGCCGCATTTTCCGCTCGGTCTTGAGCGAGATACGGCTCGCAGTGATCGTCGCGACGCAGCCGTTGTCGAACCGCACCCGGGCGTTGGCGATGTCCTCATGCGGGCTCGACACCGCGGCGCCGACCGCGTCCACGCTGCTGATCGGGCTATCGACCAAGGCGAGCACGAGGTCGAGGTCGTGGATCATGAGGTCGAGGATCACCGACACGTCGGTGCCGCGCGGCTTGAACGGCGCGATGCGCGCGGCCTCGATATACAGCGGCCGGGTGATCCGGGCCGAGATGGCGCGGTGCTCCGCCGAATAGCGCAGCAGATGCCCCACTTGCAGCACCAGCCTGCGGGCTTGTCCCTGCGCCGCCAGCGCGTCGGCCTCGGCCAGGGTGGCGGCTATGGGTTTTTCGATCAGCACGTGCCGTCCCGCCGCCATGGCCTGCATGGCCAGCTCGAAATGCGCCTCCGCCGGAGCTGCCACGATCAGTGCGTCGCAGGCTGCCAGCAAGTCGGCGAGCGGCATCGCGGGCGCACCGCCGGCCTCGCGCCCAACTGCGGCGGCGCGGGCTTCGTCCGGGTCAAACAGCCCGGCCAGAGTGGCCCTATGGCTGCTCGCCACCTTCAGCGCGTGGAACCGCCCGAAATGCCCGGCGCCGGCGATGCCGATGCGCAATGGATGCTGGATCATGCCCCCCTGTAGCAGCCGACGCCTGAGGGGGCCAATGCACAGGGTTGCTTCCGCCGGGCGACCTCGGCATACCCGGTGGCGCCCCGCATTCGAGGAACCACGCCTGTCATGATGTATTTCAGTCGCCTAAAGATCGCGATGATCCTCGGCGTCTGCCTGCTGGGCGTGTTGCTGTGCCTGCCGAATGTGCTGTCCGCGCCGGCGAAATGGGTGCCGTGGCAGCAGGTCCATCTCGGGCTCGACCTGCGCGGCGGCAGCTACCTGCTGCTGGAGGTCGACATGGCCGCCGTCGTGCGTGAGCGGCTGGACAGCCTGGCCGACGGCGTCCGCACCACGCTGCGCGGCAAGGTCACGGGCTTCCAGCCCCCGCAAGTGCAGCCGGAGCAGAACCGCGTGCTGGTGCGCATCGCCTCGGGTCCGCAGCAGGACGAGGCGGTGCGCCTGCTGCGGACGGCGGCGACGTCCACCGGGTCGGCCGAGTTCGACGTGGGTGTCCAGGGCAACGAGGTTGCGCTGTCGCTGTCGCCGGTTGCGCTGCGCGACCGCGCCAACTCCGCCGTGCTGCAGTCGATCGAGATCATCCGCCGCCGCATTGACGAAACCGGCGTGCTGGACCCGGTCATCAACCGGCAGGGCGAGGCCCGCATCGTGGTGCAATTGCCGGGCGTCGAGGACCCGAACCGCATCAAGGAGCTCCTGGGCCGCACGGCGCGGATGACGTTCCGCCTGCTGGACGAGACCGCGAACCTTGCCGCCGCGCCGCCACCGGGCGTGGACTTCCTGCCGGTCGAGGGCCAGCCCAACGTGAAGGAGCCGGTGCGCCGCCGGGTCGAGGTGGACGGCGCGAGCCTGACCGACGCGCGGCCGGGCCAGGACAACCAGAATGGCCGCTGGGTCGTCAACTTCACCTTCGACAGCGTCGGCGCCAGGCGTTTCGCCGATGTGACCAACGCCAATGTCGGCCGCCGCTTCGCGATCGTGCTGGACGACAAGGTGATCAGCGCCCCGGTGATCCAGACGCCGATCACCGGCGGCCGCGGTCAGATCAGCGGCAGCTTCAACGCCCGCAGCGCCCAGGACCTCGCGGTGCTGCTACGCGCCGGCGCCCTGCCCGCGCCGCTCACCGTCGTCGAGGAGCGCAGCGTCGGGCCGGAGCTCGGCGCCGACAGCATACGCAACGGCGCCATCGCCCTCGCGGTCGGGTTTCTGCTCGTGATTGCCTATATGGCGGTGTTCTATGGGCTGTTCGGCTGGTTCGCCAACGTAGCACTCCTGGTCAACCTGTTCCTGCAGATCGGGGTGCTGTCGTTGATCGGCGCAACGCTTACGCTGCCGGGCATGGCGGGCATCCTGCTGACCTTGGGCGTAGCGGTGGATGCCAACATCCTGATCAATGAGCGCGTTCGGGAGGAGGTTCACAACGGACGCACGCCGCTCAACGCGCTGGAGACAGGGTTCCGCCGCGCCTACAGCACCATCATCGACAGCAACGCGACCGCGTTCCTGGCGCATGTGATGCTGTTCGTGTTCGGCTCCGGACCCGTACGCGGCTTTGCCGTCACCATCACGGTCGGTATCATCACCACGCTGTTCACCGCGACCCTGTTTGCCCGCATGCTGATGGTGCGATGGTATGTGACCACCAAACCCGCTTTGCTGCCGGTGTAGCCCCGATGTTCATGCGCCCCCTGCTCCGGCTGGTTCCGGACGACACCAAGATCCAGTTTATGCGCGGCCGTTACATCGGCCTCGCCACCTCGGCCGTGCTGTCGCTGCTCTCGCTTGGGCTGTTCTTCTACCCGGGCCTGCATCTGGGCATCGACTTTCGTGGCGGCGTCGTCATGGAGGTCCGCACCCCCGGGCCGGCCGACTTCGGCAAGATACGCACGGCGCTCAGCGAGGCGCAGATCCCGCAGGCCGGGCTGCAGCGCTTCGGCGGGGATGACCAGGTGATCATCCGCATGGACCCGCAGGGCGACGAGAAGTCCACCCAGGCGACCGTCACCCGCGTGCGTCAAGCCCTGGACGCGGCGCAGCCCGGCAGCCGCATCGTGCGGACTGATGCTGTAGGCGCCGCAGTCTCGGCCGAGCTGTTCCGCAACGGGATGCTGGCGCTGGGCATCAGCTTGCTGATGATCCTGGTTTACATCTGGTTCCGCTTCGAATGGCAGTTCGCCGTCGGTGCCGTCGTGACGCTCATCCTGGACGTGACTAAGGCGGTCGGCTTCTTGGTTGTCACCCGCATCGAGTTTGATCTGGTGATGGTGGCGGCGATCCTGACGGTGATCGGCTATTCCACCAACGACAAGGTCGTCGTTTACGACCGAATGCGCGAGAACCTGCGCAAGTTTAAGAGCATGCCGCTGCGCCAACTGATCGACCTGTCGATCAACGAGACGCTGAACCGGACGCTGGGGACCTCGATGACGGTGTTCCTGGCGAGCCTGCCCTTGGCGCTGTTCGGCGGCGCGTCGCTGTCGGGTTTCGCGCTGATGATGCTGTTCGGCATCGTGGTCGGCACCTCGTCCTCAATCTTCATCGCGGCGCCTATCCTGCTGTTGCTGGGCGAGAACCGGCTGCGGCGGGACGCGCAGCCGGTGCCGGTGGCGGCGGGACGGAAGGCGTGAGCTAGAGGCCATGCCTGGACTATAGCTGGTGGAAAGGCGACACCAGATCGCGCCAGACTAATCGGCCTCGACATCCGCCTCCCTTCTCAACCGCCTCATGTGCGACAGGTCGAAATACAGGTCAGAGCTGCCCGTCACTATATGGCGGCAGCTCCAGAGCGCGGTTTTGAAGCCGGCATCATCGGTGACACCGTCCAATAAAACCAGTAGTTGCGGCGCGCTGACGAACCAGCAGTTGAAGAAAGGCTGATTCACCTCCTTCTTACCGGGATGGAGTGCTGCCACCTGCTCACGGATTTCAGCGAGCGCCTCGTTGAGTGCGTTAAAATTTTTGTTGAGGTATGCGGCGAGTGGCGTGAACCTCGCGTTCAAAGTCGCTTCTAGAAACTGTTTCAGCACAATGCGATCTTGGAAACTGCCGAAGTCAAACAATGAGACCGCCATCCGCTCGATCTCCCGACCATTCAGCTCAAGCGGCGTTGTGATCCCGTTGCGCTTAAGGTTGAGGTGGCCGTAGCGGCGCAATCGCACCTCATGCCATCCGGCTTGCGCCTGCGCGGCTAAAAGACTTCCCGCGAAGTCCAGTAGCAGGTGAGCGTCAGATCCCGCTTTCGCCCGCCGTGTGAGTGTTTTCTTCTTGATCCCGAAGAAGATTACTGTCCTAGGCGTCTCGATTACTAGATCACATTCCCCACGTTCGCCGCCGGCGTCATAGTCGCCCCCGCCGATAGAAACGCCATGTAAGGCGAACTCTGCCTTCAGGAAGCGTTCGACCGCCAAGCCGACGGATTCGTCAAGGTTTTTTATTTCCAGGCGCAAGGGAGTCAGCAGCGCCTCCAGGCAGGCGGGCGCACAGATCGAGCGATCTAGCAGGATGAACCGGCGGCCCGATTGATGAAGGAGCGGGCGCAGAAAGAAATCATGGCCCCGGTCTTTAAATTCAGGAGTCTCGGGAATAGGCGCGTCGGTTGGCCGCGAGAAGTTCCGGTTTGCACCAACAGGCGGATGGCTCAACACCTCGTCCAGAATTTGCGTCACGATCTTACGCGAGATTTTCGGGCAGGCACGCCGAATGTCGACTTCGTCCAGGACAATTGGCCCTCGCACATCGCGAGCAGGATTGAGCAAATAGCTGATAATTTCCAGTACTTGGTCAATCGACCAACCAGCCTTCGTCGGCGCGCTCATGTCCAACCAGCCGAACATGCCACAAGCGATCTTGACTACGTCCGTTGGTCGCATCTGCGGAATACGAAACAGCGTATCATAGATCGCCATATCTTGCAGATGCGGCACGATGGCATTGGCATCCATCCTGCCGTAGAAGGAGGGCGCGTAAGGCTGCACATCGATGACCGCTGCGAATGTCTGTGATAGAAGGCAGAGCCTTTGCCATTGGGCGTCAGTGTTGACAAGGCTTACGCCCCCGGGCGTGTTTGGCCGCCAGCTGGATCAGATAGCCCCAAGGCATCTGTGGTAGACCCTCTCCGGTCATGGATGTCCGCTGAACTACATGATAGCGTTGCTGATCCGCATCGTAGTGCATCGAAATCGCTTCGATGATCCGACGCGCGACGTTCACCCCACCCATAGTGGCGATAAGTTCTTCGATCGTGGCGATCAGCGCCGTCTCCGCCGCTCCTTCAAGAGTTATCCGGCCCGGTTCTAGCCGGATCGCGAACCCTGCATCCTGCAAAATGCGTGCTGCCCTCGCAACCATGAAATCACGGGCGTGGGTTTTTTCCCGGCTCGCTACGCCCCAGTTGTGGATCCGGACGTGGTCGAGCGCGCTTCGGATCGCGTGACTCCAGTCGCCCTCGATTGGTGCCTGAGGATCACCAACAGTGCGTATCGCATCCTGGAGATGATCAAGCACCTCGAAGTAGGGGTCGAGCAGCTCGCCCCAAAGCACATGTTGGCGAATAAGATCTCTGCGCAGCGCGTTGCACGACCGCCAAACTGCACTGTGTCCGGATTTGAAGCAGCCCTGTATTCGCGTATACAGCGCGTCGGATACCGCGCTGTGCGTATAGACGGGACCGTTCTCAAGTCCCATGTGATTGCAGAGGAGTTGGAGATCGCCCTCGCAGGCGGCGGTGCCGGGTGCCACGCCGTCAACGATTTGCCGTAAGGTTTGAAGGTCCATAACTTCGTTTCAAAAACGACTCGAAAACGAGCTGCACGGACGTCTTTCAGCTGACGGTTTCAATGCCACCCTCGCAGGCGAGCCTGCCACTTAATCACAAACAATACGAAGACAGGCCATGACCTGCGATAGGCTGAGAACGTCCGCTTCGGGGTGCGGTGCGGCCCTGACGAGTATCTCGAAGGTACAGGGCATCGACGCTCCTTGTCCTATCTAAATCTTCTCCGGCGAATGCCTTCCAAGCCGTTGTTCCGGCTATGGTCACCGTCATGGCAGTTGAACTATTGGTTCCCCGACCAAGTCACTTGATACAATGCCACGATCTCCGCTTTGGTCGGCACGCGCGGGTTGCTGCCAGGGCTGCCAGACGCCAGCGCCTGATCCGCCATCAGGTCCAACCGCGCATCCCAAGCAGCCTTGTCAATACCAAAGCTGCCGGGCGTCGGCACATCAAGGTCGCGGTTCAACTGAGCGAGTCCATCTGCCAGCTTCTCCGCCGCAACCGCGTCGGCGTCGGCCCGATCGGCAAATCCGATATGCCGGGCCGCCTCGGCATAACGCCCCTGCGCCGCCTCAAGCCCAAACCGCGTGATCGCCGGCAACAGCATCGCATTCGACAAGCCGTGCGGCACATGGAACGCCGCGCCGATCGGCCGCGACATGCCATGCACCAGCGCCACCGAGCTGTTGGTAAAAGCAATTCCAGCCTGCATCGCCCCCAGCATCATCGCCTCCCGCGCCCGGGCATTGCCAGGCTCCGCATAAGCCGTGCGCAGATTGGCGCCGATCAGCCGCATCGCCGCCAACGCCTGCGTATCCGAATACGGGTTGGCCCGGCTAGACACATACGCCTCCAGCGCGTGCGTTAGGCTGTCCACGCCCGTATCCGCGGTGATGCGCTTCGGCACGGTGAAGGTCAGCTCGTAATCCACCACGGCCGCCAACGGCAGTGCGCCCATGCCGGCGATCAGCATCTTCTCGCCGCGCTCGGTGTCAGTGATTACGGTGAACCGTGTTGCCTCGCTGCCGGTGCCGGCCGTCGTCGGGATGGCGATAACCGGCAGCCCGGCCGCGTCTGCCTGCATCGGCACCTTGAAATCGCGCATGTGCGATCCGGCGCCGGACGACCGGCCGTGCGCCAGGATGGACATCGCCTTCGCCGTATCGATCGGCGACCCGCCGCCGAAGCCGATCAGGCAGTCGTACAGCCCGGCCTGCAGCAGTGCGGCGCCGGCGTCAATGACGGTGTCGGTCGGCTCCGGCACAGTGTCGCTGAACACGGCGGCGGCGATCCCGGCGGCCTCGAGCGGATCGAGGCAGCGGCGCACCAGGCCGGAGCGGACCATATAGGGATCGGTGACCACCAGCGGCCGCGACAGGCCGAACTTGGCCAGCACGCCCGCGACCTCCTTCACGCTGCCGCCGCCCACGAGTATGAGCTGGGGCGAGACGATTGTGGCGCTCATACGGCTGCCTGCTGGGCCGCGGCGCGCCGGTCGGCATACAAAGCGAGGCGTCGCGCGGCGGCCGGGGCTGCCGCCTGCACTGCCTCCATCGCGGCCATCGCGGGCAGCTCCTCGGCGCGATGGCAGGCAGAAAGGTGATCGGCTTCTAGGGTATGCAAGGCGGGGTCCTCGGTTCGGCAGCGGTCGATGACGAAGGCGCAGCGGGTATGGAAGCGGCAGCCGGCCGGGATGTCGGCCGGGCTGGGGACGTCGCCGCCAGCGACGTGACTGAGTACGTCGCCGCCAGCGACCTGCCGGGCCAGCTTGCGATGCGGATCGGGCCGCGGGATCGCCGACAGCAGGACGCGGGTATAGGGATGCCGCGGGTTGGCGAACACCTGGTCCTTCGGCCCGATCTCGACGATGCGGCCCAGGTACATCACCGCGACCCGGTCCGCGACGTGCTTCACCACGGCGAGGTCGTGCGCGATGAACAGGTAGGACAGCCCGAGCCGCGCCTGCAGATCCTTCAGCAGATTGACCACCTGTGCCTGGATCGAGACGTCGAGCGCGCTGACCGGCTCGTCGCACACCACCAGCGCCGGCTCCACCGCGAGCGCCCGGGCGATGCCGATCCGCTGCCGCTGGCCGCCCGAGAACTCATGCGGATAGCGTCCGGCGTGATAGGGCGCCAGGCCCACCAAGCCGAGCAGCTGCTCGACCCGGGACCGCCGCGCCGCCGGGTCGCCGATGCCGTGCACGATCAGCGGCTCCTCCAGGGTCTCGGCCACGGTCATGCGCGGGTTGAGCGACGCGAACGGGTCCTGGAACACGATCTGCATCCGGCGCCGCAGCTTCCGCAGCGGATCGCCGCGCAGGTCGGTGATGTCGGTGCCCTCGAACCATACGCTTCCCGCCGTCGGCTCGATCAGGCGCAGCACCAGCCGCGCCGTGGTGCTCTTGCCGCAGCCGCTCTCCCCCACCAGGGCCAGCGTCTCGCCGCGGAACAGCTTGAACGACACGCCGTCCACCGCGCGGACGTTGCCCACCATGCGCGGCAGCAGCAGCCCGCGGCGCATGGGATAGTGCTTGGCCAGGCCCTCGACCTGCATCAGCGGGGCGTTCACGCGGCCAGCTCCTCGACGGGCGCCCGGATGCAGGCGGCCACGTGATGGGTGCCCAAGGCTCGCAACGCGGGATCGACCCGGGTGCACTCGTCGGCGGCGAACACGCAGCGGGGGTGGAACCGGCAGCCCGCCGGCAAAGCGAAGGGGGCGGGAACCGACCCCTCGATCGCCAACAGGCGGGACCGGGTTTCCTCGATCCGCGGAATGCTGCCCAGCAGGCCCAGCGTGTAGGGGTGCTGCGGGTCGTCGAAGATCGCCGTGCCGCTGGCGCGCTCCACGACGCGGCCGGCATACATCACCGCGACCTCGTCCGCCATCTCGGCCACCACGCCAAGGTCGTGGGTGATCAGGATGATCGCCATGCCGGATTGCGCCTGCAGGTCGCGCAGCAGGTCGAGGATCTGCGCCTGCACCGTCACGTCCAGGGCCGTGGTGGGCTCGTCGGCGATCAGCAGGTCCGGATCGCAGGACAGCGCCATCGCGATCATCACCCGCTGCCGCATTCCGCCGCTCATCTGGTGCGGATACTCGTCGAACCGCCGTGCCGCCGCCGGGATGCGGACGCGGTCCAGTGCGGCCACGGCGCGCGTGCGCAGGTCCGCTTTGGAGGCGTGGCGGTCATGGGCGCGCATGGCCTCGGTAATCTGGTCGCCGACCGTGAAGACCGGATTGAGGCTGGTCATCGGCTCCTGGAAGATCATGCCGATGCGGTTGCCGCGTATGGCGCGCATGCCCTGGTTCGGCAGGGTCAGCAGGTCCTGGCCGTCGAACACCACGCGCCCAGCCGCAATCCGCCCCGGCGACGGCACCAGCCGCATCACCGACAGCGACAGCATGCTCTTGCCGCAGCCGCTTTCGCCCACGATGCCCAGGGTCTTGCCGCGCGCCACTGACAGGCTCACGCCGTCGACAGCCGGCACATCACCGCCCAAGCCACGGAACACCGTGCGCAGACCCTCGATGGTCAGGAGATCAGGGGTCTGAAGATCGGAGGCCAGGGGATCGGCCGCTAGAAGATCGGCCACTCAGGAGCGGTAGTCGGGCCGGTCGTGCTCCACCAGGCGCAGGCAGCTTTCCCACATCATGTCGTAATGCTCGAGGCTGCCCTCGCGGTTGAACTGCTCCGCCGTGTGCAGGCGGACCGCTTCCGGTGGCGTCACCAGCTCGGCGCCGCCCGCGAGCGCCGCGACCTGCGCCTGGCAGGCGCGTTCCAGGTAGTAGATGTTGCTGAACGCTTCCGGGATGGTGCGGCCGGCGACCAGCAGCCCATGGTTTTGCAGGATCATGGCCCGGTGCTCGCCGAGGTCGGACACCAGCCGGTCCCGCTCGTCGAGGTCGAGCGCAATGCCTTCATAGCCATGATAGGCCAGGTGCCCATAGAACTTCAGCGCGTGCTGGCTGATCGGCAGCAGGCCGTGCTTCTGCGCCGCGACCGCCATGCCGGCAGCGGTGTGGGTGTGGATCACGCAGGCGAGGTCGTGCCGGGCCATGTGGATGGCCGAATGGATGCAGAACCCGGCCGCATTCACCCGGCGCGACTGGTTGTCGTCGCCGACGATGTTGCCGTCATAGTCGATCTTCACCAAATCGGACGCGCGCATCTCGTGGAACAGCACGCCATACTGGTTGATCAGGAAGTGGTTCTCCGGCCCCGGCAGCCGTGCGCTGATATGGGTGTAGATCAGGTCGGTCATCCGGTGGTGCGCGACCAGGCGATACAGCGCCGCCAGGTCGCAGCGAACCTTCCATTCCTCGGCAGAGACGCCGGCGAGTGACGCTGGGGTAGTGGCGACGTTCATGGAGCGCTCTCCTGCTTGATGCCCAATATTCGGCCCGGCGGCCCGGCTCGGTCAAGCGCACGGGCGATCAATATCCGCGCGCCGGGTCATACAGGTTGGCCGGCGCCTCGCCGCGCTCGTAAGCCGCGATCGCGTCGGCGACATACTGCGCCCGCGCCGGGCGGGACGCGAGCGAGGCGAGATGCGGCGTGACGATGATACCGGGATGCGACCAGGCCGGATGGCCCGGCGGCAGCGGCTCCGGCTCGAACACATCGAGCACCGCGCCGGCGAGGTGGCCGCTGTCGAGCGCCGCGATCACGTCGGGCAGGACCGCATGGCCGCCACGTCCGGCATTCACCACGCCTGCGCCCTGCGGCAGCTTCGCGATCGTCTCCGCACGTATGGCGCCGCGGGTCTCCGGCGTGTCCGGCAACAGGCAGACGAGGATGTCGGTACGGGCCAGGAAAGCGTCGCGCCCTGCGCCCCCGGCAAAATGCTCGATGCCAGGCAGCGACTTCGGCGAGCGTGACCAGCCCGCAACCTGGAACCCAAGGCCCCGCAGCATCTGCGCCGCGTGCGCGCCGAGGTTGCCCAGGCCCATGACGCCGACCCGCGTCTCCGGCGCCGTGCGCGGGCTATCGAAGCTGTCCCACCTGCCCAGCCTTTGGCCTGCGATGATCCGCGGCAGGCTGCGCAGCAGGGGCAGCGCGCCCAGGCAGACATACTCGCCCATCCGCTGCGCCGTTTCCTCTCCGCCCATGCGCACGATGCCGACGTGCCGGGGCCAGGCCGGGTCGCAGGTGATATGGTCCACCCCGGCGCCGCTGCTGAGGATCAGCCGCAGGTTCGGCATCGTCGCCGGGCGGCCGGGACCGGGGCTCCAAACGAAAGCGTAGTGAACCTGTTCCGGCCGCAGGTCCGCGTCATCCAGCCAGCGAACCTCCAGATGCGGCGCCACCCTGGCGAACTGCGCTCGCCAGTCGGCTACGGCGTCCTGGCCGCCCGAGTTCACCGCGAGGATCATTCGGGGCGGCTGTTTTAGTGGATCTCGCCAGCCTTCTGTATCGCGGCGCGGAGCTTGGCCGGGCTGAAATCGGGGCTGGCGCAGACGTCGAGGATGACCTTCTCCCGTCGCATCGAGAGCGCGATCGCATCCGGCAGCCTGCGCACCGCCTCGGCCGGGATCACGACCGCGCCGTGGAAGTCCGCATGGACAACGTCGTCATGCCCGACGTTCATGCCAAAGATGTTCACCGGCTTGCCGAAATCGACCATGTGGACGTGGGCGTGGCTGGGTCCAATGCGGCCGCCAACGATCTGGAACCCCGGCGCCAGCATGTCGCAGTCGCGGAACGACCCATTGGTCACGCAGCCCAGCGCGCCGAGCGCCTTGTGCACCGTCGAATGCACCTCGCCCCACCACGCGCCATAGCCAGGCCGGTCGTCCAGGTCCTGCAGCACGACCACGGTCGGGAACGCCGCCTCAGCGACGTAGTCATACCAATCGAGCCGGTTCGCGGCTGGGCCGCGCGGGGCCTCCTTCGCGCGGATCATGCCCACGCGGGCGACGCCGACCATGGGCGGCAGGCCGCGGTCGGCCGCGACCATCGGCTCCACGGTGAAGCCGATCGCCCGCCGCTCGGGCACGACGATCTCCAGGCCGTTACAGATCGTCGGCGTGTCCCACTGCTGCAGCGTCTTGAGATCGTCGAGCGTGTAGGGCGGTTCGGCCATTGCGAGTTCCTCCGGTTGCTGCGGCAGCATTGCGCGCACGGCCCCAATCCGCAAACCGTCGCGGCGAGTAGGGTGCGGGATCGATCACCGGCGGTCGGCCTCCGATGAGGTCGGCCACCAGGCGGCCCGTTATTGGTCCGGCTGCCAGGCCCACGTGGCCATGCCCGAACGCATGGAACACGTCTGCACAGCCGCTCGCGGCGCCAATTATCGGCAGGCCGTCCGGCGTGCTGGGCCGGTGCCCCATCCAGACCTTGACCCGGTTGGCCGGCAGGTCGCGCGGCAGGTTCGGGAATGTCCGCAACGCAAAGTCGCGCAGGATGGCCGCCCGCCGCCAATCCGGCGCGGCATCCAGGCCGGCCAGCTCGACCTGCCCGGCGATGCGCAATCCGCCGCGGGTCATCGTAACCGCCATCTTGCCGTCGCTGGGCATGACCGGGTGGCGCGGGCCGGTGCCGGGCGAAGCGATGACGGCGTGATAGCCACGCTCGGATTCAAGGCTCACCCGGTCGCCTGCTGCACGGGCGAGCACACGGGAACGTGCGCCCGAGGCGATCACTGCAGCATCGCACATTATCTCGTCGTTCTGCGTCGTCACGGCCGCCAGCCGGCCGGCCTCAATACGAAACCCGGTCGCCCCCGCATGCACCCGTTCGGCGCCGAGCGAAGCGGCGTGGCCCACCAGCGCCGCCACATAGGCGCCAGGATCGGTGCAACTGCCGCCCGCCTGGACCAGCACGCCGAAGGTGTAACGCCGGTCGAGCTCCGGCTCCTGCTGGCGCAGCTCATCCTCATTCAGTTCGAGGCATTGCACGCCGTTGTCCCGGCGCAGCCGCCAAGCCAAAGCCTCCGCCTCGAAATCAGCGCGGCGCGGGAAGATGTAGAGCAGTCCCCGACGCTCGATCAGGTCTGCGACTCCGGCCTCCTCGGCCAAACGGCGATGCCACTCGGGAGAGTCGGCCACCAGCGGGCGGAGTGCACGGGCGATCGCCTCTACCTGCGCCACCGTTGAGCCCGCCTGCAAAAAGCGGGCGAGCCATGGTGCCAGTTGCGGCAGATAACGCCACCGGATCGCCAGTGGGCCCAGCGGGTCCGCCAGGAAACGCGGAATACGACGCCATAGGCCCGGCATTGTGGGCGGCACCACCGAACTTGGGCTGAGCCAGGCGCCATTGCCGTAGCTGGCAGCCTGCTCGCCGCCGGGCTCGCCGGGTTCAATGATCGTGACCCGGTGGCCATCCCGCATGAGTTCAATCGCTGCCGCAGCGCCCACGATGCCAGCGCCAATGACGGCAACGTGACGCGCCATCACAGGCCGGCAGTCAGCGCCGGACGATCGCCTTCTCCTGACCCCACTTCTCCGGGCAGCGGATGCGGAACGGGCCGTCGACGACATACTCGAATGACTTGCGTTTAGGATTTTCCAGCGAAGCGCGCCAAGACTGGATCGTGCCGCCGTAATAAGCCTCTTCGGCGCGCGCGGCATGCAGGTAAACCCGGCCGCCGATTGCCTCCTCGGCCACCTCGTCAGTCACCGGCCAGGTGCCGGTCTCATACCGGGTCGGCTCAGGCCCGATACGCTTATTACGCAGGCCTTGTTTACAAAGCAGATGCAGGTCAACGACCAACCGCCGGAACTCCCACCATAATATCGCCGATGGACGCCTTGGATATCATGCTCCAAGGCGTGCCGCCGGTCAGGCCGCCGCGACGGCCCGGCGCGCCATTACGCCGATCAAGTGGGCACGATACTCCGGACTGGCGTGGATGTCGCCATTCAAGCCGTCCGCCGGAGTTGTAATCCCCGTGATGGCGTCAGCAGAGAAGTTCGTCGAAAGCGCCTGTTCCATCGCCGTGTGGCGGAATACGCCGCTCTGTCCGGCGCCGGTAATCGCCACCCGCACGCCAGCGGCCGTCTTGGCCACGAACACGCCGACCATGGCGTAGCGCGAGGCCGGGTTGCGGAACTTCTCATAGTTGCTCTTCTCGGCAACCGGGAACTCGATCGCCGTGATCAGCTCGCCCGGCTCCAGCGCCGTGGTGAACATGCCCTGGAAAAAGTCGTCCGCCGCGATGCTGCGATGGTCGGTATGGATCGTGGCGTTCAGCGCCAGCACGGCCGCAGGATAGCACGCGGAGGGGTCGTTGTTGGCGAGCGAGCCGCCCATGGTCCCGCGGTGCCGCACCTGGGTGTCGCCGATCAGCGACGCCATCTTGGCGAGGCCCGGCAACATCCGCTTCACATCCTCCGACCACTCGATCTGATGATGCGTCGTCATGGCACCGATCGTAATCGTCTTGTCGTCGGCCGCGATGCCCCGGAGTCCAAGGTCGTTCAGGTCGACGATGGTGGTCGGCTTGTTCAAGCGCTGCTTCAGCACCGGGATGAAGGTCTGGCCGCCGGCGAGCGCCTTGGCCTCGATATCAGCCCCCAACGCCTGCACGGCTGCGGGAATGGAGGACGGCTTGGTATAGGTGAAATCATACATGCTGCTGGTTCCTACTCGGCCGCCATGCGCGGCTGGTTGGCTTGGATAATCGACCAAATCTTCTGCGGCGTGGCCGGCATATCAAGGTGACGCACGCCATAATCGCGCAACGCGTCCACCACGGCGTTGATGACCGATGGCGGGCAGCCGATCGCACCCGTCTCGCCCACGCCCTTCGAGCCCAACGGGTTGTGGGTGCAAAGCGTGTTCTCGGTCGAGGTGATCATCTGCGGAAAGTCGAGCGCGCGTGGCATCTGGTAGTCCATGAACGACCCCGTCACCAGTTGCGCCTCGCTGTCATAGACCGCGTTCTCCATCAGCGCCTGGCCGATGCCCTGGGCTAGGCCGCCCTGCACCTGGCCCTCCACGATCATCGGGTTGACCACCCGGCCCACGTCGTCGACCGCGACCATGTTCACCACCTGGACGGTGCCGGTGTCGCGATCAATCTCGACCTCGCAGATGTGGCAGCCGCCGGGGAAGGTGAAGTTCTTCGGATCGTAGAACGCGGTCTCGTCGAGGCCGGGCTCCAGCTCCTCAATCGGGTAGTTGTGCGGCACGTAGGCGGCCAGGGAAATCTCCGCCAGCGCCTTGCTCTTGTCGGTGCCGGCGACCGAGAAGCGGCCGTCCTTGAACTCGATGTCCTCGACCGACGCCTCCATCAGGTGGGCGGCGATCTTCTTGCCCTTGGCGATGACCTTATCCATCGCCTTGACCATGGCGGACCCGCCGACCGCAAGGCTGCGGCTGCCGTAGGTGCCCATGCCGAACGGGATCTTGGCCGTATCACCGTGCACGACGTCTACGAGATCGACGGGCACGCCGAGCTGGTCGGACACGAGCTGCGCGAATGTCGTCTCGTGCCCCTGGCCGTGGCTGTGGGTGCCGGTGAACACCGTCACGCTCCCGGTCGGATGCACCCGGATGTTCGCGACCTCATACAGCCCGGCGCGCGCACCAAGCTGGCCCACGAGCTTGCTCGGCGCGATGCCGCAAGCCTCCACGTAGGTCGACATGCCGATGCCACGCAGCTTGCCGCGGGCGGCAGCGGCGGCCCGGCGCGTTGGGAAGCCGTCCCAGTCGGCCGCAGCCAGCGCCGTCTTCAGCGTCGCCTGGTAGTCCCCGCTGTCATACTGCAGCGCCACCGGCGTCTGATACGGGAAGGCGTCGCGCGGGATGAAGTTCAGCCGCCGGATGTCGACTCGGTCGAGCCCGGTGTCGTGCGCGATCACGTCAACGAGGCGCTCAAGCAGATACGCGGTCTCGGGCCGGCCAGCGCCGCGATAGGCGTCGACCGGCACGGTATGGGTGAACACCGCCTTTACCTCGCCGTAGATCGCCGGGGTGGTATAAACGCCGGCGAGCAGCGTGGCGCTCAGATAGGTCGGGATGGCGGGCGCGAAGGTCGAAAGGTAGGCGCCCATATTGGCGAGCGTGCTCACTTTCAGCGCCAGGAACTTGCCCTGGGCATCCAGCGCCATGGCGGCCTTGCTGTAATGGTCGCGGCCGTGCGCGTCCGACATGAAGGCTTCGCTGCGGTCGCAGGTCCACTTCACCGGGCGATGCAGCTTGCCGGCGGCCCAGGTCACGATGGCCTCTTCGGCATAATGGTAGATCTTGGAACCGAAGCCGCCGCCGACGTCGGGCGCGACCACGCGCAGCTTGTTCTCGGGGATGTGCAGCACGAACGCGCCCATCAGGAGGCGGATGACATGCGGGTTCTGACTGGTGGTATAGAGCGTGAAATCGCCTGACGAACGGTCGAACTCGCCGATCGCCGCGCGCGGCTCAATCGCGTTCGGCACCAGCCGATTATTGGTCAGTTCCAGCTCAACGACGTGCGCCGCCTTTGAAAAAGCCTGGTCGACGATCGCCTTGTCGCCGATGTGCCAATCGAAGCAGACGTTGCCGGGCACGTCGTCATGCACCAGCGGCGCGCCCGGCGCGATTGCATCGCGCACGCTGGCGATGCCAGCCAGGTCGTCATAATCGACGACCAGCAGCTCGGCAGCGTTCTTGGCCTCCTGCCGGCTGGCGGCGATCACCACCGCGACGGGGTCGCCGACATGGCGCACCTTGCCCGTCGCCAGCACCGGATGCGGCGGCTCCGCCATCGGCGAGCTGTCCTTGTTGTGCACCTGCCAGCCGCAGGGCACGCCGCCGACGCCGTCCGCCTGCATGTCGGTGCCGGTATAGACCGCAACGACGCCGGGCGCCGCCTTCGCCGCCGCCGTGTCGATGCCCAGCAGCCGCGCATGCGGACGGTCGGCCCGGCGGATCACCGCATAAAGCTGGCCCGGTCGGTTGATGTCGTCGGTGTAGTTGGCGTTGCCGCTGAGGAAGCGGTGGTCTTCCTTGCGGCGCACCGACGCGCCAATGCCTTCAAAACCCATGCTCCACTCCCTGCGGCTCCGGCTTGATGCCGGTTAGTCTATTTGGCCGGCAGCGCAGCTACTCGGCGGCGAGCGGCAGCTGTTTGCCGTGCATGAGCGGCCAGGCCGCCGCGATCGCCTTGACGATATTGTGGTAGCCGGTGCAGCGGCAGAGATTGCCCTCCAGCCCGTGCCTGATCTGGTCCTCGCTCAGCCCCTCCGGATGCATCTGCACCAAGTCGATCGCACTCATCACCATGCCGGGCGTGCAGAAGCCGCATTGCAGCGCGTGGTGCTCGCGGAACATGGCCTGCATCGGATGCAGCGTGCCGTCAGCCTCGGCGATGCCCTCGATCGTCGTAACGTTGGCTCCATTCGCCTGGATTGCCAGCATGGTGCAGCTTTTGACCGACTCGCCGTCCAGGTGCACGACGCACGCGCCGCACTGGCTGGTGTCGCAGCCGACATGCGTGCCGGTCAGGCCCATGCCCTCCCGCAGCAATTCGACCAGCAATGTCCGGCCCTCGACCTCGGACGTGTGGCTGCGCCCGTTCACCGTCAGCGATACCTGCGGCATCGTGTTTCTCCCTATGTGCAGAACCTGCGCTGGGCCATTGGCCTACGCTCCAGACTTAGTGTGGCCGCCCCGACTGGCTAGGGTCAAGCCGGCCCCATTAAGTACTTTCCTCAGGCCGCCTGGGGCAACATTCGCAAAGCCGGCAGCTCGTCCAGGTGACACGCCGCTTTCTGCCCTGGGCTCATGTTCCGCAGCACCGGCTCCTCCGTCCGGCAGCGGTCGAACACATAGGGGCAGCGCGTGTGGAAGCGGCAGCCGCTGGGCGGATTGATCGGGCTCGGCACGTCGCCGGTCAGGATGATGCGGTCGCGCTTGGCCGTTGGATCCGGGACCGGCACGGCCGACAGCAGCGCCCGGGTATAGGGATGCCGCGGGTTGGCGAACAGCGTGGAGCGGTCGGCGATTTCGACGATCTTGCCGAGATACATGACCGCGACCCGGTGGGTCAGGTGCTCGACGATCGCGAGGTCATGGCTGATGAACAGCAAAGCCAGGCCCAACTCGTCCTGCAGGTCGGAGAGCAGGTTGACGATCTGCGCCTTGACCGAAACGTCGAGCGCGCTGACGGCCTCGTCGCAGATGATCAGGTCGGCGCCGGGAGCCAGGGCACGGGCGATGCCGATGCGCTGGCGCTGGCCGCCGCTGAACTCGTGCGGATAGCGGCGCATGGCGTCACGCGGCAGGCGGACGGTGTCCATCAGCTTGGCAACGCGGTCATCGACCTCAGACGTGCCATTGGCCAGGCCGAAGTTGTGCAGCGGCTCCGCGATGATGTCCCGTACCCGCATCCGAGGATTGAGGCTGCTGAATGGGTCCTGGAACACCACCTGGATGCGCTGGCGCAGCGGGCGCAGCTGGCTTGCCGGGATGTTGTCGATGCGCGCCCCGTCCAGCCAGACCTCGCCGTCGGTCGGATCGATCAGGCGCAGGATCGTCTTGCCGACGGTGCTCTTGCCGCAACCGCTTTCGCCGACCAGGGACAGGGTTTCGCCCTTCTCGATCGAGAAGGTCACGCCATCCACGGCATAGACCTGCCCGGTTACGCCGCCGAACACGCCGCCGCGAAGCGGGAAGTGCTTTTTAAGCGCCATCACCTCAAGTAGCGGCGCGCTCATGCCGCTAGTCCCTGAGGCATGGCGTATTCGGCGTAGTGGCAGGCGACGTAGTGCCCGGGCCGCTTGGCCTCGACCGCCGGGGCAACGGTGCGGCAAAGGTCGGTGGCGCTCAGGCAGCGCCCGGCGAAGGCGCAGCCGACGATAGGTTTGCGCAGGGACGGCACCAGGCCGGGGATTTCTGCCAGCTTGGAGCGGCCGCCGGTGGTCAGCGACGACCCAAGCCGCGGCACCGCGCCGAGCAGGCCGCGGGTGTATGGGTGCTGCGGGTTGGCGAAGATTTCGGTGGCCGTGGCCTCCTCGACCTTGCGGCCGGCATACATGACGACGACGCGCTGCGCCATCTCGGCTACCACTCCCAGGTCGTGGGTGATCAGCATGATGGCCGAGCCGAGCCGGGTCTTGAGGTCGCGCATCAGGTCGAGGATCTGCGCCTGGATCGTCACGTCGAGCGCCGTCGTCGGCTCATCGGCGATCAGCAGCTTCGGATTGCACGCCAGCGCCATGGCGATCATCACACGCTGCCGCATCCCGCCCGAAAGCTGGTGCGGATACTCCCGCACGCGGCGGCCCGGCGCCGGAATACCCACAAGGGTCAGCATCTCGACCGCGCGCGCCTCCGCCTGGCTGGCGGACAGGCCCTGGTGCAGGCGCAGCGTCTCGCCGATCTGCCGGCCGATGCTCAGCACCGGGTTCAGGCTGGTCATCGGCTCCTGAAAGATCATGCTGATGTCGTTGCCGCGCAGCTTGCGCATGTCGGGCTCGGATAGTTTCAGCAAGTCACGGCCCTGGAAGCGGACGCTGCCGGCGATGCGGCCCGGCGGCTCCTGGATGAGGCGCAGCAGGCTCATGCTGGTGACGGACTTGCCGCAGCCGCTCTCGCCGACGATCGCCAGGGTTTCGCCGGCGTCGATGTAGAACGACAAGCCCTCGACGGCGCGGACCACGCCGTCGAGCGTGCCGAAATGGGTCTGCAGGTTCTCGACCTGCAGGAGGGGCTCGCCACTCCGCGTGGGGGACAGCGCCGTCATCAGACCCGCTTCGCCATGCGGGGATCGAGCGCATCGCGCAGGCCGTCGCCCAGCAGGTTCACCGCCAACACCGTGAGCGACAGGAACACGGCCGGAAAGAACACGATGTAGGGTTTTACCTGCCACAGCGCCCTCCCCTCGGCCATGATGTTGCCCCAGGACGGGATGATCGGCGGCGTCCCAGCGCCGATGAACGACAGGATCGCCTCGGTGATCATCGCGGACGCGCAGATATAGGTCGCCTGCACCGTGATCGGCGCCAAGGTATTCGGCACGATATGGCGCCAGATGATCATCGGCACCCGCGTACCGGAGGCGACGGCCGCCTCGACATAGGGCTGCTCGCGCAACGAGAGCACGACGCCGCGGACCAGGCGCGACACGCGGGGGATCTCGGCGATGGTGATGGCGGTGATCACGTTGCCCACGCTGCCGCGGGTGAGCGCCATCAGCGCGATGGCCAGCAGGATCGGCGGAATGGACATCAGCCCGTCCATCACCCGCATGATGACGCTGTCGGCCCAGCGCACGAAGCCGGACACCAGCCCGATCGCCATGCCGATCACCGACGCGAGTGCGGCGACCGAAAAGCCGACGACGAGCGATACCCGCGCGCCATACAGCACGCGGGAATACACGTCGCGGCCCAGCATGTCGGTGCCGAACCAATAAAGCATCGACGGCTCCCGCGTGCGCTTGGCCGGCGCCAGCGCGGTCGGGTCGGCGGTCCACAGCAGCGGCGCGGCTACGGCCACGAACACCACGAGCGCCAGCAGCAGCCCGCCGGCGAAGATGGTCGGATGGCGTCGGATGAAGGTGCGAACCCGGCCACGCGGCTTAACCGCCGGCAGCACGTCCGGCATGGCGGCGGCGGGCGTGACATGCGCCGCCGAAGCGGTGGCGATGGGTGCATCAGGCAGTACGGCTGCGCTCAATACCGTATCCTCGGGTCGAAGGCGGTGTACAACAGGTCGACGCCCAAGTTAACTAGGACATAGACGAAACTGAACAGCAGCACGACGCCCTGGATGACCGGGTAGTCGCGCCGCAAGATGGCGTCCACCACCAGGCGGCCCAGCCCAGGGATCGCGAACACGCTTTCGGTGACCACCGCGCCGCCGATCAGCAAAGCGACGCCGATGCCGATCACCGTCACGATCGGCACAGCGGCGTTCTTCAGCGCATGCAGGAACAGGATGGTGCGGCTGCCGACGCCCTTGGCCTTGGCGGTGCGTATGTAGTCCTGGCTCAGCACCTCGAGCATCGTCGCGCGGGTAATCCGGGCAATGAGCGCAATATAAACGCCACCCAGCGCCACCGCGGGCAGCACCAGGTTGTTGAGCCAAGGGCCGAAGCCCCGGGCGATCGGCGTGTAGCCCTGCACCGGGAACCAGTCGAGCTGCAGCGCGAATACATAAGCCAGGATATAGCCCACCACGAACACCGGCACCGAAAAGCCGAACACCGCGAAGATCATGATCAGGCGGTCTATCCAGGTGCCCTGGTTCCACGCCGCCAGCACACCCATTGGAACAGCAATGCTGATCGACAGGATCAGCGTCAGGATCATGAGCGACACCGTTGGCTCCAGCCGCTGCTGGATCATCCGGGTCACCGGCAGGTTGGTGAAGATGGAGACGCCGAGGTCGCCGCGCACCACGTGCCAGAGCCACTCGCCGAAGCGGATCAGGAACGGCCGGTCGAGACCCAGCCCAGCGCGTATGCGCTCCACGTCGGCCGGCGTGGCCTGATCGCCGGCGATGATCGCCGCCGGGTCGCCCGGCGCGATATACAGCAGGCTGAACACGAACAGCGCCACGATCGCCATCACCGGGATCGTGGACAGCACCCGCCGGGCGAGGTAGCCGAGCATCAGGTTTTCTGGACGCCCCAGAATACCGGGAACGGCGCCTTGACGACGCCGCTGACGTTCTTGCGCCAGGCCTGGTAGCCCAGGAAGAAGCCGGTCGGGATGTAGGTCACGAACTCCATCGCCGTCTTGTTGAGGTCGGCGACCGCGGCCTTCTCTGCGGCGGCGTCGGGCGCGTCGTACCAGGTCGCTATGCCGGCTTGGATCGCATCCGACTTCGGCCAGCCGAACCACGCCTTGTCGCCGCCGGCGTCGAACGCCGTGTAGGGCGCCGGGTTGATGCAGTCCGCACCCGCGTGCCAGGTATGGAAAATGTGCCAGCCGCCCTGCGACGGCGGGTCCTTCTTGGCCCGGCGGGCGCCCACCGTGCCCCAGTCGAGCGCTTGGTAGTCCACCTTCATGCCGATTTTCTGCAGCAGGTCGGCGGTGACGTCGCCCTGCGCCTTGGTGATCTGCACGTCGGTCGCGACGCACAGCACGATCGTCTCGCCCTTGTAGCCCGCCTCAGCGAGCAGCTTCTTCGCCTCGTCATAGCGGCGCGGACCCGTCAGGATCTCGCCGCCGGCATCGCTGTATGACGGCGTGCCCGGCGTGAAATAGCTCGGCAGCGGCTTCCACAGCTCGTCGTCATTGCCGACGACGGCGCGCATATAGTCTTCCTGATCCAGCGCCATCATCACTGCCCGGCGCACCCGCACGTCGTTGAACGGCGGATGCAGGTGGTTGATGCGGAACGAGCCGATGTTGCCCAGCGGGTCCGCAATGTCGACGGTGATGTTGCGATTGCGCTTCAGCAGCGGCACCAAGTCCGGGACCGGGTTCTCCCACCAATCGATCTCGCCGTTCTGCAGCGCCGCCGCCTTGGTGGCGTCGTCAGGCAAGATCAGCCACTCGATGCGGTCGAACATCATGCGCTTGCCGCCGGACAGCCACTCCGCCGCCTCCTGGCGCGGCTCATAGCCGGCGAACTTCTCGAACACCGCCATCGAGCCCGGCACCCACTCGTCACGCTTGAACGCCATCGGGCCGGAGCCGACGTACTCCGTAATGAGCTGGAACGGGTCGGTCTTGGCGATGCGCTCCGGCATGATCTCGGCGACCGGTGCATTGCTTTTGCCCAGTGCGAACAGCATTTTCGGGAACGGCTTGTTCAGGCGGAAACGCACGGTGCGGTCGTCGAGCGCCTCCAGCGCATCCAACGAGGCCTTGATCCGCTGGCCCATTGTGTCCCGCACCATCCAGCGGTTCAGGCTGGCGACGACGTCCTTGGACAGCACCGGCTCGCCGTCATGGAATTTCAGGCCCGGCCGCAGCCGGATGGTCCAGGTCTTATTGTTGTCCGCCGCCTCATACGCCTCGGCCATCTGCGGCTTCGGCACCAGCTTGCTATCGACGCCGAACAGCGTGTCCCAGATCAGCAGGCTGGCGTTGCGGACGACATACTGCGTGCCGGCGATCGCATCGAGGCTCGAAAGGTTGGCCTGCGGCACGAAGCGCAGCACGCGCGCGCTCTGGGCACGGGACAGGCGGGGCATGGCCAGGCTGCTTACGGCGGCGGCAGTTCCGGCGGCGAGCAAATCACGACGCTTCATGCGGACCCTTATGTCTGATCGTTTATAACAGTGTGTAGCAAGCCTTGGGCCAAGCCTAGCATCAAGCGCGCTTCACGTTCCAGAACAGCGCAAACCCGTTCAGCACGTCCTGGAGGTCACTGCGATAGGCGGTTGGCTGAAGATATTGGCCCATCGGGATATAGGGCAGGCTTTGCAACGCCTCGTGCTGAATTTCAGCGCAGATGGCGGCCTGCTTCGGCACGTCCGGCGCGTCGAACCAGTCGTTGCGCAGCTGCTCGATCTTCGGATCGGTCGGCCAGCCGAACCAGGCTTGGTCGCCATTGGTGCGCAGCGACAGGTGCCCCGACGGGTTCAGGTGGTCGGTGCCGGCCCAGGCGGTGCAGAACGCGCTCCAGCCGCCGGCGTCCACCGGGTCCTTCTTCGCGCGCCGGGTCACGACGCTGCCCCAATCGGTCGCCTGATAGTCGACGTTCATCCCCGCCCGCTGCAGCATGTCGGCGATCACGTCCGCCATCGCCTTGAGCACCGGAAAGTCGGTCGCGGCCAGCAGCACCACGCGCTCGTTGTTGTAGCCGGCCGCCTTCAGGTCGTGCTTCACCTTGTCCATGTCGCGCGGCCCGGCGAGCACCTCCAGGCCGACGTCGCTGGCCATCGGCGTGTCGGGACAGAAGAAGCCGACGCCGGTCCGCGACATCTTGCTGTCGGTGCCGACGACCGCGGTCACGACGTCTTCCTGGCTCATCGCGCCCAGCAGCGCCCGGCGTATGGCCGGGTTGTTGAACGGCGGCTGCAGGTGGTTCATGCGCAGGATGGCAATCTGGCCCGACGGCTCCTGCACGACGACCTTTACCCCGCGGCTGCGGGCGAGCAAGCCCATCAGGTCGGCGGTCGCGTAGTCCCACCAGTCCTGCTCGTTGTTGATCAGCGCCTGCGCCGCCGTCGTGGGATCGGGGATCGTGGTCCACTCGACCCGGTCGAAATGCACGACCTTTGGACCTGACGTCCAGTCGGTGCGGCCAGACTCGCGCGGCTTGTAGCCGGCGAATTTCTCATAAACGACTCGGGCGCCGGGCACCCGCTCGTCGGCCTTGAAGCGGAACGGGCCGCTGCCGATCATCTCCGTCACCTGGGCGAACGGATCGGTCTTGGCGATGCGCTCCGGCATGATCGCCGGCATATACAGCGGCGTCTTGGCCAGCGCCGCCGGCAGCAGCGCGAACGGCTTCTTCAGCCGGAACACGAACGTGCGGTCATCCTTCGCCACGAGCTCGTCGGTCGCCGCCATCAGAGCGCCGCCGAACGCGTCCCGCTTGCCCCAGCGCTGCAGGCTGGCGACGCAATCCCGGGCGCGTACCGGCTCATTGTCGTGGAACATCAGGCCCGGCCGGAGCGTCAGCGTCCAGGTCTTGCCGTCGTCCCCGGTCGTAAAGCCCTCGAGCATCTGCGGCGATGGCCGATACCCGCTGTCCTGGCCGAACAGCGTGTCATAGACCATGAAGGCGTGGTTGCGCGTGACGTAGGCCGTGGTCCACATCGGATCGAGCACGGTCAGGTCGGCCTGCGGGATAAAGCGGAGGACCCGGCCATTCCCCGAGCTGCCCTGGGCGCGCCCGATCGCCGGCGCCGCCAGGCCTGCGGCCGATGCAGCCAGGAATGTCCGACGCCTCATCGCTGTATCTCCGAGCGGTTCAGGCAGAACAAACCACGCCGTCAAGCGATACGCCAGCGTCGCCGCGCCGCGCCGGATGGCATTCAATGCAGAAACCGGCTAAATCGCCGCGATGCATCTCGCAACCAACGTCGTTTCACGTCTTTGCGCCCGGGTGACGCCTGACAAGTTGCTGGTCCTGCAGCAATTTGCCCGCTTCGGCACCGTCGGGGCCGCGGGCGCCGTCGTCGACATCGCGACGGTGTATGCCACCATGGCGACACTTGGATTGTATGCCGCGGGTTTGGCAGCCTATTTTGCGGCGGTCACAACCACATGGGCGCTGAACCGGGCCTGGACCTTTGCCGGGCGCGGCGGCGGCGGGCTCGTGCGGCAATGGATGCTGTTCGTCGCGGCCAACGGCGTGGGTTTTGTGCTTAACCGCGGAACCTTCACCCTGCTGGTTCTCCTGGTCCCAGTCTGCGCGCGGCATCCCGTCATTGCGATCCTCGCTGGCGTGGGCGCCGGAATGTTCGCCAACTTCAACCTGTCCCGCGCGGTCGTATTTCGCCCGCAGGTCGCGCCCGAGACGGCGAAGCGCTCCCCTGCCCTGGCGCCGGAGTAGCGCCGCGTGTCGGCCCGCGTTGCCGTGCTGATCCCGTGCTACAACGAAGCGGCCGCGATTAAGGCCGTCGTGCAGGATTTTCGGGCGGAGCTGCCGGGCGCAACCGTCTATGTTTACGACAATAATTCGCACGACGGCACGGCTGCCGCTGCACGGGAAGCGGGCGCGGTCGTTCGGACCGAGCGGCTGCAGGGCAAGGGCCACGTAATCCGCCGAATGTTCGCCGATATCGAGGCCGACGCCTACGTCCTCGTGGACGGTGACGACACCTATAGCGCCGCCTCCAGCCCGGCCATGGTGCGCCTGCTGCTCGACGACGGGCTCGACATGGTGAACGGCACCCGGATTTCTGAGGTTCAGGCGGCCTATCGACGCGGTCACCGCTTCGGCAATGCGGCGCTGACCGGCCTCGTGGCATGGGTGTTCGGCGGCGGCGTCTCGGACATGCTGTCCGGCTACCGCGTGTTCTCCCGCCGCTTCGTCAAATCGTTCCCCGCCCTATCCGGCGGGTTCGAGACCGAAACGGAGTTCACCGTCCACGCGCTGGAGCTCCGCATGCCGATCGGCGAGGTGCTGACGCCATATAAGGAGCGCCCGGTGGGCTCCGCGTCCAAGCTGCACACCGTCCGCGACGGGCTGCGTATCCTGCGCGCAATCTTCATCCTGGTTAAGGAGGAGCGGCCGCTGCAGTTCTTCAGCAGCGCCGCCGTAGTGCAGATGGCCCTGGCGTTCGGCCTCGCGGCGCCGGTCTTTGCGGACTTTATCCGCACCGGGCTTGTGCCGCGCCTGCCCACCGCGGTGCTGTCGACGGGGATCGTGCTGCTGGCCTGCCTGTCGCTGACCTGCGGCTTCATCCTCGATTCCGTGACGCGCGGCCGCAAGGAGTTCAAGCGGCTGTGTTACCTCTCAATCCCAGCCTACCGCGCGTCCAGCCAACACCATCAGGAAGCCACTCATCGCGTCGGTGTGCGATCGCCGTAGCCGTCCGGACGGGCCTGTCGCCAGGCGGCGGCGCTGGCCACGATGGTGTCGAGCTCAGCAAAACGCGGCGTCCAGCCGGCCTCGCTCTGGATCAGCGCTGACGACGCGACCAACACGGCCGGATCGCCGGCCCGGCGGTCGCCGAACTGCACGGGAACCGGGCGGCCCAGCACCCGCTCCACCGAAGCGATCACGTCGCGCACGGAATGCCCGCTGCCATTGCCGAGATTGTAGGTGACGCTGCGGCGGTCGAGCTGCGTGAGCGCACACAGGTGCGCCTCGCCTAGGTCGGTCACGTGCACATAGTCGCGGACGCAGGTGCCGTCCGCGGTCGGATAGTCGGCGCCGAATACCGTGAGCGCGCCGCGCCGGCCCAGCGCCGCGTCGATCACCAAGGGTATAAGGTGGGTTTCGGGGTCATGGTCCTCGCCGAGGACGCCGTTCGGGTCGGCGCCAGCCGCATTGAAATAGCGTAGGCAGGCGCTGCGCAGGCCGTGCACTTGGTCGGCCCAGCGCAGGGTGCGCTCGATCATCAGCTTGCTCTCGCCATAGGGCGAGGACGGATCGATGCGGGCCGCCTCGTCGATCGGCACGCGCTCCGGCTCGCCAAATAGGTTGGCGGTGGAAGATAGAATGAACTTTCGCACGCCATGCCGGACGCAGGCATCGATCAGGTGCATGCCGCCCGCGGCGTTCTCAATCATGTAACGGAGCGGCTCACGCATGCTCTCTCCGACCAAGGAGAGCGCCGCGAAGTGGAACACGGCGGTCCAGGGACCCTCGGCCAGCACGGCGTCGACCGCTTGAATGTTGGAAACGTCGGCCTCGACCAGGCGCACGCCGTGCGGAATGGCGGCGCGATGGCCCTGGCGCATGCTGTCGATGACTACTACGTCGGCGCCGCGCTCCACCAGCAGCGCGACAAGGTGGCTGCCGACGTAGCCGGCGCCGCCAGTGACGAGGAAGCGGTCTTGCATTGCTTGATCCTAGTTGATGCCGTTTGCGCCGAGCCCCAGCCTATCGCAACGCGGTGCGGAAGGTTGCACCATCGTACCGCGGCTTCGCCACTCGACCGAGAATGGCCACTGAACTACGCTGGCCATGACTTGAGGAGGCGACTTAAGGAGGCGGGCCGTGGCCGGCTACATGCGTGTAACATGTGAAGCGATGGCGTTCCATTGCGCGTTTTAGTCCTGGTGTTTGCCCTACAGCTCGTAGCGGTCATCGTTGCGATTGCGCAACCGGTATCACGACCCGCATCACGAATCGTAAGCGGACCAGGCGGAGGCTGCATCGCGGGGGCGGTCGAACTGCCGACGGACGGCCTGGGCTATCAGGCCATCCGAGCTAGCCAAAGCTGGTTTTGGGGGCACCCGGACACGATTGCGGCGCTGCAGACGCTGGGTATCCGCGCGCAGGCGGCCGGGCTGCCCACGCTGTATATGAACGACATCTCCCGTCCGCACGGCGGCCCCATGGCCGGGATCCATGCCAGCCACCAGGTCGGCCTCGACGCGGATGTCTGGCTCGACGTGCTGCCGAAGCCGGCGCTGAGCCTCGCCGCCCGTGACAAGGTCGAGGTCGCAAGCCTCGTTGCACCCGATAACCGCGGCGTTGACCCGGCCCGCTGGAAACCCGGGCACGTCACCCTGCTGCGCTTGGCGGCCGGCCTGCCAGGGGTCGACCGCATCCTGGTGAACCCGGCCATCAAACAGCAGCTTTGCCAGACGCCCATGGCGGACCGCAGTTGGCTGCGGCTGGTTCGGCCCTGGTATGGACACGCCGCGCACATGCACATCCACTTCCGCTGCCCGGCCAACCAGCCGGAGTGCCGTGACCAAGCACCGCCGCCGCCCGGCGACGGCTGCGACGCGAGCCTCGCGTGGTGGTTCGAGCAGCTCGACGCGCCGCCCAAACCGGCCGCCCCCCCTCGTCCGCCGCTACCGCTGCCCGCTGCCTGCACCGCGATCCTAGCCGGCCAGCCTTGACGCGGGTTCGCCTGGGCGCCGCCGCCGCCGGGCTGTGCACGTTCATCAACCTATATCCGACCCAGGCCCTGCTGCCGACCTTGGCGGAACAGTTCGGCGCCAGCCTGTCGCATACCGGGCTTACCGTCACCGCGCCTTTGATCGCCGTCGCCCTCGTGGCGCCATTTGTCGGCGGCGTCTCGGACGCGCTCGGCCGTCGGCGGCTGATCCTGGGCGCCAGCGTCCTGCTCGTGCTGCCGACGCTGCTCGCGGCCTCGGCGCCGTCGCTCGATTGGCTGATCCTATGGCGCTTCCTGCAAGGGCTGCTGCTGCCGTTCATCTTCGCCGTCACCGTCGCCTATATCGCCGAGGAATGCCCCGGCCCCGAAGCGGTGCGCGTCACCGGCGTGTATGCGCTCGGCACCATCTTCGGCGGCTTCGGCGGAAGGTTCGTCGCCGGCTGGGCGGCCGAGCTTGCCGATTGGCGCGCCGCCTTCGTGATCCTAGCGCTGCTGACCGGCCTGTGCGCGGGAGTGACCGCATGGGCCCTGCCACCCGAGCAGCGCTTTCGCCCGGTGCGCGGCTGGGCCGGCCAGCTGGCCGGGTTCGCGGACCAGTTCGGCAATCCGCAGGTGATGGCGACCTGCGCCGTGGGCTTTGCGGTGCTGTTCTCGATGGTGGCGACCTTCACCTATGCCAACTTCTACCTGGGCGCACCGCCGTTCAGCCTGGGTCCGGCGCAGCTCGGCTCGGTGTTCGTCATCTACCTACTGGGCGTTGTAGCCACCCCGGTGGCGACCCGGCTGGCTTTGCAGTTCGGGCGCCGCCGCACGGTGCTGCTGGCGGCCGTGGCCGGCTCAGGCGGGATGCTGCTGACCCTGGTGCCGTGGCTGCCGGCCATCCTGACCGGGCTGGCGTTCCTGGCGGTGGCAGTCTTTACCGAACAGGTGCTCTCGGTCGGCTATGTCGCCGCGGCGGCCCGGCGGTCCCGGTCGACGGCAGTCGGACTCTACGTCACCTGCTACTACATCGGCGGCAGCCTGGGCGGCATCCTGCCCGCCAGCATCTGGCGTCACCTCGGATGGCCCGGCTGCGTGGCGCTCGTGCTCGCGGTGCAGGTCGCCGCTATGCTGGTGACGCAGTCCGTTTGGCCGCGCCATGCGGGTTTACCTTCGGCTACAGGCTCCCAACTCTAGCCTATAGCAGCAGCGGAACGTGCCAACATGAACGTGTATGTCGACCCGTCCTTCGAGAAGTTCGCCATCGGCCAGCCGGTCTCGCGCAAGGAGGACCCAGTGCTGCTGCGCGGCGAGGGACGTTACAGCGACGACCTCAGCCTGCCGGGGCAGCTTCATGCGGTGATGGTGCGCAGTCGCTACGCGCATGGCCATCTGCGTGCGGTGGACGTGGCCGAGGCTCGCACGATGCCCGGCGTGCTGAATATTTATACCGCGGCCGACCTCCGCGACGGGGGCATCGGCCTGATGCCGGCCTCGAAGGGCAAGAACCATGACGGCTCGGCGACGCCGCGGCCGCCGCAGACCGCGCTGGCAGAGGCGAAGGTGCGCTATGTCGGCGACCCCGTCGCGCTGGTTGTGGCGGAAACGGCAAAGCAGGCGCGGGACGCCGCTGAGGCGGTGCTGCTGGATATCGAGCCGCTTCCCGTCGTGACCAATGCCCGCGCGGCGGCCGAGCCCGGCGCACCGCTGCTGCACGACGACGCGCCGGGCAATCTGGCGATGTCCTACCACCACGGCGACCGGGCCGCGGTAGCCGCCGCCTTTGCCGCCGCCGCCCACGTCACGCGCTTGCGGATCAGCAACAGCCGGATCGTGGTCAGCGCAATGGAGCCGCGGTCGGCGATCGCCGATTATAACGAGGCGACCGGCCGCTACACGCTGCGGGTCGGCTGCCAAGGCGTATTCGGCCTGCGCGCCGCGCTGACGGACGTGCTGGGCGTGCCGCTGGAGCAGATCCGCGTGCTGACCGGCAACGTCGGCGGCTCATTTGGGATGAAGGCGTCGGTGTATCCGGAGTATCCGGTCCTGCTGCACGCAGCCCGCGCGCTCGGCCGCCCGGTGAAGTGGACCGACGAGAGGTCTGAGAGCTTCCTGTCTGACAGCCACGGGCGGGACCATGAAGTCGACGCGGCGCTGGCGCTGGACGCTGAGGGGCGCTTCCTCGCCATCCGCGTCGAGGGCTATGGCAACCTAGGCGCTTATCTGAGCAACGCGACGACCATACCGCCGACCGTCAACACCATGAAGAACATGGTGGGCGTGTATGCGACACCCCTGATCGAGGCATCGGCGCGCTGCGTGTTCACCAACACGACGCCGGTCGGCCCGTATCGCGGCGCCGGGCGGCCGGAGGGCAACTACTATATGGAGCGACTGGTGGACGCGGCCGCCGCCGAGATGGGCATAGACCGGGTGGAGCTGCGGCGCCGCAACCATATCCAGCCGGGCCAGATGCCTTACAACGCGCCGTCCGGCATGGCCTATGACAGCGGCGACTTCCCGGCGATTCTCGATAAGGCGCTAGCCTTGGCGGACTGGGACGGCTTCGCGGCACGGCGGTCTGAGAGCCGCCGCCGGGGCAAGCTGCGCGGGCGCGGCGTCGGCCAGTACTTGGAGGTGACCGCGCCGCCGTCGCAGGAGATGGGCGGTATCCGCTTCGAGACGGACGGGACAGTGACGATCATCACGGGGACGCTGGACTACGGCCAGGGTCACGCGACGCCGTTTGCCCAGGTGCTGTGCGACCGGCTGGGCATTCCGTTCGACCGCGTCCGGCTGTTGCAGGGCGACAGCGACGAGCTGATCGCCGGCGGCGGCACCGGCGGGTCGAAAAGCATGATGGCGAGCGGGGCTGCGATCGTGGAAGCCAGCGCGATCTGCATCGAGCAGGGCCGCAAGATCGCGGCGCATGCGCTGGAAGCTGCGGCGGACGACATCGAGTTCGAGCGCGGCCGGTTCGTCATCGCCGGGACCGACCGCGGCATTGGGATCATGGATTTGGCAGAGCAGCTGCGCGCCGGCATGGCGCTGCCGCCGGACCTGCCGCAGACGCTCGACGTGCAGCATATCCACGAGGCGGCCCCGTCGGCGTTCCCAAATGGCTGTCACGTCACCGAGGTCGAGGTCGATCCGGAGACGGGCATCACCGAGGTCGTGCGCTACAACATGGTCAACGACTTCGGCGTGCTGATCAACCCGATGCTGGTCGAGGGGCAGGCGCATGGCGGGATCGTGCAGGGCATCGGCCAGGCGCTGATGGAGGCGACGGCGTATGACGAGGATGGGCAATTGATGACGGGATCGTTCATGGACTACGCCCTGCCCCACGCCAGCGACGCGCCGCAGTTCGCGTTCCAGAGCCACCCGGTCCCGGCCCGCACCAATGTGTTGGGCGTCAAGGGCTGCGGCGAGGCGGGCTGCGCCGGTGCGCTGCCTGCGGTGATGAACGCGTTGGTGGACGCGCTGGCCGAGGTCGGCGTGCGTCACATCGACATGCCTGCGACTCCGCAACGGGTCTGGGCGGCGATCCAGGCCGGCGGGGGTGCATCCTAGGGGTTTCTACAGGGCTATCGCGTTTAGAAAAAATCAGCCTGCTGAAGCCCTCTCCCAGAGGGAAAGGGAGCAGGATGCGCTATATGCGATCGCCGCCGAGGGCTTCCAACAGAACGCTTGACTTGCCGTGTCGCTTCCGTAATCGGCTGAGCCATGGCCCCCGTCGCCCGGTTCGAGCTGATTCTGCTGCTGCTGGCTGTCGTGATTGGCCTCGAATTGGCCGCGCGTCGCCTGCGCATGCCGCCGGCAGCGGCGCTGATCCTGGGTGGGATCGCACTGGCGTTGATCCCGCGCATGCCGGACATCGAGCTCGACCCGGACCTGGCCTTGGTGCTGTTCCTGCCGCCGCTGCTGATGGGCAGCGCTTTCTTCACCTCGTGGCGGGACTTCCGCGCCAACCTGCGCATTATCCTGCAGCTCGCCGTCGGCGCTGTGGCGTTCACGACGGCGGTCGTGGGCGTCGTGACGCACTGGGTCATGCCCTCGCTGCCCTGGGCGGCCTGCTTCGTGCTTGGCGCCATCATCTCGCCGCCGGACGCCGTGGCGGCGAAAGCGGTGCTGGCCCGGGTGTCGCTGCCGCAGCGTGTCGTCGTGCTGCTGGAGGGCGAGAGCCTGGTGAACGACGCCACCGGGCTCGTGCTGTTCCGTTTCGCGGTGGCGGCGGCGCTCACCGGCGCGTTCGACGCGGGCCAGGCGGCGCTATCGTTCGGCGTGCTGGCGGTGGGCGGCACAGCGGCGGGCGTCGCATTCGGCTACGCGGCGACGTTCCTGCTGGCCCGGCTGCGGGAGCCGCGGCTGGAGATCGTCGGCAGCCTGCTCGCGGCCTAGGCCTCGTATATCTTCGGTGAAGCCATCCACGTATCCGGAGTGCTGGCGACCGTGGCCTGCGGTTTGGTGATGGGCTGGCGGCAGCACACGACGCTGAGCGCAACGACACGCATCCAGGCGCGGGCCGTATGGGAGGTGGTCGAGTTCGTGCTCGAGTCGCTGATCTTCATTCTGATCGGGCTGTCGCTTCGTGGCGTGCTGTCCCGGCTGGACGGCAGCGGGAATACCATCTTTGGGTTGCTGCCGGCGGCCCTCGCCATCATTGCCGCAACAATCCTGAGCCGCTTCGCCTGGATCATTCCTGCGACCTACCTGCCCCGCTTCCTGCTGCCCGCATTGCGGCGGCGCGATCCCTATCCGCCGCTCGCGGTGCCGGTCGTCATGAGCTGGGCCGGCATGCGCGGGGTCGTGAGCCTAGCCGCGGCGTTGGCGCTGCCCGAGCAGTTCCCCGGCCGCGACTTCATCCTGGCGACGACGTTCCTCGTGATCCTGGTCACCGTGCTGGTCCAGGGTGCGACCCTGGAGCCGTTGGTGAGCGCGCTGCGCTTAAGCGAGTTCAAGCTGGACCAACCCACCACCCTGCCCGAGGCCGACGCGCGGGCCCACATGGCGCAGGCGCAGCTCCAGGCCATCGAGCGGCACTCACTAGCCGAGGACGGCAGCTCCCGGCATCCTCGGTTGGTCGAGCAATACGGCTACCGTGCCCGTGCCGCGGCCCGGTTCAGCGAGGCCGACGGGGCGTTGATCGATGAGAAGAATGCGCACTTCACTGCCGTGTTAAAAGCCGTGGCGGCCGGGCGGGACGAGCTGCTGCGCCTGCACCGGGCGGGCGAAATCCACGACTCGGTGCTGCATACGCTGGAGGGCGAGCTGGACCTGCAGGAGATCGAGGCCCGCCGGCATCGTACAGACTAGGTCATCGGCATCGCAACATGCTGCTTGTAAGCCGGCCGCGCCAGCAGGCGGTCGTACCAAGCCTGCAAATTCGGCTGCGGCGGCCGGGTGATGTTGAATGAGAACCAGCGGTGGACATGCACGCCGAGCGCGATGTCTGCCAAGGTGAACTCCGGCCCCGCGACATAGGGCACGCGCGCCAGGATGCCGTCGAGCAGGGTCCAGCACCGGCCGACCTCGGCGGTGGCGGCCGTGATGGCGGCGAGGTCGCGTCGCTCCGGCGCGGTGCGCACCAGGCCCTGGAACACGAGCGACTGCGGCCGGTTGAGCGTCGTCTGCTGCCAATCCATCCAGCGGTCGATGCTGGCGCGCGCGCGCACGTCGTCGGGCCACATCGCGCTGCCCGGTGCGTTGGAGGCACACAAATATCGCACGACCGCGTTGCTTTCCCACAGCACGAAGTCGCCCTCGACCAGCGTGGGGATCACGCCGTTCGGGTTCATGGCCCGATATTCCGCCGTGTCGGTGCCGCCGAATGGTCCGCCCACGTCGGTGCGGTCATACGGTGCGCCGATCTCCTCCAGCAGCCAGATCACCTTCATCACGTTGCTCGAGTTCGCCCGGCCCAACAGCTTGCGCATCGCTTCGTCCCTCCATCGTGCGCGGACACGGTATGGCGCACGGGCGATTGCTCCAAGCGGCAATGCGGACCATATCGCAGGCATGGCCCGATCCGACACGGTTCTACCCGGCAGCCGCGGCATGGCATGGACCACGGTGCTGGCGTCCGCCGCGGCGCTCGGGGGAGCGCTGGCCTCCGAGCGCTGGCTTGGCCTGGTGCCCTGCGCGCTGTGCCTGTGGGAGCGTTGGCCTTATCGCGTGGCGATCGCGCTTGGACTGTTAGCGTTGGCATTGCCGCGCCGTGCCGCGCGCTGGGCGTTGGCCGCGGCGGCGGTTGCGATCCTGGCGGGCGCTGCACTCGCGGCCACGCATGTGGGCGTCGAGCAGGGCTGGTGGCCAAGCCCGCTGCCCGAGTGCGCCGCGCCGTCGCTCGGCGGCGGCAGCATCGCCGAGCGCCTGGCCCGCATGCCGGCCACCGTCAGCAAGCCCTGCGACGAGCCGACCTTCCTCGTGCCGGGCCTGCCGGTATCGATGGCGGCGGCGAACCTGATCCTGGCCCTGGCGCTCGCCGGGTTTCTCGCCATGTCAATTGGGAAGCAGCGAGGCACCACATGAGCGGCACCATGAACGAAACCCGGGCGCCATTGCCCGGCGACCCCACGCTCCGCCAGACGGTCGAGCGCATCATCCGCGTCGACCACGCTGGCGAATACGGCGCGGCCCGCATCTACGAGGGCCAGCTCGCCATCATGGGACGCGGTCCGAAGGGCGACCTGATCCGTCACATGAAGGAACAGGAGCAGCACCATCTCGACACTTTCACCGGCCTGATCGGCACGCGCCGGGTGCGGCCGACGGCACTGCTGCCGCTGTGGCACCTCGCCGGCTATGCGCTGGGCGCCGTCACCGCGGCGATGGGCGACCGCGCCGCCATGGCCTGCACGGTCGCTGTCGAGGAGGCGATCGACGAGCACTATGCGGCACAGGCGGCCTCGCTCGGGGACGAGGAGGCCCCGCTCCGCACGACGATCGAACGGTTCCGGGCCGAGGAGCAGGAGCACCGCAACATCGGGCTGGAGCACGAGGCCGAGCAGGCGCCGGCCTACCGCCTGATGTCGGCCGTGATCAAGGCGGGCTGCAAGGTGGCGATCAAGGCGAGCGAGCGGGTCTAGCGGCCTGCGGCGTCCGCTGATCTGACGCAAACAGGGCCAAGGACACCAGGCTAAAATCGCTGAGTCTCGTCCATTGACGGATCGGTCGCGCGCACGGAGTGTCCTCGCGCATGATCACGGGACGCGCGGTGCCAGTCAGTTCGACCTATGCCTTTATCGGCCCAATCTGAGGCATGACGGCCGCGGCGCCTAGTGTCGGAGCTCGGTCGCTTGCGCCCGGCGTGCTGGTCAGTTTTGCAATCGCGGTCCTCGCGGTGGCGATCCGGGACGGCACCGGGCTCGCGGCGATGAACCCGGTCGTGGTGGCGCTCGCGGTCGGCATCCTGCTGCGGGCAGCGTTCGGACTGCCGGCGGCGCTGCGGCCCGGCGCGGCGTTCACGGTGCGGCCGGTGCTGCGGGCAGCGATCGTGCTGCTGGGGCTGCAGGTCACGCCGGGTCAATTGATGTCGCTGGGCGGCGGGGCGCTGCTGTTGGCGCTGGCTTCGGTGGCGTTGACCATTCCATTCACCATCTGGCTTGGCCGCCGGCTCGGGATTGGCGATGCGCTGTCACAGCTGATCGGCGCGGGCACAGGCATCTGCGGCGCCAGCGCCATCGTCGCGGCGAACCAAGTCGTGCGCGCCAAGCAGGAGGACGTCGCCTACGCGCTCGCGATCGTCACCGTGTTCGGCACGGCGTCGCTGCTGCTCTACCCGGCGCTCGCGCTGCCGCTTGGCCTCAGTCCCCGCGCTTATGGTCTATGGGCCGGAGCGAGCATCCATGAGGTGGTGCAGGCCGTCGGCGCCGCAGCGGCGGGCGGCCCGGCGGCGGCAGGGGCCGGGACCATCACGAAGCTGGCCCGCGTCGTGCTGCTGGCCCCGGCGATCCTGGCACTCGGGCTATGGGCGCGGCCGACCGGCGACCAAAGCGCTGTCCGCGCGCCGGTGCCGTGGTTCGCATTTGGCTTCCTGGCGTTGGTGCTGCTCGGCGGCACGGGACTGATCCCGGCGCAGGCGGTCGGCTGGTCGAAGGTAGCGGTGCCGATCATGATGGGCGCCGCGGTCGCGGCACTCGGGCTCAACACCGACCTAAAGGCGCTGCAGACCCGTGGCCTGCGGCCGCTGCTGCTGGGCCTTGGCGCCACCGTGTTCATCGCGATACTGGGCCTATTAGGCGCCACGCTGGCCTAACTCCCACGCTGGCCTAACTCAGCGAGAAAGGCTCGACACCACCGAGTCGCAGTTGAACCGGCCGGACATCAGGCAGTCCTCGATCCGTGCCTTGTCGCGCAGGTGCTGGATGAGGAAAAGGCCAGCGACCACCAGCATCAGCGCGACCGCCAGCCCCGCCAGGCTCGCCGTCAGCCGGTTTTCCTCGGCCGCCTCGTCCTCGATCGTGCCAAGCCGCATCCCACGCATGACGCGTTCCCTTAATCATCGGCGCCGCGCCTCTGGCCGTGCCAACGCCGATGCGTCACTGTAGGAACGACCGAGGCGGGCTGGCAAGCGGCACCCCCGGATGCAGGGAAACCGGATGCCACACGCTGCCGCCCACCTCGCTGCCGCCGACCCAGATTTCGCCACGCTGATCGCCCGCATCGGTCCCTGCACCGCCGTGCCGAAACCGAGGGAGCCGTTCGAGGCGCTGGTGCGCGCCATCGCCCACCAGCAACTGCACGGCCGCGCTGCCGAAGCCATCCTCACCCGCATGGCCGCCCTGTACCCCGATAGCGTCTTTCCGCAACCGGAGCAGCTCGCCGCGACGCCTGAGGGCACGCTGCGGGCCTGCGGCTTCTCGGGCAGCAAGATCGCCGCCATCCGCGACATCTGCGCCCGAACGCTGGATGGCACGGTCCCGACCATGCAGGACGCCGCCGCCCTGCCCGACGATGAGCTGATACGCCGGCTGGTCATCATCCGGGGCGTCGGCCGCTGGACCGTGGAGATGGTGCTGATCTCGACGCTCGGCCGGCCCGATCTGCTGCCGGTCGACGATTTCGGCGTGCGCGAGGGCTGGCGGCGGATCAAGCAGCTCGAGGTCCAGCCCCGCCCCAGGGAACTTGCGGCGATCGGCGAGGCCTGGGCGCCCTGGCGCTCGACCGCGGCGTGGTACCTGTGGCGCGCATCTGACGAGGGCAAGAAGATCAAGCAGTCGAACTGACCTCGTCTCGTCCGCCTGCTAGGAACCCCCATAACACCTCAAGGAGCGCGTCCGGCGCGTCTGCGTGGAGCCAATGTCCTGCGCCCTTGAGCGAGGTGAACCGGGCGGCAGGGAATAGGGCGCGTATCGCCGGCCGATGCTCCGGCTGCACGTAGTCGGACCGCTCGCCGCGCAGTATCAAGGTTGGCCCGCCAAAGCTCGAACCTGGCGGCGCTTCCCATCCGCCTATGACCGGCAGGTTCGCCGCGATCTCGTGCAGTCCGATACGCCAGGCCGGCATCGGGCCGAATTGCAGATTTTGCAGCAGGAAGCTGCGCACGCGGGCATCCGGGACGGCGGGCGCCAGCGCCGCGTCGGCCTCCGCCCGCCGCAGCCCAGGGGTCAGCGGCAGGGCGAGCATGGCGTCGGTGAAGCCGCGGAACGCCGACGGGTAGCGGACCGGGGCGATGTCCGCCACCACCAGCCGGCTGATCCGGTCCGGCCGCAGCAGCGCCGCCTGCATCGCGACCTTGCCGCCCATCGAGTGGCCAACGAGCGCCACCCGCGGCACCCCAAGCTCCATGAGGCTATCCAGCACGTCCGCCGCCATCGCGGCATAGGGCATCTCGTTGGCATGCGGGCTCATGCCATGGTTGCGCAGGTCGAACGCGATCACCCGGCCCGCGCTGGCCAGCCGCCGCTGGATCGCGCCGAAGTTTGCCGCCGCACCGAACAGGCCATGCAGCAAGACGACGGGCGCCGCTTCGCTCCGCGGCGTGCCGACCTCGATCGCGTGCAGGATCACCGGCGACGCTCCGGCATGGTCGCGATTGCGGCGCCGCCCAGGATCAGCATCGACCCGGCGATCACGTCCATCGACAACGGCTCATGCAGCCACATGGCCGAGAGCACGACGCCGATCGCCGGGGCGGCCAGGAAGCCGATGGACGCGACCACGAGCGGCAGTTCCATCACCGCCTGCATCGTGCACCAGGTTCCGACCGGCGCCGCGACCAGCCCAATGCCCAGCAGCGCCGTGATGGCAGGGCTGGTCCAGACGCCCTGTGCGTGCGAGACAGCGAATGGCAGCAAGGCGAGGCTTGCGAGACAGAACGCCCAGGGCAGCAGCTCCAGCATGGAGTGCCGAGGCGGCCAGCGCCGCACGACCGCCATCGTCGTCGCCCAGCATCCAGCGGCGGCCAGCAGGAACAAGTGGCCGAGCAGCAGGTTCGGCGCCGACCAATCGATCGCCCAGGGTCCGCTGAGCACCACGACTCCGATTAGACCCAGCCCGGCCGCAAACCAGCGCCGGACCGAAATCGCCTCATTCAGCACCAGCAGCGAAAGCGGCACCGTCCAGATCAGGGTCGCGTTGGACAGGATCGCCGTGCGGCCGGCCGGTACCCAGGCCACCGCCGAATGCGCCAGGGCGAAGAACCCGGCAAGCTGCAGCAAACCGAGCGCCAGCAGCGCCGGCATGTCCCGCCGTGCCGGCATCCGCAGCCGGCCGAACAGGCCCAGGGCCAGGGTCGCGGCCATCGCGGAAAGGCTGGCCCGGCCCAGCGCGAACCAGAACGGCGCGGCTCCTTGCAACAGTGCGTAGCGCGTGATGGGCCAGCTTGATCCCAGCAGCAGGACAGCACCCAAGAGTTGGACCAGCGCAGATGCCGGAATGCGGTTCATACGTCGCCGACCAGCTGTCCATATAACACCGGGTCGGTTGCACCCTCGGTGCTGAATGCCAGCACGCGGCTTGCGGGTCCGAGCGCGAGTGCCGTCCGGGCTGCTGGATCCTGCGCGGCAAGCAGCAGTCCGGCGAGCCCAGCGGCCCCCGACTCGCCGGACACGATGCCCAGCCGGGCCAGCAGGCGCATCGCGTCGATAGCGGCCGCGTCGGGGATGGCCAGGAACGCCGCCGCCGCGCGGTCGAGCTCCTGCCATGCGATCAGGCTGGGCTCGCCGCAGGCCAGTCCAGCCATGATGGTGTCGAGGTCGCCGCCGACCGCAGTAGGCGCCCCGGCCGCGGCGCTGGCGAGCAGGCAGGCGGCGCGTTCCGGCTCGACGACGATGACGTCCGGCGCCGGGTCGAGCCGCGCGCGCATCTGGACCGACACCGCTGCCGCGACGCCGCCGACACCGCCCTGGATGAATACATGGGTGGGCGGCGGCCCGGCCCATTGGTCCAGCGCCTCGTCCGCCATCAAGCGATAGCCCTGCATGATCTCGCGCGGCACCTCGGTGTAGCCGGGCCAGGCGGTGTCGGAGACGACGAACCAGCCATGCCGCGCGGCCTCGGCGGTCGCAGCACGCACAGTGTCGTCATAGGTTCCGGGCACGACGTGGATGGCCGCGCCGTAATGGGCGATGGCGTCGATCCGCGACCGGCTCACGCCGGCATGGACGAAGATGGCGCACGCGGCGCCGAAACGCTGGGCGCCCCATGCGACGCTGCGGCCGTGGTTGCCGTCGGTGGCGCAGGCGACCGTGATGTCCCGCGTTTCCGCCGCATAACGCCTGGCGAACAGGTCCGCCGTGGTCGCCGACAGCGCCGCGCCGCGCCGCGCCAGCTCTGCGGAGAGTACGCCCGCTACCGCATACGCGCCGCCCAGCGCCTTGAAGCTGCCGAGCCCGAACCGCCCAGCTTCGTCCTTAAGCTGGAGCGTCGCGACGCCCGCATCCCTGGCAACCGTCGGCAGCGAGTGCAGCGGCGTGGGCGCGTAGCCCGGCCAGCTCGTGATATCAGACCGCGCCCGGCGAAAGCCGCCACTGGACAGCACCACGAGCCCCGGAGCGCCCCGGCGCGGATTGGGCAGGCATTGGAATGGAGGAGCGGCGGTCACCTGCGCACAATTGCGCGGTAGCCGTGCCGCGGCTAGTGCTGAAGCAACAATTTGGGGGACGCCATGCATATCACGATCCTGGGCGGCGCCGGGTTCTTGGGCCGCAAGATCGCGGCTCGGTTGGCGCAGGAGGGAACGCTCGGCGGCCGTCCGGTCAGCAGCCTGACGCTGTTCGACCTCGCCGCCCCACCCCTGCCCGACGGGGCGCAGTTCCCGGTCTACAGTCTTGCCGGCGACCTCGCCGATCTGCCGGCCGCCGCCATCCCGCCCAGAACGGACGTCGTGTTCCATCTCGCCGCCGTCGTCAGCGCCGCCGCCGAGGCCGACTACGAGCTGGGCCGCCGGGTGAACGTGCACGGAACCGACGCGGTGATCGACGCCTGCAGCCGGCTCGCGTCGCCGCCGCGGGTCGTGTTCACCAGCTCGGTCGCGAGCTTCAGCGGCGGTCAGGGCGCGGTGCTGCCCGACGACGCGCGGCAGGTGCCGGCCAACACCTACGGCGCGCAGAAGGCGGCGGCGGAGCTGTTCCTGGCCGACGCTAGCCGCCGGCGCACGCTGGACGCGGTGTCGATCCGGCTGCCGACCGTCATCGTGCGGCCGGGCCGTCCCAACAAGGCCGCCAGCAGCTTCGTCAGCGCCATCCTGCGCGAGCCGCTGCTCGGCCTGCCGGCGACGCTGCCGGTGCCCGACGAGTTCGCCGTATGGGTTTGCAGTCCGCGGCGGGCCGTCGAATGGCTGCTGCACGCGGCGGCGATGGACACAGGCCCGATGGGCCTCGACCGCGGCATCAACCCGCCCGGCATCAGCGTGACCGTCCGCCAGATGCTTGACGCGCTGGACAGCGTGCGGCCCGGCGCATCCGCGTTGGTCGAGCGCCGTCCCGACCCGGCCGTCGTCGCCATCGTTGGCGGCTGGCCCGCCGCCTTCGCCCCGTTCCGCGCCGCTGGCCTGGGCTTCACCGAGCATGAGGGCTTGGTCGAGCTGGTGCAGGCCTTCATCGATGACGACTTGGAAAACACACGTCGCGAACAAAATGCAGATAGCCGGTGAAACACCGCCGTTTTTAATGCTTTGGCAATGTTACCCGGTTGATAATCGGACGTTGCAGTCGCAGAAGTCTTATTCCCGGCTAGACCGGGATCCCGAAGCTCCGTCCCGGCCGATTCCCCGTCATGTCCCTTCTTCCCAGCAGCACGAGCATCTCCGGTGCGAGCATCGCGGCGAGGCCGCGCGTTCAGCGGGAGCGCCGTCCGATCGGGGAGGTGGTGGCGCATGTGCCGCAAACGCTGCGCGCCCTGGTCCGGGCGGACGAGATCTGGCTGGTCATGCTGGCGGCCTTCGTCGGCATCGGCGCCGGCCTGGTCGTCGTCGCGATGGAAGCAACCGCGCAGCTTATGCATCGTGCGCTCTACCTACTAGGGCCGGGCGAGTTCCTATCCGCCATGCCCGCTGTGCCGCCCTTGCGCGCGCTGCTGGTTCCGAGCCTGGGTGGGCTGGTGCTGGGGGCGGCTGGGCTGGCGCTGGCCCGCTGGATGCCGCGCCGGACCATCGACCCGATCGAGGCCAACGCGCTGTATGGCGGCCGCATGTCCTTCATCGACAGCGCCATCGTCGTCGCGCAGACGGTGTGGTCGAACGGCGTCGGCGCGTCCGTAGGGCTGGAGGCTGGCTACGCGCAGATCGGCTCGGCGATTGCCTCACGGCTGGGCCGCGCATTCCGGGTGCGGCGCACCGACTTGCGGCTGCTGGTCGGCTGCGGCGCGGCCGGCGCCATTGCGGCAGCGTTCAATGCGCCGCTCACCGGCGCGTTCTATGCGTTCGAACTGGTGATCGGCACCTATTCCCTGGCGACGCTCGCGCCCGTGGTGATGGCGGCGATCGGCGCCGTGTCGGTCATGCGGGTCCTGGCCGGCGGCGACCTCGGCTTCGACATCCGCGTGCCGACCGCGATCGAGGTCGTGGACTACGTGCCGATCCTGGCGCTCGGGATGCTATGCGCCTTGGGCGGGGTCGCCCTGATGCGCGGCGTGACGGTCGTCGAGGAGCTATTCCGCCGCAGCCGCATGCCCATTTGGCTGCGCCCGGCACTGGGCGGGCTTGTGGTCGGCGCAATGGCGCTGCTCTCGCCGGCGGTGCTGTCGTCCGGCCACTCGGCGCTGCGTGTCGCGCTCGACGCGCCGTACAGCCTGCAGCAGATCGGGCTGCTGATTTTGCTGAAGGCTGCAGCCTCCGCGATCAGCATCGGTTCCGGGTTCCGCGGCGGTTTGTTTTTCGCGTCGCTGTTCCTGGGCGCGCTGGTCGGCAAGCTGTTCGCCGGCGTGTTGGCGCTGGTCACGGTGGTGCAGGCGCTGCCGGCCGTGATTTGCGCGTTGGTGGGCATGAGCGCCCTGGCTGTCGCCGTGGTCGGCGGGCCGCTCACGATGGCGTTCCTGGCATTGGAAAGCACGGGATCGCTGCCGATGACCGTCGCCGTGCTGGCCGCAAGCGTCGTATCCACCATCACGGTCCGCCGCACCTTCGGCTATAGCTTCGCGACCTGGCGTTTCCATCTGCGCGGCGAGGCGATCCGCAGCGCGGTCGACATCGGCTGGATGCGCAACCTGACCGTCGGCCGGATGATGCGGCGCGAGTATCGCCGGGTGCCGATCGACATGACGCTGGCCGCATTCCGGCGCGAGTTCGCACTGGGCGCCGTCGCTCGCGTCGTCGCGGTGGACGCCGCCGAACGTTATGCCGGGATCCTCGCGACCTCCGAAGGCCACGCCGCGCCTGAGACGGCGACGAAGCTGTCTGACGTAGTGCACCATCGCAAGACTGTGCTGCTGCCGCAGATGACGATCAAGGAGGCCGTGCAGATGTTCGAGACGGCTGAGAGCGATGAACTTGCTGTGGTCGACAGCGCCGATACCATGCGGGTGATTGGCGTGCTGACCGAGCAGTATGCGCTGCGCCGGTATAGCGAGGAATTGGAGAAGCGGCGGCGGGAGCTGTCGGGGGAGTAACCGCTCACTTCCGGTAAAATCGTCGTTGCTAGAAGCGGAGCGACGAAGCAATCCAGGCTGCGCGCGCAAACCACGGCCCGTGCTGCCTGGATTGCCGCGCCGAAGTCGGCTCGCAATGACGGAAGTGGTCGATCCACCAGCTCAAGCCATCCGCCCATGGCAATGCTTATACTTCTTCCCGGACCCGCAAGGGCACAGCGCATTGCGCGGCGTGTCTCGCCAGGTCGAAGGATCGGCCGGGTCGATGGCCGTCGCAGCCTGCAACCCCACGGCCACCCGCGGGCGCTCGGCCTCCAGCACGTCGCCCCCGGCATAGGGCGCGCTGGCAGCTGGGTCGGAATACTGCAGGGACTGGCGAGCGGCTGGCTGAAATGCCGGCTCGGGCGGCGCCTCCGGCCCAAGCTCGACGCGCGCCAGCATGGTCGTCACGCGCTCCTTCAGCTCGTCCAGCATGGCGTTGAACATGGCGAACGCCTCGCTCTTGTATTCGTTCAACGGATCGCGCTGGCCATAGGCGCGCAGCCCGATGCCCTGGCGCAGATGGTCGAGCGCTAGCAGGTGCTCCTTCCAAACGGCATCAAGCATCTGCAGCAACAAGCTTTTCTCGACGAACCGCATCACCTCCGGACCCATGTTGGCGACCTTGGCCGCCATATGCGCCGCCGCCGCTTCCTCAATCCGCTCGCGGATGCCGGTCTCGTCGATGCCCTCCTCGCGGCCCCATTCGACAACTGGAAGGTCAAGGTTCAGCAGCCGGCGTAGGTCGTCGCCCAGCGCGTCCGTTTCCCACTGCTCGGCGTAGGCCTTCTCGGGAATGCGGCGGGCGACCAGATTTTGCACCACCTCGGCCCGCATTTCCTGCACCGTCTCGGATACGTCGTCGGCCCGCATGAACTCGCGGCGCTGCGCATAAACCTCGCGCCGCTGGTTGTTCATCACGTCGTCATACTTCAGCACGTTCTTGCGCGTGTCGAAGTTGCGCGCCTCGACTTTTTTCTGCGCCTTTTCCAATGCCTTGTTGATCCAGGGATGCACGATCGCCTCGCCGTCCTTTAGGCCGAGCTTCTGCAGCATGCCTCCCATGCGGTCGGACCCGAAAATACGCATCAGGTCGTCTTCGAGACTCAGGAAAAACCGGCTGGCCCCCGGGTCCCCCTGCCGGCCGGAGCGTCCGCGGAGCTGGTTGTCGATGCGCCGGCTCTCATGCCGCTCCGTGCCGATCACCAACAGGCCGCCCGACGCCTTCACCACATCATGATAGGCCGCGACCTCCTGCAGGATCTTCGCCTCGAGCGCTGGGCGCGCCTCCGGCTCGACCTTCGCGAGCTCGAGCTTGATGCGCATGTCGGCATTGCCGCCGAGCTTGATGTCGGTGCCGCGGCCCGCCATGTTGGTCGCGATCGTGATGGCGGAGGGCGCGCCGGCCTGGGCGACGATGGTAGCTTCCTGCTCGTGGAAGCGTGCATTCAGAACGGCGTGCGGCACCTTCTTGCGGGTCAGAATCTCACTGATCGTCTCGCTTTTCTCAATGCTGGTCGTGCCCACCAGCACCGGCTGGCCGCGGCCCCGCGCTTCCTCGATCAACGCCGCGACCGCCTCGTATTTCTCCGCCGCCGAGCGGTAAACCTCGTCGTCGGCGTCCTTCCGCGTCACCGGCACGTTGGTCGGTATCTCGATCACCTCGAGCTTGTAGATCTCGGCGAACTCGTCCGCCTCGGTCATCGCCGTGCCCGTCATGCCGGCGAGCTTGGGATACAGCCGAAAGTAGTTCTGGAACGTGATGCTGGCGAGCGTCTGGTTCTCCGGCTGGACGGTGACGCCCTCCTTGGCCTCCAGCGCCTGATGCAGCCCCTCGGAATACCGCCGGCCCTCCATCATGCGGCCGGTGAACTCGTCGATCAGCACCACCTTGTCGTCGCGCACGATGTAGTCGACGTCGCGCTGGAACAGCGTGTTGGCGCGCAGGCTCTGCTGCACGTGATGGATCACCGACACGTTGAAGATGTCGTAGAGATTGCCCTCGGTGATAATTCCGGCGTCGCGCAGCATCTGCTCCACGCGCTCCGAGCCCTCCTCGGTCATCGTGACGGTCTTGAACTTCTCGTCTTTCTCGTAGGTCGTCGCGTCCTTCACCAACTCGCGCACCACGATGTTGACGGTGCGGTAAAGGTCGCTGCTGTCCTCGGCCGGGCCGGAGATGATCAACGGCGTGCGGGCCTCGTCGACGAGGATGCTGTCGACCTCGTCCACGATGCCGTAGCAGAAGTCACGCTGGACCATATCGTCCAGCCGGTATTTCATGTTGTCCCGCAGGTAGTCGAAGCCGAACTCGTTGTTGGTGCCGTAGGTGATGTCGGCGGCGTAGGCGGCCCGGCGCTCGTTGTCGTCCAAGCCATGCACGATCACGCCCGTGGTCAGCCCGAGGAAGCCATAGATCCGGCCCATCCACTCGCTGTCGCGCGCCGCCAGGTAGTCGTTCACCGTCACCACGTGCACGCCCTTGCCCGCGAGCGCGTTCAGATAAACCGGCAGCGTGGCGACCAGCGTCTTGCCCTCGCCGGTCTTCATCTCGGCGATCTTGCCGTCGTGCAGCACCATGCCGCCGATCATCTGCACATCGAAATGCCGCTGGCCCAGCGTGCGCTTTGCCGCTTCCCGTACCACCGCATAGGCTTCGGGCAGCAGATCGTCGAGCGTCGCGCCGGCGGCGAGCTTGGCGCGGAACTCCACCGTCTTGGCCTGCAGCGCCGCGTCGGACAGCGCCGACACCGCCGGCTCATGCGCGTTTATCTGCGGCACCCGGCGCTGATAGGCCTTCAGCGAACGGTCGTTGGCGGAGCCGAAGACGGCCCGGGCGATGCTGGCAAACATGGTGGCCCCTCGGGGTGGCGCGGCCTTGATCGCGGAGGGCCGGGCGCGTTTGGTTTTTAGGCAAAGCTCAGATAGGACCCGCGCGGGCCAGGGTCAACGAGCGCCGCCCTTAGAACCCTTTCCGCCTTGGGAGGCGGAAGGGCTTCTTGTCCCGTCCGGACGGTTCGGGCATTGTCCGCCCGCCCGAATGCCTAGCCCCAGAATACCATCCCAGAATATGTTAGCCGAGGTCCCCATGCGCCGCCTGAGCCTATCCGCCGCCGCCATCCTGTTGTGCACCACTGGCCTTTCCGTCGCGCAGGCCCCCGCGCCCAGATCATCGCCTGCCCAGGCTGCAGCGTCGGCAAAACCGGCGGGCGACCCCGTCGTTGCCCGCGTCGGCACCGACGAAATCCACGCCTCGGAGCTGTCGGAAGCCGCGCAAGCGCTGCCGGAGGAGCTGCGCGGCATGCCGCCGACATCGCTCTACCCGATCCTGCTGGACCAGCTGGTCGACCGCCAAGTCGTCGTGATCGCCGCCCGCAAGCAGGGCTTGGAGCGTGATCCCTCGGTGCAGCGCATGGTCGCCCGCGCCACCGACAGCGCGCTGCAGAACGCGTTGCTGACCCGGGAGATTGCGCCGACCCTCACGGACGACGCCATCCGCGCCCGCTATGAGCGCGATATCGCTGGCAAGCCCGGTGAACCCGAGATACGCGCCCGCCACATCCTGGTCGCCGACGAGGAGGCCGCAAACAAGGTCATTGCCGAGCTGAAGGGCGGCGGCGACTTTGCCGAGCTCGCGAAGAAGTACAGCACCGATCCCGGCGCGCAGAGTGGCGGCGACCTCGGATTTTTCAAAAAAGGCGACATGCTGCCCGAATTCTCCGACGCAGCCTTCGCGCTCAAGCCCGGCGAGACGACGCCGACCCCCGTCAAGACCCGCTTCGGCTGGCACGTGATCCAGGTCGAGGAGGTCCGCACCGCGCCGCCCCCGGCCTATGAGCAGGTGCGCGACGAGATCCGGCAGTCGCTGATCCAGGAGGGCGTGACCCGCGTGCTGGCCACCGCCAAAACCGGTCTGCCGATCGAGAAGTTCAACCCTGACGGCTCGCCGATGGCTTCGGCGCCGGCACCCGCGGCCCCAGCGCCGACCGCGCCGCCGGCTAAATAGGTGGCGCTGCCGACCAGTCCGCTCGCGGGGCCGATGCCGGAGCTGCCGCCGTTGGCGGGCGTGCTGCTGGGATCGGCCGAGGCCGGCATTCGCTATTCCGGCCGCACCGACCTTGTCATGGCGGTGTTGCCGCCGGGCACGGCCGTCGCCGGGGTGTTCACCCGGAACCGCTGCCCCGGCGCCCCGGTGGATTGGTGCCGGGCCGCCCTGGCGCACGGCCGGGCCCGCGCGCTGGTGGTGAATGCCGGCAATGCCAACGTGTTTACCGGCCGCGCCGGGGTGGAGGCGGTGGACGCGACCGCCGAGGCCGCCGCCGACCTGCTGGGCTGCCGCGCGCACGAGGTGTTCATCGCCAGCACCGGCGTGATCGGCGAGGTGCTGCCGCACGCGAAGCTGATCGCCGCCCTCCCTGCCCTGCATGCCTCGTTGTCCGAGCACGGTTGGGACGCCGCTGCACGCGGCATTATGACGACCGACACCTTCCCCAAGGCCGCCACTCGGATCGCCCTGATCGACGGCAGCCCGGTCCGCATCACCGGGTTCGCCAAGGGCAGCGGCATGATCGCGCCCGACATGGCCACCATGCTGGCCTTCGTCTTCACCGACGCGAAGCTCCCTGCGTCGCTGCTGCAGGACCTGCTGGCGCGTGGGGTGAAGCGCAGCTTCAACTGCACGACGGTCGACAGCGATACCTCGACCAGCGACACCGTGCTGCTGTTCGCTACCGGACAAGCCGAGCACGCCCATGTCGGCAAGCATGACAAGAAGCTCATTCGCGGCTTTCGCGACCAGCTCGACGCCGTGCTGCTGGACTTGGCACTGCAGGTGGTCCGCGACGGCGAGGGCGCGCAGAAGCTGATCCGCATCGACGTGACCGGCGCAACTTCCGGCAAATCCGCCCGGCGTGTCGCGCTCGCCATCGCCAACTCGCCACTGGTCAAGACGGCGGTTGCCGGGGAGGACGCCAACTGGGGCCGCATCGTCATGGCGGTCGGCAAGTCGGGCGAACCCGCCGACCGCGACAAGCTGTCGGTCGGCGTCGGCGGCACCTGGATGGCCCGCGACGGCGGCGTGGTGCCCGGCTATGACGAGGCGCCGGTCGTCGCCCACATGAGAGGGCGCGAGATCGGCATCAAGGTCGACCTCGGCATCGGCAAAGGCCAGGGCACCGCCTGGACCTGCGACCTCACCCATGGCTATATCGACATCAATGGCAGCTACCGGAGCTGAATCCTCCCAGGGGCACGGCTGATGGCCCTGTCCCTGGTCCCTGACGAGCCCGCGTTCGTCCCGCTCGCCACCGAGCGCCTTACCCTGCGGCCGCTTCGCGCCACCGACGCCGAGGAACTGCACCGCCTCGTCAACGACTGGGCCGTCGTCCGCATGCTGTCCCGGCTGCCCTTCCCCTATCCGCGGCAACTGACGGATGAGTGGATCGCCTCCACGGCGCGGCAGATCGCCGGCGGCACCGGCTATCACCTCGCCATCACCGGGCAGGAGGGCGGCCAGGAGATGATCGTGGGCTGCATCGGCCTCCGCCTCGACCTCAAGCCGCGCACGGGCAACTTGGGCTACTGGGTCGGACGTCGCTTCTGGGGGCACGGCGTCGCGACCGAGGCGGCGGGCCGGCTGTCGCGCTGGGCGCTCGCCAACCTCGACCTCGACCGGCTGGAGGCGCACGTCGCCGAGGATAATGCCGCCTCCGCCACGGTGCTGCGCCGCATCGGTTTTCGCATGAGCGGCACCGGGCGAGAGAAGTTCCTGGCGCGAGGCGGCGAACACCCGGTGCTGCGGTTCCAGGCGACGCGCGACGACATGGCCCCGCGGGCGTCGCTCCGCGATCAACTGACGCCGGCCGCCCCAGCGACAGCGCATTCCCAGCCGGAGGCGCCCGAGCGGCCAGCAAAGCTTGACCAGCCCGTCGTGCTCGTCGCCGCCTGCGCGCTGATCGATCCAGACGGCCGCATCCTGCTGGCCCGGCGCCCGGAAGGCAAAATGATGGCCGGCCTTTGGGAGTTCCCCGGCGGCAAGCTCAATCCCGGCGAAACGCCCGAGGCCGCGCTGATCCGCGAGTTGCAGGAAGAGCTGGGCATCGACGTCGCCGAGAACTGCCTCGCCCCCTTCGCCTTTGCCAGCCACGCCTATGAGCGGTTCCATCTGCTGATGCCGCTGTTCCTTTGCCGCCGCTGGTCCGGGCAGCCGCAGGGGCGAGAGGGCCAGGCGCTCGCCTGGGTGCGACCGGCGAAGCTCACCGATTATCCCATGCCCCCGGCCGACAAGCCGCTGATCCCCCTTCTCCGCGACTTTCTGTAGGACGTGCCATGCCCGATCCCATTGCCTGCCTATTGGTGATCGGCAACGAGGTCCTGTCGGGCCGCACCCAGGATCTCAACATCAAATTCGTTGCCACTGGTCTCGGCGCTATTGGCATCCCGCTGCGCGAGGTGCGGGTGATCCCCGACGTAAGCGACACCATCATCACGACAGTCAACGAGTGCCGCGCCCGGTTCGACCACGTATTCACCACGGGCGGCATCGGCCCGACCCATGATGATATCACCAGCGAATGCGTTGCCGCCGCATTTGGCGTACCATGGGAGCCGCATCCCGAGGCGTGGGCGCGCATGGACCGGCACTACGCACCGGGCGAGTTCAACGCCGCCCGGCAGCGCATGGCGACGATGCCGCGCGGCGCCACGCTGATCGATAATGCGGTCTCGATCGCGCCGGGCTTCACCATCGGCAACGTCCATGTCATGGCCGGCGTGCCGCGCATCATGCAGGCGATGTTTTCGGCTTTGGCGCCCACGCTGCAGGGCGGCACGCCGGTGCAGTCCCGGGCGGTGCATGCGGCCGGTCTGCTCGAAGGCTCGATCGCCGACGGGCTGAGCGCGATTCAGGACCGCTTTCCCGACCTCGACCTGGGCAGCTATCCGTATTATCGCCTGACCGGCAGCGGTGTCGCGCTGGTGGCTAAGGGGACCGACGCAACAGCGCTGGACGCCTGCATCGCCGAGGTCGCGACGCTGATCGAGGAACAGGGCAAGACGCCGGTGCCCGGAGAACCCGCGGTCTAGCTATCTAGCCCAGGCATGCCGCAACGCCGATTTCCGCTCGGCCCGTCTCTCGCGGCTTCATGACAGCCACTCGAAACTGTCGGGTATCTTTACGCCTTACAGTTAACCTTTCCAGAAATGACTTGTTTACAACAGCTTAAATTTTGGCATGTGTGTTGCAGAGACTGCCTCAGTGTCTCGAGAGGTTGTCATCGTGTTCATGCAAAAAGCCAAGTGCGCTGGTTTGGCCGCGTTCGTCGCGATGGCGCTTGCCTCGACGGCATCTGCCACTCCAGTGGTGCTCGATCCCAATTTCACGGTCAATGACACCGCATCCAACGCTTCATTCAACAGCGGCAATCTTTTCTTCGTCCAGAACTGGACACCAACGAACTTTGCTAGCAACACCAACACCGACTCCGGACAATATGACAATGGCGCGGCAGGCGGTCAGACCGTCGTAGGTTTCCTTTCCGGCGCGGGTGCTTCGCTGAGCCAAGTCGTGAATGGGTTCATCGTTGGCAGAACCTATCAGGTGTCGGTCGGCGCCAATGCGCGTTCAAGCGTCAAAACCAACCCAACCCTGCGCATTCTGGCCGACAGCACGCAAGTGTATGGACCAGCTGCGCTGGCCCCGGTCAATTTGGCCGGCGTCTTCAGTACGGCGTTCACGCCTATCCAGTCGGACACCTTCGTCGCTGCCAACACCTTCGTGACCATCACCTTTGCCAACGCGTCGACGTCGAATGCCAATGCATCAACGCTGCTGACCAACGTGTCCGTTTCCCAGGTTCCCGAGCCGATCAGCATTGCAATTCTGGGCTTTGGCCTGGCGGGTATCGGTATCGCGCGCCGCCGCCGCTGATCCTCACCTGACGGCAACACGGGTTGCAACCTACAGCCCAGTGTCGGAAGATTTTACACGGGATCAAGACACCGGCTGAGCTCAAACCCGATGTGTCGCTGCAATAAACCCTGGCGGATCTCAAAGGTCAGAGCAGCGTGATCGCCTGGTAGGCCGCGAGGACCGCCAGCGGCACGACCAATATCGCGGCGCCACGCGAAACCGGCCAAAGGCGCCCCGTCAACAGCAGTGCGCCCACAGCCAACACCGCGGCGCTGGCCAGGCCGACCTCCCGGCTTTCGGTGCCCATCGCCAGCACAGGGGCCGATGCCAAGCCGACCCACAACACATCCACCAACCGCCGCTGCCCGCTGTCGCGAAGCCAATGGCGCGCCAGGCCCAGCAGAGCGAACAGCAGGAACCACGCGACATTCAGCGCGGGGATCGAGACGCCCTCCGGCACCACATCATCCAGTGACCAGCCCAGCGTCAATCCGACGGCGTCACCGGCCAGCGCGCCAAGCGAATAGACCAGCATGGTGTAACCCGCACTGCCGCCGAACCGGCTGTGCGCGAGCGCGCGTATCTCTAGCAGCGCCGCCGCCAACAGCCCAAGCGCCAGCACCAACCCGGCCGGACGCAGGCCGAACGAGACGTTGAGCTCCCCGCGCAATACGCGCATCGGATCGATATGGGTGCCGAGCCGATACCAGGCATACTCGAAGGCCAGGGCCATTGCGCCCGCCGCTAGCGCGATGCCGATCAGCGCAACCGGCCCACGGTCCCGCCCCGCCGGCAGCATACGCCACACCATCGCCCAGGCGAACACGCCCGCGGCTACCGTCGCCTGCGACACGTCCGCCTTCGACTGTAGGAAGAAGTGCAGCAGCGCCAGCGCCGCGAATCCATACGCCAGCTTGTGCAGCCGCTTCCAGTTCCGGCCGAGCCGCTTCACCCAGTGGTCGGTGGATGTCCAGCCCAGCACCGCAAGCCCGAGCAGTACGACGAAGCCGATCGTAAGGTATGCGCGAACCAGGATCTCGGTCGCGACCACCCCGAGCCGCCAGTTCTGGTCCGTGGCATAGAGCAGCAGATGCACCAAGGCGTAGCACAGCGCGCCCAAGCCGATCATCCGCCGCACGACCACGAGGTTCGGCATTCCAAGCAGCGCCTTGGCCGGCGTGACCAGCAACGAAACCAAGAAGGTCCAAGCCGCCCAATACCCGGTTGAGTGGATGGCGACGTTAAGCGGACGTGCGCCCAATCCGCCGTCAGCCCAGCGTAGCGCCAGCCATGCCGCCGGCAGCAGCATGGTCGTAAACACCACGGCGCGCACCGGATGCAGCCGGCCGCGGCGGTCCGTCCAGGGCGCCCACTCCTTGATGAGCTGCCGGCGCGGCAAGGCCGGCGTCACCGGCCGCTCCTCGGGCTCTCGTGGCTGAAGGACGGCGGCACGACGAACTCGGCGGGGTCGAGGACGCCGTAGGCAACCCGGGTCGCCTGCACCAGGATCTGCGCGCCATGCCGCGCTTCGAGCAGAACGCCGTCTTCGGTGAAGCATGCGAGCGTCGGCTGGCCCTGCGTGTCCGCCGTTTCCCACTCCGTACAGGGCAGCCCAGCCACTTGGCCGACGCCGCGCCGGGTGAAGCCGCCACTGCCCGGGACCGCCTGTCCGGGCAGGCCGCTCGCAGGCGCCGGCATGTCCAGCACCCCGCGGTCGGGCTCGCTCACCATGGCGAGCGTGTGCGCCGAGTAATCCACGATCAGGTAAACGCCCGGCGTCGGCGTATCGAGCCGCATCTTCCGCGCCTCTGCCGACCAGCGCGAGCGTTGCAGCACCGTCCTGTCGCCCTGTCCGGCGCGATACGTCACGTCCACGTCGCGGGACGGCACGGTCAAGGGCCGGTCCTGCTCCGCCGCTTTTGGCATGGCGGGCGCGGCAGCCTGCATCGCGACAAGCAGCGTGAGCAGGGCGCGCCGCATTACCTGAACCGACCGAACTTCGGCAGGCTGAGCTGCATGAACTCGGCGGGCACCCGGAACAGTTCGTCGCGCATCGGGCCATAGCTCACATTGGACGCGGTGAACGTGCCATGCCGGCCATCCACGTTGCCATCCGCCCGCAGCGCGACGCCATCGGTCGTCAAGCAGACCGTCCCGGCGCCGCGGCTGGACTGCACGGCCCAGTTGGTGCAGGGCAGGCCCGCCACCACGGCCTCGTTGCGCCGGGTCAGCCGGGCGCCCTCAAGCGTCAGCGGCTGGAGGTCGCTGTCCCGCACTGGAAGCGTCAAGGCGCTGCGCAGCACCGTGTCCACCACCTGGGCGGAATGCGCGCGGAGGTCGACGATGATCGCTTGGCTACGCCCCTCCGGCTCGGCCCGCAATCGCTGCCCGGCAGCGTCCCACGACAGCCGCAACGCGTTCGAGGCCCCGCCCGGCACGACGGACTCCGCGGCGCCTTCCACCCGGTAGGTCACGGACACGTCGCGGCTGGGCTGGATCAGCGGCCGGTCCTGCGCCGCGGCGGCAGTCACTGCCAGCAATCCCGCGGCCGCGACGGCAGCATACCTGATCATTGCGGCGGTGGAGGCGCCGGTGCGGACGCTGGGCCGTTCGGCGTCGCCGCCATGCGTTCGAAATCGGCCGGAGGCGTGAAATCGCTCGCTGGGGCCGGCGCAAAGCTGACGCTCACCGCCTCGATCAAGGTGCGCCGCCCAGCCTCGTCCTGTCCAGCTGAGCGCAGCACGATGCCATCATCGCCGACGCAAACCGCGCCGCGGGCCTTTTCCAGCACCACGTCCCACGTCGTGCAGCGCATCGTAGCCACCGTATCAACGCCCCGACGGGTGAACCGCATCCGCTCGTTGAGCAGGAACTGCGCCTGCGGCCCGTCCTGGAACGGCAGCTCCATCACCATCTGTTCGTTCGGCACCACCATCGCCGTGCTCTGCGCCGCTTGGTCCACGAGCATGTAGGCCCCATCCGGCATGTCGATCCGCATCGGAGAGCCGCCGGCCCGGGTTGTGATACGCAGCTCGACCGCCGGGGTCCCCGCCTTGGTCATGCGATAAAGCACCGATGCCTCACGCGACGGCGCCAGCGGCGGGCGATCCGGCACGGCTGCTGGCGCCTGGGCCAAAGCGGGACCAGCAACCGCCATAGCAGCCAGCCCGCCAAGCAGCCGCCGCGTCATGCTCCAGACTCCATCGGAGCAGCAGTCACAGCCGGCGAGTGGTGATAAAGCGATCTGATTTCAGCCTCCAGCAAGGCACTGTCGGGAGCCGGCAGCCACCGCGCGGCGACCTGCACCGCTCCCGCCAACAGCATCTTGTACTGGTCACGCGGAATTTCATCAGCGCCGAATTGCGCGAGGTGCCGGGTGACGAACTGCGTATCCAGCAGCGTGTAGCCGCCGAGCCGCATGCGCGCGACAAGGTGAACCAGCGCCACCTTCGACGCGTCCCGCGCCACGCTGAACATGCTCTCTCCGAAGAACACGCCGCCGAGCGACACGCCATATAGCCCGCCCACCAGCACGCCGTCCTGCCGGCATTCGACCGAATGCGCGAAGCCCCGGCGGTGCAGGTCGCCGAACAGGCGCTCGATGTCGGCGTTGATCCAGGTGTCCTCGCGGCCCGGAGCGGCGGCGGCGCACCCGGCGACGACGGCGGCGAACGACTGGTTGCTCGTGACCTCATACACGCCCGAGAGCACCGTGCGCAGCAGCCGCTTCGGCAAATGGAAACCGTCGAGCGGCAGCACGCCCCGCAGCTCCGGATCGAGCCAATACAGCCGCTGGCCCCGGCGCGTCTCCGCCATCGGAAACAGCCCGACGCGGTAGGCCCGCATCAGCAGATCGGGCGTCACTTCGATCGTTCGGCGCGACATGCTGATATCGTGGCCCGCCTTTGGAGGTATGCCGGTATCATAACACGTCCGACCGCGCCGCGGGTTCCTAACCGCTTGCCGCGCGGATTCTCGACGTGGGCTATGCGCCAGACACGAAACGCTCCAGCCAGTGGATCGTATAGTCCCCGGCCTGGAACTCCGGCGCATCCATGATGCGGCGGTGCAGCGGAAGGGTCGTCTTGATGCCCTGGATCGCGAACTCGCCTAAGGCGCGGCGCATCCGGGCGATCGCCTCCGGCCGGGTCGGCGCGTGCACGATCAGCTTCGCCACCATGCTGTCGTAATACGGCGGCACGACATAACCGGCATACAGCGCGCTATCGACCCGCACTCCCAGCCCACCCGGCGCGTGGAACACGTCCACCCGGCCCGGCGTCGGCACGAACGTCTCCGGGTCCTCCGCCGTCACCCGGCACTCGATCGCATGGCCGCAGAACTCGACATCCGCCTGCCCGTAGCCAAGCTCATGCCCGGCCGCGACGCGGAGCTGCTCGCGCACCAGGTCCACGCCACAGACCATCTCGGTCACGGGGTGCTCGACCTGCAGCCTGGTGTTCATCTCGATGAATGCGAACTGCCCGTCCTGATACAGGAACTCCAGCGTGCCGGCGTTGCGGTAGCCCAGCGTCCGCAGTCCGGCCGTGACGACAGCGCCCAGGCTGTCCCGCGCTGCCGACGTCAGCGCCGGAGAGCCGGCTTCCTCCAGCAATTTCTGGTGCCGCCGCTGCAGGCTGCAGTCGCGCTCACCGAGATGCACGACGTTGCCATGGCCATCCGCCATCACCTGCAGCTCGATGTGCCGAGGGCGGTCAAGATACTTCTCCATGTAAACAGCGTCGTTGCCGAAGGCGGTTCGCGCCTCGGTGCGCGCCACGGTCCAGGCCTCCTCCAGCTCGTCGGCCGCCAGCGCCACCTTCATGCCGCGCCCGCCGCCGCCGGCTGCCGCCTTCACCAGCACGGGATAGCCGATGCGGTCCGCCACGGCGCGCGCCTCGTCCATGTCCGCGACCGCGCCGTCCGACCCTGGCACCAGCGGCACGCCCAGCGACGCCATCGCCGCCTTGGCCGTGATCTTGTCGCCCATCATGCGGATATGCGCCGGCGCCGGGCCGATGAACGTCATCCCATGCGCCTCGACCATTTCGGCGAACCGCGCATTCTCCGAAAGGAAGCCGTAGCCCGGATGGATCGCGTCGGCGCCGGTGACCGCGGCGGCCGACAGGATCGCCGGTATATTCAAATAGCTGTCCCGTGCCGATGGCGGGCCGATGCAAACGCTCTCGTCAGCCAGCCGCACGTGCATGGCGTCGGTGTCGGCCGTGGAGTGGACCGCGACCGTCGGAATGCCCAGCTCGCGGCATGCGCGCTGGATGCGCAGCGCGATCTCGCCACGGTTGGCGATCAGGACCTTGTGGAACACTACTCGATGACCAGCAGCGGCTGGGCGTATTCCACCGGCTCGCCGCTCTGGACCAGGATGCGGGTCACGGTGCCGGCCTGCGCCGCTTTGATTTGGTTGAAGGTCTTCATCGCCTCGATCAGCAGCACCGTCTGCCCGGCAGCGACGGCCTTTCCCACGGTGATGAACGGCGTGGCACCCGGCTCCGGCGCCAAATAGGCGATGCCGACCATGGGACTCATGATCGCGCCAGCAGGCGCTGCTTCCTCCAAGGGCGCAGGCGGCGGTGCAGCGGCGGCCGGAGCCAGCATCGCGGGTGCGGCCTGCACCGCCGGCAGCGCGCCACGCACCAGGCGGATGCGGTTGTCGCCCGCCACCAGTTCGATCTCGGTCAGCGCCGTATCGCGCAGAATGGTGGCAAGCGTCCGGATGCTCTCCGGATCGAACAGGATGCCGCTCATTTGTAGTTCCTCACAGCGCGGTCAGCGGCCTAGCAGTCGCGTCCGCAGCGCCCATCATAGGCCCGCGCCCTACCACGCCGCGCCCTGCCCGTCCATTGCAGCGCGGCCTTGCGGGTCATGTCAGGCTTGCTGTGCGCTCGCTTGTCCTGCGCGATCGGCCGCCGCATATGCTGGCAATGGTGGAGATCACACTCAACGGCGAGCCGCGCACGATTACGCCGGGCCAAACGATGTCGGCATTGCTGAACGCGCTCGGGCTCGATCCGCGGAAGGTTGCGGTCGAGCGCAACGAGTCTATCGTCGCCCGCTCGCTCTATGACGCGACCCGGCTCGACGCCGGCGACCAGATCGAGATCGTGCATTTTATCGGAGGTGGCTAGCTATGGACGGAATCCTGCTGAACGACGATCCCTGGACCGTGGCCGGGCGGCAGTTCCGCTCCCGCCTCGTGGTCGGCACCGGCAAGTACAAGAGCCTTGAGGAGACCGCGGCCGCCATCGAAGCGTCGGGCGCCGAGATGGTGACGGTCGCCGTCCGCCGGGTGAACCTGTCGGACCCGAAGGCGCCGATGCTGCAGGACCACGTCGACCCCGGGCGCTATACCTATCTGCCCAACACGGCTGGGTGCCACACGGCGAACGACGCCGTGCGCACGCTGCGCCTCGCGCGCGAGGCCGGAGGCTGGAACCTGGTCAAGCTTGAGGTGCTGGGCCCGCCGCCGCACCTTTATCCCGACATGGCCGCGACGTTCGAGGCGGCAGAGGCGCTGATCGGCGACGGCTTCGAGGTCATGGTCTATTGCGCCGACGACCCGGTGGCGGCGAAGCGCCTTGAGGACATGGGATGCATCGCCATCATGCCGCTCGGCGCGCCGATCGGCTCGGGCCTCGGCCTGCAGAACCCGGCCATGCTGTCCATGATCATCGAGCAGGCCGGTGTCCCGGTGCTGGTGGATGCGGGCGTCGGCACCGCGTCGGATGCAGCCATCGCCATGGAGATCGGCTGCGACGCCGTGCTGCTGAACTCCGCCATCGCCAACGCGGGCGATCCGATCCGGATGGCGCGCGCGATGAAGGCTGGCGTCGAGGCCGGCCGTCACGCGCGCCTCGCTGGCCGCATGCCACGCCGCATGGGCGCCGACCCGAGCAGTCCCCTGGCGGGTCTTATCCGTTAGGCTGCCTGACGGACCTTCGCTGGGGCATTGAGCGCATCGCCCGATGTTCGGGGAGCTTCAATGCCCATGCTGCCAATACATCGTTTATGCAGAATAACGTATGAAGCCCTGAGTAAGACTGACACCGAACAGTTCCAATCATGCTGTATCGTTACGAATTATGATTGTGATCAGGATTACCCAAAAAGCCCTAGAACGGCTCATTGATCTTCTATATACAAGTCTAGCTTCAGTCGGAACTGCCGAACCGTGAACGGCTTACTGGTTGACCATTGCTGCAGAATAGGCTGAATAGCCCGTGAGCAACGCAATGAGGTCACGGATGATCAAGTCAGCCGCCCGCTTCCTGCCCGCTACGATCGCGTCAGTCATGCTGCTGACCGGCCCGTCAACCGCCGGCACCGCTGCTCAAGGACGGGAGCAGAGCGGGCAGGCATCCTGGTACGGCACTTGGCATCAGGGCCGGCCGACCAGCAGCGGTGAGCCGTTCGATCAAAACGCATTGACCACCGCCCATGCCAACCTGCCGCTCGGCAGCCGCGTACGCGTCACCCGGCAGGACACCGGCAAAAGCGTGGTCGTCACCATCAACGACCGTCAGCCGCCCAAGGGCATCCGCATCATCGACCTGTCCCGCAAAGCCGCGACCCGGCTCGGCATGGTCGATCGGGGCGTCAGCATGGTGAAACTAGCGCCGTTAGGCACGAACGAGCCTGTCGAGGTCGCGGAAGCGCCCGAAGCCGCCCGCGCAGGCGCCAGCCCCCTCAGTCCTCAGCAACATGGTCGGCCACATACGCCCCGCGTGCACCCATAGGCCGCGGCGGCCCGTCCGTGCTGTCGCGCGCGGTCTGAAGTTCAAGCTCCGCATTCAGCTCCGCGCCGAGCAGCACCGCGTAAACCGTTACGAAGAACCACATCATCACGCCGACCACGGTGCCGAGCGGGCCATAGGTCGCGTCGTAGGTCGCGAACTGCGCCACGTAAAACGAGAACAGCGCCGACACCATCATCCAGAGCACGGTCGCCACCACTGAGCCCGGCGTCACCCACCGCCAGCGCGGCCGTTCGCGCGACGGGCCGTATCGGTACAGCAGCGACAGCCCGCTTAGGATCGCCAGCACCAGCAGCCCGAAGCTCGCAAAACGTATCAGCGTCGTCTGATAGGCCGTAACTCCCAGCCCGGCCAGTATCGCCGGCAAGCCGACCAAGAGCGCGAGCCCGATCACGGCACTGACAATAGCCAGTAGGGTGATGATGAACGACGTCAGCTGGAACTGCAGCCAGCTTCGCTGCTCCCGCTCCTCATAGGCGAGATTAAGCGCCGCTATGATCGACTTCGTGCCGGTTGCCGAGCTCCAGAGCGTCACGCCCGTGTTGAACAGCAGATGCAACCCAAGCGATGCCTGCGGCTTGCTGACCAGCATGTGGACCCGCTCGGAAATAAGCTGCCAGGCCGAGGGCGGCAGCAGGTCGCGCAGGACCTCGAGCTGCGGCTCGACGGTGGCCGGGTCGAGCAGCAGGCCGTAGATCGAGATCAGCATCGAGATCGCGGGAAACAGCGCGAGCGTGGCGTAAAAGGCACAACCGGCGGCGACGAGCGACACACGGTCGGTCAGCATCTCGACGAATGTGCGGCGCAGCACCGCCTTCCAGCCGTGCCAGGGTATATCCGAAGGCGCCTCGGCGTGACGCCCGAGCAGCACGGCCGCAGGTTCGAGCACCAGGCGGACCGACTCCAAGCCGGGTCCAGCGGCGTCGGCGCGGGGATGCACGGAGGCCGGCGCCGCCACACCTTCGCTGGAGTCGGGAGGCAAGTCGCCGTGCGGCGGGTTTGGCGGGGCAACGACGGACTTCATTCCTGGTTTCCCGTGTGATAGCAGCGTGTTAGATCAAAAAAATAGCGCTGATGGCATCGGTTGAAACCCCAGCGCGCCCTGCCCTGCGGCGATGCATGAGAATAATAACGGCACAAGCCGAATTTTCTCTTGCATGGGGGGGGGTGTGGTCCTATTTCCGCGTCCACGCAGCAACGCACGTGCCTCTGGCCCCTGGGGTTACGCAACGACGTCAAGCGTTCTGGCACTACTCGCTTCCGCTGGTTCGTTCGACCGTTCCGTCAACCCCGCCTGCCGGCATCGCCCGACGGGCACGCCCCCGCATCACTGGGGCGTTCGACCTTGGAGACTAGGCGCGATGACTCCCAAGATCGCAGCGTACCTCGCTGACCGTTCGCCCGCTACCCCCTGCCTCGTGCTCGACGTCGATCGTGTCGAGCAGAACTATCGCACCTTGCTCAGCGCGCTGCCGCTCGCGCGCGTTTATTATGCCGTGAAGGCCAACCCGGCCGCGCCCATTCTGCAGCGTCTCGTCGGCCTCGGCAGCAGCTTCGACGCTGCGTCGTTCGAAGAGATCGAGTTTTGCCTGGATGCAGGCGCCGCCCCTGCCGCTATCAGCTACGGCAATACCATCAAGAAGGTGTCCGCGATCCAGCGTGCCCATGCCGCCGGGGTGAACATGTTCGCCTTCGATAGCCTTGAGGAACTGGAGAAGCTGGCTGAGCACGCCCCTGGCGCGCGCGTTTATTGTCGTCTTCTGGTGCAGAACGACGGCGCCGAGTGGCCGCTCTCCCGCAAGTTCGGCACCACGGTCGAGACGGCACGCGAGCTGATGATCCGTGCCGGCGAGCTTGGTCTCGACCCCTACGGTCTATCGTTCCATGTCGGTAGCCAGCAGACCACGACCGGCAGCTACGAGACCGCGATCGGCCGCGTCGCCATGCTGTTCACCGATCTTGCAGAGGCCGGGGTGAAGCTGCGCATGGTCAACCTCGGCGGCGGTTACCCGGTGCGCTACCGCGACGAAATTCCCGGAATCGATCGCTTCGCCGACGCCATCATGCACGCCATGACGCAGCATTTCGGCAACGACCTTCCAGAAATCCTGATTGAGCCCGGCCGCTTCCTGGTCGGTGACGCTGGCGTGGTCAGCGCCGAGGTCGTACTGGTTTGCCATAAGGCGAAGGACGACCCGGTACGCTGGGTGTATCTCGACATCGGGCGTTTCGGCGGGCTTGCTGAAACCGAGGGTGAGTCGATCAAGTATCGCTTCACCACCGCCCATGATGGTGGCGACACCGGACCCGTCGCGATCGCCGGCCCGACCTGCGACGGCGCCGATATCCTGTATGAGCGCTCCCACTACCGTATGCCGCTGGCGCTCCGTTGCGGCGATCGGGTGCAGGTGCAATCCACCGGAGCCTACGTTACGACCTACGCGAGCCAGCGCTTCAACGGCTTCGCTCCGCTGGCAGAGCACTACATCTAGACGACGAAGCGGACGGCGGTCGCCAGCGCCGCCGTTTGCTTGTCGCAATTTATGAGCGTCCGATGAAGCAGCAACGATAGCCGCTCTTCGGGATGAGGTTGCACGGTTGCGGGTTGCCGGCTTCGGTCTCAGCCTTCGGGTGATCGACCGCCTTGTCGCCGCGCTGAACGGCACCATTCAAGTTGCAAGCTCGTCCGGGCGAGGGTCGAGTTTCAGCGTGCGGCTTCCGCAATACCGAATTAAAAGGCTAGCGTAATTTGTTGACTTGAGCACGAGGACGCATTGCTAGACCGAATACCCAGCGGCATAGAAGGCCTTGACACGATCCTGGCCGGCGGATTTATCCCAGGCGGCATCACCATCATCCAGGGCAGGCCCGGCACCGGGAAAACCATTCTGGGCAACCAGATGTGCTTCAACCACGCCCGCACCGGCGGCAACGCGCTGTATGTCACTTTGCTAGCCGAGAGCCATGCCCGCATGCTGATGCACCTCAGCAGCCTTGATTTGATCGATCAATCGGTCATCCCCGACCGCATGTACTACATCAGCGCCTTCTCCATATTGGAAACGGAAGGACTGCGCGGCTTGCTGGCCCTGCTGCGGCGAGAAGTGCGGGCGCACGATGCGACGATGCTGGTCCTCGACGGGCTGGTTGCGGTCGAACGTCACGCCGGATCGGATATTGAGTTCAAGAAGTTCATCTATGAGCTGCAGATACAAGCGACTGTAACCGGCTGCTCGATGTTCCTCCTGACGAGCGGCGACACCGATGACGTCGCGACTGCCGAGCATACCATGGTCGATTGCGTGATTGAAGTGCGCGGACGCCTCTACGGCTGGCGGTCGGAGCGTGATTTGGAAGTGCTGAAACGGCGCGGCGCGAGCCATCTGCAAGGCCGTCACGCCTTCTCAATCACCAACGCGGGGATCACGGTTTATCCACGGTTCGAGGCGACGCAATGCCAGCCCGCGGCGGCAGCCCGGCTCAGCAGCGTCGCGATCCCGTCCGGCCTGCCGCCGCTCGACCGCATGTTCGGCGGCGGCATCCCGCCTGGCTCGATGACGATGCTGGAGGGGCCGCCCGGTGTCGGCAAGACCACGCTCGGCCTGCATTTTCTCGGCCCGTGCAGCGCAGCCGAGCCCGGTCTGCTGTTCACGACTTCGGACAGCTTCGAGGCGCTGCTCGCCAAGGCCCGCACCCTCGGACTGCCTGCGGCGAGCCTGATCGAAGCCGGGCATATCGACGTCGTCTGGCAACCCGGCACCGAGGGGCTGCTCGACGCCGCATTCCATCGCTTGATCGACGCGATACGCCGCAAGGGTGCCCGCCGCCTCTGCGTCGACAGCCTCGCTGACTTGCTGCAGTTGGCGCCGGACCCGACCCGCCTTCCGGCCGTCGTCGCCACCCTGCTGCACGAATTGCGCGCGCTGGGCGTCACCAGCCTGTTTACCGCTGAGACACACGACGCTTTCGGTCACTCCGGCGCGCAGGCCATAGCCGGCCTGCAGCACGGTAACCTGTCCGGCATCACCGACAATACCGTCATCATGCGGCTGATCGAGCAACGGTCCTCGCTCGTGCGCATGATTTCGGTCCTGAAGGCAAGGAACGCGCCGATCGACCCCCGGCTGCGCGTGTTCGAGATCGGCGCAGAAGGCATAGCGATCGCTCCGGGGTTCGGCGATCCGGACGCACCGCAAACCGGCTTTGCTCCCAATCCCTCGCAGCGAAACGCCTGACGCAGTGCGCACCGTGCTCGTCGTGGATGACGAATTCGGGGTGGCCGAGGTGCTGGATGCCATCCTGACCGACGAGGGATACCGCGTGATCACCGCTACCAATGGCCGGCAGGCACTGGCCCGCATCGCCGAGCAGCGGCCCGACCTGGTCCTGCTCGACTACATGATGCCGATCCTCGACGGTGTCGCCGTACTGCGTGCATTGTCGGCCGACCCCAAGGTTCATGACCTTCCGATTGTCGTCATGAGCGCACTTCCTGAGGAGTCTGTCTCAACAGAAACAAAGCATTATTCTGCGTTCCTGCGTAAGCCGTTCAGGATCACGACAGTGCTCGCGGCAGTCGCGCACGCCATGCTGCTGCCGAACGGCGGGATAGCCGGGGATGGCCAGCTTGGCTGACGGGCCGATGGCGCTGGACGCCATGGCCGCCCTGGTTCCGAACGGTGCGCTGGTTGCTCTGCCGCCCGACAACTCGCTGGTTCCCAGCGCTTTTGCCCGCGCGCTGGTCCGCCGGCGGGTCCGCAGCCTTCGCTTGGTCGGCGTCCCGGTCTCCGGCTACGCCACCGACCTGCTGATTGGCGCCGGATGCGTCGCGCAACTGCAGACCAGCGCGGTGACCCTGGGCGAGGCCGGAACGGCGCCCCGCTTCAGCGCCGCCGTCGCCGATGGCAGCGTCGAACTGCTCGACGCGACCTGCCCCGCCATCCACACCATGCTGCAGGCGGCCGAAAAAGGCGTGCCGTTCATGCCGCTGCGCGGTTTGCTGGGCAGCGACGTGCTCGCGCACCGGCCGGATTGGCGCGTCATGCAGAATCCGTTCAGCCAAGCGCCCGACCTCATCGTCCTGCTGCCGGCGCTGGCGCCGGACTTCGCGGTCTTTCACGCGCTGCTGGGCGACGCAGACGGCAACGTTTGGGTTGGACGGCGGCGGGAGCTTGCGACGCTTGCCCACGCGGCGCGCCAGGTGCTGGTGACGGTGGAGCGCATCGTGCCGGGCAGCTTGCTCGACGACGAGCGCCTGGCGCCTGGCGCCATAAGCGCCACGTATATCGACGCGATAGCGGTTGCGGAACGCGGCGCATGGCCGCTCGCGCTGCTCGACGAGTACCCAGCCGACGCCGCACATCTGCAGGAATACGCCCGCGCAGCCCGCACTGCCGAAGGCTTTCGCGCCTACCTCGACCGTCACGTGCTGAGCCGGGTCGACGCCGCGTGATCCCGGCAGGCGTGATTCAGCCTGAGGAGCGCCTCGCCGCTGCCATCGCCGCGTTGATCCTCGATCCCGCGGCGCCCCCTGCCCGCCATATCGCCGTCGGCGCCGCCAGTCCCATTCCTGCTGCCGCCTGCTGGCTGGTTCGCCTGATGGGCCACCCCGTTCGCCTGTCCTTGCTGCACCGGCCACGCGGCAATCCATTCACCGAAGGCTCGCGCGAGCTGTTCGACCTGGCGGGCCAGGGCCGCATCGATCTGTTCTTCCTGGGCGGTGGTCAGATCGACGGCCAGGCGAACCTCAATCTGGTCGGCACCGGCGAGTGGCCCGGCCGCGACGTCCGCTTTCCCGGCAGCTTCGGCTCCGCCTTCATGTATCTCATGGTCCCTCGAACCATCCTGTTCCGCGAGGAGCATAGTCCTCGCGTGCTCGTTCCCCATGTGGACGCCATCAGTGCCCCGGGCGTGTCGCCGCCGGGCCAGTTCCGCCGCGGCACGGCACAGGCGCTCGTCACCGGCCGCTGCGTGTTCAGCTTCGATCCGGCAGCCGCCCGCTTCAGCCTCGCTTCGCTGCATCCCGGGCAGACCGCGGCGGAGGTCCGCGCGGCCACCGGCTTCGATTATGACGAGCCAAGAGACGGTGAAGCTGCGCTGCCTACGCCGGACCCTACCACAGAGCAGCTCGCCTTGCTGCGCGGCCCGGTTTGTGACGAAATGCTCGGCACCTACCCGGCGTTTTGCAGCCGGGTCTGGCGGAGGGCGGCATGATGGATGGCGGGACGAGCAAACCGGCCGGCAAGGGCCTCGCCGCCTCCCCCGGCGCATTGGCCGGGCTGCGCGTGGTGGACCTCACCCGCGTGCTCGGCGGGCCGTATTGCACCATGATCCTGGGTGATCACGGCGCCGAGGTGGTGAAGGTCGAGCCGCCGCAGGGCGACGAGGTCCGCGACTGGGGGCCGCCTTTCGTCGAGCAAGCCTCGGGCGAGCGGGACGCCAGCTATTTCATTGGCGTGAACCGCAACAAGCGCAGTATCGCGCTCGACCTGGCCAAACCCGCCGGCCGCGCCGTGCTGCTCCGCCTGATCGAGACCGCCGACATTCTGATCGAGAACTTCAAGCCCGGCACCATGGAGCGCTGGGGCCTGGGCTACGAGGCCGACCTGGCGCCGCGCTTTCCCCGGCTGATACACTGCCGCGTTTCCGGCTTCGGCGCCGACGGACCGCTGGGCGGGCTGCCGGGCTACGACGCGATCCTGCAGGCGATGACGGGGCTGATGAGCGTGAACGGCGGTCCGTCGACGGGGCCGCTGCGACTCGGCACTCCGGTTGTGGACCTGGCGACCGGGCTGTTTTCCGCGGTCGGCATCCTAATGGCGCTGCACGAGCGCGCCGCGTCCGGCCGCGGCCAGTACTTGGACATGACGCTGCACGACTGCGGCATGGCTTTGCTGCATCCGCATGCCGCCAACTACTTCCTGAACGGCATACGCCCGCTGCCCATGGGCAACCCGCATCCGAACCTCGCGCCGTATCAGCAAATCACCACTGCGACCGGGCAGATTTTCGTGGCGGCCGGAAATGACGGCCAGTTCCGCAAGCTGTGCCAGCATATCGGCCGTCCGGACCTGGCGGACGACCCGCGCTTTATTGCCAACGGCGACCGCATCGCGAACCGGGAGGCGCTGGCTGAACAGCTCAGCCTTGCCTTTGCGGAGCAGGACGGCGAGGCGTTGTGCCAGGAGCTGCTGCGGGCGGGCCTGCCGGCCGGGCCGGTGCTGGCGGTGGACCAGGCGGTGCACGCGGAACACACCGCCGCCCGCGCCATGGTGACCGAGCTGCCGCTGGAGGGCGGCGGCACCTACCGCGGGCTCGGCACACCGATAAAGCTCAGCCGCACGCCGGGCGGTACCCGCATGCCGCCGCCACAGTTCAACGAGCACGGCTCGGATGTGCTGGCCGGGCTTGGCTACAGCGACGCGGACATGCAGCAACTCCGCGACGAGGGCATCCTGCACGACACACGACGGCGATAACGCAGCGTTGGCAGGCCGCAGGCCATGTCAAGCAGCCACGGCACCCTACTCAGGCTCGACCTGCCGCCTTGCGTCTTCGCGTAGTCGGTGGAAGCTGCGGCGGCTAAACGGCAGCATGCCGAGGTAGATCAGCCCGGCAACCGCCAGTGCCGCCCAAGGGTCCGCCACCAGAACCGCCGTGAAGGTGCCGACCCCTAGCAATAGCGGCAGCACGAACTCGCGCGGCACCTTGAAGTTCTTGAAGCTCCAGACCGGCAGCGTGCTGACCAGCAGTAGCGCGATGCCGGCCAGCACCAAGGCGCAGAACAGCGGATTATGCGCCAGCGCCTCCAGCCATGGCAGCTCAAGCGACTGAGCCTCCAAACCCAGGAACAACGGGAACAGCACGAGCCCGGCCCCGGCTGGCGCCGGTACGCCGGTGAAGAAGTTATAGGCGTAGGCGTGCGCGATCGGCGGCGGCGTATCAAGCGTGGCGTTGAACCGCGCCAGCCGCAGTGCCATGCACACCGCGAACATCAGGCACGGCGTGAAGCCGAACCCGCCCGCGACCCGCAGCGACCAGAGATACAGCACGAAGGCCGGCGCCACGCCGAAGCAGCAGAAATCCGTTAGGCTGTCGAACTCCGCCCCGAACCGCGAGGTCGCCTTCAGCAGCCGCGCCAGCCGCCCGTCCATCCCGTCGATGCAGGCGGCCACCACGATCGCCACCGCAGCAGCGCCAAACCGTCCCTCGACTGCATAGCGCATGCTGGTCAGGCCAGCGCACAAACCCAGCAGCGTCAGGATGTTCGGGATCATCCTGTTGAATGACGGCCCGGCATAGCGCGGCCGCCGCCGGGGCCGAAAGCGGGTCCGCAGCCGCTGCACCGGGGACGCCGCCCGCTCTGTCATGATCCCTCGGGGATCAAGCGGCGAACAGCTCGGCGATCACCGTCTCGCCGCCGATCATCAGCTGGCCCTCGGCCACCAGCGGACGCACGCCTTCGGGTAGATACAGGTCGGTCCGGCTGCCGAAGCGGATGATGCCGAAGCGGCTCCCGGCGGTCACGAAGTCGCCCTCGCGCACCTGGCAGACGATCCGCCGTGCGATCAGGCCGGCGATCTGCACGATCGCCATCTCCCGGCCATCCGACAGGCGCAGCGCCAGCGCGTTGCGCTCGTTGTGCTCGCTCGCTTTGTCCATGCTGGCATTCACGAACTTGCCGTGGCGATAGGCGATGCGTGTGACGGTCCCGCTCGCCGGCATGCGGTTCACGTGCACGTCCAGCACGGAAAGGAAGATCGCCACCCGCCAGCGCGTCGCCGGACCCAAGCCCAGCTCCGCCGGCGGCACCGCGGGCATCACCGAGACGATACGGCCGTCGGCGGGCGCCAGCACGGCGCCGGGCCGCGCCGGCGGCACCCGCTCGGGGTCGCGGAAGAAGTATAGGCAGAACAGCAGGAACGCAGCGCCGAGCCAGAACAGCCATGCGCCGACAACAAGTCCGAGCAGGATGGCGGCCGCGGCAGCGAGGATGAATGGTCGGCCGACCGGATGCGGCGGCGCCATGACGGAACGGATAGAATCGAGGGGAGTCATTGGTCACGGTATGGGGATTGCTGCGATGGCGAGCAAGCCCGTTACGGCGCGGCAGTCGGCATCGCGAAGGCCTGGCCCGGGTAGATAAGCCGGGGATCGCGGATCTGATCGCGGTTTGCCAAATAGATGACGGTGTAACGCACCCCAGTTCCATACGCTCGCCGCGCCAGCCGCCACAGGTTCTGGCCCGGCTGCACCACGACCCGGCCCGACGCGAGCTCCGTCGCCGGCACCGCCGTGCGCTGGAACGGCAGCTCGACCCGGGCCGATACCTTGCCAGCCGCCGTGAGCTGATCGACGCGCAGCCGGTGCACCCCGGCCGCAACCACGTCCCGCGGCGTCAAGGTCCAGCGGCCCAGCGCGTCCGCCATGGCGTCGCCAACCACCGCGTTGTCGACATACACCCGCACCGGCGCGCCCGGCGGGGCTGCACCGGCAAACCGAATGGCGCCGTGATCGTCATAGTCCACGGCATCGAGACCCAGCCGCGCATTACTGGGCTTGCCCGTCGCACCGGGCGCGCCTTGCAGCACGCGCGGCGCTCCCGCCGGCGGCACCAGCAGCGCAACGACGGGATTGGGTGCGGCAACCGGAGCAGGAACCGCGAGCAGGACAGTATTGCCCCCCTTGACGTCGAGCCCAGCCGCGGTCCGCGCCGACAGGCTCAGCTCACGTCCCCCCGGCGCAAGCGGGGAGCCGGGCGTCAGCACCCATTCGCCGCGGTCGTCGGCACGGGTGTGGCCCAGTGTCGCATCACCGTCGGTGACGACCACCGTCGCGCCGGGCTCTGCGCGCCCAGCGAGGACAGCGTTGCCCTGCGGGCCCACACGAACAACGTCGAAGCTGGGCGCGATCCGGGTGTCAGGCGCCATTGTGACGGCTGGTGCTGCTATTTGAGAGACCGGCGGCACCGTCGGAGATTTTGCTGGCCAGAACACGTAGGCCGCACCGGCTGCACCGGTCGCGCACACCATTCCTGCCACCACCAAACGGGGCAGCAGGACTCGGGAGTGTGCGGCACCCATCGCCATACGTTAAGCTAGTCTTTACGGCCCCGAACTGCAATCATTCGGTCATCGCTGCAGCAGCCGAGCGCCCAGCCATACCCCTCCCGTGGCCAGCGCTGCCACCGATAGCGCCGTCGCTGCCGGGCTGGCCCGTCCGAACTGCCTGCCGAAGCGCATTTGGACCAGCGGCACGAGCCACGCCGCCCCGAGCGCCAGCAGGCAAGCGAGGTCGGCTGCATTGAGGCCCGCCCGCACCAGCCGCCCGGCGCCAAGGTCCGCCGCGGTCGCCGCGGTCGCCAGCAGCACCGGTGGCAAAGCAGCACCCAGGAGCCACGCCGCCGATGCCGCCGCCACAGCCACCAGCGCCGCGGCGATCCAGATGGGCGGCGCACCGGCGACCAACAGCCCGCCCCATAATGCCGAAGCCGCCGCCAGCATCTGCCCGCCCGCGGCGCGTTGGCCTGCAGCACGGGTCAGCAGCCATGCCGCGACGCCGGCGGCCAGCCAGACGCGCCAGAACTCCGCCCGCGCCGGTGCCGACCCGGCCAGCCACCAACCGGCAAGCACCATCGACGCCCAGGGCAGCCAACGTTCCGCCCGCCCGCGCAGCCATGGCGCTGCAAGCCCAGCCAGCGCCACTGCCACCGCCGGCAGCAGCAAGAAGTCCGCCATCGCGCGTGGAGCCAGGACGGCCCGCAACGCAGCCGCCATCGGCAGCAGTGCCGCCCAACCCGCCAGCGCCCCGCCGGCACCCGCAGCCGCAAGCAGCGGTCGCGGCCCAACCCTCCCGATCAGGCCCAACGCCAGCGCCACGCCAAACGCGGCAACTGGCGGTGCATAGGCGTGCAGCACGCCGCTATGCAGCGCGGCCTCGGCCCTGCCCGGCAACGTCGACAGGCTCGGCAGGGAAAACGACGCCATGCCGTTCGCATGACGATGCCGGGTGCCCCCGTCAAGCGGGCTTCCTCGTTACGCCGGACGGCGGCACAATGCGGCATGGCCCAACCGTCCCGCTCCCCCACCGCCCTCCGCCGCCCGACCGGCCCGCCGCAGCCCCGGGTCCCCAACTTGCTGATGCGGGTATGGGACGCGCCCACCCGGCTGTTCCATTGGGCAATCGTCGTGCTGATGACGTTCAGCTACGTCGCAGTGCAGCGCGGGTGGATGCAGCTCCACTTCATATCGGGCTATACTGTGCTGACGCTGCTGCTGTTCCGCCTGGCGTGGGGGTTCGTCGGCAGCGAAACGTCGCGGTTCCGCCAATTCCTCCGCAGCCCGGTGCACGGCCTGCGTCACCTCGCCGCTTTCGGCAAGCGCGAGCCCGACACCGAGATCGGCCACAACGCCGCCGGTGGCTGGATGGTGCTGGCCATGCTGGCGCTACTGCTGGTCCAGGTCGGCAGCGGGCTGTTCAGCAACGACGACATCGACGCGAAGGGGCCGCTGGCGCACCGCGTCAGCAAGGCCAGCAGCGACTGGCTGTCCGGCCTGCACGCCACGTCGTTTTACATCCTGCTTGGCCTCGTCGTGCTGCACATCGTGGCGATCATCGCCTACGCCGTGGTGAAGCGGCACGACCTGGTCCGCGCGATGGTGACGGGCAAAAAGCGCCTGCCCGCCAACCTCCGCCAGCCCCGGTTCGCCAGCCCGCTGCTGGCGGCCGGCATCCTGGCGCTGGCGGCGGGTGCGGTTTGGGCGCTGGTGCGGTTCGCTTGATGGGCGGTGACGAACCGGATTAGTTCGTCCGCACGCGGTAGGCGCGGTGGCATGCGCCGCAGGCCTGCGTGGTCGTGGTATATTGCGCTGCAAATCCGGCCTTGTCGTTCGCCGCGGCCAAGACCGCCAGCTTGTCGGCTTCGGTCCAGAACTTCTCCGCTGCCTTCTCAAAGCCCGGGCGGTCCGACCAGACCTCCGGGCGCGCCTTGGTGTTGTGGCCGGTTTGGGTGCCGTCCGGAAACACCATCGGGATTACGTGACCCCAGGACGACATGCCCTTGGCGCCGTCCTCCAAGCTTTTCACGTCGCCGCCGCCCTCGATCACCGTCTTCATGGCGCCAGCGACGCCCGCCTGCAGGTCATAGCCGGCCTGGCGCGCCGCAATGATCGTGTCGGACGGCAGCGGCACGGCCGGGCCGGCGGGCGCCGTTTGCGCATAGGCCAGTCCGCCAAGGCCAACCGCCAGCACCAGGCCGTGCAGTAAAGTCTTTCGCATCCAACGTCTCCGGTTGCCGTTATGGTCGACACCGTTGCATTGCCCGGCCTGCTCCGCCATCCACCTCGCCCGATTTGTCGCCAGGATTTTAGGAATGACTATGCCGCCAAGTCCCATCCGCTCCGTCGCCGTGTTCTGCGGATCCCGTTTCGGGCACGATCCGGCCTATGCCCAGGCCTGCGCGGCGCTTGGCGCCGGACTCGCCAACGCCGGCCTGCGCCTGGTTTATGGCGGCGGCGGGGTCGGCCTGATGGGCATCGTCGCCGACGCCGTGCTGTCTGCCGGGGGTGAGGTGCTGGGCATCATCCCCGAGTTCCTGCAACGCCGCGAGGTCGCTCATGCCGGGGTTGGCGCCATGGTCGTGACCGGCACCATGCACGACCGCAAGCGCCGCATGTTCGACGCCGCCGACGCCTTCGTCACCATGCCCGGCGGCCTCGGCACCTTCGACGAGACCATCGAGATCACCACCTGGCGGCAGCTTGCGCTGCACGACAAGCCGATCCTGCTCTGCAACATCGCCGGGTGGGCGCAGCCCTATCTTGCGATGGTCCAAGCGGCGGTCGACCAGGGTTTCGCCGCCGAGGAGTGCCTGCGGCTGTATGACGTGCTGCCGACCGTGGACGCCGTCTTGGCCCACATCGCCGCGCTTACGACACCGGGCGCCGGCCAGCCGGAGCGCGTTTAGAGCGTGACTCCTGGCCCTTGATCCCCACGGCGAGCGGGTCTATACGCGCCGCTCGGTCGGGGCGTAGTACAGCCTGGTAGTACGCTTGCTTCGGGAGCAAGAGGCCGGAGGTTCGAATCCTCTCGCCCCGACCATTACTTCATGCAAGCGCGGCGAGCCACCGGCCAGCTAGCCTGGATAATTCTTGAGGGTTGGCGGGCATAGTACAAGCCCTTGATCCAGCGTAGAATGTGGTTCTCGAGGCCAATTCTACGGATCCGGAGCGCCATGCCCGCCAAGGTTGAGCTTATCC
>JAABUM010000119.1_pt1 | contig 157571 bp, 137 predicted proteins | sample 5559161 | NCBI WGS metagenome assembly JAABUM01 (sample SAMN10711868, study PRJNA513369) | rock metagenome | isolation source: Antarctica rocks | place: Antarctica: Victoria Land, Siegfried Peak nord | reverse complement strand
TCTAAGAGTCTGTGCTCAAAGGGAGTGATTTGCCAAACTGGGAGGTGTGGAACAGCCCTACGAGAGTGATCTGACGGCTGCACAGTGGGAGCGCATCCAAGCATTGGTGCATTTTGGCACGGGTCGCAAGCCGACCGTGCCTCGGCGTCTCATCCTCAACGCCATCTTCTCCGTGGCCCGCACCGGTTGCCAGTGGCGCAACTTGCCTCATGACCTGCCCAACTGGAGCACGGTCTACTCGTGCTACCACCGCTGGAGCTGGAACGGCGTGTTGGATCAGGTGCATGGAGCGTTGCGCCAGGCGGCGCGCGAAGCCGTCGGGAAGAAAGCCCAGCCCAGCGCGGGTAGCGTGGACTCGCAGAGCGTGAAGACAGTGGCAAAAGGGGGGTCTCCTGCCTCCTGCAGCGGAGCTTCGACGGCGCCAAGAAGATCATGGGGCGCAAGCGGTTCGTGGTGTGCGACACCTTGGGCTACTGGCTCGAAGTGGTGGTGTTGCCCGCCAGCACTCCGGAACGAGCCGGAGCCCAAGAAGCGTTCTGGCGCTTGAAGGGGCAGGAGGTGGCGGCATCGCTGAAGAAGGTGTGGGCCGATGGTGGCTTTGCCGGACGAGAGTGGCAGGCCCAGATGCAGCAGCAGTTCGGCTTCGAGGTCGAGATCATCAAGCGCTCGGATGAAGCTCAGGGGTTCGAAGTGTTGCCCAAGCGCTGGGTGGTCGAGCGCTCCTTTGGCTGGATGAACTGGTACCGCCGCTTGAGCAAGGACTACGAAGGGCACACCCACCTCTCCCGCGCCTGGATGCTATGGGCCATGTGCCACAAAATGCTCAACTCCCTCCATCCAAAGCCAAAGCCGCATCCTTTCCGTTATCGTTCCCTTTGAGCACAGACACTTAGGTATGGCTTTGACCAGAAGGGAACTTGGCCTGGCCGCGCTGACGATGGGAGTTGGGCTTGTGGCGATCTCGCTTGTCACACGGCCCAGGCGCGAAGAGGTCGCGCGGACGGCGTGCTACTCGAACCTCAGGGAGCTTGGGCTGGGCCTGATGCAATACGCGCAGGATTACGACGACACCTTGCCTCGCCCGTGGTTTGGCCACGACGCTGGGCCTTCCGATGCGCACGTCAACTACAAGTGGATGGACGTGGTGCTGCCTTATGTGAAGAGCACAGCGCTCTTCAACTGCCCGACCGATGGCGACAGCGGGCCCTACCGCGAGCGCAGCGGAAGAAGCTACGGCTCTTACGTGATGAACAACGCGTACTTTGCGCCCGGTGATGCTCAGACGCCGCCCGGAGGCCTCAAGCTAAGCCAGATCAGGACTCCAAGCAGCACGGTTCTGCTGCTCGATGGCGAAGGCGACTTCCAATTCTCGTGGCCCGACGCGGCGCACACGCCCGCGCAGAGCCAAGATCCATTCCGATGGAGCTCAATCCGTGGGCGTCATGGATATGGGTTGCACTACAACTACACGTCCACTGCTGCGGGCTGCGATGGCAGCAGCTCAACGTCTCTGCTCACTTACGCGTGTTATCAACGGCCACAAAATCTATCCCGCGCTCACTATCGAAGACGATTAAACGCTTTGTTGTGTCCTGTGCGCAACGTGGCAAACAATGCCACTTTCTTTGACGAGGTAGTAAAGGAGAAGCTATGTCAGTGCAAAGGCAGCCGGTCAAAGTGGTGATGATGTCGTTGGGCGTGCTGCTGGCGTTGTCCGTGGCTCTGGCTTTTACACAATTCATTGCCATTCCGCGTTTTGAGGAGGTCGCACGCACAGGCCGTGTGAAAGTTGCTCAACCTACACCGCGCAGCACGCCAAACGCGTCGCCGTAAGTTGGCCTCGCTTCCAAAATCTGTTGCAGGTGAAGCTGCTTCAGCCACGTCACAACCAGGCGCTGCAAGTACTTGCAGCCTAAAACGCGCCTCGCCCCTTCATCTCCAGATACCGATCCACGGTCGCCGCCGAGAGCTGCGAGGCGTCCACATCCAAAACCCCGACGCCTCGGCTCCTCAAGTTCTCCAGGGCTGAGTTGCGCTGCCACAACAAGCGCTGGGCCATGGCTTTGTCGAACATCTCGGGCAAGTCCAGCGGGAACTGAGCGGCCAGCTCAGCCACGTCACGATTCGAGATCGAGATGCACAGGGCGTTGTGCAAGCGGCGCAGGCTCGAAGCAGCCGCCACCAATTCCTGCGAGGCGAAAGGGTCGATCACATCGGTAAACGTGATGACCAAGGAGCGGCGCAGTTTGCGACCCCGCAGAAAGGCGTAAGCTCCGGCGAAGTCGGGCTCGACTAACCTGGGCTGCACGGCATACAGCGCTTCGATGATGCTTCCCGTGTGCACGCGGCCTTTGTGCGGCGGCAAAAATGTTCGCACCTCGTCATCGAAGAGCAGCAGCCCAACGGAATCGCCCATCGAAGCCGCCACGTGCGACAGCAAGACCGAAGCGTTAATCGCGCAGTCCAGCTTGGACAAGGCCACGCGATCATCGCTCGACTCAGTACTTCCGTTGGAGCTTCCGTTTGCTGAAGTACTTGCAGCCGCGTCTTGAGTTGGCCCGGCGTTGAGGAAGGCGTTCAGACTCGTGTCGGCTTGGGTTGGGGCGAGCAGAACACGGCTGCGAGGCGCGCGCGTGAGGGCCATGGCCGTCATCATGCGCCCGCAGTCCAAGGCGAGGATGATGGTCTGGTCGCGCTCGACTTCGTAGCTGGTCGAGATCAGCTTGTTGCGCCGGGCCGAGGCCTTCCAGTTGATGCTCTTGAACTCGTCGCCGGGCGTGTAGTCGCGCAGGCTCTCGAACTCGGTGCCCTGGCCGCGCAGCCTCAAGCGATGCAGCCCGATCTCGTGCGAGCGCCCGTTGCGCAGCATCCACTCGTAGCGAGCCAGAGCCGAAACATCTGGGAACACCTTGACGCTCTGTTTGGCCTCTTGCGACAACCAGCGCCGCCACAAACCAAGGGGCGAGTCCAGCCGCGCGTGAATGCTGCCGAAGCTCCAGTCGCCGCGCCTTATGGGAAGCACCTGGTAAGAGCCCTGAGCTTCTTCATCCGGCGCGACTTCGAGCTTGAGCAGGGGAATGCGGTTCTCCGCGTCCAATGAATCGCGTAGAGGCCAGGACTCGGGCGCTTCATCGCGTATCCACAGCTCTGTTGCTCGGCTGGCTGAGGCCGAAGAGGAGGAAGACGCCGAGCGCCGCACGCGAATCGAGACGCGGTTGGCCACGCCGAGATTGAGCCTTTCCTCAACGGAGCGTGTGAGCTCGAAGTCGCGCGCGCGCGGCGTAAGCGCGGCATCAACTGAGGCCACAGCCAGCAGCAGCAAGGGATAGAAGATGGCGACCAAATCGAGCCCAGGCAGCAACGCCGCGCCGACCCAGAACAGGGCGCCCAGCGCGAAGTAGAGGCACAATCGCGGCGTGGGCAGCAGGGAAATGCGGATGCGGCGCAGGCTGCGGGCGCCTCGCCTCAGCTTGAGGATCATTGGTTCGCGCGCCTTCTCTCCAAATCAGGCCCTGCAAGTATGCGCCGCGCGCTAAGGGCTTGCCGCGCCTGCAAGTACTTGCACATCGGCTCAGGAACCTTGAGCAACCGAAGCAGCGCGTAAAGCGAACGCCTGGAACAACCGAGCGTAGGAGGAGGCATGAAAACAACAGCATGGGCGGCTCTGGCCGCCTTGTGTGCGACGGCCTGGGGCGCGGCCAAGAACCACGAAACCGCGAAGCATCCTGATCCCTCGTGGCGGGCCATCGAAAGTGGCTCGCGCTCATTTTCGTCCTGGGCGTTCGCATCGTTGGGTGGAGCGGCTGAGCACAGCGGAGCATGGGCGCGCCAGCAGAGGCAGCTTTGGCCCGCTCTGCTGGCCCAGCCCAAGACGACATCAGCCGCTCAGCTTGCGCTCTACGAGAAGCTGCTGTGCGACCTGGCCAATCAGGAGCGAGCCAAGCGCGGCCTGCCCATCCTGAAGATCTCGCCCGCCCTGGCGGAAATGGCGCGCGCCCACTCGCGCGAGATGGCCGATAAAAACTACTTCGCCCACGAATCGCCCACTCAAGGCCTGCGCACGCCCATGGATCGTTACCGAGCCCGCTTCCACAGGCTGCCGCGCTTGGTCGCCGAGAACATCTATATGCTCGAAGGCTCGGGAATGTATCGCTTGAAGCCGCAGGACTTCCGCCAGGCTCACACCGGCTGGATGAACTCGCCCGGCCACCGCGCCAACATTCTGCGCAACGCCCCTCAAGGCGGCCCCACACAAATCGGAGTCGGCATCGTGGTGCGCAACAACGCCTTCTGGGCCACCCAGAACTTCGCTCGCCCCTGAACTGGCTTTGAGCTGCAGCTGGTTTTAAGCCCCCTCGCAAGCCCAGGAAGACCGCAAATACTTGCGGTCTTCCTGGGCTTCGTGCTGCTTGACAGCGACGCGAGTGTGCTTTAGAATCCCTTTGCATACCTGCGAGGTAGGATTAGATCGAGATGGTGTTGAATCAAGCGATAAAGCCTTTGGGCTGGCCGATGCGACAGCGTGGCGCGCGATGTCAGGCACGCGGTTGACCTCGGGGCTTGGCGCGGGTCGGACGTTGGCTCAGTGTTCGTCCTTTATCTTCTGCACGTGGCTTGCTGGGTTGCTCTCTTTGCTAAGACCTTCGGTCTTCTGATTGGAAGAGGAAGGTGCTGATTATGCTGATCCGTATCAAGGGTGTGCGCAAAAGGTTCCGTGGGCGTCGGGGGCCGGTTCTGGCCTTGGACGGCATTGATCTGGACATCGAAGAGGGCGAGTTTCTGTGCCTGGTTGGGCCTTCGGGCTGCGGCAAATCGACTTTGTGCAACATGATCGCGGGCTTTGACCGGCCCACTGAAGGGTTTCTCTCGATGGGAGACGCCAACATCACCAAGCCTTCGATGGAGCGCACGATGATGTTTCAGGAGCACGCGCTGTTTCCCTGGATGAGCGCTCAGGGCAACATCGAGTTCGGGCTCAAGAGTCTCAAGATGCTGCCCAAAGAGCGAGTAGAGCGCGCTCGCCAGTACTTGCAGATGGTTCATCTGGAGCAGTTCGCGCACGCTCAGCCGCACGAGCTTTCGGGTGGCATGAGGCAGCGCGTGGCTCTGGCGCGAGCCCTGGCCGTTGAGCCCAAGGTGCTCTTGATGGATGAGCCCTTCGCGGCTCTGGACGCTCAGACGCGCGACCACTTGCACATCGAGCTGCAGGAGCTGTGGCGGGCCACGCGCAAGACCATCGTCTTCGTGACGCACAACGTGCGCGAGGCCGTAGTTCTGGCCACGCGCATCGTGGTCTTCACGGCCCCGCCTGGAAGAATTAAGGCTCAATTCGATCTGGAAGAGTTGGAGTATCCGCGCAGCGCTTCACAAACCATGGTTGCGGAAATGATCGCGAAGGTGAGCGCAGCCTTGCGAGATGAAGTCGCCAAAGTCGAGGCCACAGAGCGCGAGACGGGAGGCGCCCGATGAAGCCAGGCAGCGTGTTGCCATCAACAGAAGCCACAGCCGAGCTTGCATCCAACGGTTCTCACACGCCTAAAGCGCCACGCAACGCTTCTCAAGTACTTGCTGGTGAGCGCGCCACCGAAGAGCTTCCGGTGCCTGAGGCGCCTGATGCCGCCAGTGTGTCGAGCGCGGCCCAGGGCGCGGCGAGCGTGGCGAATGCGGTTACGGGGCACCCTTTGAAGGCAGCCGTCAGCCGCGAGGATCGGGCCGCGCGCCAACTTCAACTGAACGATGTGGCGATCCGCATCGCCTTCGTGGTGTTCCTGATCGGGGCCTGGCACCTGGCGCACTACTTCCTGGTGACGCGCTCGGGCGCTTGGTCCGGGGCTTTGTTTCCGTCGCCGCGCCAGGTGTTCGACTGGCTGTGGGATGGTTTCGGGTTTTCGTACCTGACGCACTCTTACCTCAAGGTGCCGGGCCAGGACGCGCCTCACTCGTTCTGGCAGGCCGTGATGCAGAAGGAATACGCGCGCGCCATCGGAACCAGCCTGTGGCGTCTCATCGTGGGCTACTCCATCGCGGTGGCGATTGGGTTTCCTCTGGGCTTGCTCGTGGCTCGCTTCTCCTTGGCTGAGAAGACGATCGGCTGGCTCAGCCTGAGCTTGCAGTCGCTGCCCTCGATCTGCTGGATTCCGCTGGCGATTTTGTGGCTGGGCCGCTTCGGGGTGTGGCCCATTCTGCTGGTCACGATTCTGGGCGCTCTGTTCGCGACGATTGTGGCCGTGGCCGACGGGTTGCGCAACGTGCCGCCTTTGCTGGCGCGGGCCGGGCGCACGCTGGGAGCCGATGGAGCGCGCTTATATTTTGGTGTTCTGCTGCCTGCCGCGCTGCCTGGAATCGTGACAGGCCTGAAGATCGGCTGGTCCTTCGCCTGGCGCTCGCTGATGGCGGCTGAGCTCATCGTGAACTCGGGTGGCCTGGGCTTTCTCTTGGAAAACGACCGCGCCAATGGCGATTCCGAAGGCGTTGTGGCCTCGATCCTGGTCATCATCGTGATCGGGCTGGGCTTGCAGGCCGTTGTGTTCGCCCCTGTCGAGAGGCGCTTGCAAGCACTGTGGGGACTCAGCGGCACGCGCAGCTAAGCAAGCGGCAGCTAAGCAAGCGCAAGTGTGGCGCGCCAAGTACTTGGGAGCAAATCATGAAGGGACAGAAGTCGAAGTGGCGCGCCCTGAGCTTGTGCACCGTGTTGGGCTCCACACTCGCCGGCTGCGGCGCTTCCCCACAAAACATCTCTTCGCCAAGTGGGGCGCAAAGCGCTTCCCAAAGCGAAGCGCAAAGCCAGGCTCTGGGTGGACAGCAGAGGCCGAGCCAAACTTCTTCCGCCAGCGAGGGTGGAGCGAGCAAGGCCCAGCCGATTGCTCCAAGCTACACCTCGGCTGAAGAGAGCTTTGCGCTGTGGCTACCGGGCAAACCTACTGAATTGGTGCGTCAGGTCAGCGTTCCTGGCGCGGGGTTGGTCAGGGTGCGCACCATCTCGCTGAGCACGCCCAAGGCTGTGTATGTGGTGGTGCCCACGAGCGTGCCCGAGAGCGTCTCGCTCTCGAACCCCGATCCGTTCCTGGACGGCGTGCAGGCCGGGTTCGTGGCTTCGTCCAGAGGCAAGCTCGTCTCCTCCAAGAGTATCAAGCTGGGACAGTATCCAGGGCGTGAGATCGTGGTCTCGGTGGGCGCCAGCAAGATAACGGTGCACATCTTCCTCGGCGACAAGCGCTCGTATCAGGTCATGGCCGTGCTGCCGCCGGGCCAGCCCATCACAGACGCGCAGACGACCAAAGTCCTGGACTCCTTCCAGATCCTTAGCCGCTAAGCCCGTGGCCGCGCCCATTACGGAACCCCATGACAAAACGCATCTTCTTCACCTCAGTGGCTGCTCTGGCCCTGGCGATCTTCGCTGGGGGCTGCGGCTCGAACTCTAACTCCAGCTCGAACTCAGCAGGTGCCGGGGAGGGCGCTTCAGCGGGTTCCTCTGCTTCTTCGGGCGGCTCGGGCGGTTCGGGAGCGAGCTCAGGCGAGGCGAAGAAGCTCACGATCGGCTATTTGCCCAACATCGTGATTCCCCAGCCCTTAGTCGGCCTGCAAAACGGCGATTTCGCGCGTGCTCTGCCGGGCGTCGCGCTGGACTCGAAGACCTTCCCGGCGGGGCCTGCGGTGATGGAAGCCTTGCGCGGCGGCGTGGTGGACATCGCTTACACGGGGCCTTACCCTCCGCTCAAGGGGTTCATCAAGGACGGCGACATCGTGCTGCTGACGGCCTGCGCCGAGGGCGGAACCGAGCTTCTGGTGGGCCAGAACTCGCCCATCAAGAGCGTCAAGGACTTGAAGGGGAAGATCGTAGCGGTCAACCAGATTGGCTCGACCGTCGATGCGATGGTGCGCCACGTCTTGCTGCAGGCCGGGCTCAAGCCTGGCGTGGATGTCACGGTCACCGCGATCGAGCCGGCTCAGCAAGCCGATGCTTTGCAAAATGGCGAGGTCGCTGCGGCCTCGGCTCCAGCGCCCTGGCCTTCAGTGGCCAAGCAGAAGGGCGCGCGTGCCCTCCTGGATTGGAAGCAGATTCTGGATAATGGCAAGTACTTGCAGGGCGTGGCCTTCACCACGACCAAGTTCGCCCAAGCCAACCCCAATCTGATTAAGGCCTTCGTCGCGGCCCACCGCAAGATCACGGACGACCTCAACGCCAACCGCGCCAAGGGCGACGCCCAAGTACTTGCGGCCTGGCAGACGGTCACCAGGAAGGCGCTCCCGCCCGCAGTGGCGCAGGCCGCCTTCAAGACCATCACCTTCACCAACGAATCGAGCTTGGCCTCCTGGAACAGGGTGCAGGAAATCGCGCAGGAAGTCGGCATTCTCCGCAAGACCGGCGACCTCAAGGGCTTTTTGTACCAGGCCATGTAGATCAGCCATCGGTTTTCGCGGTGGAAGGCGCTTGTGCCTCCCAAATGTCGCCGCACATCTTGTTTAGAAGAATGAGGATTATGAACCGGCACACACAGCAGTTTAGACGGCGCACGGCTTTGAAAATGGCCACATCTCTGGCCTGCACTCTCTTGGCTGGCTGCTCGAACAACTCGAATGCTGGCAGCAACGCGAGTAGCGGTGGGAGCGGAGCTCAAGCCAGGACGCTTACCATCGGCTTCAATCCGACCATCGTGCAGCCACAGGCCTTGCTTGGTGTGGCCAATGATGCTTATAAAGCGGCTCTGCCGGGCGTCACGACGAGCTTCAAGCGCTACGAGGCGGGGCCTGAAGTGGTCGAGAACCTGCGCGCCGGCGTGATCGACATCGGTTGCTCGGGGCCTTTCCCCGCGATGAAGGCGTATCTCAAGGCCGGCGACGTGGTTCTCCTGTGCGGCGCGGCTTCGGGCGGCACGCAGCTCATGGTCAAGGGCGACAGTCCGATCAAGAGCGTCGCGGACTTGAAGGGCAAGGTCATCGGCATCAACCAACTGGGCTCGACCGTTGAGACCATGGTGCGCTACCAAGTACTCAGAGCCGGCCTCAAGCCCGCGACCGATGTCACGTTCACCCAGGTCAAGCCAGCCGAGCAAGCCGACGCTTTAACCAAGGGCGATGTGGCTGCGGTGGCGGCTCCGGCTCCGTGGCCTTCGTTCGTGCAGATCAACGCGAAGGCGCGCCCTCTGCTCGACTGGAAGGCCATTTACGAGGGCGGAAGCTACCTCTCGGGCTCGTTCTACGCGACCAAGAACTGGGTTCAGGCCAACCCCGAGCTGGCCCGCCAGTTCGTCGCCGCGACCAAGAAAATGACTGATGGGCTCAACGCCAACCGCGCCAGGGGCGATGCTCAAGTACTTGCGGCCTGGGAAAAAGTCACCAGGAAGACGCTCAAGCCCGAAGTCGCCAAAGCCGCCTTCTCGACCATCCAATACACAACTGAGGCGAATGAAGCCGGCCTGCAGAAGTTCGCTGATGTTAACTTCCAACTCGGCGTCATCAAGCAAAAGCCCGATGTGAAGGGCTTCGTGTGGAAGTAAGCGGCTTATCTACTCGAAGAGCCTGATCGACCTGTTGTGCCGTCGCGCGCGGCTTGGCAGAAAGTGTCATACTTGAGAATATATGGAAGAAATCGCTATAGCAATCCCATTCAAGGTTTGGAAAGACCCACAAGGAGATATAGTTTTGCATTATTCTCTTCAGGGTTGTGATATTTATTTTGGGTGCTGGATTACCAATATTGAGCCAGCAGACTATCTTTGTAAAGTTACTTTTCATCATGGCTGGGCAGTTAGAGGCTACTGTTTGGAATACGTCCCTTACGAAATCAAAGAGCATCATTATCGCTCCTGCCTTTACAGTATTGAAAATTCAAAGTGGCTTGAGGAATTAACTAACCGGCGATTGTCAGCCTATCCAAACTGGAAGCAATGGGATAGCACGGTTTACCGTCATTATGTCATCAGTGGGCACGATAACTACTATGAGATTATTGCTGCTGACTTCACTGAAACAATCATTCCCCGCGATGAAGCCGGAGACCTGCTACGCCTAATCCATGAAGCGTAATAACACCGACACAACAAGGCGCTGCACCCGACCGCCTACAGCTCCGTTCGTCGTTCCTCCTCACTTCGCTTCCGGCGGCGGGTGAGCTTGTCGATCAGCGCCCGGCATTGGGTTCCGGGCGCTGTTTGTTCTCCAAGTACTTGCAGAGCGGCTTCCCTTGCGCTGGGTGTTGATAGCGCAGCGAGTAGCGAGGGGCTTAGACAAAGCGCGCCAGCACCAGCGTGATGTCGTCGCGGTGGCGCCCGGCCTCGCCTTCATCGTGGTGCCTGCCGCCTTCGGAGATCTGGTTCAGCACGTCCTGGGCGCGCTGCAGCGGCGGTGCGTCGTCCAGAATCGCCGTGGCCAAGCTGACCAACTCGCGCGCCAGCTCGCGCGCGGGCCGATCCTTCTGCTCGCACAATCGCGTGGCCAGCTTCTTGAGCTGGGCCTCGCCGTCTTCGGAGTTGCGGTAGGAAAAGGCATCGGTCAGGCCGTCGGTGTACAGCAACAGCTCGTCGCCCTTTTCCCAGGCCATCTCGCGCGCGGCGCTGCCCGAGCTGTATTGCGCGTCCGCGAACATCCCCAGAGCCGGGCCGTGCGTCTTCAAGCGCGTAATTTCCAATCCGCCCGCCTCGCCGCAGTTTTGCAGCAGCAACGGCGCGATGTGGCCCGCGTTGCACCACGCAAGTACTTGAGCGCGTGGATCCAGCACGATGTAGCAGAACGCGATATACAACTCGGGCTGTAAATCCGGTGACAGCGTGGCGTTGAGCCTCTCGACCAGCTTGTCGGGCTGAGCGTAGAGAGGCGCGAGGGCGCGCAGCGAATACTTGAGCAGAGGAAGGCGCGCCTGAGCCCGCACGCTCTTGCCCGAGACATCGGCGATGCAGATTCCGGTGCGGCCTTCGCCCAGGGGAATCAAGTCGAAGTAGTCACCTCCGCCCAGGCTGCGCGCACTCTGCATCGCCGCGCCGATTTCAAGCGAGGCCTCAGCGGGAAGCATCTGGCCCACGACCTGCGCGCCGGGCGCGCCCGATGTGTGTGGCGCTTCGCCTTCTTCGAGCCAGTGGGAAGCGATCAGCGAGGGCTGCAGCTGAGCCGAAATGTCGATCTCGCGCTGGTAGTTGGCGATGAGGAGCTGGTCTTCCAAGCGGCGCTCGCGCTCGCGCTCCTGAGCCTCGGCGATGGAACCAACCAGGCAGCCGACCAGGAACAGCATCGCGATGTGGATGGCCAGCGTTCCCGAAACCAGGTGCCCAGGCGTGACGGCTGGATCGGCCTGAGCGCGAAACCAGATGAACAGGAAGAAGAAGTTGCAAAACGCAGCCGTGAGCACGCCGCCGAAGACGCGAAACCACAGGGCTGCAACCACAACCACGATCACATAGAACGGGCGCAGCTCCCACTGGCCCGAAAGCTGGATCCACAGCGTGATGAGCAGCAGGTCCATGGCGACGATGAAGGGCCGCCTGAGCCCGTAGCGTGTAGGCAGCAGCGAGCCCAGGGCCGTCACGATGTTGTAGATTCCGGCCACAGCCGCCAGCCAGATTTCGCCGATTTGATACGTGACCGGCATCCCGATCAGGCGCGGCCCGATCAGAACCGAGAGCAGCACCAGGGTGCGGAACAAGGCCACGATCAGCTCAGCCTCGCGCGCCTCGACCGGGCTCTCGACCTGGCCCCAGCCGCCGCTACGCGCTGTGGAAGTGGCTGGAGCCAGAGGAATCGGAGACAGCGAAGCGATCCTGCGCGCACCCTGAGCCACGCCCTGAGCCGCTTGAACCGAAGCCCTGGAGCGCCAGCCGCCGTGCGCGATCTCGCTCACTTCGCGCCAGCGCGCGCAGAAGCAGGCCAGCCACCACGTCCCGCTCCTGATCGCAAGCCTGTTGTGCGACCCGCTCTGGTGCCCGCTTGCAAGCCTGGAACGCTCGCCCTGGGGCGCGGAACCGCTGGGCGTAGCGTGACTGGGATGAGGCGCGTCGGGGTCGGCGGAGTCGGCGGGCGAGCCGACAGGAAACGATTTCAACATGACCGCGCGAAGAAAAGCAGAGCCAGCAAGCTCCAGCTGAGAGAAGCGTAAGATTATGGCGAACAATAAGAATTATAAGTGACCTTCGTGTTCCACGCCGGACACTGCGAAATCAGCCTTCAAGTACTTGCTGTTTTCCTCTGAGGCAGCACCTGCCTCAAGCCCGTTATAATCTTGGCGCCTATGGGCTCATCTCCTTCGCCTGAATCTTCGCCCGCTCCCGATGCTTCGCTCACGCCCGACGCCTCGCCCGAGCGCGTTCTGCCGCCTGTGGGTACTTCCGTCGCGACTGGCCAGCCTCTGCGCGTGGTTTCTGTTTCGCTGGGCTCGTCTTCGCGCGACCACATCGCGCACACCACTTTCCTGGGGCAGCCCTTCATCATCGAGAGGCGCGGCACCGATGGCGACTTCGAGCGCGCCCGGAGCCTCATCGCGGAGCTGGACGGAACCGTGGCGGCCATCGGCTTGGGCGGCATCGACTTGTATCTGGTGGCCGGCAAGCACTGCTACATTCTGCGCGACGGCATGAAGCTGGCGCGCGCCGCCAAGAAGACGCCCGTGGTCGATGGCTCGGGGCTCAAGGACACGCTGGAGCGCGAGACCGTCAAGTACTTGCAGCGCGAAGGCATCGTCCAATTCACCGGCACCAAAGTCCTGGTGACTTGCGCCGTGGATCGCTTCGGCTTGTCCGAAGAGCTGGTGCGGGCTGGAGCCGATGCTTCGTTTGGCGACTTCATGTTCATCCTGAACCTGCCCATTCGCCTGGACTCGCTGGCCCGCGTCGAGAGTTTGGCGCGCGTAATTCTGCCTATCGCGGGTCGCCTTCCCTTTGCGATGCTCTATCCCACGGGAGACAAGCAGACCAAGATCAAGCGCTCGCTCAAGCACGAGAAGCTCTTTGATGACGCGCAGATCATCGCCGGAGACTTCCACCTCATTCGACGCTACCTGCCGCCGCGCATCAAGGACAAGATCATCCTGACCAACACGGTTACAAGCTCGGATGTCGAGCTCTTGCGCGAGCGCGGGGCAAAGATGCTCATCACCAGCACGCCTGAGTTCGGAGGCCGCTCGTTCGGCACCAACGTGATGGAAGGCGTCTTCGCGGCCCTGGGAGCGCGCGGCAGCGAGCAGTATCAAGAGCTGCTGGGGCAACTAAACTGGAAGCCGCGCGTTGAGAAGTTCTCTTGAGCCGTCCTCTTTGAGCCGTGGCTCGCGCCCAAGTACTTGCCGCGCCTCAAACTCGCTGGACGCCCAAAGCCCCGAGCTGAAGGCTCCAGGCTGATTGCTTAACATGAACAAGTTCGCCTTTGCCATCCACCCGATGGACGTGAAGCGGGACGCCGCGCGCAAGTTCCCCCTGCTCAAGCTCGCCCCGCTCTCCTTCGTCGAGATGCTGATGACCAAGATCAAGCCCCAGGTCATGGGCGATGTCACCGGCATCGTCTCGGCCACCGGAGCGCGCTGCGAAGGCTGGCTGCTAGGCTGCCCTCTCGGCCCGCGCCAGCTCCTGGGTCAAACCGGCTTGCCCATCGAAGTCGTCTACGACAAAATCGCTCAGACAGGCGAGCTCGCCGCCTCATTGGGAGCCAAAATCATCGGGCTCGGAGCTTACACCTCGGTCGCGGGCGATGCCGGAATCTCGGTGGCTAAGCGTCTCGAAGGCATCATCAACGTGACGAGCGGCAACTCTTACACGGTTTACACGGCTGTTGAAGGCTTGCTCACAGCCGCGCGCAAGATGGAAGTCGAGCCGCTCAACTCGCGCGTGGCCATCATCGGAGCCACGGGCTCGATCGGAGCCGTGTGCGCCAAGATGCTGGCGCCTCAAGTGGCTGCTGTCTCGCTGCTCGGGCGCAACGTGGAGAATCTGGAAAAGCTGCGCGATGAGATCTGCTCGATGCCCAACAATCGCGCTCAGGTCGATGTTGAGACCGATGTCAAGAGCGCTCTGCGCGACGCGGACCTGATTCTGGCGGTTTCTGCTGCGGGCAAGGAGCTGGTCTTTCCCGAGGACCTGAAGGTCGGAGCCGTGGTGTGCGATGTGGCCCGCCCACGTGACGTGTCCAAGACCGTGATCGAGAAGCGCGACGACGTTCTGGTCATTGAAGGCGGCGTGATCGATGTGCCCGGCCCGGCCAAGTTCCACTTCAACTTCGGCTTCCCCGAGGGCACGGCCTACGCTTGTATGAGCGAGACGATCTTGATGGCCCTGGAAGGCACCTTCGAGCCCTACACGCTGGGCCGCGAGCTGAGCATCGAGCGCGTGTTGCACATCGGCGAGCTGGCCCAGAAGCACGGCTTTAAACTGTCAGGCTTCCGCGCCTTTGAGAAGTCGGTGACGGATGATGTTATCGCACAGGTCAAGAGCAACGCCAGGCGCAAGGCCCGCGCCGCGTGAAGCGCGCCTCAAGTACTTGAGTGTCTCTTGGATGTGGCGTGGGCATGGCTGGATGTAGCGCTGAGCAATGAAAATCGCACTGGACTGCCGCGTCGCTCTGGAGCGCAAGACGGGCGACCGCACCTATTGCCTCACGCTGCTGCACGGCCTCAAGGCTCTGGAGCTGGACCCCGAGCGCTTCCGCTTCGACCTGCTCTTGCACAAGCCCGATGAAGGGTGCGTGCTGCCCTGCGGCGCGGTCTTCACGACGCACGTCCTGGAGGCCCCGACCTGGCGCGCCTGGACGCTGCGTGCCTTGCCGCGCTGGGCGCGAGAGCAGCAGCCCGACTTGATCCACCTGCAATACCTGGCTCCGCTGAGCTTGGCCTGCCCCTTCGTGACCTCGATTCACGATGTGGTGTGGCGCGTCTTGCCCTCGACTTTTCCGGGCAACCACAGGCGCGTGATGAACCTGTTCGCGCCGCTCACCGCACGCCGCGCCAGGCTGATTCTGTGCGGCACCGAGTCCGCTCGACGCGACATCTGCAGATACTTGCCCGCGCGGCCCGAGCGCGTGCGCGTCACGCCCTACGCCATCGAGCCCAGCTTTAAGCAGCTCGTCTCAGCCCAGGAAATCGCGCGTGTGAAGCGCAAGTACTTGATCGAAGGCGCTTACGTGCTCAGCGTGGGCGTGCAGCAGCCGCGCAAGAACATCGAGCGCTTGGTGCGCGCCTGGGCTCAGTTCAAGTCCAAGTTTCCTGACGATAAGCGGCAGCTGGTGGTCTGTGGCAAGGAAGGCTGGGGCGACAAGCCGCGCGTCACGGGAGCGCACTCTGAGCTGGTTTTCACGGGCTACGTGGAAGATCGCGAGCTGCCCGCTTTGTATTCTGGAGCCGACCTCTTCGCTTACCCGAGCCTCTACGAAGGCTTTGGCCTGCCCATTTTGGAGGCCATGAGCTGCGGCTGCGCGGTCTTGACTTCGGATCGAGGCGCGATGCGCGAAGTGGCCGGAGGAGCCGCCCAGACAGCCAACCCCGAGTCGGTTCCCGCTCTGGCTCAGGGCCTGGAGAACGTGCTGCGCGATGACGGCTGGCGCCAGAATTTGCGCGAGCTGGGGCACAGGCGAGCCCAAGAATTCTCGACCGAGGCCCTGGCCTTGAGCACCTTGCAAGCGTATGTTTCGGCCCTGATGTCCAAGTGACTCGGCAAGTACTTGAGGCAACAAATCGGCCCGGACTTGGATTCAAGTCCGGGCCGCTTCGGGTTGAGCTGGTTACTTTTCGCCTGTCTTCTCGGGATCGTCCTCGCCCTCGGCGCTGCCTGGCGTGTGGCCCGAAGGCGGTCGCTTCGACTGGTCGTCTTGGTCTGTCGTGCCCTCGGCGCTGCCTGGTGTGGGCGAGGGAACGCCCGCCATCTGCTCTCCATTGGCTGTTTTCATAGTTGCTCCTCGATCTGAGATGAGTTCAACAGTGGCAAGGCGAAGGCCAAGGGCTTGCCAACTCGCTCAGGAATCGGTGCGGCGGGCGGCCTCAAGGACTTGAGGCTCCACGCGGGCCTCGAAGCCATTGTCAAAGCCGATGCGCTCGCGCTCAGTGACGTGCGGGCGTCGCAGGATGTGGGTGTGGATGAAGCCCACGTATTCGCCCACGATACCAATGAAGAACAGCTGCACGCTGCCGATGAAGAACAGCCCGATCACAAGAGGCGCCACGCCCGCATCGAAGCGGCTCCAGAAGAGCAGCTTGTAGATTAAGTAGCCCAGCCCGATCAGGAACGAGACCAGCGACATCCCGAAGCCCATCATGGTGGCCAGGCGCAGCGGCACCTTGGAGTGGCTCGTGATGCCCAGCATCGCGATGTCATAGAGCGTGTAAAAGTTGTTCTTGGACACGCCTCGCTTGCGCGTGGGCTGGTTGTAGAGGATCTTCTCGGTGGGGTAGCCCAGCTCTGAGATCAGGCCGCGCACATAAGGGTAAGGGTCGCTCAGAGCGCGGAACTGTTCCAGAACTTCGCGATCATACAGCCCGAAGCCCGTCACGTTTTCGAGCAGCTCCACATCAGCCAGGCGATCGACCAGGCGGTAATACGACTTGCGGATGGCGAAGAAGAGCGGCGTCTCTTCGCTCTTGGCCTTCTGCCCAACCACAATCTTCCAGCCCTGCCTCCACTTATTCAGGAACTCGGGGATGAGCTCAGGAGGATCCTGGAGATCCGAAGCCATAATCACAACGGCCTCGCCACGCGCCTGCAGCAGAGCGTGGTAAGGCGAGCGCACGTGCCCGAAGTTGCGGTTGTTCAAGATCACCTTGACGCGCGTGTCGCTCACGGCCAGGGCGCGCAGCATCTGAGGCGTCTCATCGCGCGAGCGGTTGTCGATGAAGAGGTGCTCATAGTCCCAGGACTCGCCGTGCTCGGCTTGCTGGAGGCTGATCCACGCAGTAAGTACTTGCCGAATGCGCGCGTGCAACTCGGCCACGTTGCCTTCTTCATTGAAGCACGGCGTAACAATCGAAATGAGGGGCATTGAAGCGAATTTCTCCTGGTTTGATTAAGTCAAGTTATGAAAGCAAAAAGTCTGGGTAATATATTTACCGCTGCTTGATGCAACAGTTTCGCAGGAGGAAAGGCATGCGAGGAACGAAGGATGGGCCTTTATAAATAAAGGCGCTGGGGTGCGGTATGGTGCTGGCAGGCGTGCTGGGAGCACGCTGCGACGTGGCGAAGGCGGGGCACTGGGATCAGGTTACGCCAGATGATCCGACTCAGGCCATTAGTGGGACGCTGTCTTGGTCTGGGCGCGACCAGGTCTGGGATCCCACGACTAACGCGCTGACCCCGGCCAGTGGCACCTGGGCTTGGACGAATTCAAGCGATCTCCCCACACATGAAGTGGTCAACAGCAAGGGTGAGGCGGCATCAGTACAAACCATCGGGCAGCAACGGAGTTTGTTCCAGTGGGTGGGCGAGAGTGGAGACCTGAGTACGCAGCCGCCCAAGTTCCTGTTCCTGATGGTGAGCGGCTCGGCTATGGGCGCTGGATGCAGTGATGTCAGCGCATCCACCAATCCGGCCTTCCGCGGCGAGACAGCGACAGCCTCGGCCAACGGCGATTTTGGACTGCCGCACGACATACAAATGGGGTATTACTACGACCAGTATGTGCTTCCCACCTGGAGGTCCGCTGACGCTCAGAAGCAAAAGCTCATCTGTGTCGCGACCGAGGGCAAGAGTCTGGTGTGGGGGCCATGGGTGGATATCTCGGCGTCAGCCACTATCCCAGGCGGACGTGAGGTCGCGAGCAGCTCCGGCTCTGGGGGCTATCCTGGCTCTGGTGGCTACCCTGGCTCTGGGACGGAGAAGCTCACAGGTGCTGCCATGGTCACCTTCAGTTACTCGGAGTCTGTGTCTCCGCACGGGGTAGCTATCACTGGCGATATTGAGGATTCCTACCGCAAGTCCCAGCTCAGTAGCATTCCTTCGGACGTTGCGCGTGTCCTCAACAAGCGCAACGAAGATGGCTCCATCTCAACAGACTCTGCCGTGCAATGGGATGAAACCAGTCAAGGCTGGATAGCGCCACGCAACTTCTTCTCCCAGTTGGGTGGCACCTGGACAGATCCCGGCTATGCGTGGAGTGTTGCGGGAGGGCCAGGAGACCCTCTCTCCTCCGGCAACCCGGTGTTCGATACGACGTTTCACCTGGGCGGCGACATCCTCGGCAACGGAATGAGCCGCTCCAGCACCGTCACGCTGGCCGCCACGGAGAGAGCTGCCGATCCTCGGTTCACGCTGCAGAACACCTTCGGCATCAGCTGGCACCTACCCTACGAAAGGATGGAGGACGTCAACGGCTTCCCGCACAAAACGTGGACGGTGGGACAGCAGGCTTCCGCCGTATTCACAGGCGACATGGGCGGTTCGTTAAACGCGAACTTGCCTACAGACTCAGTGCCCGTCTCCTACCTGGTTGACGGCCTCTCTGCTCTTGGCGGCGATTGGATCGGCAAGCTCATCCGGGCCATGGATGGCCAATTTAACGATCCCTATTCGTACTCGCTGGCAGGCCAGACTTTCACTGCTCAGAGTGCTTGGGATCGCGCGAAGTTCTTGGATCAGAACTTCAGCGTCCCTCCCAGCTGGAACCGCATCCCGCCGAGCTTGGCTAACGATCCAATGGGCTACGCTGGCTGCACCTACGAGTACCAGATCGTCACGTACTCCACCGAAAGCAAGTGGTACAATGACAAGTACGACTTGCACGGCTTCGTCAGTGCGGGCCACACCTTGGGTGACACGCGGGTGACTTTGGTGGAGGCCGAGCCGTTCTTCAGATCCCAGGACAACCCCATCCAGTGAGTCTACAGCAGCAGTATGCTCTTCCAAAGCCAGCCTGGAAGAGTATGCTGCTGCTACCTCTCGTTCGCGATTTTTCTGGCCCGTACAACCTCAAGGGAGGCCCCATGCAAGCACCGCATAAGCGGCTACTTCTTGCTGCAGCGCCGCTGGCTTTTTGCGGCTTGAGTTTCGCGCAGCAAAATTTCTACTCTACGTTGCTCACCTCTAACGTGCCGCATCGCTCGCCATTCGAGCACTGGAACTGGACGAAGGAGGAGTGGACGGCAGACAGCCGCCCCTTCACCCTCATCCGGCGTAGCATTGACAACGCTCTAACTAAGGAGGCCAAACCTGCTGCCCTGGCGCTCAGATATAAGGCAGAGGCTCAGAAGAAGCCACGCGATCCGCAGGCTCAGTTTCGCTGGGCTTACGCAGCTTACAGAGAGTTCATGGCTGTATATGCTGTGAGATACCCCACAGGGGAGGATTCACTAAGGCTATACAGAGCAGGTGTTGCCCTGGATGTGTTTCCTGCGCCTTCGCCCCGCTCCTATGAGTACACACGCCTTCGGTTTCTAGTGCAGGTCGTGCAGTTTCCGGCTCGCGAGTTGACGCAAGTGGGGCGCAGGCTCATTCGCCATAACCCGCAGGACGATGAGGTGATGTACCGATTCCTTAGTGTTCTGGCGCAGATCGTCTCCACCGACGACGAGCGCGCTGAGTACCTCGCCATCGCACAGAAACTTGTGCAACGTGATCCAAAGATCGCGAAGTACCACGCGGGACTGGGTGGTGCCTACAAAACCATGTGGCAGCAGACCAAGAGCAAGGCGGATGCAGCCAAAGCCATCGCGGGCTACCGCAAGTACTTGGAGCTTGCGCCGCCCAACGCCCTCTTCCGCAAGCGCGCCCAGTGGTGGATCGACTACATCCAGAAGAACCAGAAGTAGCATCGTTCGCGATTTTTCTGGCCCGTATAACCTCAAGGGAGGCTTCATGCTACGATCTCGCTTTTGGCTTGCCCCGGTTGCTGGGGCTCTCCTGATTTCGCCCTTAGCTGCGCCCTATGGCGCACTCCTTCAGACGAAAGTCACCACCTACACCGCAACTTCCGGGGGTAAGGCTCGTCCATTCTGGCCTTGGGCTCAGCAGGAGTGGACGCACCCGGACGCCGACTTCGTGCGCATCCGGCGTGAAGTGGATGCGTTCCTTCAGAGCGCAGTCTCGCTTCCGAACCGCAAAGACCTCGTGCTGATGAAGCTGAGGCAGTTGACGCAAAACGTACAACACAACCCGCACAGTTCACAAGCCTTGTTCCGCTGGGCCTACACCACGTACGAAGCGCGCAAACTCGATGTGCGGCCAGACGCCAATGGGCGCGACATCTACGAGATGTACGGCCCACTCGAAAGTGCTCGTCCCAAAGGGAGCTATCAATACGACAGGATGATCTACATCATCTTTAGTTGTATTACCGACGCCAAGAGCACCAAGTCTCTGGGGAAGCGGTTGCTGAAGAGGAACCCCGCTGATATTGAGGTGAAGTACTTCCTTACACGCGTTCTCAGCACTGGAACGCCCGAAGAGCAAGCGCTGGCGCTAACCTACGCTCAACAGTTCCAGCGTCAACATCCAGAGCGACCACGTAGCCAAGCCTTGCTGGGATGGGTGTACAGCATTCGATGGTGGCGCGACTACAAGTCAGAGGATGCAGACAAGTCCATCACGGCTTACCGCAAGTACTTGTCGATGATCCCGCCGACTAACTCGGCGTATCCTGACATCTCGCATCTGGTGCAAGTTTTGGAGCGTCAGAAAGCACAGCACGCGCATTAACAACGTCGTCCACAAGCCAAAGCCGCCCGCAAGTACTTGCGGGCGGCTTTGGCTTGTGGCGACTCGGGCCCAAGGGGGCATACAAGATCTCTTCGATCAGTGGGCGACAAGCAGCGAAGTGCCATCTCGCAGCGAGCGCAGGCGGGTGTCGCGCAGGCCGCTCCACTACACTTGAACGCGCGTCTGGGGCACCACGCTGCCAGCGAGAGTTAAAGTCAAGCTCTGGGTGGCGGCGCTGTAGCGAGCCGACAGAACCGAACTCGCCGCTCCAGCCACGGCCACGCGGAAGTGAGCCGGAGACTGAGCCCAGACCGCGTCCAGAGGCCCGGTGTCACTAAGTGGGACAGGTACGCCGAGGGCGGCTTCATCGGGCGCTACGAGAAAGCAGCGACTACACCTGACCTTAACCAGTAGGAGGTTTCCATGTATAAGCAACGCATCTTGCCTCTGATGTTGTGCCTCAGTGCAACAGTTGCAGGGGCCACATCATTGTTATGCGCGCCGCCAGCGCGTCAGAAATCTGCTGCTCGCGTCTTCACGCTCGGCGGTACAGCACACGCGTTTTGGCCTTGGATGCAGGAGAAGTGGACGGCTAACGACCAGCCCTATCTCCGCGTTCGTCGCGAGGTTGACGCTTTGGTGCGTCAGGCGGAACAGTCGCCGCGTGCGGTGGCGCTAATAACCGCTCGTATGCAGCAAGCCGCACAAGCAGCCATTCAGGATCCAAGCGAGCCTTTGGTGCAGTTTCGCCGCGCTTACCTTTCCGAGCGAGCCCGCCGCTCCCCGGTATCGACAAGTGTGCCGTTGCTTGAAGACCGTCGGGTGCTTTTTGATATCTACTCGATGCTCGAATCTGCTCGCCCGCGCGGTAGCTACCAGTACAACCGCTTGCTGTACTTGACCTACTCGCGCCAGTTCAACGGGACGCAGCTCAAAGTACTGGGTAAACGTTTGCTGGCGCGCGACCCCTACGACGTTGACGTGAAATACTTTCTGGGGCAACAGCTTGGCTCCAGCGACATCCAGCAGGAACAAGATACAGCCTTAGGTTTTGCACAAGAGCTTCAAAAAGTTCCTGCAGAACGCGGTCGGGGCTATCGGCTTCAAGCGAGTGTTTACCAGGATCGTTGGAACCGTAACCACATCGTCACGGATGTGGACAAGTCCATTGCTTCCTACAGGAAGTATGTGGCGATGGCTCCGCCTCATTCGCAAGGACGCAACGCCATCATGAAGTTAATTGCGGTGTTGGGGAGTGAGAAGTCCCAACGTGCGCGGTAGAACTACAACGTCGTCCACAAGCCAAAGCCGCCCGCAAGTACTTGCGGGCGGCTTTGGCTTGCTTCTGAGCCCGCTCTAATCAGCCAGCGTGATAATCGGGTTGCTCCAGCCCAGTTCCTCGCGGATGCGGCGCATGATGGCCGCTTGGTGGATCGTCGAGCCAATGACAATGGGCCAAGCCGCGCCTTCCTCCGCTACGATGTGCGCCAGTTCTTCGGGCGAGACGATGGGCACACCGCGCAGTATCCGCCCGTGGTTGAGCGAGTTGCCATCCACGAAGCAGCGGATGTTGGCTCTTGAGAGCGCAGGCTCGCCCAGCATCTTCATCAGCAGCTGGCCCGTGCCCCACACAATGATCGGCTGGCCCGTTCTAAGGGCATCGCTCAGGCGCGCGTCCATCGCGTCCAGAAGTACTTGCGAGTCGCGGATGTAGTGTTTGATGGACGCGCACAAAGCTCCCGCATCGGCGCTTGGTTCATCAGGGCTTGGTTCATCAGGGCTTGGTTCATCAATGCGCCGCCACAGGCCCCACAGCGCGGGGTAAGGGACGCCGGGCGCGGCCTCGATGTCCTTGGCTCCGTGCGCGACGAGCGATAGGCCGAGTGGCTCGAACAGATCGCGCAGGGCGTCCAGGCTGAAGTGGTTGATGTGCTCGGTGTTGAAGTCCTGGAATGGAGCGACCAGAAAGTCGGCGTAGCGAGCCGCGTCGGGCACCTCAACATAGAGCAGGCCACCTGGCTTGGTCCAGGTTCTCAGATGCTGCGCCGCTCCGCTCAGATCGAGGATGTGCTCCAGCACGTGCGAGCAGAGCACCACGTCGCGCGGCTCGATGGGCGGGGCCTCGAACAGCGAGCCCGTCAGGATAAGGATGTTGAAGTGCTCGCGAGCCCAACGCGCGCTTGCAGGCGAAGGATCGAGTCCCAGCACGTTTGGGAAGCCCAGTTTCTGGAACTCGCGCAGCAGTCCTCCCGTAGCGCAGCCCACATCGAGAATCGAAGCCTCCAGGCTGTCCACAAAGGGCGCGATGTCCTCAGCCATCCTCTTCAGGCGAGCCTGATCTCCTGGAGAAGCGCCGCCTCCTGTCGCGATGGAAGCCTCATCATACTTGGAGTGCCGCGCATAGAACTCGTCGTAATCGTCCTGGGTGACCGTGCTGTCGGCGTACACAAAGCCGCATCCGGCGCAGCAAACCACATTGTAACCTGCACTCAGGGGATGACTGTTGGGCAGGATGAACTTCTGCGCGTGAAGTACTTGCACCCGGCTCGCAGCGCAGATCGGGCAGGCGCGCGCGGCTACCAATTCCGAGCCGTCCGCTTCGGAGCCAGCTGAGGAGGGTTGCAGGTTCATAGCGAGGCGAAGCGGGAAGGAGAGAGCGGCCACCCAAGTGGGGCTTGCGCTCTCTTCCAATCTGCCACTGCGACAGGATTGGAAGAGGGCGCAAGCCCCGCTCTACCATGATGCACAATACCTGCGAACTGCTCTACAGGCCACGCCCGAGGATTTTCTGGCGCAGGCTCTCGTTGGAAGCGTAGGGGTTGTCGAAGGTGTCGATCATCATGGGCTCGTCTCGCGGGCAGGGGCGCGTGAGGGCTTCGCCCAGCGTGATCTCGCGGCAGCTTAGCTGCCCCTTTTGCAGCGGAATCGCGAGGTAGTAGTCGCCTTCCTGCAGCACGTGGCCCTCGGGCAAATCCTGCTTGGCATACACGCCGCGCACCAGAGTGTCCAGGTAGCTCACCTCGCGTGCGCTGGGCTCGGCCTTGCTGCTGCCTGGCGCACCGCACAGGCTCTTGGCTCGCTTGAAGCTCTGGATCCAGGCGTCCACCTGCGGAGGCGTGGCGCAGTAGGGCGTTATGGGGTGGTCGTCTGTGTGCAAGTCGATGTGGCGCTCGAAGGTGCGCGCGCCCTTGGCATAAGCGATCATCAAACTGGCCGTGGGGTCGCGGTGCTCGTGCGTCGAGAAGCCTATGGTGTGGCCGGGGTAGCGCGCCTTCAAGAAGTCGATCTGGTTGAGCTGCATCTCGCTTTCCTCGCTGGGATACAACGAGACGCAGTGGTTGATCGCCACCGGAATCGAGCGGTTCTCGAAGAACAGCACCATGTCGTCGATGTCCTTCAGGCTCGAACCTCCCGTCGAGAAGATGACAGGCTTGCGCGCCCTGGCGATGCGCTCGATGAGCGGCCAGTCGTTGACATCCGAGGACGCAATCTTGATGATCTGGATGCCCAGCTCCTCGCACAAGTCCACGCTCTTCTCATCGAAGGGCGTGGCCATGCGCACGCAGTTGTTGCGCCTTACCGCTTCAGTCAGAGCAGCGAAGTCGTCTTTAGAGAGCTGAGTGTCCAGCGTCTTGGCGATGTAGCGGATGTCGCGGCGCTCGCGGAAGGCGGAGTGGACGAACGAATCCACATCGCGAAACTGCAGCTTGATGGCGCAGCGCACGCTGTTGTAGCGCGCCACCTTGGAAAAGTCCTTGACCATCTTGAGGCCACGCGACACATCGCCCCAGTGATTGTTGGCCATCTCCAGCACAAACAGCTCGTCGAATATGTTGCGGTCGATCATAAATGAAACCCACAAGTACTTGAGGCGGCGCTTCAAGAGGGCACGGCGTAGCAGATCCAGTCGAAGCCGTTGGCGGCGTGGGCGCGCAGGAAGAATTTATAATTCAGGCGCCACGAATCCAGCATCAAGGGCAGGCTCCACAGGTGCTCCGGGCTGTGATACAAGCACAGCGCCAGGCAAGGCCGCTGAGCCGAAATCAACCGCCGCGCTCCCCTCAACGCGTGAGGCTCCGCGCCCTCGATGTCCATCTTAAGCACCTGGATCGGGACGCCTTGCAACACTTCATCCAAAGCAACCACTGGAACCAGAACCGAGCCGCCTTCCGCCAGGGCCGAGGAAGCCAACCCGCTGTTCTCGAAGCTCAGCATCAAGGTCTCGTGCCACACGCCGCACGGCCACAGCGCGCACCTGTAAGTACTTGGGGCGCCGTGGGGCTGCGGGGTGCGGGCTTCTTGGCTCAGGCGCTCGAAGTTGAGCTTGTCGGGCTCGAAGCCGTAGTAAGCGATTTCGGAATCGGGAAGCTGCTGCTTCAGCTCGCGCAGGGTGTCGCCGTCATAGGCGCCGCAGTCCACAAACGAGAAGATTTCGCGAGGCCAGCCCTCGACATCGCGCGGGAAATACTGGGTGCTCCCTTCCTCGCGCCAGGCCCGATTGAGCGGAGCCAGGTCCAAGTCCTGGCGCGCCCGGAGCCAGATCTCGAACAACTCACGCGACTTGTCATCGCTCCACAACCTGCGCGCCTCTTCGATGAATCGCTGTGTCTGCGGATTTTGGTAGTTCGCCGCGTGGCCGCCAATCCAGAAGCGCGTGCCCAGAGCACCGGAGTAGCGCTCGCGCAGGCGCGGGAAGTTCTCGACCTGAGCCCAGCCCGCAGCCTTGAGCTCGTCCTCGATCTCGTCGATGGGCGCGCAAGGATTCCAGATGGCGATGACGACGCGTGCGCCGCTTTCCCTCCAGCGCGTGGCCTGCTCACTTGCGGGATGCACACAGCTTAGGACATCAATGGGCTCCTCTCGAACGCAGTCCAGGAAGCCGAGCACGCGCTCGCCGGAGTCCTCAAGTCCTTGGCGCACGTCGCGCCCGCAGCTTCCCGCGCCATAAATGACGAAGCTCATGCCTTAGGCTTCCTCTTCGACGGGCTCGATAATCATGTTGGCGCGGAACTCCTCGCGCTCCAGGAAGGGGAACATATCTTCCAGAGGCTTGGACACCATGCGCCCATCGGCCAGGCGAGCCGAGGAGGTCTTGGGCAGCATCAGTTCATCGTGGGGCATCAGCACATCAATGAGCTCAGGGCCAGGCGACGCAAGTACTTGCTCCATTTCCTCGTGCGCCTGAGCCAGAGATTCCCAGCGCCGCGCCGAAATTCCGAACGCCCCGGCCAGCTTCACGAAGTCGGGCGCGCTCACACCCGAGGCCAGGCCTTCGCCAACCAGGTGGCCGTTGAAGAACGAGGATTGCGTGGTGCGAATCGAGAGATACAGCCCGTTGCTCCAGATGAACAGCTTGAGCGGCCACCCGTGATGAGCCAGGGTCTGCAGCTCTTGCAGGTTCATCATGATCGAGCCATCACCGGCCAGGCACACCACGCGGCCTCGCTTGCCGTCGCGCACCTCGCGGCCCACGCTGGCTCCAATGGCCCCAGGCAGGTCGTAGCCCATCGAAGCGCTTCCCGAGTTAGCCAGGATGCGCAACCCAGCGGGAACGGGAAGAGCCTGCATGGTCATCACGCTGGCGGCTCCGTTGGCCGTGACGACCACGTCATCGCCACGCAGGTGCTCGCCCAGGGCCTCGACAAAAGCGTAGCCCGATATGGCGTCGCTGCGCTCGCGCTGCTCCTGAGAGACAACCGAGAAGTGCTCGACGCGCTCGCGGCACCACTTCAAGTACTCGCCCTCACTGCTCCAGCCCGCCTCACGCGCCGCCTGGCTCAGAGCGCGCACAAAGTCGAGGGCATCGGCGCAGATGGGAAGGTCGGGCCTGACGGTTGGCTTGTTCAGCTCGTGAGGATCGACATCAACCCAGATTTTGCGGGCTCCGCGCGCGAAGAAATCCCAGGCATAGGAAGCCTGGCGGATGTTGCAGCGGCAGCCCACGATGAGCACCGCATCAGCGTTTTGCAGGCTGAAGTTGCCCGCCCGCTCGCCCACAGTTCCGGGCCGCCCAGCGTAGCATTGGTGATCCGAGGGCACCACATCAGCCGCGTCCCAGGCGGCGCACACGGGAATCTGGAGCCGTGCAGCCAGCTCCATCAGCTCGCGCGCGGCTCCCGAAACGCGCGCGCCCAGCCCAGCCAGGATGATGGGCCGCTGCGCTTGCTGCAGCTCCTCAAGTACTTGCGATGCGGCCTGAACCAGATCAATCGAAGGCACTTCATCGGCGTCCTCGGCGGGATTATAAGCCTCAAGTACTTGAGGGTCGATCTGGGCGCCTTGCACATCGACGGGAATATCGAGCCAGCACGGGCCGGGGCGCCCGCTGAGCGCCAGGTGCAGAGCGCGTTCGAGGTGGTAGCGGATGCTCTTGGGCTCGCGCACCAGGGCCGCGTATTTGGTGACGGGCCGCGCCATGGCGATGATGTCGGCTTCCTGGTCGCCCAGCTGCCGGCCTTGCCACTTGGGGTGGAAGGCCATACAGGTTTCGCTCTTGACCTGGCCTGAGATCACAAGCATCGGCATCGAGTCGGTGTAAGCCCCGAAGACGCCGTTGAGGGCGTTGATGCCGCCCGGCCCCGTGGTCACGTTCACCACGCCAAGCTCTCCCGTGAGCCGAGCATAGGCTTCGGCTGCCATGGCGCACGTCTGCTCGTGGTGGCAGCAGATGTATTCGAGCCCAGGCAACTCGAAGGTGCGCCCCAACGAATCGTTGAGGTGCATCGCGCCGCCTCCCGTGACGAGGAACAGACGCCGCACGCCTGCTTCGTGCAACCGAGCCGCGATGTAATCGGAGACTTTCATAGATGAGTTGCGGCTAAATGATGAAACGGAAGAACATCGTCGGCAAGGACTTATGATTCTTCATCTTCCATTCTGCGCGCTCTGCTTGAGCCACCTCCATGTCCTCCTCACGCCTTCTTCCAGCGAAACCTGCTGCCCCAGCCCAAGCTCGTCTTGAGCGCGCCGCGTCGAGGGCAGGTAGCGCGAAGGTGGGAGGCTTAAGTTCGGCTCGCGAGCCACACGCACCTGGAGCGGGCGTCCGTCTTCCTCGCTGGCGACGCGAGCCACAGCCTCAGCGACTTCGCGCAGCGGGCGGCCATCTTCGGAGCCCAGGTTGTAGGCTCGGTTCGGCTCGCCTCGCAACAGCATGGCCCACAGCCACTCGGCCATCTCGCTCGCATATAAATACGAGCGAAAGGGCGTGCCATCGCCCGCGATGCGAATCTCTTCGCCGCCCAGAGCATCGCGCAAGAAGTTGCCCATCGCGAAATGCACATCCAGAGGCAAGAGCGGGCCGACAAAGGCCCAGCCGCGCACGGTAACAACTTCCAGAGCGGGCTGAGCCGCCTGCGCGTGCGCCCCGGCCAGCCACTCCGCAGCCCTCTTGCCCTGAGCGTAGGCCGATTTCACATCATCGAGCCGAGGCGCGCCCCCGAAATCTTCTTCGATGTGCGTGATGTGCGAGGGCTGAGGGCCATAAATCGCGCCCGAGGAGGCCAGCAGAAGCCGTTTTGCGCCCGAGCGTTCGCACAAGTCGAGGATGCGGCGCGTGCCATCGACGATGGTCGAGAACATGGCCAGCGGGCTCGCCTCGTTGAAGAGCTGCGAGGCGGGCGTGGCGGCGTGAATGATGTGCGAAAACGGCTCGCCGCTGATCTCGAAGTCGCGCACATCGCCGCGCCGAGCGTGCAAGTACTTGCAGGCGCGCAGGTGCGGGCGCCCGGCGAAGAAGGCTTCGGGGTCGCGTGAGAGGAAGGTCAGGTGCGTGCTGAGCCCGTGCGCCTGGCGCGCGTGGGCGAATGATTCGAGCAGCCACGAGCCCCAGAATCCCGTGGCTCCGGTCACGAAGAGGCGCGCGCTGTCCAGCTGTCGCCAGGGAATCGAGGGGCTTGCAGTGATGGATTCGAGGTCTTCAGGCGGTAAGAGCATCATCGGGCTGGCTCGCTTGAGGGCTGCAAGTACTTGACGCACAGGATTTGAAACGCCAGCTCGGGCCTCTGGTGCATCAGGGGCTGCGAGAGGAACGAGATCGGCTCGAACAAAAAGCGGGGCTTTCGCACCAGAGCGCGCTCGCCACGCAGCGGCTTCCAGCCATTGATGCCGATGACGCGGTAGCCGCGAGCGCGCATCTCGGACACGCTCCAGCCCGAGCGGTGGCGCTGGAACTCGTTGCCGCCAAAGGGCTCCTGCTCCAGGAACCCGTTGGGCGTGAAGATCACCACGCGCCGCCGCGCCAGGCTTTCCATGGCGTCCAGCAGCTTGAGCCCCTCGCCTCGCTCCAGGTGCTCGATTAAGTCCGTGGCGGCGACGCAATCGAAGGACTTGGGCTTGAACAGCTCGCTCAAATGCTGAGCCTCGCCCAGCACATAGTCGTCGTGGATGCCCAGCGCGCGCGAGGCTTCGATGGCCGGAGCAAAGGCATCGAGCCCAACCGAGTGCTCCATGCGCCGCGCCACTCTTTCCAGAGGCGATTTCTCGCCGCAGCCCACATCGAGCAGGGTGTGGCAACCCGCGCAGGCCGCGCGCAGCGAGCGCTCATACTCGCCCATCGACACGCCGAAGAAGCGCTTATAAACCCGCCGCGCCATCGCTTTAGGCGAGATGTTCTGCTGCGAATCGCTCATTATCTCGATTTCAAACCTTAAGTACTTGGCTTAGAACGCCAGTGGCGCGCGCCTTGTGGCGTGCAGCACGGCGCGGAAGAGGCGCATCTGGGCGCGGGCGCGACTGCGTTGCTGGCTCGTGGAGCGCGGGCGCAGCGAGAGCAGAGTCCAGGTGAGCAACCGTCCCAGAGCGCCCAGGCAGAGCAACAGGCGCAACCCGCGCGCGACGAGCGGGCCGCGTCGCCGCGAGAAGAAGAGCAGGCGGCCCCGATTGTAATGGAACACCATGTGCGCGCGCTCAGATGTGTCGCCCTGGCTCGAAGCGCCCAGGAAGTGACGCACGCGCGCGCAGGGCAAATACCAGATCGTCCAGTTCGCCTCGCGCAGACGCACGCACAAATCCGTGTCCTCGAAGTACATGAAGTAGCTTTCATCGAAGCCCTCCACTTGACGCCACGCCTCAGCTCGCACCAGGAGGCTCGCGCCGCAGACCTGGGGCACCTCGCGCGCCTCGTTGTAATCCCAGTTGGTCATGGCATACGAGCCCGTGTAGCGGCCTCCGGGCAGGAGCTTATACAGAAACGTCTGCTCGCAAAACACGGCCCACAGGCTCGGGTCCAGCGCACACGAGGGCTGGGTCGAGCCGTCGCGCAAGATCAGGCGCGAGCCTATCGCTCCACACTCGGGCCTCTCTTCCATCCAGCGCAGCATGGACGCGATCCCGCCCGCTTCCACTTCGGTGTCCGAGTTGAGAATCCACAAGAACTCGCCGCGCGCCTCCTTGAGCGCCCGGTTGTTGGCCGCGCCAAAGCCCAAATTCTCGCCCGCTTCAATCCGTTGAGCCTGGGGGAACTCGGCACGCACCATCGCAGCCGACCCGTCGTGCGAGCCGTTGTCGATCACGATGACTTCCAGCTCGGCTTCAGCGCGGCATTCCCGGAGCGAGAGCAGGCACCGGCGCAGCAAATCGCGCGTGTTAAAGGAGACGATGGCTACCGAAATCAAAGGCATAAAGGTGCAAGTACTTGCAGGTCAGGCCACGGAGCTTTCGTAGGCCGCGATCACGGCTTCGGGCGCGCCGTCGAGCCGCAGCCCGTGCTTATCCATCCACAGAATGCGATCCGAGACGCGGCGTATGGCGCTCATGTCGTGCGACACGAAGAAGATCGTCACGCCACGCGCCTTGAACTCCTCGATCTTTTCGTAGCACTTCTCCTGGAACGGAGCATCGCCCACGGCCAGCACTTCATCGACCAGCAGCACTTGAGGATCGAGGTGCACCGCGACCGAAAAGCCCAGGCGCGCTTCCATGCCGGGCGAGAAATACTTGACCTGCTTGTGTCTGTGATCTTCGAGCTCAGCCCACTTCACGATCTGGGGCAGCTTCTCTTCCATCTGCTCGCGCGTGAGCCCCAGGATGACGCCGTTGAGAACCACGTTTTCCTCGCCCGTGAACTCGGGATGAAAGCCCGCTCCCAGCTCAAGCAAAGTGGCCACGCGCCCCTCGACGCTGAGGGTTCCGCTTGTGGGCTTGTAGATGCGCGCCAGCAAGGAGAGCAGTGTGGACTTGCCGCTGCCGTTGCGCCCGATGACGCCCACGGTTTGCCCGCGAGGAATCGAAAACGAAACGCCTTCTAAAGCCGTGAAGAGCTCGCGCTGTGGCAGCCGCCCCAGCATGGCCTTAAGCGCCGCCGACTTCAGCGAAGCCTCGCGCCTCACCACGCGGAACACCTTGCTCACCTCGCACAGCTCGATGGCGATTTGAGGCGCGGCTTCGGGCGCGGTTGGGCTGGGCTCAAGTGCATCCGAGCCAGCCGTGTTCAAGAGCTGGATGCGAGGCGAAGGGTGCAGATCAGTGGAAGGGGTGTTCATGTTCGGCTTAGCGGTTCTCTTCCAGTGTGCCCGGCTTGGCCTGGATCTCCCACAGCAGAGCCGATTGATCTTCAAGCAGCAGCCTCGTCCGCCCACTGAGCCCAAGTACTTGACGCACCTTCGCCTCGTCTGAGCGCCGCGCCGCGCCCCTCTGCCACACCAGAAAGCGCGCGCCGCCCCTGAACCAAACCTTCAGATCGCGCGCGGCCTGAGCCGAATCGGGCAGAGGGTTCTCAAGCGCCAGCAACTCAGAGGGATCATCGCTTTGAGCTTGGGTGCTCAGGCCGCGCCACAACGCCGAGCTGCGCACCGGATCGCGCTGTAAATCGCGTGGCGCGCGCGACAGGTAGGCATTGAAGAGCGGCTGGCGATGGATCGTCTGGCCCCACATCGCCCACGACAGGCGCCAATCGTTGAAGGCAATCGGCAGCGGCACCACGCCCCCATCTCCATTCGGAAACCGGCTCGCCTTGTCGCGGATAATGGTGGCCCAAAGCGGCGGGCGGGCATCGAAGGAGGGCAGAGGAGCGCGCCAGCAGTCGAAGCCGATGCCGAGCGCCGCCAGCCCGAAGACGGCGCTGGACGGCTTCAATCGAAAGCGCTGGAGAAGGCTGGAGCGAGCCTCAAGTACTTGCAGTTGCAGCGCGCTCAGGCCCAGCGCGCCGCACACGCTCCAGCAGGCCAGGGCCGCCAGAGAAAGCCGTGCGGGAACACGAAACGACTTCAGCGGCCCAACGCTTTCTCGCAGCCACCAGAACGGCATTCGCACCGCTTCTTCCCAGGCCTCCCAGCGCGTTGCTGCTGAGCTCACCTGAGTTCTGGACAGCGTGAAGGCACGGATCGCGTGGTGCGCGATCTGGAGGTGCGGGCCGCACGCCAGAAGCCACAGCGCCAGCGCGCTCCAGGCCCAGGGGCGCGCGGCTGCGGGCGCTCGCCTCCAGCCGTAAAGCCCCAGAGCCAGCAACGTGAGCCCAGGAGCCACGACCCACTCGATGCCATCGACGCTCACATCGGAAAAGGCGAAGCGGCCCAGAATCGGGTGCCAGGGCGAGGGCGAGATCAAGTCGAGCCCATCCAGCGACCACTGCGGCGCGATGGGCATCCGCGCCGCGCTACGACTCGCGCTCAGCATCACCATGAGCAAGGGGCTCAGCAGAAGCGCGCCTCCTCCAAACGAAGCCGCCCACCACGCCGCGCGCTCAAGCCTCCGAGGATGAGCCGAAACTACGCTGAAGGCCAGCGCCCACAGCCCAGCGAACAGCACGAACTGAACATCGCACCACCCAGCTAAAGCCAGGCACAACGAGGCCGAAGCCGCGTGCTTCTCCTTCCAGAGCGGACGCGGTTTCGGGGTGCTGCAAGTACTTGCAAGGCCTTCATCCAAGCGCAGCAGAGCCAACATCAGCAGCGGCAAGTAGCCCCAGGCCAGCAGGTTCCAGTGCCCGAACGAGCGCGCCGCTGAGATCGGCCCCACGGCGGCTGCCGCGCCGATGAGCCAGGCCGCGCGCTCATCTTCGAGCCGGGCGCGAGCGAGAACATGGCGGCACAAAGCGCGCGTGGCACTTGCGTTGAGGCACAGCGTTCCTATCAACAGGCTGTTGCAGATCGAAGCTAAGCTGAGGCCGGGGAACAGCTTCCAGGCGAGGGCGGCGAGCACGCAATGGTGCCACTGCATCGTGTGCAGAGCTAAAGAGGCTGGATGCGGAAAGAAGAGGTTTGAGCCGAAGAAGGCGCTGCGATTCTGTGCCCAGGAGCGCGCCACGTGATCGAAGTTCCAGGCGAACTGCAGGTTATCCCCGATGTGAAGCGGCCCGTGCCCGCCCGCGATGTGGGTGCTGAAGTGCGCGGCCAGCGGCCAACTCCAGCACAAGGCGAGCGCGAGGTAACCGATCAAGGCCCAAATCTCGCGCTGCAAGTACAAGTACTTGGAAGGGGTGCGCATGGAGGTCACAACTGCTCGGCCAGCTGCCACTGGTGGCGGTTGAAGAGCGCGAAGCCGCCCACCAGAGCCCCGATCGAGCACAGCGCGGCCCAGGCGAAGTAAGGCCACAGCGCGGGCCAGTTGAGCGCGGCCTGCACGTGCCCGGACTCATCGGCAACAGGCAGCAGAGCGCGCTGGTAGCACACCAGGAGCGAAGTCACGGGGTTGGCCATATATAGCTTCCACTGCCAACTATTCGTGCCCAGCTTGCGCGCCACGTCCTCGACTGGATACAAAAGCGGAACCAGGTAGAAGAAGATGCCCGCCATCGCCTGCACCATGAAGCGCACGTCCTCGTAGAACACGTTCAGGTAGCTCAGCACGAAGTTGCAGCCCAGGCAAAAGCAAAACGTCAGCGCCACAATCGGAATCACCAGCAGAAATGCCGGGTGCAAGTTCTGTGGATAGGTGCCGACCACGAACAGAAACAGCAGCGTGAAGCCAAACGAAATCCCGAAGTGGAACAGGTTGCTAATCAAGGTCGCTAAAGGCAAGATGCCGCGCGGGAAGTAGACCTTGCGCACCAATCGAGCGTTGGCCAGTATCGAGACGCTGCCATCGAACAGGGCGGCCTGGATGAAGTTCCACAGGAACAGCGGGCCGATGAGGTAAGCCGAGTAGGAGGGCACCGGGTTGGGCTTGAGGAACTTCATCACCAGCGTGATGGCCGCGACCTGCATCAAGGGGTTGACCAGGCTCCACACGATGCCGCCGACCGAGTTCTTGTAGCGCAGCTTCAAATCGCGCCGTGCCATCTCCAGAATCAGGGCGCGAAAAGCCCACATCTCACGCAAGGTTTCGAGCATTTTCAAGAGCGAAGGCTCAATCGACGGGCATCACCAGCGCGACGGCGTAGGCCTTCAAGTACTTGCGGGCTGCCTGCTGCACATCGCGCGCGCTGAGCCCCTGGACTTGCGAGATCCACGCGCCGCTGCTGGAAGCGCTTGAGCCCAGCGAGCGAGCGGCATCCAGGGCGTTGCGCGAGGCGCGCTCGCGCAAGAGCTCGCGATCGGTGAAGTAGGCGCCGCGCGTGAAGTTCTTGGCTGAGCTGAGCTCTTCGGGCGAGAGAGGCGCGTCGCGGATCTTGCCCATCTCGTTCAGCAGGGCGTTCTTGACGGCCTCGATTTGCTGGGGGCCGGTCTGGGCCCACAGCACGAACTCGCTTCTCCAGCGGCGCGGCACCCACTGGGCCGTCAGGCTGGGCGCGAAGGCCACGTTGGGATTGCCTCCGGCTCCTGGCTCCAGGGCGCGGTCGCCAAAGGCTTTCCTGGCGTCCGAGAGGCGGCGCGGCAGGCGAGCGCGCGGCGACTCGCCCAGAGCCGCCGCAAGTACTTGCAGAGCCGCCGATTCCTTATCTGACAGAGCCTCAAACTCAACGGGATACGATAGAAAAACAGCCGCAGCCGGGCTGTCGCTGCGCACCACGAGCGCGCCCTGCGACACATCCAGAGGAGGCGAGCCCGCGGGAACAGGCGCAAAGCCCGGCCTGGACTCGGGAGCCACGCTCCACTGGCCGCCCACTTCCAGCTGAGCCGCCTTTGCCTCAAGCCCGGCCTGATCCACATCCCCGGCCAGCGAAAGCACGCGGCGGGCGGGCGCGAAATATTGCGCGAACAGGTTGCGCACCTGAGCCGAGTCCAGGTTGCTCAGCGATTGCAAAGTCCCCGCTGGAGCCAGACCGTAGGCCACAGGAGCCCCGCTCGCATCACGATACAGCCTTTCTTCCAGGCGCCTCAGCGCCCGAGAGGAAGCATCGAGTTGACTGCCTGCCACGCTTCCCGAGGTGTTGGGCGTGCCTGGGCTGGGTGCTCTTGGGCTGGGCGCGCCTGGGTTCGGGGCGCTCGTGCCGGGCTCTTCGCTCAGGCGGCGCACCAGGGCGCGGCGGGCGCGGTTGATGTCCTCATCGGTCAGCCTGGGCTGGGTGGCGATGGCCATCAGAATTTCGAGCAGGTCACTCGCGCGCGAGGAAGGGCCTGTCAGAGACAGCTCAATGGCGTCGTCTCCGACCTGAGCCGTCATGCGCCCACCCAAAGCCTCGATCCTGTCGCGCAGCTTCGTCCCCGAAAGAAACGCTTGGGCGGAGCCCCTGGGGTCGCGCGTGCTTTGCAGCATCGAATCCACCAGAAGGCGCCTCCATCCAGCCGAGGCCACGGTTTCATCGGCGGCTCCGGCCCTCAGCACGAGCGACATCGCAATACGAGGAGCCGTGCGATCGGGCTGGATGAGCAGCAGCGAGCCGCGTGGCGTGCGCGCCTGCTCCACGGGAGCCAGAGCTGCGTGCGCGCTTCCGGCGAGCAAAACGGTTAGTGAGGCGAGTAGAACGGGGCGAAGGCTCATAGGCGGCTTGATGAAGTAGCTTGATCGGCTCGGTCTGGCGGCCTGGGTTGGTCCTGATGTTCTCAGGAGTTTCGGTGTCAGTTGAGTGCCGGAGGTTGCAACCTCCGGCGCTCAACTCATCCCCGCCGTGCGTTGCTTGCAGGAGCCTGCGCGGTGATGGTGGGCGAGTTGGGGTTGGGCGTGCGATCGGGCGGTAGAGGCTCGATCACGGCCTGCAAGTACTTGGTGCGCGAGAAATAGGTCCGCGCCACGCGCTGCAAATCGGCCAGAGAAACGCGCTCGACGCGCGGCAAGTACTTGAACGCGAAGTCATAAGAGGCGATCATGTCGTAGAAGCCAAGCGATGAGGCCTGCCCCGAGACGCCTTCGCTTTGCGAGGTGAACTGGCTGGCCAAGAGGCTCTTGGCGCGCGCCAGTTCTTCTGCCGAGACGCCGCCGTCCTGCACGCGCCCGACCTCGCGCAGCACCGCAGCCACGGCATCCGATTGATCGCCGGGCTCCACGGCCATGGTCACGATGAAGAGGCTGGCATCGCGCTGCGTCAGGTAATCCACATCATAAGCCAGGGCCAGGGCAGGCTCGCCCGTGGGCTCAGTGCCTTCTTCGGGCGGGTCGGCGGGTGGCGTGGCTCCGGGCTTTTGATCGCGCGGCGTGAGCAAGGCGGCGCGCAGCGTAGCCTTCGAGCCTTCGCGCCACAGCGAAAGCAGCACGTCCATCGCCACCACGTCCTCGACCTTGGAAACAGGAGGCGCTCCAAACGCCAGCGCCAGAGCCGAGCGGTTGATGGGACGCTTGCGCACAACAGAAGCGAAGTCGTGCGGCTCGGCCTCGCTCGCGATGCTCAGCGCGGGCGCCGGGGCCGCAGAAGCCGCCGCGAAATTCTGGGTCGCCAGGCGCTGCGCCACGTTGGGATCGAAGTCGCCCACGATCACAACCGAAAGCGAGCGCCCGACATACATCTTCTGGTGGTAGCCGCGCACCGTTGACGGAGCCAGTGTCTCGACGCTCAGCGAAGCGCCTCCCGCTGGCTTGGCGTAGGGATGCTTGCTGAAGGCAGCGCGATAAGCCAAGTCCGAGACGGCGACCAGGGGGCTGCCCTCACGCGCCTGCTGCTCCAGCAGCACGCCGCTCTTGGCTTCTTCGAGGGCTGTGTCGCTCAGGTCGGGCCGCAGCACGGCATCCGAAAGCGCTTGCAGAGCCTGGGGCAGAAAGCTCGCGGCCATTGTTGCCGAGTAGAAGGTCGAGTCGCGCGAGGTCTGCGAACTGGCCTGGCCGCCCAGAGCTTCGATGGCGCGAGCGGCTCCTCCTTCCAGAGCGCTCGATGTGCGCGGATAGCCGCGCGAGGCACGCAAAGCCGCGTTCTCAATGACATGAGCCGCTCCGCTCTGTGCGCTGGACTCGAAGCGCGAGCCCGCCCTCACCCACACCTGAACACAGACCAGGCCCGTCCCGCTCGTAGCCCTTGTCACGACGCGCACGCCGTTGGGCAAAGTGCTCAGCCTGAGCGACGAGGCCGGAAACAAAGGAGCCGGAGCCCACGGCTTGGAAGGCGTTTGCGCGAGCGTTGGCGTCAGCAGTGAGGAACCGAGCAGCGTTGAGGGAGAGAGCACGGCCAGCGCGACAAGCCGAGCGAGCCGGATCGAGTGAAGGGAAGGGCAGGAGGATTTCATGGAAGCGAGCCACGCTGCAAATCGGCGTTGGCAGCGTCCATTATTCTATATTCCCCGCCCCTCCGCACTTTGATGCCCCGCCCACAAGTACTTGAGGGGTCGTGGAGTTACTCCCGTCTCTGCTTCCAGGCCTACAGGCCCAGCAGCGAAGACAAGACTTCCCAGCCTCTCAAGTACTTGCAGGTTTGTCGTTTTCGCGCGGCTGGAACCAGGGCTGAGCGCGCCAGGCGCACGTCGCCCCGAACACAAAGCCCCCGATGTGAGCCGCCCACGCGATGCTCGCATCGGCTGCGACTCCAGCTCCTGTTGCGTGGCTCAGGCCCGGAGCCAGCAAAGCGCTCGCGCCCATGATCTGGCTCGCCATCCAGAAGACGAGAAACACCAGCGATGGAATCGGCAGCACCCAGATCGGAGGGATGTAGCTCAAGATCCACGAGCGCGGCATCAAGATCAGGTGCGCGCCCAGCACGCCGGCGATGGCTCCCGAAGCCCCGACCAGAGGCACCATCGAAGCAGGCTGAGCCGCGATGTGAGCCAGGCTCGCCACCACCGCGCAGCTGAGATAGAAGGCCAAGTACTTGAGCCGCCCCAGCCTCTCCTCAACCGAAGGCCCAAACACCCACAGGAACCAGGCGTTGAACCCGATGTGCAAGAGCCCGGCGTGCAAGAACGCCGAGGAGAGCAGAGGAGCCAGCCAGCGCTGCAAGATGAGCGCGGGATGATCGGGCAGCGCGTTGAGATCGATGCCGCAGGCGCCGGGCGAAGCCACGCAGCGTGGCCGCGCCGCCCACTGCGCGATGAAGCCGCTCTCGCCCTGAGTTGAACTGAGCGCAACCTGCCACGCGAAGACCCCGCCCATCACCAGGACGAGCAGCCAGGTGATAATCGGAGCCCGCTCGGGCCGATGCACATCGCGCAGGGGAAACATGGCTTCAGTGTGCCTCTTCGCGCCGCTCGCATTCCAGATAAAAAGAGGCCACGTGCCCACTTAACAAAGCACGCGGCCTCGATCTCGTCTGTGATTCGGCTGCTTCACCGAATCCAATACCACGCGCCGCCAATGGCCAGCCCAAGGAAAATCCACAGCCACACGCTCAGCAGCGTGGCGCCCAGAGCCAGAGTCAAGGCCAGCGCGCCCAGAACCAGGCCCGCTGTAGAAATCACCGCGAGCTTTGTCCCGCGCTTGCCTCCCGTGGCGCGCACGATGGCCTTGCCCGCCATGGTTCCCACAGCCGGAGCATAGAACACCGTAAACAGCCCAATGAAGGGCAGCCTGGCGATGATGAACGCGCCCAGCGCCCCCAGAGCCAGCGACACACCCAGCGCGATAAGTACTTGCAAGGGTGAAAGCTGAAAGATGTGCGAGGAGCGGTTGGTTCCACAGTCGCGGCAGCGCGCGCCGACCGGAGTCATCACGGTGCACTTGGCGCAGATCGGCGTTTCGCAGCGCCCGCAGCGTAGCCGCACCTTGACGTTCTTGTGCCGCGCGCAAAAGTAAACCCCAGGCTCGCCCGGCACTTCCAGCGCTGTGGATGGTGAGGATGCAGTTTGGGTGCTCATTAGAGATCAAGACGGCTGAGAATTATCCTCGGTGCCCGACGCCCAAGTACTTGTGGCCTCGTCAAGCTCAATAGTCACCACAATCCGCTCGCCGCTTGCGCTTGGAAACACCGCGACCGAGATGTTGTAGATCGCCTCGCACGTCTCGCAGACGGATTTGCCATCGACCTTCTTGTGACGCGTCGGATGCTGCCTGATCTTGATGAGCCCGCTCCGCATCCCTTGTGGTTCGCTGATGTTGGTGGGGTCGATGTCTGCCATCTGCTTGAAGCGCCGCGCGATAAGCGCGCCGAGGAGGAAGGGCCGCTCGCCCCACTGGTGCCACTCGCTCGCACTGCGCCAGCAGATGCTGAGCCCCGAGGTGTCCCACTCCAGCCTCACCTCGACTGCGTCCACCTCGCGCAGCAGCAGGAGTTGCCGCTGAGATCTCAAGACGCGATTGAAAATGTAGAGGAACTCCTGCTGTGCGCCTTCGCTCAGTTCAACTGCGAGAGCCGGAGTGTGCACAGTCTCCCAATCACGCGACATCAGTTCGCACATCACGTCGAGCGATCGGAGGAATGTGCTGTAGACCTCGCCTGTTTTCATCACGGCGAGGGGCCAGTGACTCCCAAACCCCTTGAAATCACCTTTTTTCTTCGATCCATCGTCGAAAATCCAGAAGCTATGTTGAAACACCCAGCCGTGCTCGAACGGCGTCACACGTGAGATGAAGTGCTCGTGCTCCGGCGTGCGCCACTCATGCAGGCGCGCCTGCACCAGCCGCTTCGCCTCGTCCAAAGAGAGTTCACTGCTCATGCGCGTGAAGCAAAAGCAGCAAGCACTTCCTCAAGTACTTGCTGCTTCGAGGAGCCTCAATCGAAGTCGATGTCGAACAGTTCTTCAAGCCAGCCCCGGTTCTTCTTCCTCTTCCGTGGCTTTCCCGCTTGGCGCTGACCTTGATTCGCCATAAGCCCCGATAGAAGGTCGCCGAAGGTTGGGATGTTGGCAGGCACCTGGTTCATGGGCGCTTGGTTGGGAGGCGTCTGATGTGGTGGAGAGTTGGGCGGGGGTTGAGTTGGGGTGGGCTGGATCGAATCGGCCCACACGCCGATGGCGGGCGGATCTTGGTCGTGGGGAGCTGTAGGCGAGGAGCCTTGGACTCCACCTTGAGGCATCGCATAAGCGGCGTCGATGATCTTGTCCAGCTCGCCTCGATCCAGCCACACGCCACGGCAACGCGGGCAGTAGTCGATCTCAACACCGTGGCGCTCGGTCATGGCCAGCTCGGTTCCGTCAATTGGGCACTGCATAAGCGTCTCCAAGTACTTGCACGAACTTGCCCAGCCTCAAGCTTCCAACTTCAATCTTCCAGCGTCGAGATGTCGCCTGGAGCCACGCCCAACTCCTTGGCTTTGAGCACGCGACGCATAATTTTGCCGGAGCGCGTCTTGGGTAGCCCGGCCACGAACTCGATCTCGGAAGGCACCGCGATCGGGCTTAGCTCCGTGCGGACGTGAGCCTTGAGCGCCTTGAGCAGTTCCTCGCCCCCGGCCTGGCCTTCGCGCAGAATCACAAAGGCCTTGATGCTCTCGCCACGCAGCGGGTCCGGCTTGCCGATCACGGCGGCCTCAGCCACAGCCGCGTGGCTGACCAGAGCGGATTCGACCTCAGCGGTGCCGATGCGGTAGCCGCTCACGTTCATCACGTCGTCGGCCCTTCCCATGACGCGGAAGTAGCCGTCTTCATCCTTGGTCGCCACGTCGCCCGCGGCGTAGAAACCTGGGATCAGCTCCCAGTATTTCGAGTAGCGCTCCGGGTCTTTGTACACGCCGCGCATCATCGCAGGCCACTGGCTCTTGATGACCAAAAACCCGCCCTTGCCCGGCTCGACTGAGTGGCCTTGCTTATCAACAACATCGGCCACGATTCCCGGAAGCGCCTTGCCCGGCGAGCCCGGCTTGGTTGGGTGGCTGGGCACGGTCGCGATCATAAACTGGCCGGTTTCGGTTTGCCACCAGGTATCGACGATCGGCGTGCGCTCGTGCCCGATGTGCTTGTGGAACCACAGCCACGCCTCGGGGTTGATCGGCTCGCCCACGCTGCCAAGTACTTGCAGGCTGCTCAAGTCGTATTTGGCCGGAAATTCCTCGCCCATGCGCATCAGGGCGCGGATCGCGGTTGGAGTGGAGTAGAAGATGCTGACCTTATACTTCTCGATCACGCTCCACCAGCGCCCCGCGTCCGGAAAATCCAGCGCGCCCTCGCACAAGAGCACGCTCGCGCCGTTGATGAGCGGCCCATAGACCACGTAAGAGTGGCCCGTAATCCAGCCGGGATCGGCGGTGCAGAAGTACAGATCGTCGTCGTGCAGGTCGAAGCAAAGCCTGTGCGTGTAGCTGGTTCCCACGGCGTAGCCTCCATGCACGTGGATGATGCCCTTGGGCTTGCCTGTTGTTCCGCTTGTATACAGGAAGAACAAGGGCGCTTCGGAATCCAGAACAGCCGCCTCGCACGTGGTGGGCTCAGCTGAGAGAGTCGCGGCGAAATCCACATCGCGCTCGCCAAGCGCGGTGCTCGGGTCGCGGCGCAAGACCAGCACCTTCTCGACTTGGGGCAGCTTGGAGACGGCTTCATCGACGATCTTCTTCAGCTCGATGCGCTTGCCTCGCCTGTGCCCCAGATCGGAGCAGATCACGACGCGCGACTCCGAATCCTCGATGCGAGAAGCCAGAGCAGGAGCCGAGAAGCCTCCATAAACCACGCAGTGAATCGCGCCGATGCGAGCGCAGGCCAGCATCGCGATGGGCAGCTCAGGCGTGAGCGCCATGTAAATCGTGACGCGGTCGCCTTCCTTGATGCCAAGCTTCTTGAGAGCATTGGCGGCCTGGTTGACGCGCTCAAGTACTTGGCGATACGAAACGCGCTCTTCGGGCGCTTCCTCGCCAGCCGGAGCTTCTCCGACCCACAGAAACGCCAGCTTGTCGCCGCGTCCTTCGCGCACATGGCGATCGAGAGCGTTGAGCGTGATGTTGCACTTGGCTCCCACGAACCACTTGGCCGAGGGCGGCGCTCCCTCCTGAGCGGGCTTCCAATCCAGGACTTTAGACCAGGGCGCGGCCCACTCCAGCTCGCGCGCCCTCTCTTCCCAGAAGCCTTCGGGGTTGGCGACCGAAGAGGCGCACAGGGCATCGAAGTCGGGCGTCAAGGTGCGCGCGATGGCGGCCTTGGACGGCTGGAAGCTCTGCGAGTCCTGAGCGAGCGCCGCGAGGCTTTCGTTGGGAGCAGCGGCTTGAGCGGGATCTTGGGCTGGGGCTTGAGAAGTGTCGGCCATAGCGATTTCCTTCGGCTGAGATGGCGCGAGTTTAGCCGGATGCGAGCTCAAGTACTTGAGGGGCTACGGTGTTTGAAGTCGCGCTTGTACGCATCCTCTGCGAGGGGACGCATAGCAATGCGCCCTCGGAAGAGGGTGTGGGTGATCGAGGGCGCATTGCTATACGTCCCTACAAGAACCTATCGCACGCAAGAACCTCACTTAGAAGCTATCCAAATAGGCATTTATTCCAAATGATGAGGGCACAGGCCAAATGGAGCAGCGCGAGGTATGGCCCTATGCGGTTTGGAGGCTACAGAAGGCGAGATCGACCTTTTGCCGGAAAAAGAGGGTGAGTCGGTGTTGAGCCGGATGTGGTTCTTGATCGTGCTACCCCCGCCTGGCTATATTTGCAGTGTGGCCAGAACCGGCTACGAGACGTTGGCCGCGCCTTTGGGCGGGACGACGATCAAGTTGAGCACGCTGGTGTCCTGGTTGTCGCGCAGCTGCAGCAGAAGGTGCGCGCCTGGAGCCAGCGAGGCTTCGAGCTTCTCAAAGGCGGCTTTGGTCGTGATGCTCTGCCAGGCGCCGCCATTGACGCGGGCGCGCGCGATGCGCATTCCCCGAATGACTTCGGCCTCGTCCGCCGAGGATCCAGGGATCACGTCGCTCACGATGACGCCGCGCGTGCCTGGGTTCAGCTTGAACATCTCGCGCTCGTCCGAGGACATCTTGCTCGCGTCCTGTACTTCCAGGCCCAGAGCCGAGGCCGTGGGCTCGATTCTGAGGCTGGGGAAGACCAGCTTCTTGCCCGGCCTCACGCCCAGCTTGAGCGCGATTTCCTTGGTCTGGATCGTGTTGTCGACCGGGCGCGCGATGCGCAGCGAAAGCGTGGTGCCCGGCTTCTGGCCCGAGATCATGCGCCTGAAATCCTCGACGCTGCCCACGGGCTTGCCGTCCACGTGCGTGATGATGTCATCGACCTGCAGCCCTGCTTCCTTGGCCGGGCCAACGGGCTTGCCCGTCTTGTCGTCCGTGGGCAGGGCTCCGATGTGCATCCCGCTCTGCAAGCCCAACTCCTCGGCCACGCCTGGATTGAGCTTCATATACGAGATGCCCAGAAAGCCGCGCTCAACAGGCTTGCCCGTGAGCAGAGTGGGCAGCAAGGCGCGTACGGTGTTGGCAGGCACCGAAAACCCGATGCCCACGTTGAAGCGCGAGGGCGACAGGATCGCCGTGTTGATGCCCATCACCTTGCCGTCCAGGTTGAACAGAGGCCCGCCCGAGTTGCCGGGATTGATCGAGGCGTCGGTCTGGATGTAGTCCTGCAGCGAGGCTCCCGTCTTGGACTCCAGGTGCCTCGACTTGGCCGAAACCACGCCCACTGTTAAGGTCTGCGCCTGCTCGAAGGGCGAACCCACAGCCAGGGCCCACTCGCCGATGCGAACCGCGTCCGAGTCCGCGAAGCTCACGGGTTGCAGGTTGGCCGGGGGCCTCAAGAGCTTGAGCACGGCTAAATCGGCTTCCTCATCGTAGCCTATGAGCAGGGCGCGCGAGCCCTCGGGCGACTCCGAATCGGGGTTGAAGAGCACGCGTATAAAAGCCGCGCCGCGCACCACGTGGTAATTGGTCAGCACGAAGCCGTCCTTCGAGATGACCATGCCCGTGCCCAGGGCGCGCGGCCTCTCGCGCGGATCGTGCGGCCCGAGAGGAAGCCCAAAGGGGTTGGGATCTTCGCCCTCACCGGGATCGCTGCTGTCGTCAGGCGGGCTGTTGGGATCTAACTGAGGCGCGTTCTTGGGATCGGCCTTGCCTCCGGGCGCGCCCTTGGAGCCTGGCTTGTCCTTGGGAGCTGAGGACGGGTCGGCGGCCATATTTCGCGACGACTCGACCGAGACCACGCTGGAGCGCACGCGCTGAGCCACGCGCACAAAGGCTTCCTGAACCGCATCGGCGGTCAAGACAGAAGTCGTGGGCGAAGGCGACGAAGTTGCCGCCGTGGAAGTACTTGTAGCGGAGCCAGACGCATCCTGAGCAAAGGCGCCAGGCGCATAGGCCAGCAAAGCAGCGCACAGGCCAACTGAGGCAAAAGCGGGAACACGGGAAGGAACACGGAGCGGCGGGAGGAGAAATCTTTTCATGCGGTGCTTCCTGATCGGCACGCATCAGGTACTCCAGGTACTTGATGCGCTCTCTTCAGTTTACCGCGTAGGCTCCCGAGCCTGGCACCGTGCGAGCCAAGTACTTGCAAGTACTTGCAGAGCGCCGGTCTCTTCATCGGTCGCTTCTAAGGGCGTGGGATGCGGCTCAAGGCCACGGCCCACACCGCGAAGGAAGCCGCAGCCAGCACAGCCCACTGCCACCACGCGCGCTCAAGCCCGCCGCCGCGCTTGGTGCCCCGCCAGACCAGAAGATACAAAGCGAGCAGGAAGAGCACGAAGGCCGCTTCCATGAGGGGGAGCCACAAGGTCATACAAGTACTTGGTGCTTCAAAACCAAAAACGGGACCCGCAGGATTCCGATGCTCATCAACCCACCTTACTCGTCGCTAATCCCGCCCGAGAACCTCTCGCGCATCATCAGCACTTCCTGGCGGTGGCGTGAGGAGGCGCGCTGGCGCACGTTGTCCAGCGCGATGTAGGACAAGATCTCGGCATACATCGCCATGCGGTAGCGCACGCCGCGCAAGACGCCGATCTTCTCTTCCTTGATGGGATGCGTCACGCCATCCAGAAACACTTCGGCCACGCGCAGTTTCCAGGCGCAGCGCACGTAGCGCGTGATCGCGGTTTCCACGCCAAAGCGCGACTTGGTCAGATCGGGAACGGCCAGGAACACGTCGCGCCTAATCGCGCGCTGGCCCGTGATCGCCGCGACCTTGCGGTGGCACATACTCAGCCACCAGCCCACGATGCCGCCGCGCGCCGTTCCAAACAAGCCCAGCGTCATGTCGGCGTGAAGCTCGGGATCGCTTGCTTGCATCGGAGCGAGCATGGCATCCACCTGCTCGGGCTTGAGCCCAATCAAGTCGGCGTCCAGGAACAGCAAAATGGCGGCTGTGCAGTGCAAAGCTCCGTGCCGCATCGCGCCGCCCTTGCCCATGTTCTGGCTCAGTTCGAGCACGCGAATCTGCAGCGTCGATGCCGGGTTCTTCTCTTTGAAGCGAGCCGCGAAGCCGCGCGCTTCGTCGGCTGTGCTGTCCTCGCAGCCGTCCGTAACCACGATCAGCTCGTCCACGGTGCGCGAGGCGGCGATGGCCTTGAGCACATTGGTGATGCGCCCGGCCTCGTTGTAGGCCGGCACGATGGCGGCGCAGCGCAGGGGCTGGCCGGGAATAGGAGGAGCGGGTTCGCAGAGCGAGTCCAACGGCGTGCTGAAGTGGAGGGTGGAGGTGTCGTCGGCCATAGAGTCGCGGCAAAAGTTCACGGCTGCCCAGACGGCGGCGCCGAGAGGCGGGCTAAAAAGCCGGGCGGCATATCGCGGTGCAAACAGCACGCGCAAGGAGGCCCGGCACAAAAAAGCCAGCCTCCAGATCTCGGGGCTCAGCGCCTCAACCTGCAAGTACTTGCAGATTGAGGCGCTGAAGATCGATCGCTGAAGGCTGACGGCTTGTTACGACTGCAAGACTTCGCTGATTTTCTGCGACAGCTGCGCCTCGCCCATGTAGCCCACGGCCTGGTTCACGACCTGGCCATCCTTGAAGAAGATCAAGTTCGGGATCGAATACACGCCGTAGCGTGCGGCCAGATCCTGGTTCTCGGTCACGTCGCACTTGACCACCTTGAGCTGGGAAGTGAACTTCTGCGCCACGCGATCCAGAACCGGCGAGAGCATCTTGCACGGCTGGCACCACTCGGCCCAGAAATCCACCACAACCACTTTCGAGTCGCCCAGCACTTCGCTTTCGAAGTTGCCCATCCCAACAGCAGCTACTTCAGACATCTATTCCTCCCACGTCCGCTCAGCAGACGCTCTCTCTTCCTAATTCTCGCGCGGCAAGTACTTGCACCTTCCAAATGCAAGCCAAATGCAAATGCTCGACCTCAGCTGCGCCCGCTGCTCGCTCTTGAAGCGGCTGCGGCGTGCTGCTGAGGCACTCTGGCCGCCTCTCTGGAGCCGATTGCGCGCGCGCCTGCAGCATCCTGCGCCTGGTGAGCCTGCACGAGTTCTGAAAACAGCACATCCAACGCCAGAGGTGCGTTGGCGTTGCGCAAGATATAGTGACGGGTTTTGCCAATGCGGTCAAGCCCAGCCGCCCACACCGCAGCCTCCACGCGCTTCTCCTGGCCCCTGCTTGAAGCCAGGCTCCCGATCCAGCGCGTGCGGTAGCCGCCCGCCAGCCCGTCCAGAAAGCGCGCCAGCTGCGAGCGCACCAGCGTGCGCGCCAGCTTTTTGTCGTCGCTGCCGCCCTCGTCTCCCGTGCGCGCGATGGCGTCTTCCTCGCCCCAGGCCTCGGCCAGCTTCTGTGCGCTCTCGGACAGCGCCAAAAATCCCCAGGGCGCGGCCTTCTCGATGCGACGCGTCAGCTCAAGTACTTGCTCAGACCTCGAAGGCCGCAAGGCGTCCTCGCCCAGCAAAACCGCCTGACGCCAAGCCAGGCCGGGACGCCCTCCGCCCGCCTCCACAGCGCGCTTGAGCAATGCGGGCGCAAGCTGCGGGAAGTGCTCGCTGAGCCAGAGCTGGATGTCGCGAGGCGAGGCCAGGCCGAGCTCAAGCTGCCAGCAGCGCGAGCGGATGGTCGGCAGCAGTTCAAGCGGACGATCGGTAATCAAGATGATCTTGACCCCAGCGCCGGGCTCTTCCAGCGTCTTGAGCAAGGTGTTCTGCGCTTCTGGAGCCATGCGATCGGCCTGGTAGATCATCATCACCTTGCGCTCGCCAACTGTTGGGCGATAGCCCGCCTCGGCCACGAAGTCACGCGCCGCCTCGACCAGGATCGAGCTGGAGTCTAGGGCCTCGGGCGCGCGCTGGGGGTTGCTCTTGTTGATGATCGGGCGCACGACGCGCAGGTCGGGAAACGTCTCGACCTCAACCTGGTGGCAGGTGCGGCACTTCAGGCAGGGCGAGGGCAAGCCATCAACGATGTTGTCGCGAGCGTTGGGGCACAGCAGCAGCTGGGCCCAGGCGCGCGCCAGAGTCCACTTCCCGGTGTGAGCCGGGCCCGAGATGAGCAGCGATTGCGGCACTCTGTCGGCGGCGAAAGCGCGTCGCAGCGCATCCCAGCGAGCCGCGTGGCCAACCAGCTTGAGCGTTTTCTCTTCCATGTGTTCAACACGCTCTGCAAGTACTTGCTGTTGCGCTTGCAAGCCTACGAAGCCGCGTCCTTGTCCTTGAACTCGATGACGTAATTACGATACGGCGTCTGGCCGATGTTGGTGAGTTGCTGGTGCACGGTGGGCTGCTCTTGAGTGGAGGGATCGTGGAAGACGACCAGGTTCTGCTCGTAGTTGACCTCGCGCGCATCACCTGGATCGTTGGGGTTCTGGTGGCGCAGATGGCCGCTCTGAGCCACGATGAAGCAAAAGGGCAGCGTGTGCTCGTGCGTGGCCAGCGACTCGCCCGGAGCCAGGGCCAAGTCCCAGACGCGGATGCGCTCGTTCTCGAACAGGAGCTTGGTGCCCACGTTTTCGCTGGGCGTGTTGTCGATTGGGTCTGTCTGCATAGGGCAACATCTTACAAAAAGGCGCGCTGCCAGTCGCGGTCCCAGCGCTGCTTGAAGTCCACCAGCCAGTGCCCGCCGTGCTTGACGATCTTGAAGCGGAAGCGCCCGCTCTGCCCCTCATCCACGATGAGCACGATCATGCGCGATCCCTTCTGCTGCGCATCCACGATACGCACCCGGCTTATGTCGTAGGCGTGCGGCTCACCGTAGCAGAGAGCCTTCGCGTCGGGACGATTGCCTCTGGTGCAGCAGCGCTCGAAAATGGACGCTTTCTGCGCGCCGATCTCGGCCCAGAACTCATCCCAGGCGCCAGCCTCTTCCTCTGAGTAGACGTTGAAGGCCGGGCGCGCCTCGCGGTACTTCGCCTCGATCTCGGCTGCGCGCCTCGCGGCTTCACGCTCCCAATGATTCATCTCCTCCATAAAGCCGAGCAGGGCCGCTTCCGCTTCCTTCTGAAGCTGCGCCTCATTCGCCTTTATCGCTGCGCTGGAAGGCTTGGCGTTTTGCACTTGAGCCGCGAACAGAGCATCGAGCCCGCTTTGCGTTGCTTGCGAGCCCTGGATGTTGATCTCCGAAAGTTTTCGCAGCACGTCCAGACGCAGCAGGCCCGCATCCGAGACACCCGTGTTGTTGACCCACAAAGCCCTTAGCAGAGCCATCGAGCGCAGGTGCTCCAGCCCGTCATCTGAGATGCGCGTGCCGCCCAGGATCAGCCACTCCAGCCAGCTCAAGCGCGCAATGAAGGGCAGAGCCTCGTCGCTCAGGCCGGTGTTCTCCAGCCACAGGTCCGTGAGCCTGGGCAACGCGCCCGCGCTTGAGAACTGCTCCAGAGTAGCCTCTTCAAAGATGCAGCCGCTGAGATCCAGGCGCTGCAAGTACTTGAGGCGCGTCACATCACTCAGATCGTCACCGCTCAGCACGCTGGTGTTGAAGTGCAAGAATCGCAGGCGCGGCAGGTTCGCCAGGATGCTCAGCGCGCCGGGCTCGAAGCGGCTGCCGGGCGCGAACAGGATGCGGCGCGTGGAGGAACGCTGCGCCAACTCTTCCACATCGGCTCGGCCCCACGCGGTGCGCCCGAGCAGGCGCGCCAGCGTTTCAGCTTGTCTTTCTCGAAGGGCCATAGCGCATCAAACTGCTGGACCGGGCGCTGCAAGTACTTGCAGCCGCTCCAGAGCCTCCAGCACTTGCGCCTGGACTTCTTGCACGTTGGGCGTGGCGTCGATCAAGTTGATGCGCTCGGGGTCGCGGGCGGCTTCTGCTAAGAAGGCGCGGCGCACGCGCTGCTGGAACTCCAGGCCCCGGCTTTCGATGCGGTCGACCGGCCCTCGCTCTCGGGCTCGCCTCTGCTGCGCTTCCTCCACCGCGACATCGAAGAGCAGCGTGAGCTGAGGTTTCAGGCCACTTGTTGCAAAGGTGTTGAGCGTGCGCACGAACGATTCATCCAGCCCGAGCCCTCCGCTCTGGTAGGCCAGGGTCGAATCGGTGAATCGATCGCACAAGACCCAGCAGCCTCGGTCCAGAGCGGGCCGAATCAAGGCCTGGATGTGCTGGGCGCGTGCAGCCGCGAACAAAAGCAACTCGGCGCGCGGCGAGACTTCCTCGTGCTCGCGGGCCTTGAGCACAAGCCCGCGCACCTCCTCGGCCAGAACTGTCCCACCCGGCTCGCGTGTCGAGACGACCTGGTGGCCCAGAGCAAGCAGGTGCGCGGCGAGCAGTCGGGCCTGCGTGCTCTTGCCGCAGCCGTCGATGCCCTCGAAGGTGATGAACATAAGAGGAGCTCTGCGAAGAGTTCAACGCAGCTTGTTCAGCGCCTCGCGGATGCCGGGGTGCCCTGGGCTCAGCTGCAGAATCTTGCTCCAGGCGCGGCGCGCGGCCTTGATGTCGCCCCGCTGCTTGGCAGCCGCACCTTGATTCCACAGTTCCTTGAGCCGCTCCGGTGCCACTGCTGCCGCGCCGGGAACCATCGCTGCGCCCGAAGCCATCGCTGCGCCCGAATCAACAAGAGGCGAGGAGATGACGACTTCGTTGCGCCCTCCTCGCCTGCCCGGAGTGCCTTCGAGATTATCGGGCGGCTGCACGGGCGTGGGCGCGCCCTGCACGGGAGCCATGCGCGGCGGCTCGCCTGGCTTGGACGGCGCGAATTCGGGCGCGCCGGGATTGCGGGCCACAGACGGCAGGCCCAATCGCCCAGGCTGCGTTAGGGCCGCTTTCTGCACCGCAGCCACGCTGCCGTGCTGCCCCGTGGGAGCAGGCTTGGCTCCGGCAACCTTGGTCTTGGTCGAAGTGGTGCTCGTGACAGCTGTTGTGGAAGCGCCGCCAGCCCCAACAACTGTGTGCGTTGAAGTCGTCTTGGTCAAAGTGGTTTTGGTGTGCGCGGCTCCCGCGTGCGAAGCTCCTGCAGCACCCGTGGCCTCGGGCGTGGCCGAGTTGGTGATGGGAGACTTGCCTCCGGGCACCAGGGCCGAGCCTGGGCTGGACGAGCGCGAACTCGGAGACATCAGCAGAGTCGGTACGGGAGCGGTGTCTGTCTCATCGGGCGCGGCTTTGGGGCCAAGGAAGTGCCAGGCGCCCAGGCTAAGAGCAACTAAGCCCAGCGCGCCGCCGCCCAGCAGGGCGGGCGAGACGGATTTCTTGCTTGGGACGTTGGTGTTCACCAGGTCGCTCTGCTGCAGGCGCGCCTCGGCGTTTTGTAGGTCCGGCGGCATCACTTCGGCGCTTTTGCCTTTGGGTTTGAATAAAGCCATCGTGCTCTCCTCGTCTCTTCCACTATTCCCGCTGCGCCCATTATGACAACGCTCAGGGCAAAAGTCACGCGCGCCCTGCAAGTACTTGCCGCTTTGAGCACCACTTCCACCTCTTCAACGCCGCACGCTGGGCAAAAACCGCACGCGGCGATGAGGCTCTCGGCCCACAGAATACGAGCGCAGGTGGAACCTCTCGGCCATCTGGTGCTGCAGGCGGCGCATCGTTTTGCTCTGGGGCCTCAAGTCAACCGGCTCGCCCTGGCCCAGCACGCGCTGAGCCGCGTTGCGCGCTTCGAGCATCGCCAGATCGCGGGCCGAAAGGTTTTCCTCGCCCTGCAGCACATCGGCGAACAGATCGTTGAGCCGAGCCAGGATGTGAGCGTAGGTGTTGCCGCGCACGCTCACGATGGGCAGGCCCAGGTCGCGTGCTTCGCGCAGGAAGGACGAGCTTGAAGTCACGCCCTGGCCCGAAAGCATCAGCACGGCATCGGTGTCGTGCCACGAGCGCGCCAGCACAACGCCCAGCCCAAGCTGCTTGATCGCGCGCGTCAGGCGCGAGCGCGACACGCCAAAGGGATACAGCCGCCGCACCTTCGAGGCGTTGAAAACGCCCGTCGCGAACTCATCCTCGCCCTCGCCCTCGCCCTCGTCGGCTTCAGGGCCTTCTCCGTAAGCAGCGATGGGCGCGTCGTCTTCCTCGTCCTCTTCGTCAGGCCCGACCTCACGCACGCCGTTTCGCTTTTGAGGCGGCCCCACTTCCTCCTCGCGTGTGCGTTCGTCACGAGGGCGCGGGCTGGGCTGAATGAGGCGCGTCGTCAGAGGCGAAGAAGTACTTGCTGCTGCGCCCCGGCCTTCGCCCACGCGACGGGTTGGGCTGCGCTCAATTCTCTCGGGACGCTCTCGCTCGGGGCGTTCGCGTTCGCCTCGCTCGAAGCGTTCGCGCTCGCCTCGCTGGGGCTGGCTGGGGTTGCCGCCTCGCTCGTGGGCGCGGGCTCGGCGCGGGCGCATATCGAAGCCTCCGTGCTCGCGCGGGCTTTCCTCGGCTTGAGCCTCGATGTGGATGCGGCCTTCCTCGTCGCGCCGCCTCGTCTCTGGAGGTAGCGGCATCCCGCGCAGGATGGCGTCCACCACTTCGGCCACGGGACGGCGCACCGTGATGCGCCCACGCTCGACGATCTCGACGATAACATCGAAAGTCGGGGGCGCTTTGCGTTCCAGCACTGTCTTCTGCGTGCCCCGGCGCCGCGCTTCCTCATCCGAAAGCGTGACGGAGCCGATGCCTCCGATCAAGTCGCTCATCGAGGGGTTGAGCAAGAGGTTGTCCAGCGTGTTGCCGTGTACGGTCGCGATGAGTTGCACGCCGCGCTCCGCGATGGTGCGCGCGGCCAAGGCTTCTTCGGTGCGGCCAATCTCGTCGATGACCACGACCTCGGGCATATGGTTCTCGACGGCCTCGATCATCACGTCGTGCTGCAAGCCCACGCGCGCGACCTGCATTCGGCGCGCGCGGCCAATGGCGGGGTGAGGCACGTCGCCGTCGCCCGCGATCTCGTTCGATGTATCGACGATGACCACGCGCCGCTCTTCCTCGTCGGCCAGGACGCGCGCCATCTCGCGCAGCAAAGTCGTCTTGCCCAGTCCGGGGCGGCCCATCAAGAGCACGCTTTGGCCACTCGCGATCAAGTCGCGCAGGATGTCCACGATGCCCGAAACCGCGCGCCCCACGCGCAGGGTCAGCCCGACTACTACGCCGCGACGGTTGCGTATCGCCGAGATGCGGTGCAGCGTGGCCGGAAGGCCGGCGCGGTTGTCGTCGCCAAAAGCCCCCAGCCTGGCTTCGACAAAAGCCAGCTCATCCGAAGTCACAGGCGTGTCGCGCAAGTACTTGTGGGTGCCCGGCCTCTTGCTGCTGGGCTGCGGCGCCCCTTCTTCCGAGGCTGCTTCGGGGGCGGGCTGAGGAGCCGGAGCGAAGCGGGCTTCGGGCTTGCGGCCCAGGTCCAACACGATCTCGATCAGGCTGATGCGCTCTTGGTTTGTGATGGAGCGGGCCAGTTCCGAAGGCAGGATCGCGAGCAGTTCGTCCAGGTTGTCGGTGATTTCGTAAGGCTCGGGCGCTTCGAGAATGGTCTCTTTGGGCGCTTCGTCAGGTGTTGGGTGCAGGTTCATGGGGTGCGCGCGCCGGAGTAAATTGGCTCCCTCTACTCAGGTCAGGAGCCCCGCAGAAGGCGGACGGCACGCAGGTCGGACTCAATCATGGTTTCGATCTCGGGCGTTTCCAGAATGGTGGGCTTGTGCCTCGTCTTATCGTGCCTCAAAATGGCGCGCATTCCCGCCTCTCCGATCTCGCCCTCGCCGATGTGCTCGTGACGATCCAGCCGCGAGCCGCGTTCGCCCTGAGCATCGTTGAGGTGGATCACGCCCACACGATCCCAGCCCACAACCGCCTCAAAGCGCTCGACCGTCGCCCTCACTTGAGCCTCACCCGTCAGATCATGGCCAGCTGAGTGAGCGTGGCAGGTGTCGAAGCAAAAGCCGATGCGCTCGGGCGGCAGGGCATCGCGCAAGTACTTGAGGTGCTCGAACGGCCCGCCCAGGCAGGTGCCCTGAGCCGCCGTGTTTTCCAGCGCGATCTGGACGCGCGCCTCGGGCGTGGCCTCCAGCACTTGCTTCAGGGAGCGCGCCAGCCGTTCGAGCCCGGCCTCTTCATCCAGGGTAATGGGGATGCGCCCCTCGCTCTTATCGACGCGGCCCAGGTGCGCGCCGCAGTGCGTGACGAGCCAATCGCAGCCCAGCAAATCGGCGCGCTGCACCTCGTCGATCATGGCGTTGATGGACTTGCGCCTCATCTCGTCATCGCCCGAGGCCATGTTGATGAGGTAAGAATCGTGAGCCACCAGAGGCACAAAACCAGAAGCCGCCCACTCCTCCCGGAAAGCGCGCGCCACGGCCAGGTCAACGGGCTTGGCGTTCCACATCTTGGGCGACTTGGAGAAGATCTGCAGCGCGTCGCATTGAAGCTCACGCGCGCGCTTGAGGGTCGCAGACAAACCCTTGGAGGTCGAAAGGTGAGCACCGAGTGGCATGGGAAAAGGCGAATTGAACCGAAGGCGCTGCAAGTACTTGGCGATGCTTGGCAATGAACAAAGCCGCCGCTGAAGATTTTAAGACTCGACGCCCGAGCGAGCCGACTCCCACATCTGGAGGAAGGCGTCATCGGCTTTGGCGTGCAGGAAGGCGAAGCGAGCCACATCGCGGCCCATCTCGCGCAGGCGCTTGTCCACATCCGCGCTCTTGAGGCTGCCGTCCTCATTGAAAGCGCCGTAAGACGAGGCCACCGAAACCTGCTGCGGCAGCACCCAGGCGTGCAACTGCCGCCCCACAGTGCGTAGGTGCGACAGGGCGTTGATGGCCCCGATGCTGCCAGCCGCCACGCCGAGCAAACCGACCATCTTGCCCTGGAAGTCTTCAATCGAGAGCAAGTCCAGAGCGTTCTTCAAGACGCCAGAAAACGAGCCGTGATACTCCGGCGTGGCCCAGATCAAGCCCTGAGCACCTTGGACAACCGACTGTAGCCGAGCGACATCGGCGGACTCAACGGAGGTGAACTCGCTGCCGCAAAAAGGCAGCTGCCACTCGCGCAGATCGATGAGTTCCGTGCGTGCTCCGGCCCCTCGCGCGCCCAAGAGCGCAACTTGCAAAGCGCGCCGCGTCACCGAACTGTGGCCCAGCGAGCCGCACAGCCCGACCACCACAATCTCATCCCCTTGCTTCGCCATGCTCTCTATTCTATAGAAGAAGCTTGGCCCTCGGCTCAGCTTTGTGATGCCGGACTCTTCCTGGGTGCAGCGCTTAAAGTGACAGAAAGAAGTCGAGCGCGTTAGAAGGCGCAGGAATTTCTGGCAGCCCAAGTACTTGCGGCGCTCAAGGTGTGGCTGTGGCGAAGCACGATGCTGTTTTGGGGCTGTTGAGGCCGCTCGAATTGTTTCTCTTAGAACCAAAGGCGTGTCGAGCGGGCAAAAGGCCTTTGTTTGTGGCCTTCGATCCGCTATACTCGGCGCGATCTTGCAACGAAAAAGCGAAAGGACGATCAACTCATGACCAATAGAATTAACCCCATCCTGGCACGCCGACTGGCTGCCTGCGCCGCCATTGGAGCCTTCAGCGCGATTCTGACCGCAGGCTGCAAGAGCAGCAACAACGGCGGCCCCACCACAACCCCGACCGCCACCCAGACCGGAACCGCTCAGGCCACGGCGACTGGAACCCTGCAGGCCACCGCGACGGCCACCGGAACGCTGCAAGCGACGGCCACTGCCACCGCAACGGGAACCGCTCAGGCCACAGCGACCTCGACCTCACGGCCTCGCGTTATCAGCACGCCACGTCGTGTGCCCACCAGCATCGTTTACCCCACGTCCACACCTCAGCCCACCAAGTAAGCTGCTGCGTCTCACCTTCTGACTGAAAACGCCGCGACATTTTGTCGCGGCGTTTTCGCGTCTGTGCGGCCCGCCTGCCGCCCCAAGTACTTGCGGGTTTCCGAAGCTGGCGGCTCAGCGTGCGGGGCGGATGCGGGCGGCGATGTCGTTCTGGAAATCGGGCAGCCAGAGCTTCAGCCCGGTTTTAGGTGCGCGCACCTTCTGCGTGCTCAGGGCCTGGCCTGTGCTCGTGCTGCACCACTGCACGTTGTAAGTGCCTGCCCTTAGCTCGGGCAGCGTGGCCCAGGCTCCGTGCGCGAGTTGGGCCGGAGCCGAGCGTCCTCTGGGCCAGGCGAAGTTCGAGTCCACGGCCCACAGCAGCGTGCTGCTGCCATCGCCCAGAGCGAAAGCTTCGAGGGAAACATCCTGCTGCTGAACCGAGGAGGGCAACACGCCTTCGAGACGAGCCCAGTCCAGGAACAGCCAGTCACCGCCGGGGTTTTCGACCTGGATGTCGGCGCGGCCCGCTTCGAGCGGAACCGCGATGTCCTCGTTGTATTCGTTGTTGATCTTGTAGTCCCCGTCCTTGTTGGGCAGGGCGCGGTGCAGCAACTCGCGCCCGTTCTGTTTGACCACCAGAACGGCGTCGTTCGAGACTGAGTTGAGGTGCAGGATCAGGCGCGCTCCGGCCCTTAAGTTGGCCTGGATGTGCCAGGGCGCGCGCTGCTGGGGCTTGCCCAGGCCGTGGATGTAGGAGTTCAGCGTTGAGTTCTGCCCATCGCCCACGCGGTTGATGATCGCAGGGCCTTCGGGCTGGCCGCCCCACGCATCCAGCAGCGTGATCTTCTCATCGAAGGCCGCTCCGTTGGCTTCGGGAGCGCCAAGCTGCTCCTTGAACCCAGCTGTCTGCACGGGGCGAGGCGCCCACCTGTCACCACCGAAGCCCGCGGGCAAGAAGGCCTTGAGCCCCGCCCACATCGGATACAGGTTCTGCTGGTGGGTGTCTTCCCACCACCAGGGCATAGAGGTTCCAACCGTGCCTCCAAAGAGCCCACCCCAGATCGCCTGGTGCAAGCCTCGCCGCATCGGGTCGGATTCCGCACTCCCGCTGCGCCCATCGGTGCCGAACTCGGAGATGAGCACGGGCTTCTGGTAAGACGAGGGGAAGCGGCTGCCCACATCGCGTGCCATGTCGAGCACGCCCTTGCTCTTGCCGCTCCAGTTGCCATACCAGTGCCAGTTGGCGTAGCCAAGAGTTGGGATCTTCCACATCGCGGCCTGCTCGCCAGCCGAGCCGAAGCTGGTGGTTTGCAGGTGATGGTAAGTGTCGATTGTGCTCAAGTACTTGGACTGCCTCTGGTGCCAGGCCACCACATCAGGCGGGTTGAGCTTGAGGGCGTCGCGGTTCTGCGCGCGCGTCTTGGCGGGGTCGCCGTAGACGTTGTCGATTTCGTTGAAGAACTCCCACGACAGCAGGTTCGGGAACGCTCCGTAGCGAGCCACGAGGTAGCGCAGGCGCTTGCGATACAGAACCTCGGCGGCTGGCTCGGTGAAGAAGTCGTTGGGCTTGTCGCAGGGGCCTCCAGTGCTCTTCTGGTAGGCGTGGCGCATCCACCAATCGTTGCCGCCCCACATATCGGGCTGGGTCTGGAAGATGCCGTGGTAATCCAGGCACAGCATCACGTGGATGTTCAGGCGCCTGGCCTCTTCGAGCACGTAGTCCAGCCGCCACAGGCGCTCCTGGTTATAGTTGAGCCGCTCAGCGGGCAGAAACTCGGCCCCGAAGGAGTTGTTCCACATCCACAAGCGGGTGTAGTTCATGCCCCCGCGCGCCATGCCCGCGAACCAATCGTCGTAGTCGAAGGTGCCGCGCTCGTGGTGCCAGCAGGCGTTTTGGCCCAGCAGAGGCAAAGGGCTGCCGTCGTCCAACTGCAAGTACCGCTTGTTGCGCGGGTTCACGTGCACAAAGCCACGGTTGATGGTGTCGGCGCGGTCGCGCCCGAGCACGCTGCAAGTACTTGAGGCCTCTTCATATCCGCCCTGCCGATGCACCACGACGCGCACGGAATACTTGCCGGCTTCCAGAGGAGTCCAGCGCACGCGCCACTCGCCTTCGCCCTGTGAAGTCAGAGCTTCGGATTCTTTGTTGTCGCTCTTCTTCAGCTCGCGCGAGAAGGGGCGATACCAGAACGCGGGAACCGAAATCGTCTGTCTGGAAGGAGCGATGAAGGTCACATCAACCGCGATCTGATCCGGGTCGAAGGGGTTAGCGCCCTGCAAAGGAATGCCCGCGAGCTTTAGCTCGCACAAGTTCCAGACGCGCGCGGGCGTCTGAGGCGCGAGCAGCTTGACGGAAGAAGTCGCGGGCACGGGACGCGCTGAGTTGGGCTGAGCGCGCGCGGATTGGGTTGCGGGCAAAGCGGAGAGAGCGAGGAGAATCCAGCCTGAAGGTTTCATGGTCAAAGGGCGGCTCAAGTACTTGGGCCGCGCACTACACTATTCTTATGTCCCGTTTCGTGTATTTTGCTGCCTGTTCCGTCTTGCTGGCCTCGGCTCCTTTGTGGGCTCAGCCCGCTTCGGTGCCCGAGATCCGCCACGCCCAGCCCTCTTCTCCCTTGAGGGGCGTGCTCACGGGCATCGATGTGCTGCGCGCCAACAACTTCAACATTCTGCGCGGCAAGCGCGTCGGGCTGGTCACTAACCAGACGGGGCGCACGCGCGATGGTCAGTCCACCATCGACGTGCTTTTTGAGGCGCGGCGCTTGCCCGGAGGCCCTCAACTCGTCGCGCTCTTTGGCCCCGAGCACGGGCTGCGCGGAACTGTGGGGGCCGGAGCCCACGTCGCCAACGGGCGCGATGCCAGGACGGGTTTACCGGTGTATTCGCTGTATGGAAGCTCGCGCCGCCCGAGCGCCGCGATGTCGCGCGGCATTGATGTGTGGGTGTTCGATATGCAGGAGATCGGCTCGCGCTCCTACACCTTCATCTCGACTCTGGGCGAGGTCATGACCGCAGCGGCCCGCTCGCGCAAGCCCCTGGTTGTGCTCGATCGGCCCAACCCCATCGGAGGCAACCGAGTTGAAGGGTCCAGCGTGGCGCCCGGCTTTCGCTCGTTCGTATCGCCGTTCCCGATTCCCTACTGCCACGGGTTGACGATGGGCGAGCTGGCTCAGCTGGTGAACGGGCGCAAGTACTTGCCGGGCGGCGTGCAGTGCCAGCTAAGGGTTGTGCCGATGCTGGGCTACAAGCGCACCATGGAGTGGAGTGAGACGGGCTTGAGTTGGGTTCGCACCAGCCCCAACATCCCGCGCCAGGACTCGCCTTACTTCTACGCGGCCACGGGCATTGTGGGCGAGCTTTCCCCCTTGTCAATCGGCATCGGCACGGCGTTTCCCTTTCAGCTGGCCGGAGCGCCTGGCCTGGACGCGGTGAGGTTCGAGAGCGAGCTGAGGCGGCGCGGCCTGGCCGGAGTTGCCTTTCGGGCCGCGCGATGGACGCCTCGTGGCGGGGCATACTCAGGGCGCGAGTGTGAGGGCGTGCAACTCTTCATCACCGATACGTCGCGCGCTCAGCTCTCGCGCCTGAACTTCGAACTGATGGACGCGGCTCGCAAGATCGGAGGCGCGCGCTTTAGCTCCTCGAAGTGGTTCGTGGAACGCGACAAGGCGCGGATGTTCGACCTTGTGTGCGGCAGCGACCGCTTCAGGCGCTTGTTCCTGAGAGGAGCCGGAGCCGGCATTTTGTGGCGCGAGTGGAACAGGGAAGCCCAGGCCTTCCGCTCGAATCGCGCGCGGTTCTTGCTGTATTGAACCCAGATGAACCGAAGTTGACTAAGGAGGAGCGATGGCTTCACCCATAAACCCCGATCCCAACAGTTCTCCGCTTGAATCACAAATCGTTCCCGACGAACTTCGCGGTGCTGGCGCGAGTGAGCCTGAACCTGCACCTCCTGCCGCAGCGGGAAAGTTCACGCTGCCGACAAGGGCGCGTCCAGTGAACCTGGGGCTCCAGCCGGAGCCTCAAGTACTTGGCGAGCCCACTCCGCCCGCGCGCCAGACGCCGCTGAACGAAGCCAAAGAGAACGAAGCGGCTGTGGATGAAGCGGCAGTGGCGGGCGTGCGCGCACGCGAGGCGAAGGCGCGTCTGCTGGCTTTGCGCCGCATCGAGTGGGTGGCGATCGGACTGTTGACGGTGCTGCTGGGCGGCGCGTCCTGGGTGTGGCGCTCGCGCTCGGATAGCATCGAGGGCCACCGCCAAGCTTTTTTTGGCTCGCCTTCCGCTCGCGGACTGACAGGCTCCGGGAACCAAAGACGGCTTGCTCCTCACGTCACGCCGTGGCGCGCGGCCAAGCCCGAAGAAATTCGGGCCGCCTCGCACAGCATCAAGAGCCAGCTGGATGCCTTTAAGCGCAACGACTACGCCACTGCAGCCACCTGGCAGAGCCAGAACCTGCAGCGCAGGATGCGTACGGTGAGCGCGTTCAAGCGCCTCATTCAGCAGGGCTACCCGGCTTTCACCGCTTACAAGAGCGTGCGCTTTGGCGAGGCCAACGCTCAAGGCGATGGCTCGCTGCTGCGCATCAAGGTCGCGCTGCGGGGGGCGCAGGATGAGCCGATCGAGGCCGTCTACTTCCTGGTGCGCGAGAACGGGGCCTATCACATCGATGGCGTGGCCACCCCCTCTGCACGCGAGCCACTGGATCCCGCTCCCAACGCTCCTCCAGCCGAAACCGCTTAGCCAACCGAGCATCCCAAGCCGCTATCCCTGTTGACCTTCGCCATGACTCTTCGACTGCTTCCCCTCGCGCTGCTGGCCGCCGCTGTATCTCCGGCTTCGGCGTTCGCCCGAACGCTGCACGTGGCGCCTCAAGTACTTGCAGGTGTTCCCGCTGATTCTCAAACGCGCACCATTTCCGAGGCCGCCAGGCTGGTTGAGCCTGGCGATGAAGTGATTCTGCACGCCGGCACCTACCGCGAAGCCGTCGTCATCGACAGGAGCGGCACGGCCCAGAAGCCGATTACTTTTCGTGCGGCTCGTGGTGCTCAAGTCATCGTGACCGGAGCGGATCGCATCGAGAAGTGGGACAAGCTGCCCTCGGCTAATGGCGAGAACCAGTTCGTGGCCGATTGGCCTTACCGCTTCATCACCTGGAGCAAGACAGGCACGCAGCCAGGCGATGACGAGCACAAGATGATAGGCCGCGCCGAGCAGGTGTTCATCAACGGCTACCCCTTGCTGCAAGTACTTGAGAGGAGCCAGCTCGCCCGCAACACCTTCTACGCCGATCTGGACGCCAAGAAGCTGTATGTTCAGGCTTCCAACAACGCCTCGGATCTCGGCGAGCCTGGCTCAGCGCCTCGCGTCGAGGGCGCGGTGCGCGGCACGGTGTGGGAATCCAAGGGCGATTACATCCACCTGCGCGGCGTGCGCTTTCGCTACGCCTCGAACCAGGCTCAGCAGGGCATGGGCCGCTTCACGGGCCGCTTCAACAGCATCGAGGACTGCGTGTTTGAATACTCGAACGGCGTGGGCGCTTCGCTTGGCGGGCCTGACCTGACAGTTCGGCGCTGCACGTTTGCGGACAACGGGCAGATGGGCTGGGGCGCGGGCAGTGCGCACAGGATGCACATGGTCGATTGCCTGACCACGCGCAACAACCTCAAGAACTTCGAGCGCGGCTGGGAAGCCGGAGGCGACAAGACCGTGCTCTCGCGCGACGTGCTGATCGAGCACTCACGCTTTGTCGCGAACAGGGGCGTGGGCATCTGGTTCGACATCGGCAACGAAAACCCAACGATTGCCAACTGCTTGATCGCGGACAACGAGGACGCTGGGATCTTCTACGAGATTTCCTACGGCCTGCACGCGCACGACAACGTGATTACAGGCAACGGATTCGCGGGCAACTCGGGAGCCTGGGGCGCCAATGGCGGGCTGGCCCTGAGCTCGTCGCCTAACTGCGTGATCGAGCGCAACTTGTTCGTGGGCAACAAGGAAGGCTTCCAGTTCCGCGAGCAGGGCCGCACCACGCCGCGCATCGACGCGCCCCAGAACACGCCCGAGGTTCCGGTGTGGAACCACGACCAGCTCATACGCAACAACGTGCTGGCCTACAACCGCGATGCCCAGGTCTGGGGCTGGTTCGATGTCCTCGACCAGCGCCTCTGGCCCACTCGCTTGCAAGAAGCGCCCAAAGCAGCTCCTAAAGCCTCTTCGACTCAGGCTCAGCCCGACATCGCGGCGGCTTACTTGGCCAAGTCCAAGGCCGAGCAGGAGGCCATGTTCAACGCCCTGAGCCTGGAGAAGCTGGGCATACGCTTCGAGAACAACTTCTACGCGCGCGACGAAGGCAGCGGCCTCTTCAACTGGGGCGCGGCTTGGAGGCGCAACCGCAAATACATCGCTTTAGCGGCCTTGAGGAGCGAGCTGGGCTTCGAGAAGAGCGGAACCGAAGGCGACTTCGCGATGCGCGACTACCTCACGCGCGACTTCCGCCTGCCCGCCAATAGTCCCGTCTGGAAAATGAAGGCCTATCCCGTGGGCGATGTGCCCGGCGTTTTGCTGGGAATGGCTTCTGGCAATGGTTAGGAGCGCTGCAAGTACTTGCAGCGCCGGAGAGAACTTTATGAACCCTGTTTTCAGCGAGCAAGACCGCCAGCACTTCGAAGATTACGGCTTCGTTGTGCTCAAGAACGCGGTTCCCATCGAGAGTTGCGAGGCCGTGGTGCGCGCCTGCTTTGAGTTCCTGGAGCTGGACGAGCACGACCCGAGCACGTGGTATCCCGCCTGGCGCGGCGGCAACGCGTTGGTGCACTTGCATCAGCACCAGAGCATCTGGGACAACCGCCAGCTGCCGCGCGTGCACCAAGGGTTCGCGGAACTCTTAGGTGAGGAAAAGCTGTGGGTCTCGCTGGATCGCGCCGGCTTCAAGCCGCCGATTTCAGCCGAGCATCCCGAGCACGAGGATCGAGGTTTTATCCACTGGGACCTGGACATCACCAAGCCTCTGCCCGAGAAGCTGCGGGTGCAGGGCGTCCTGTGCCTGCGCGACACCGGGGCTAACATGGGCGGCTTCCGCTGCGTGCCCGGCTTCCACAAGCGCGAGCTGATCGAAGCGTGGCTGCAATCTCAGCCCCCTGAGCGACGCACGCGCAACCCCGATCTCTCGACCTTGCCGCCCGGCTTCGAGGTTACGCCAGTCGAGGCCAGGGCTGGAGACCTCGTGATCTGGAACACCTTGCTGCTGCACGGCAACGGGCGCAACGAGGGCGACAAGCCGCGCCTGGCTCAATACATCACGATGCACACCGCGCCCGAGCTGAATGATGAACAAGCCAGGAGCTATCGCGAAGAGCGCATCGGGTCCTGGCGCGCGCGGCGCGCGCCCGCAGGCTGGGAGAGGGACGTGCCCGAGCGCCTCAAGCATCGCGAGGCCCAGATGCAAGCCGAACCCTCTCAACTCAGCGACCTGGGCCGCAAGCTGCTCGGGCTCGACGCTCGGGCCTGAGCCCGTTCCTAAAGCGCTTTTGATTGGAGTGATGGTAGGAGCAAAATCCGGCCTATCAGTTCATCTGGAAACCGCTTTAAAGCACCTGTCTGATTGAACCAGCCCTCTATTGAACCTTGGGGATGAGGAGATCAAACATCAACAGCGCCTGACCCGCCCGCCAGTGGCTCCCAGGCAGCGACTCAAGTTGCTATTTTCACAAGGCCCACCTCAAGTACTTGAGGTGGGCCTTGTGCTTTCGATGCTACTCGCGCGAATTCAGCATCGCGTTGACATCCCGCGGCGCATTGGCCCAGAAGTCGGGCGCTTCCACTTGCAGCGCGGCCTGATCGTACGCGTTCCAGCCCGCTGCCACGGTGCTCATGCCAGCCGCTCGCCCCGCGAGGATGTCAACAGGCAAGTCGCCCACGTAAATGCAGCGCGCGGGCTCAACATTCAGCTCTCTGGCCACGCGCAGCACGCCTTCGGGGTCGGGCTTGGGCCGCGAGGTTTCGTCGCCCGTGACCACGCACTCGAAGGCATTCTGCCAACCCAGCAGGCGCAGCGTGATGTCGGCGGCGCGCCGGGATTTGCCCGTCATCAGGCCCATCTGGAAGCGCGCGCGCCGCACCTCTTCCAGCATCTCGCTGATGCCATCGAAGGCGTGAACCACATCGTGAGCGGCCTCGTAGTGCGCGAAATATTCCTCGACGGCTCGGTCAATGACTTGGTTTGAGTGGCCTTGAAGCTCGCGCTCGATCATGACCGCATCCGTTGGCCCGAAGCGCTCGACAACTTCGGCCAGCGAGAAGTCGCGTCCCACAAGCGGGCGCAGAGCGTGGTTCCAGGACAAGGTGATGAGCGGAAGGGTGTCGGCCAAAGTGCCGTCGAAGTCGAAGAGAGCGGCGTCGAAGCGGCGGGCTGAAGTGGAGGAATGGGTTTGCATGAGAGAAGTTCAAAGCTCAAACTTTGGCCGCTCGCGAGCGCGCTTGCAAGTACTTGACGAGCAAGCAGCAAGAGGTGTTATGATGCAGGCGGGTAGGGGAATGATTAGGAGCGTTGTCGGGAGCAGCTATGAACACAAGAAGTTTGAAGGCTCTACGAGTTGTTGGGATGCTGTGCGCCTTGGTGGGAAGTGCTCACGCGCAGGCGCAGGCAAGCCCGTCGGTAACGGTGGTGCCTCGGCAGTTGGTTGCCATCACTTCTCCGCGCAGCGGCGCCACGGTGAACGACCTGCGCGTGATTGTGGGCACAGCGGAGGGAACTGCGGCAGGCGCGCGCCAGGTGCTTGAGGTTGCGGTTTCGGTCCGTCGCACGCGCGACAACGCGACATGGAACGGCAGCGCCTGGAGCCAAACGTTGAGCCTACTGCCAGCCGTGCTTTCACGTGGTTCTCAAGCGAGCACCTGGCGCCTTTCAAACGGGCCTGCGTTCAGCGCGCTCAACGATGGCTCTTACGAAATCGCGGCGCGTGCCACTCTGTCGCGCGGCGTGGCCGGAGCGCGCGCTGTGGTGGGAGCGGATGTGAGCGGGCCAAAGCTGAGCATCGACACGCCCAACGTGGATTTCTCGCGGCTCTTCCCTTCGCTGCCCGTTGTGCTGGCTCCCGAAGCGCTGCAAGTACTTGCGGGCAATGTGGTGGACAGAAGCGGCACCTCTCGCGTTCTGCTGGGCATCCGGCGCGAGAGCGACGCCACGATGTGGAACGGAAGCGCCTGGGTGCGTGCTCTGGCTTACCGCGAGGCTGGGCTCAGCGGAAGCGCCCAACTCCGGCGCTGGCAGGTCGTAGGCGTCACACGCGAGCAGATGCGCCAGGGCGCGGCCAGTGAATACGGCTCGTACTCGCTGCTGCTGCTCGCAGTCGATGCCCTGGGCAACCGCAGCCTGAAAAGCGTGAGCGTCTTCGTCCCGCCGCCGCCACCTCCCACGCCCGAACCCACCGCGACACCAACGCCGCAACCTACCGCAACAGCCACGCCGGAGCCCACGGCAACAGCAACAGCTACACCGTCTCCAACCGCTACGGCTACAGCAACGGCTACAGCAACGGCTACAGCAACGGCTACAGCGACTGCTACGTCCACGCCGACTCCAACAGCAACGCCGCTTCCAACGGCTACAGCGGCTCCCACACCAACGGCGACCGCCACGCCGATCCCGCGCTTTAGCAGCGAGAAGATCGTCTTCGACGACAATCAAACCGGCGTGGCGCAGATCTACGCGATCAACCCGGATGGAAGCGGTCGGATTCAGATCACGAGCAGCGGAGTGGCCAACTACCATCCTGCGCTCAACGCCGATCGGTCTCAGCTCGCTTACTCGTCGGTTCGGCCTGCGCTCAATGTCAACCTCTCCAACAACCTGTACCTGGCCAACATCGACGGCGGCAACGAGCGCCTGCTGGTTTCGGGAGGCTCGTTCAACGATCCTTCACAGTACAACTACTTCGACCCCACTTTCACTCCCTCCGGCAGCCAGGTCGCGGCGACCTATGAAGCGTTCTCACACTACGGCTACTACAATGGCATCTCCCTGTTGAACCTGGATGGCACTCAGGGCGGTGCGCCCTTCCATGGACAACCCGGCATCTTTTCACAGCCTTCGTACAGCGCCAGCGGCAAGATCGCCGTTGTGTATCATCCCAACAACGGCATATTTACGCCCTATGTGAAGGCCGATATTCTGATCGCTAACAGCGATGGTAGCGGAGCGATAAACGTCTCCAATGACCCGAACGCTGCTTCGGAAGAAAGCCACCCGGCTCTAAGCCCAGATGGAAGCCGCGTCGCTTTCGTCTCGAACCGCGACGGCAACAACGAAATCTACATCGCGAATTCCGATGGCACCGGGCTGAAGCGCCTGACCAATAACACGGCTGATGATACCGAGCCATGCTTCAGCCCCGATGGAACCAAGATCGTCTTTGCGTCTGACCGTGACCCTTACCTCACTGGGATCTACGTGATGAACACCGATGGCTCCAACCCAACCCGCCTTGCCTTTACTAACAGGACCAACTGTCACCCTTGCTGGCGCTGAGCGCACCGCAGCCCCAGCTTCGTCCAACCCACAGCTGCCCGAACGCCCGCAAGTACTTGCGGGCGTTTTGCTGCGTCGTTCTCACAAGCGGCGCGCGGGCGTGTTGTGCAGCAGCCAATACACCGCGACCGCGAAAACGCCAGCCGCCAGAGCGGACAGGCCCCACATCAGGGGCTTGACGAAGAGGACTTCTTCGCCTCGCTTTTCGCGCTGCTCGGCGTCGAACTTGAGGCCTACGGCGAACGAGGCGTGCACAGCCGCCAGCAAGAGCAGCCAGGCCAGCATCACAACCGACAAGTCGAACGTGAAGGGAGGCAGCATCAGTTAAACGCCTGCTCAGGTCAGGGGTCGCTCGCCCTGCTCGCTTTCGATGGTCTGGCTCGTTGGCTGGGACATGGGCGTGCGGATGAAGAGAACGCGGAAGGTCGAGCCCTCGCCTGGCCTGGTGTCTAGCTCGATGCTCGCGCCCAGCAAATCGCACAGACGCTTCACAATCGAAAGCCCGACGCCCTCGCCGGGCACGTTCGTCGCCAGAGTCACCTGCTTGCGATCCGCGCCGTCGCTTTCAGCGCTGTCCATCGCAGCGATTTCCGCCTCACGCGCCCAAGTACTTGAGGTGCTGATTGAGGCGATGCTGGCTTGCCCAACGGTGCTGGCTGGGCTGGCTTCTGCGTTTTGGGCTTCGGCTGGGTTCTGCTCGGCTTCGGTGCGGCCTTCGATCTGGCGCGCGGTGTTGGTGGCTTCGTGCAGGGCGTGCGCCAGATGAGCTGCGGGCGAGCGTTCGAGCCCAGAGCCGCTGTCGCTGACGCGCAGGAGCCAGCGGTCGTCGCCATCGGGAGCCCAGGCCAGCACAATGCCGCCCTGGTGCGTGTATTTGATAGCGTTGAGCAGCAGGTTCTGCGCGATGCGCCGGATCTTCACCGTGTCGCCCCACGCCCTCAGCTCGTCTGGCCCCTCAACTGTCAGGCTCAGCCCCTTCTTCTGGGCCAGGGGCAGGGCCGTGGCTCCCAGTTCGCGCAGCAATTGAGCCGCGTCGAAGAGGCGGCCCGAAGCGCGTTCTTCGCCGGCTTCGAGGCGCGCCAGGTCGATGAGGTCGGTCATCATCTCGTGCAGAGAGTGCACGCCTCGCCTCAGAATGCGCCCGACTTCGGCGCGGTCGTCCTCGGCCATCTGGGTGCGGTCGATGATCGAGGCGCTGCCCGAAACAATGCCCAGGCTGCCGCGCAGATCGTGAGCGGCTTCGCGCAGGACCTGGCCTCGCCACCTCTCTTCTTCGCGCAGGGCTTCGATGGCCGCTTCCATCTGCCTCGCGCGCGCCGAGGCTTCGGCTTGCAGCAAGCGCGCGTATTCCGAGACGCTCTCGCTGGTGCTTTCCAGGATGATCTCGGCCACAATCGAGTGCGCCACACGTATGGCCTGCTGCAAGCACGTTTCTGGAGCATCGATCCAGAAACGATCCAGAACTTCCAGCAGGCAGCCGTTGAGGTGTCCCCACTCGCGCGCGAGCGAGCGCATATCATAGCCCTGCTGCCACCTGTGCTTCGAGTGCTCACGGGCCGTGCTCTGCTCCTGCTCGTGCTGCGAGGCGATGTCGGGCCACGAGCGCAGCTTGGAGCACAGCACCAGAATCACATCGGGAATGTGATCCTCGAACTGCCGCCTGGACCACGCGGGCGAAGAAGCCAGCAGCAAGTCCGCGCTCACCTTGTGTCGCCACGAGTTCGTCACCTCGTCCTTGTGCGCCTCAATGACATCCCCTATGTGGCCCAGCCGTCGCCGCGTCACGTCCTGTTGCGCCTCAAACTCGGCGCGCTCAGGCCCATTCAAAGCCCCAAGTACTTGCGACTGCGCGTTCTGGGAGGCCGCTTCAAGCGAGACGCCCTCGCGCCCAGCCTCAAACTCGCTCGCGCCGGGCGTCGACGAGCCATCCGGCGTCGCGGAATTGTCCGGCGCTGAGGACGGGGATATAGCGGCAGGCAGAGGAGAAGTGCTCAAGGAGGTGCTCATGGACAGGAAAATGCCGATACGCTGTGCGGATAGCTGTGCCGATACGCCACGCGGATGCCTGATACCTAACGCTCAAAGACCGCAAATGTGACATTCGGCAAAACAATCGCCACTGTTATAATACTGTGTTTACTGCTTCGAGCCCCTGTGCGATGAGCGCTAACGGTGCTGGTGGCCTTCAGTGCTTCAGTGAGCCGTTGCGGGCGCGGTGCCTTGCAGCGCGTTGGCGGCTTCGTGCGTGTCGGGCAGAAAGAAGAACAGGATGGCGAGCACAAGATAGACCGACATCAGCTGCACGCCTTCGAGCCAGTTGCTCTCGCCATCGCCCGAGATCTGGCCTGTTATGGTCACAGCCGCAATCACGGCCACCAGCTCGGCCACCGTGAACTCCAGATCCATGGGCTGATGCCCGATGAAATAGGAGGCGAACACCAGCATCGGAGCCACGAACAGCGCGATCTGGATGCTGGAGCCGACCGCTATGCCCAGGCTCAAGTCCATCTTGTTCTTGAGAGCCATCAGGATGGCCGAAGAGTGCTCGGCTGCGTTGCCTATGATGGCCACCACAATCACGCCCACGAATACTTCTGTCATGCCCAGTTGATGCCGCGCCGCCTCGACCGCGCCGACCAGGAACTCCGAGATCAAGGCCACAAACGCCGTGGCTATGAAGAGCACCACGATGCTCTTCTTCATGCTCCACGGTGCGTGAGGCTCGTCACCCTCGTCTTCATCCTCGGCCTGAGCGACTTCGGGGTGCGCTTCTCCCACGAAGAGGTCGCGGTGCGTGCGTAGCGAAAACAGCAGCGTGAAGCCGTAAGTCACAATCAGCACAATCGCAATGGCCAGCGAAAGGCTCTGCTCGCGGTGCGGCGTCCACTTATCTTTGGCCACGTGATGGAACACGGTGGGGATCAAGAGCGCGATGGCGGCCAGCAAGAGTGTTGTGGACGAGGAGCGAGCGGCTGTGCGGTTGAATGTCTGCTCCGAGAACTTGAGCCCGCCCGAGATGAAGGCCGCGCCCAGCACCAGCAGCACGTTGCCTATGATCGAGCCCGTGATCGAGGCCTTGACCACTCCCGTAAGCCCCTTTTGCAGCGCCATCAGCGCGATAATGAGCTCGGCTGCGTTGCCAAAGGTCGCGTTGAGCAGGCCGCCTATGCCTTGCCCTAAGTGCTCGGCTAAGTGCTCGGTGGCGCGCCCCATCCAGCCCGCCAGAGGAATAATGGCGATGCAAGACACGATGAACAGAGCCGTCTGTTGATTGGGAGCGAGCAGGCGCAGGGCCATGGCGATGGGCACGAAGACCAGGAGCCAGTCGAGCGAGGGCTTCCAGAGCGAGCGCTTCGGGCTTGCTGAGTTGGGTGAGGTCGAGGTGTGGACGCTGGACGTTGGATTTGGCATCAAAGGGAGCGTTAAGTACTTGCAGCTGCTTGGAACGGCGTGGCTTGGGACATTGGCCCGAGCCGGTACGGGCGGGCAGTTTGAGCGAAGGGCACGGGCGCTTCAAGGCGCGCCTCTGGCCGCAACCCCGCGATGAGCCTCGCGCGCGGGCTGTAGCGGGCAAAAAACTTTCTGGCAGCTGTGGCTTTTAGCTGTGGCTTTTAGCTGTGGTTTTTAGCTGTGGCTTTTGTTTTCCAGGAACCCGAGTGGGGCCTGGCTTCAAGCCAGCGCTGGCGAGGCGTGGGAACCTGGCCGGGCTGGGGGCTGTGTGGGTTCGTCGTCGCGTGCGTGCAGGGGAACGGTGAAGCGGAAGTCCGAGCCCTGACCCGGCGTGCTCTCGACCCAGATCAGGCCGCCGTGTGCTTCGATGGCCAGGCGGCAGAACGTGAGGCCCAGGCCCGTGGACATCTTGCGCCCGGCTCTGCGCGTCTCGACCTGCCCGAACTTCTCGAAGACGCGATCCAGATCCGCAGCAGGAATGCCCTCGCCCGTGTCGCGCACCGAGAATAAAATCGAGGGCCGCCGATACACTTCTCGGCTCGCCAGGGCGGGCGTGGGCTGCAGGCGGGCGGGAAGTACTTGCAGAGGCGTGGCCGTGCGCGCGCTGATCGTGATTTGGCCGTTTGAGGGCGTGAACTTGAGCGCGTTGCCCAGCAGATTGGTCAGCACGCGTGCCAGCATCTCCTGGTCGGCCTGCATAAGCGGCAGGTCCGAGGGCACGTCGCGCTCGATGCGCGCCAGGGCCGTGCTTCGGGTCTGGGCCACGCTGCCAATGGCTTCCTCGATGATGGCCTCGGCGTGCAGCGAGTCGCGGCGCACCTTGAGCTCGCCGGCCTCCATCTTCGAGATGTGCAGCAACTCGTTGACCAGACCAAGCAGGCGCTGCGCCGAGGCCGTGCTCATGGCTATGACCTCGGCCTGCTCGCGCCCCAGCTCGCCGAACTCGTGCGAGCCCAGCATTTCCAGAGGCCCCAGAATCGTGGTCAGAGGCGTGCGCAGGTCGTGCACCAGCATCGCCGTGAGCGAATCACGCATCCCTTCCACTCGCTTGAGCTCCTCGTGCGCTGAGGCCAGCTGCTCGCCCTGATGCCTGGCACGCGCCAGGCTCAGGCAAACAAACGACAGCAGCGCGAAGTTAGCTGCCAGCGAGATCCAGAACGTCGCCTGTGCGCGCTGCGCCGAGTCTTGGTATTCCAGAGCGCGCGCGCCAAGCAGAAGCTGCTCCTCGTCCTCGATTTCCATGGCCTTGGCGCGCACCAGATCCATGGCCCGCTTGCCTTTGCCCAGCGCCACCATGCGCTGGGCCTGCGCCTTGTGCCCGCTCGCGACCATGTCGATCTGGCTCTTCGAGATCGCGAGCTCGTCCGTGATGAGACGCGACAGCTCCTGCACACGCTTGTGCTGCAAAGGGTTGTCGATGGTCAGGGCGCTGAGCGGTGCGAGCCTACGCCCGATGCGCCTGGAGACCGCCCGGTAGGGCTGGAGGAACTCGGGGTTGGCCGTGATGACGTAGCCTCGCGTGCTGGTCTCGACATCCTTGGCCATCGAGACGGCTCCCTGCACCTCGCGCAACACGCTGTAGGTGTGCGCGACCCACTCCTGGCTCGCGATCAGGTCGGCCATGGAAGTGCGCGCGACCCAGGCATTGGCGCCCAGCAGCAGCAGCAGCCCCATAAACCCGAGGAGGAGGTTGAGCAGCGTGCGAGCTTTCATAAGAGCAGAGCGCGAAGCGGGCTCTCGGGTACAAGATACCCACATGGGCCAAGCGCAAGGCCCTGTAGCGGCTCCAAGTACTTAGAGCTAGCGATTGACCTCTCATCACTTGTTCTGGTTCCTGCCTGGGCGCTACTGAGCCCAGCTGCTTCGACTCGTGACAGCAACGCCGCAACAAGGCCAGGGACTGCGCCGCAGAAACGGTGATACAGAGCCAGCAGAACTCTGAAGCGCCAGCCTCTCAGCGCCCGCACAACCACAATTTCTCCTTCCTGACTCGGCCTGGCCTCGGGTTCTTGTTACTCAGGCGGCGTGCTCGCCTCGCCTGCCTGCGGCGTTGAACTATTGGCGCGGCTGCGCTGAGATTCTTCGATCAGCTTCTGGTGCGCGGGCCTCTCTGCGCCCAGTTGTTCAAGCGAGGCCGCAGGAGCCGGGCCTCCTACAGAAGCAAGTACTTGCTGGCTTTGAGCCGCGCTCTTTATGGACATGCCCGTGGCCTTTTGGTTGTGCGCCACGCGCTTGAAAAAGCGGTCGCGCTCGCCGCGCAGGATGAAATACACGCCCGTGGTCCAGGCAGCGCCCGAGCACCAGCCCGCCAGCACATCCGAAGGGAAGTGCACGCCGATATACAAGCGGCTCAGCCCAACCATCACAGGCCAGGCCAAGGCAAAGGCCAGAGCGTGCCACTTCCACTTGGTCGGCCACAGCAAGAGCAGAACCGAAAGCCCCACGCTGGCCGAGAGCATCGAGTGGCCCGAGGGGAACGAGTAGTCGTGTTCGGGCGCAATCGAAGCCCACAGCGTGGGCCTGTGGCGCTGAAAGAACAGCTTGACGATCATGTCCAGCGCCCCCGAGCCGCCCACCGAAAGCCCCCAGAACCAGCCGGCCCGAATCCTCTTCTGCCTCCACAGCCGCAGAGCCCCCAGCGTGCCGATCACAGCCGTGCCGTAAAACCCGCCGAGCAGCGAGAGAGTTACCGAAAGATGATCGAAGAGCGGGTTCGAGCGCGCGTGCAGCCACAGCAAGATCGGCACATCGAAGGCCAACACCTGCTTGTCCACGATCTTGTCCGCCAGCTGAGCCGCAACTCCCAGAGGCAGCAAGATGCCGAGAAGCAAAGCCACAAGCCGCGCCGGATGCGCCAGCAAACGCGCCTGGAGCCAGTTCTGGTGCGCCTTCTGCGGCGCCGATGCCACAGGCGCGGTTGAATGTAAAGCCATAATGCAGCTATAAAGCAAAAAGCTCACCCAAGAAGGGCGAGCTTTAAGCAAAACCAAGATCGGGGCGGCCGGATTTGAACCGACGACCTTCTGACCCCCAGTCAGACGCGCTACCAAGCTGCGCTACGCCCCGTCAACAAACCTCTGCAACCCTTCTGCAGCGGCTCGAAATACTTTACCATAAGTACTCGCTGGTCATCAAGCACTTCTTTTGGTTGTTGAGCGGCGGCGTAAACCGAATCTGCAAGTGCGATCGCCCATCGAAGATCTCAGCTCCGAACTAGCACAACTGAGATGTGGGCGCGATGTAGACGAGCAGAGCATCAATTTCCTGAGCCGTGTAGCACGGGCGGCTGCCCTTGCTCAAGTGCAGCAGGACGGCGCCCATAGAATTGGAAGCCGCGCACGACACCTACTTGACCTGCGCCCGATACAGCCGCCCCTCCCAGTCGATCACGCGATCGTAGCGCGCGAAGTCGGTGATGGGGCGCGAGACCACGGCCCCCAGCAGCAGAGCGCGCATCTCGACCTTGAGGCAGGCCAGCATATCCTTGTCGTGGTTGGTCATCGCCCGCTCGCCTGGCGCAAGCTCCACCTGAACCACGCTCCAACCAGAGTTCTGTTGCATAACCTCCAGTGTTCCTAACAGCTCGTGGGCGCTTCAAGTACTTGAGGCGCGGCGGGTATATTAGCCCTATGGGAATCGAAGTTGAGTACGCGCGCCTCTTGCCTCAGCAGTATCAAAGCCTTCTAAACGACGCGGATGCAGCCGAAGAATTCTTCTACGGCGACGACCCAGAGCCGAGTGTTGTCTCCATCTACTCGAACGACAGCCCCTCGCTGGAGACGCGGCGGCTGAGCATCGAGAAGGACTGGGACATGATGCACTTCCTGTACACAGGCCGCTCGTCGTTGGAAGATGAGCCGCTTCTTACACCGCTGCACCACATCGTCGCGGGCGGCGAGGAAACGCCGTTCCAGGCCTCTTATGGTATGGTGCGCCTGCTGTCTCCTCCTCAAGTACAGGCGTGCGCCGGGGCACTGGCCGCTCTCTCTGAGGACGAACTGAAGCGCCGCTTCCGGGCCCGCGGCGAGCGCGACATCTACCCAAGCGGCCCTGCGTGGGACGATGATGAAGAGGAATATCTCATTGTTGCGCACCGCCACCTGCTACTCTTCTTCCAAGCTGCCGCCCGCGACGGCGAGATCGTGCTCATCAAAAGCTAAGCCCGCGCTCTTCTATGTCGCCCTTCCTCGATGCCTTCCGCAAAGTTCCTCAGTCCCCAACCGCCCCCGATTCGCCTCAAGTGCTGGCCGCTCCAACCTCCGCGCCTCAAGTACTTGCTGATGGCTCTGAGCCCTTCGAGGACGCGCCTTTTGATGTGGCCGATCTCTTCGACGGGCCGTTGCGCGATGGCATCGCAGCTGTTGAGTCCGGCGTGGCTTTGGACGAGAAGCTGCGCCAGGCTTACTTCTGGATCGTGAACACGGCCATCATCTCGCCCTTCTACGACATCGGATATTCGCCCACGCCTCCGGCTTCGTTCACCTTTGGCGACGACAAGACGCGGCTGGATTTGCCTTCGGGACAATCCTACTCGTCCTTCGTCTTGCTGCCTCTCTTGAACTTAGTGCTGCGGCGGCGCTGCTTGCTCGTGGGCGGGCCAGGGCGCGGCAAAACGGCCACGGCGATCTTGATGGGCGTGCTGGCAGGCTACTCAATGCGCGACATCCGCCGCGCCATCCAACACGGCCAGCCCCAGATGACAATCGCCGATCTGCTCGGCAACGCGCTGCCTTCCTCTCTGGTCAAGGCCGAGTCGATGGACGAGGTGCACATCGCGTGGCGCAAGTGGCTCGGGATGCGCGTCAAGATCGTCGATGAATACAACCGCATTCCAACGAGAACCCAATCAGCCTTGCTCACCGTGATGGCCGATGGCTACGCTGAGATGTTCGATCAAGTTTATGAGTGCCCCGAGTCGGCCTGGTTCCTCACCGCCAACGACGATCAGGGCGGCGGCACCTACCAAGTGATCGAGGCTCTGCGCGACCGCATTGATGTTGTTGTCAAGGCGCTGCACTTCAACACGCGCTTCCTGGGCGATCTGCTGGCTCGCATTGAGGCGCGCGTGCGGCCCGAGGACATCATGCCCGAGGAGATTACTTTCTCCGAGGCCGAGATTGATAAGGTGCATGAGCAAGTACTTGGAGTCAAGATTCCCACGCCTCTCTTGCGCCGCATCGAGTTCTTCGCGAGCCACTTTGAATACTTTGAGGGCGCGGGTGCTCAGCTCGAATACAAGACCAAGGACACCTTGAAGCTCAGCGGAGTCGAGGCGAGCGCGCTGGAAGCGGACGCGGGCAAGGACAGGCTTAAGGACCTGGGCTCGCAGTCCAAGAACGGCCTTTCGGTGCGTGCCTTGATGACCGTGCTGAGCTTCGCTAAAGCGATGGCGTGGTTCCGAGGCCGCCGCGAGGTTGAGTTCGAGGACGTGCGCCAGATGATCCCCTTTGTGCTGCACGACAAGCTGGTGGCTGAGCCCGACGCGCCGTGGTTCGAGGGCGCGGGCAACGGCGTCTATCGCGTTGATAAGGTGGGCTGGATTCGCAAGCTCTTCGACCTGAGCTGCGCTGAGTATGAGCGCCTGAACCTGGATCGCGACGACATCGTGGCGCGCCTGAGCGAAGAGTTCGAGCGCGGCCTGGAAGGTGTTGGAGAGCGCGAAGTGCGCGCGCGCCTGGCCAAGATCGAAGGCGTCTTGGCCGAATGGAGCCGCACGCGCAAGGTTTACGGGCACCTGTTCGATGACGTGCTCAAGCTCAAATACATCCACCAGAGGTACACCAATTATGTCCACTGGCTGCAGTGGCGCGACCGACAGGAGTAGCAAGTACTTGCACGGAGGAGGTAACGATGCCAAGCATCAAGCGCAAGTCAGCGCCGGGCGTGAAGGCTGGGCGCGTGCAGAAGCAGAACAACTGGGAGCCGTCCTCGGATTTATATGACGCTGAGGTGGAGCCGGGCCAGCCCGGAATGCCACTTATCTTCCGCAAGCGGCCCGGCGAGGGATTCCGGCACGTGTTGCTGCAGAAGGATGTTGTGGATTTTATCGGGATTTTGCCGCAGTGGGACGAGCTGTCTCGTGGCCTGAACGCGGTTGTGCTGGCGCCGGGCAACTGGGGTGTGCTGGGCTGCCATTACCCAGGGGTGATCCACTTGTGCGCGTGGGAGCGTGATCTGTCGGTTTTAGTGAGTACGCGCTACTACGAGTCGCGGCGCAGCACGTTCGAGATGCTGGGCGTGCCCTGCGAGCGGGACGAGGACGAGATGCTGTGTCACTTCACCGAGGCCACGGCGCGCGCCTACTTGCTGCTGAGCACCTTTCTGCACGAGTCGGGGCATCACCACGACCGCATGACGACCCGCTCGCGCTTGGACTCTTGTCGTGGCGAGCCTTTCGCCGTGGCTTACGCCTCTGAGCACGGCCAGAAGATCTGGACGCGCTACTGCAGCCTGTTCGACCTCTGATTATGGAAGCCACGACGCCGCTCGAAATCGCGCCCCAAGTACTTGCCGATCTGCTCAACTTGCAGCGCGACAAGTTCAACGCGCGCATCGCCCTGGCTCAGAGCCGCCAGCGCGGGCTCTCCTCTCGTGAGTGGAAGGGCGTGCTCCAGGAGTGCGTGGCTCCCCTGGTTTTCGCGGTGCATCAAGCCCTTCCCGAGCGAGCTCAGGCTGTGGCCGAAGCCGCTTACGAGAGCGCTCTGAAATTGCTGGCTCGCAACCAACTCGGGCCGCGCGCGGGTGGCCCGATGCTCGTCTTGTGGCGCGATGTGCTACCTTTGCTTGCTCCGCTCGTGGCCCAGGCGCCGCGACGGGCCTTGAGCCGGGCCTCGAATGCTTTGCTGGAGCTTCAGGCTCATCATCTGGAAGAGGTTTGGATCAAGCGCTTGCACTCGCTGGCCCAGTCCGGCGCCTTTGCTTCTTGCGAGGTGGAGAGCTTCGAGCGGGCGTTGCTGGTGCTGGCGTGGCGCTGCGGGCTGGCTCACGGGCGCCAGTCCGCGCTCAAGTACTTGAGCGCGTTGCCCTTTGAGCTGACGCGTGCTCTGGTAGGCGCGCCCGATGTTCCCGAGGCGGCGTGGGCGGAGCTGGTGCAGAAGATGGAGCGCGAGCTGTTCTTCAACCCCTCGCGCGCACCTGAAGCTCAGGAGAAGAGGCTGAAGCTGGTGGCTCAGGTCGGCGACTGGGAAGCCTGGGGCGGCGCGATGGCGGCGCCTCCGCTTGTGCTGAGGCGCAAGGGCGCGCTGTGGGCCTGGAGCGGGCGCGCCTGGTGGCGCCTGCACGCCGATGCCTTTGGAGCCACGCTCACCCCGGCCCGCTTCTTCATTGCGCCCGAGCAACTGCCCCTGAACCTGCAGACCGACCAATCGTGCGGCGCCTGGAAGCTGCAGGTGAAAAAAATCGCGGCTGCAAGTGGCTCGAACCAAGCGCTGCAGGTGACTCAGGGAGCCAACGCGGTTTATCAAGATGCTCAGGCGGCCCTGTTGCCCGGCTTCGACGGCGTGCTTTCAGCAGCCTCGGACGAGCACTTACTGGCCTTCACCTCGCGCCTCTCGATGCGAGTCTTCGTCGTGGCCCGCGCCTCGTGACGCGCTGCAAGTACTTGGGGCGCGAGGAATCAAGTTGCAAACCAGGCCGCGCGGGTCATCCTCAAGTCATGAAATCTATTCTCTTTGCGGGCGCTCTGGTGCTGTGCGCCTGGCCCTTGGGCGCGCGCGCCGCCGAGCTCAAGCCCGGCCTCAAGGCCGAGTATTTCGACCGCCTGTTCACGCTCTCCGACTTCCCCGTGATCTCAGCCGAGGAGAAGCCCGATGTGTCGCGCGTGGACGCCAAGATCGACTTCGACTCGCCCAAGGGCGTCAACGGAACCACCATCGTGGATTACTGCTACGTGCGCTGGAACGGCGTGCTGCGCGTGCCTCGCGACGGCTCCTATACGCTGTGGACCAACTCGGACGATGGCTCGCGCGTGTTCCTCGATGGCAAGCTGCTCTTCGACAACGGCGGCGTGCACGCCTCAATCGAGAAGAGCGGCGCCCTTGCTCTCAAGGCCGGAGACCACGTGCTCAAGGTCGAATACTTCCAGAACGATGGGGGAGCCTCCTGTCACTTCGGCTGGCAAGGCCCCCAGATCGACAAGCAAATCGTGCCGCCCGAAGCCCTCTTCCACCAGCAGTAAGCGAAGAGGCGGGCGCAAGTACTTGCGATGGCTCCACAGCGCGCGATGTGTCAAGATCGGTGGAACCAACTTCGCTTCAGACCTCTAAAGACGCTTTATGAAAAACCTTCCGCAAGCGGGCCGCACCTTGCTCTTGCTGCGCCTGGCTGCTGTGCCGTGCGCGTTGCTCCTCGCGGTGCCGCGTGCTCAGGCTCTGGATGCCGCTGCCGTGGACGCGGCCAAGAAAGCCACCGCTCTGGTGGTGCTGCCTGGCGAGCAGAGTTACGGCTCGGCCTTTTGCATCGGGGCCAATGGGCTGTGGGTTTCGAACGAGCACGTGGTGCACGGCATCCCGAACGAGGGGCGCGTTTCCCTTGTGCTCAATGCGGGCGACCTGGGGCAGAAGACCGTTCCCGCGCGTGTCTTGCGCACCGATGAGGACGCGGACCTGGCGCTCTTGCAAAGCGAGGATGCCGGGAATTTGACGCCTCTGGCCCTGGATACGCCGGGCGTTGAGGCGGGCCTGGCCGAGACACAGACCGTGGTGGCTGTTGGCTTTCCCTTTGGCGTTGAGCTGGCTTTGGAAGGCACGGCTTACCCCAGCGCCACGGTCAACGTGGGGCGCATCACTTCGCTGCGCCGGGCCGCGCCCATAGCTGGAGCCGAGCGGGGCGAGCTGCGCCAGATCCAGACCGATGCCGCTCTCAACCCCGGCAATTCGGGAGGGCCTCTGCTGGGCGAGGACGGCCATGTCATAGGCATCGTGTCGGCTGGCATTCCAGGCGCGGGAGTGAACTTCGCGGTGCCCACCTCGCGCCTGGCGCGGCTGCTGGCCGCGCCCTCAGTTGTGTTCGCGCCCGCCGCTGTTCCCTTTGCCCAGGCTCAGGCGCCGCGCGAGCTCTCGATTCGCCTGGTGCCCCTGGTGCGTCCCGCGGCGGCGCCTCAAGTACTTGTGACGCTGAGCGCGCGCAAGGGCGACGAGCGCACCTTCACCGCTCAGCCCAGAGCCAACGATGAATACGTCGCGCGAGCCTCTCTGCTGCCCGATGCCGCCGCTTCCAACGCCGTGAGCTACACCATCTCCGTGCGCTCGAACGGATCTGAGGTGGCTCAAGCGAAGGGTGTCATCGACATCACGGGAGCGCCCGGCGCGGCAACTCCCGTTCTGGGCGGCTGGCTCGGACAGGGCGCGGCGCTCAATCCTGGAGCGGGTGGAGCCAACACCTCGGGCGATGTGGCCGATGCGCCCGTTCCCGCTGCATCTGGACGCAATCTGGCGGGAGCGGCTTATGATGTGGGCGGCGCTGCTGTGCGCGTGGTTGGGCTCAAGGGCGCTGACCTGCTGCCCTCGATGCTGTGGTCAAGCGATGGGAAGTTCGCCTATGTTCTCGAGAAGACGGGCGTGCTGCACAAGCTGGCGGTGCCTTCGCTGCGCGAGGAGAGGACGCTGAGCATTGGCTCGGCTTGCACGGCGATGGGGCTGTCGCGCGCGGGCCTGGCGGTTGGCGTGAGTGGCATCAGCTCGGTGTGGCTGCTGGACCCCAACACGCTCAAGGTGCTGCGCCGCGTGCGCGTGCTTGGCGCGAACGATCTGGCCGCCTCGCCCGCGCTGCTCAACGTGTATGTGACGCAGGAAGGCGGAGGGATGTCGGTCGTTGATCTGGGTGAGGGCAAGGTGGCGGCTCAGCTTTCGGCTCAGGCCGTGCGCAGGGGCGGAGGCGCAGTTAAGAAGGCGGCTGATGCCGACTTGCTCGAAGGGTTCCGCCTGCCTCGCGTGACTTCGGACGGCAAGTACTTGCTGTGCGCGGACGCTTCTGCCTGGGGCGGCGAGAACAGCGGCCTGCACCGCTTCCGCATTAACCAGAACGACTTGATCTACGAAGAGGCCGGGCCGGTCGTGGGCGCCAATGCGGGCCGCGTCGAGGTCTCGGATGATGGCTCTTACGTGGCCATCGTGGCCGGAGGCGGCAACACAGGGCGTGGCTACGTGACCAACATCTACCGCGTTACGGATCTGGCGACTCCCGTGGTGGCCGTCGAGAGCGGGGCTTACCCTCGCGCTCTGGCCTTTGATCGCGTGGCCGGGCGCATCTACGCGCAGAGCATAGATGTGCCTCTCCTCGTCTTCACGCCCCAGGGCGCGCGCGAGGCGGGCTACAAGCTCGCGGGCAACAAGCGCGACGACATACGGCAGATTCTGGCACATCCCTTGGGCCGCAAGCTGCTGGTGCTGGGAGGCGAAGGCGGAGGGTTTGGCGGTGAGTCGAATTTATACTGGGTCGAGCTGCCCGCCAACTGAGCGAGCTCCAGCCAACGCCTCACGCACCCGCTCGGGCCAGGTGCCCGCGACTTTTTCGCCGTATTCGCGCTCGCCTCCGCTGGACTCGCCTCCGCTGGACTCGCCTCCGCTGGACTCGCCTCCGCTCAGCACGGGGCGCACGCCGGGCTCGAAGCCGCCGACCGCCTTTGAGGAGACGTTGGCGTTCAGGAAGTGCAGGGCGACGCCCGCGCGCTCCCTGTCTGTGGTGTTGGCTCCGGTCGCGTGCGGCGTGCCGTAGGCAAAGAATACAACTCCTCCAGCCGGAAGCTCAACCGTCACGGCCTTCTCTTCATCGGGCCAGCAACGGATATGGTGATCCGAATCCGGGTCGCGCTTGTGCTCCAGTTCCTGGTTGAACGAGTCGGGGATAACGCGCAGGGTGCCATTGGCGCGGTTGGCCACGTGCACGGCTGTCCACAGAGCGGTTCCCATCAGCGGCTCGGCGATTTTGAAATACGCGTTATCCTGGTGCCAGTTGGTGCCCGCGCCGTGCTTGGCGGGCTTCAAGAACACTTGATCCAGGTGCAGCAGAACCGGGTCGCCGATGAGCTGCGAAACAGCCTGGATGACCTTGGGCGCAAAGGGCATGGCGCGGAACAGGGCCGAATGCGGCGACATCGGGCACAGTTGCAGGTTCGACTTGCTTTGCGAGGCCGTCTGGCCGTCGCCCTCTGTGGCCACGTTGCGCAGCTTGCCCTGTCGCTTCAAGCGTTCGAGTTCGTGCTGCATCGCGCGCACCTCGTCCGCGTCCCAGAACTCGGGCAGGGCGAGCCAGCCGTGGGCGCGAAAGTGCGCGACTTGTTCTTTGCTCAGCTTCATGGTTTGTCTTGTTTCCCTTGCTGCAAGTACTTGAGGCGGATTCTGCGTCGGGCTCTATCGCGGCTGCGATTGCAGCCAGCGCACGGCCTGCGGGATGCCCTGGCGAATCGCGGACTCGTAATGGCCGCCGCTGGGCACGCGCACAAAGGTGAGCTTGTGGTTGGTCTGGCTCAGCTTGTGGGCGAACTTGATGTTGTCCGAGACCTCCACAACATTGTCGTCGTCGGCGTGGAAGAGGAACACGGGGCACTTGAGCTTGGCTGAGTTGAGCAAGGGCGAGGAAGCGTTGATGAAGTTCTGGTAATCGGGCAGCTGCTGCTCGATGATCTTGTCGCCGCCTTCCATCTGCTGCTCCAGGTCGCAGGCCGGAGCGAAGACCGCGCAGGCCGCGATGCGAGGCTCGTGCTCGGCCACGTGCAAAGCCACCGTTCCCCCCGAAGAAAGCCCAGCCACGTAAAGCCGCCTGGGGTCCACGGGAAGATGAGCCAGAGCGTAGTTCAAGGCCACTCGCGCGTTGAGCAGGCCGCTCTGCGAGTCTCGAAATGCGATGACCGAGCTTTTCAAGCTCTCGTCCATAGAGCGGCCCGCCAGGTCCGGCCCGAAGAACGGCCCATCCAGAGCATAGGCCACCACCACAAAACCCACGCGAGCGTAAGGCAGATGCTCGGCGCGGTCGTGCTCCGAAAGCGGCGCGCCGTAGAACAAAGGCGTGCCCGCAGGCGCCACGAAGACGCAGGGCAGCTTGGCGTTTTTCTTGTGAGAAGGCACGTAAACCCACAAATGATCCTGGCCCTCTCTGCCCGCGCCGCGCTTCAGGTTGACATCGAACCAGCGAATGTGAGGCTCGATCTCCTGCCCGCTCTTGAAGGGCGACTTCGGCGCGGCCTGAGCGGAAATCATGGACGAGATCTGAGGCGAGTGGCATCCGGCGGCTAAGCTCGCCGCCAGGCTCAAGGCCATGGCTCGGGGCAAGGCAAGGCGGGGTGCAGGCGTGATGTTCTTCATGGTGGCTAAAGGCGATTTTCTACCGTGGCGGCAGCGGCAGGTCCTTGAACTCGAAGGGCACGCGCACTTCGCGCCACTCCTGCGGAGCGTCGAAGAAGATCTTGGTGATTATGGGCGGCTCATCGCCCGCCGCGCCCGCACCTCCCGCATTTCCCGCCGCGCCTGCGCCACCCGCGCCGCCCGGCTCAAGCTGCCACGTCACGCTCTCCTGATACGCGAAGCCATCGGGCGGGACGGGCGCCATGGGAATTTTGTCCCCGATGCGTAAGCCGGGGATGAGACCACCGGGCGACATGAATGAGCCGGAGGTGCGCAGTCTGTCTTCGCTCGGCCCGATGATGCTTTCCAGCGTGCCGTCCGGCGTGCGCGCGCGGCGGAAGGAGCCCACGTAATCGGTCTTGCGCGAGATCATGTCCACGCCCGCGTTGAGCGTGAGCTTCTGATCCTCGCCCCAGGAACGCAGCTTCCACTCGTGGCCATCGGCCCCCACGACGCGCACGCTTCCCGGCATCGTCAGGCCCGCGCGGTAGCTGTCGTCCTCGTTGAGGGCTGGGCCCATCTCGCGGCGGAAGTCGAGCTGGCCGTGGTCGCTGTTCAAGTTCAGGGTCGAGGACAGCATCCACGCTCCATCCTTGCCCCGCGCCAGCTTCACCTTCATGTCCGTTGCCTGGCCCCACAAAATTGCCTGGCCCATGGCGGTGCCATCCTTATCCAAAGTGAACTCGGTGGTCGTGATGCGCGCGGGAACCCAGAAGAGCAGGGCGCCGCGCAGGTGCAGCTTGGTGCTCTTGTCGCCGCGCACAATCGGCATCTGCAGCGCGATGGGCAGGTTCAAATCGGCTCCCTCGCCCAGCTTGACGCGGTGCGGCTTGATGAAGTCCTCGCGCCTCAAGTCGTGCCCGGACTCGTCGCTCGCCTCATCCAGAACCAGGCGCACGTTGCGATACGCGTGCAGGCGAGGATCCACGAAGGCCCGCATCTGCAGGGCGACGTTCTGCTGCCACTCGCCACGCGGCGCACTCGCGGGCTCGGCCGCTGCAAGTACTTGAGGCGCATCCGGGCGAGCTTTGGCGTCTTCCTCGGCCTTGGGAGCGGCAGGAAGTGGAGTTGGCGGCGCCTCGGAAGGATCGGGAGCCAGGTTGCCCTCCTGCCTGCGCGCGATGGTATCGACGAGGAAGAGGCACGGCCACGAGGACGCGGCGCGTCCCTGTGACATATCCACGGCGCGATTGGTCACGGATGGCCCAAGCTGCCACAGCACGCCCGCAGCGCGCGGTGAGGCGGGCTGGGTGAGCGGAGCCATCATCTGGCGCCTCATGGCCTCCCTCTGATCCGCTGGGAGGTCGGGCCTCATGCTCGCCAGCGACTCCTCCGAGGGCGGATCGGGGCGAACGACGACCACGGGCGAGAGCGCGAGCGTGGGCAGGACAAAGGGCGAGGGCGTGGGGAAGAGCCCGTTCTGCAGGCTGTCCGTGTCGCCGAAGACCGAATACCGTGGGCTGTAGCCTGGAAAACCTCTCGCCGTGTCTCGTCCCTGCGCCTTGTCCCACGCGATCTGCGCGATGCTCAGGGCGCGCACGGCTTCCCACAACGGGCGCTTGGAGATGTCGAAGTCGTAAGTGATCTTTCGCAGAGTGCCATGATTCCGCGCCTGCTCCAGCTGCTCATCCTGCTGAGGCGGCAGGATCTGCTGCTGCGTGAAGATGTCGAGTTGGGTTTGGGCGCGCATCGAGGTCGCGACTTCCTCAAGCGTGATGTCCTTGGCCTTGACCTCGACCAGCGTGCGCCCGCCGATGCTCTGTTCGAGCTCGGTCAGGCTCATCGGAGCCCAGGACGCGGGCTTGGAAAGCGCCTCCTCCTCGCGCGCTTCCATCTCCTTGCGGTCGGCTGCGGCTCGCGCTTGCGCCGCAGCCCACTCCTGCGACATCTTGTCGGGCGGCGCGACTGCGGGCGGCACGACTGCGGGCGGCACGACCTGGGCGTGGGCTGCGGCGAGCGGGAGCAGGGCGAGCGTCGAGAGCATCAGGAATCGTTGGGCCATGATTTTCCTCCAGTTGGAACTGCAAGTACTTACGGCAAGGACTTAGGCTCAAGCACTTGCCGCTCTGTTTAACCTACTTTTCCAGTTCGCCCACCAGCATCAGCCAGCCGATGCGGATCGCGGTGCCGTTGTATCTCGCCGCGTCGAAGCCGGGCTTCAGTTTTTCCTTGTCCGTCACGCTCGATCGATCGGGTTGCTCGGGCACGATTTCGAGCTTGATCTCGTGCTCGCCCGCCGCGCCCTCAAACAGAGTCGAAGCGTTCATGCGGTGGTAGGACGAGAACGAGTCGAAGCGCGAGATCAGGTTTTTGCTCTCTACGCCATCGACCGTGACCTTCATCTGCCCGGCGTCGGGCCCCATCACGTCGAACAGTCGAGCGCTCGTGCCGCGAAACTTGAAGTGCATCGTCTCGCCCGCGCTGCCCTGCCACAGCTGCGGGAAGTACTTGGAGAACTGCTTGCCCAGCCCCTCGTTCGGGTCCAGCCGCTTCCAGCCCGGTGAGAGCATCGAGGCATCCAGGGGAACCAGCCTGGCGCCTTCCCAGTTGTCGCTGGCGAGAGGCGCGGGCAAAGGGCGTGGCCCGTGATCTCCCACTCGCTGCAACTCGGGCATGGCCCCGGTGATGGTCTCGGCGTATCGCTGCATCGAGGAATCGTGAGGATGCACGCCGTCACTCGCGAACAGCTCCACTCCGGGAGGCGGAGGCAGCTCCTTGCCCCCGGCGTCGTGCGGGGGCGAAGGGATCATCAAGCCCGCGGCGATGCGCTGGGCGATGGGCCGCGCCACGCAGATGCTCGGGATGCCATAATGGGCCGCCACCATGTCGTGAGCCGCCATCGAGCGCGAATAATTGCCCTTAGATAGCTCGTCCTGGAAGGCCGCGACGTAGGTATAGACGAAGGCGATGTCGCACAGCGGCAGAGCGTGCCGGGCCTGGCGCACGATACCCTCGCAGGCGCGGATGATCTGGCCCGTGCCCGCGCCGCCATCGTTGACCGCGAACTCAACGAACATCAAGTCCGGCTTCTTGTCCAGCACATCGCGGCCTACGCGGAAGGCGCCCAAATCGCTTCCGGTGCCTCCAATGGCCGCGTTGATCTCGGTGATCTTCGATTGCGGGAACTGCTCGCGGAACCAGCGCGTGGTGCGCGCCCGATAGGTGTTCTCTTCTTTTGAAGCTCCCGCGCCCTCGGTGATCGAGCCTCCGAAGTAGGCGATGGTCACGGGCTGCCCGGCCTTGAGCCTGGCGAAGACATTCCTGAGCCCATCACGAGGCTGCACCAGAACGCCTGGCGTGGCTGGAACTTCGATCTTGTCCGAGAGCCGAGGCGCGGCCTGAGCCTGAGTGGAAGTCATATCTTGAGCGCGCGAGCCGGAAGCGCCAGCCAGAGGAGCCAGCAGAGCCAGAGCGAGAGGAAGGGCGTGGAGCTTCATGGTGAGGAATAGATTCTTGGCTGTAAGTACTTGCAGGCTATTGTGCCCCGAAGCCAGCCAAGCGTCACCTCACCAATAAAGTGTCTGGCAGCGCGCTCCGGCTCTGGAGCGACTGCTTCAGGAGCATTCTGGCTTGGTAGGCGCGAGGTTCCCTCGCCCTCCGGTCGCTCCTATCGAAAAGTGCTCAGTGCTTGGGTTTGGGCGTCGGTTCAGCCTGGCTGAAATCAACTGTTGTGGGATCGTCCTCGAATTGCTGCGCGGCCTTTGCATCGACCTGGCGCAGTTCGGAGACAGCGTGGGCGTATTCGCTGGCGTTGTGCTGCTCCTGGTAGATCAGGGCCAGGTTCGTCCAGGCCCACTTGGGATCTTGGCCCATCTCCAAGCTGCGCTCATAGAGCTTGATGGCTGCGTTGTAATCCTTGCGCTCCAAAGCTTTGTCGGCTTGCAGAGCGTTCCATGTGGGCGAGGTTGGGCACCAGAACAAGGGCACGATGGAAAGAGCGCACAGCGCGAGCAGGGCCGGAGCCAGCAGCACGGGCTTCCACTTGAGCACGAAGAGCCCGGCCACGCCCGCGCCAAAGACCATCCCGCCCAGGTGAGCCGCGTTGCCGATGTTGACTAGCTTGAGCTGAGTCGCGATGGCGCAGCCCACGAGCCACAGCACGAAGATCAAGACTGTCTGGTTGTCCAGAATGCGCCCGAACTCAGGCATCTTCGAGCGCGCGACCCAGCCGAATCCAAACAGGGCGTAGCCTACGCCCGACATCCCGATGCCCGTCTCGCCGCTGAGCAAGAGCTGCAAGGCCGAGCTGACCCAGGCCGCTGAGAGGAAGAAGGCCAGCCAGCGCCACGAGCCGATCTTCTGCTCCAGGCAGTTGCCCAGAATCCACAGCCAATACACGTTGAAGGCGATGTGGAAGAACTGCAAATGCACGAAGACCGAGGAAATCAGCCCCCAGGGCTTGCCCTCCCAGATGGCATCGGGCGGCAGGTAGCCCCAGCGCGAGGCCTCGTCCCACTGCAGATTCTGCCCGCGCAAACTCAGCCCAATGAAGGCAAAGGCGCACAGCGCGCAGGCCAGAGTGGTGAAGCGCAAAGGAATCGCATCCAGAAAAGCCGCCGGGCCAGAGCTTGGGCCGGAATTAGGTCGCGTTGCCATAAGGGTGTCCCAACAGAGCCTGCAAGTACTTGCAAGCAGCCTTTAGCGCCAGAAGTAAGAGTAATTGTAAGGCAGCTCCAGCGAGCCCTTGGCGGGCAGCGTCAGCGTCCAGGTCACGCTGGAAAGCGGGTTGACCTGGCGCCAGTAATCGTTGGTGTAGCTCCACCACGCCGGAGCGCCGCCCTCGGGCGAGGCAAAGGCATCGTCTCCGGCCCCGACCTGGCGGATGGTGCCCTTGGCTTGGCCCGCTCCGGCTTCCGAGACCGTGCCCACGAACTGGCGCGTGATCTCAACTGTCACGGGCTCAGCGCGAAACGAAGTCAAGGTGAGCTTGCCCGCGACATCAATGCGCGCGAACTTGTTGTTGTTGTAGGTCAGGGCGTCCGGCGTGCGCTTGGTCTCGTCCTCGCTCCTCTTGAGCGTGATGTCTACAGCCGGAGCCAGGTCAATGTCGGAGCGGCCTCCCGTAGCCGTGTAGGTCATCAAGGTCTGAGCCAGCAGTTGGCCGTTGCGCTCAATCAAAGTCGGAGCCGTGGTCAGAGGCTGCTTGCCCGTGTTGGTCAGGCGGATCTTGTGCATGAACTGAGCGCGGGTCGCGAGCGTGGCCTGGCGCTGCTGCTCGGAGTTCAGGCTCTGATACACCTGCGGAGGCGGCGCGGCGGGCGACTGAGCTACGTACACATCCTGATACTTCAGCTCGTTCTGGGCCAAAGCGAACACGCTGCGCTCGCCCTTCTTGAGCGTCAAGTTGTTGACATCGAAGAAGAAGAAGTCTTCATTGGTCGCGCCTCCGCCCACGCTTGGCCCTCCACCCGCGCCGTCAGGTCCTTGAGGCCCAGGCGCTCCCATCACATAGGACGAGTTGGCCTGCTGCGACTGGATCGCGTTGGAGAACGCACCATTACTGAAGCGTGCTCCGTTGAAAGCAGGCGCGGCGCGCTCCAGAGCTGTCTGCAGCGCGATGGGATCAATGCTGTCACCAAAGGCAAACGAAGGCACGCCGATCACCAGATGAGCCGCGACGTTCTTCAAGTCGGCCAGGTCGTTGACCAGGGTCGCCTGCATCTTCATCTGAGCCCGCCCGCCATCGCTGAGCTGAAGGCGATAGTTGGGAATCCAGCGCAGGCCGTTTTGCAAGTACACGGCTCCGACTTGAGTGGGCTTGTTAGCCGCGTCGAGCTGCAGCTTGAGCACGGTGTTCTGCGTTTCGCTCGAAGTCTGCAGGTGCGGCGGGGTTCTGAAGATCACGTTCTGGATCGAGCTGAGGGGCGCGGCTCGCACGCCGTCGGCGGTTTGCAGCAGGATGATCTCATCGGCGGGCGCGGGCTGAGGCTGGATCAAGGCAAGGGCGCTCTTTTCGGGCGCGGGCACGCCCAAGATCTTGGCTTCGTAGCGCTTGTCGTTGTCTTCGAGCACGATGATCTGCGCGCCGACATTGGCCTTGAGCAGCTCGCGCACGCTCTGCGCGTTCTTCAATCTGACCTCGCTGCCGTAAGAAGCCGTGGCGCTTTGCAGCCTGGCGTCCAGAGCGAAGGGCCAGAAGGTGCCCAGCACAGGCGAAGGCAGCCCGCCCAGCGAAATGCGGCCCTGAGCATCGGAAGTGACGCGGCCCGACTGCATCACGAAGGCGTGCCCGTCCTTGAAGATCGTGACTTCGCGGATGGGCAAGGGTAGCAGGAAACTACCTCCGATCGGGCTGCTTGTGCGCGCGGCATCGCCTGCTTCGGGAGCATCTTGAGCCCGCGCCGCGCCCGTGAGCAAGGGCGTGAGCGCCAGCATCGCAGCGGCCAGGGATGTGGAGCGTGTCGTCATGATTTTCCTCTGCAAGTACTTGCGGCCTGCCAATTATTCTGAAACGCGCTTCTCGGCCTCGCTCTTGAGGGCCTTGAGCATTCCGTCGGCGTTGTCCTGCATGATCTTCTGGATGACCTTGTGCATCAGCGCGCCCAGCAAGGGAATGTCGAAGCGATAGGTCACTTTGAGCTGCACGTGAGTCTTTCCGTTGTGATCGGAGAAGAGGTAATCGCCCTTGTACTCGGAAAAGTCGCCGCGCAGCTGCCAGAAGTGGCAAGTGTGCTCGGCCTCGCTCCAGATGTCCTCCTCAACCCAGTCGATGGTGCGGTTGAGCTGCTTGATGCGCCCCTTCCACTCGGAGATCACGCGCTGGGTGCCGCCGCCTCTGTCCTCGCGCTCGATGATCTTGAGGCTTTGCAAGTCCGGCATGATCTCGGGATAGTTCTCCACGTCGCGCGCCAGAGGCCACACAACAGACAAGGGCGCTTCCATCACGATTGTGCTTTGAATTTCAGGCATGATTTTTCGTTGGCTGCAAGTACTTGCGGAGCCGCGCGGCTCCTCATTCCTCGGGCGCTTCCTCATCGCTTTCCCCGTCGTCGAAGCTCAGCCCGCTGTCTTCGATGAGCTCGGAGGTCTGCTGCACCGCTTCCTCGAAGGCGCGCGCGGCCCAGTCGATTTCCTCGTCGCTAATCATCAAGGGCGGCTCGAAGCGCGTGACTGTGGCGTTGTTGAAGGTGTAGGGCACAACCAGCACATCGCGCCCGGCCATGCCCGAAAGCACCAGGCCTGTCACGTCCTCGTGCGGGAACTCAACCCCGATCATCAGGCCGCGCCCTCGCACCTCGCGCACGCATTTGGGGAACCGGGCCTGCGTCTGCTTCAAGCGAGCCATCAGCTTCTCGCCTTGCACGCGTGAGTTCTCGATCAGGTTCTCGTCCTCAAGTACTTGCAGAGCCGCCAAGCCCGCCGCGCACGCCAGAGGCCCGCCGCCAAAAGTCGACGAGTGAATCAAAGGATTGTCATTCCAGAACTTCCACACTTTGGGATGCGCCACGACCGCTCCAATCGGCACGCAGGCGCCCGAAAGGGCTTTAGCCAAGAGCATCATGTCGGGCTCAACTCCGGCCCAGTCGCAGCCCCACCACTTGCCTGTGCGCCCCAGCCCGCACTGCACTTCATCGAAGACAAGCAAGGCTCCGTGCCTGTCGCACACCTCGCGAGCCGCGCGCAGATATTCATCGCAGGCCACGTGAATGCCGCCCTCGCCCTGAACCGGCTCGATCAAAATCGCTGCGGTTTCTCGGCTCACGGCGGCTTCAAGAGCTTCGATGTTGTTGAAGGGAACTTGAGTGGTGCCCTCGATGAGCGGCGCGAAGGGCTTCTTGTATTTGTCGCGGCCCGAGATGCTGAGCGCGCCCATCGTCTTGCCGTGATAAGCGCCCTCAGTTGAGACCAGCCCGGCGCGCCCGGTTGTGATGCGCGCGAACTTGATGGCGGCTTCGGCGGCTTCTGTTCCCGAGTTGCAAAAAAACGAGTACTGCAGCTCGCCGGGCGTCACCTGAGCCAGCTTCTTGGCCAGAGCCGCTTGAGGCGCGTTGAACAGCACGCGCGAAGCTTGCGACATCTTTTCGAGCTGAGCCTGCACCGCCGCGATGACGCGAGGGTGCGAGTGCCCCACGCTCATGGTGCCGTAACCGCCCAGGCAGTCCAAGTACTTGCGCCCTGCGGTGTCCCAGACCAGGCAGCCGCGCGCGTGCGACTCGACGCCCGAGAAGCCAATGAACTTCAAGACTTGAGACAGCGCGGGATTGACGTACTCTTCAAAATCGTGCACCACGGAAGCGGGATCAAGAGAGGAATCCATAGCGCGCGAGTGTAGCAAGCAGGGCGCGCACGCTTGAGCCTCTAAAGACTTCGGCCCGCTCCTCTATCGAGACTTCGACTATCACTGACAATCGCATCCGCTGCCCCAAGAGCATCGTTGGAACACGATGAAGAGGCTATGAACTGCTTGATGAGCGCCGCACACTCTTCAGCATTATGCTCGTGGGTATCGACCTCAACATCGTAGTGCAAGAAGCTGTGCATCTCTGGGAGCTGGCTGAGCGCAAGGCCAATACTTCTATCACCTCGCGCTTTCTCGCGCCTTTGCAGTTCCTCAGCCGGGCATTTTACCGCGACATACACCACGTTAAAGAACATAAACAGGGGCTTGAACCTCTGCGCGCAAGGCTCGTGAGCCACAGTGTCAACGATCACTTTGTTGCCGCAGCCAACCAGAGCCGCCACGGAGCGGTAAAACCCCTCGCGCAGCTTAGGCTCGGCAGATGCACAAAGGTCTTGATCGCCTAACTTACTCAGCGGAAACATAATCGCGAATGCATCGAGGGCAACATGAAGGTAAACGGCCTCCATCTGATACTGCAGCGCTTTGGAGAGCGTCGTCTTGCCTGAGCTGGATGTTCCGTTCAAGAAGATGATGTCGGGTGCCGGCATATTTCGGATGGCTGTATGGTTAGGCTCTGGCAATGGCCTCAAGTACTTGGGTGCAGCGCCGGGGTTGTTGGCTCAGTGTGGTATGACGCCAGGGAAGAGGTGGGCCTGGCATAGAACCAGGATGCCGACCATGACGGCCAGGGCGATGCTGTGGAAGAACACGTAGCGCAAGATGTCGCCTTCCTCGCCCTGCTGCCCCGTCGCGACGCCAGCCACGACGATGCTTTGCGCGTCGATCATCTTGCCCATCACGCCGCCCGAACTGTTGGCCGCAGCCGTCAGGATGGGCGAAATGCCGATTTGCTGCGCCGTCACTTGTTGCAAGTTGCCAAACAGCACGTTGGAAGACGTGTCGCTTCCGGTCAGGGCCGTGCCCAGCCAGCCCAGCAGAGGCGAGAAGAACGGGAACAGCCAGCCCGTGGCGGCCAAAGCCAGCCCCATCGTGCTGTCTGAGCCGCTGTAGCGCGTGGTGAAGCCCAGAGCCAACATGGTCGCGATGGTCAGCAGCGAAAGGCGCACGCGCCAGATGGTTCGGGCGTAAAGGCGCCCCAGGTCGCGCGCTCCAAGCCCCAGCAGCAAGCCCGAAACCAGGCCGGCCAGCAGCAAGGCCGATCCCGTGGCCGACAAAGAGTTGAAAGCGAAAATCGTTTCTTCAGCCGTGGGCTTGAGCACAACAGGAGGCACGCGCACAACCGCTTTATTGAGCAAGGGCACCGCGATGTTGACCAGCGAAACGCGGTTCAGCGCGTCCTTGAACGCGGGCACGCTCCACAGCAAAACGCAGGCGGAGAGCACAACCCAGGGCATCCAGCCGCGCCACATCTGGGCGCGTGTGAGGGTGTGGCTCTCGTGATCTTCGCCTTGCTCGTGCTCGAAGCGCCAGGTGTTGCGAGGCTGCCAGAAGCGCAGCAGCAGGCTCAGCGCGAAGATGGATGTCACGGCGCTGATGGGATCGACCAGCCACGGCCCGTGGTAGTTGCTGACCAGAAATTGAGACAGGGCGAAGGTGCCGCCCGCAACCAGGCAGGCGGGCCACACTTCGAGCATCGAGCGCCAGCCAGCCATCGCGATGATGAGCCAGAAGGGAATCAAAAAGGAAAAGAACGGCAGCTGGCGCCCCACCATCGCGCTGAGCTGCCCCAGATCCAGGCCCGTCACCTTGGCCATCGTGATGAGGGGAATGCCCATCGAGCCAAAGGCCACCGGAGCCGTGTTGCCAATCAGCGACAGCCCTGCGGCCTGGCGCGGCTTGAAGCCCAGTCCCAGTAGCATGGCTCCCGAAATCGCCACAGGCGCGCCAAAGCCCGCAGCTCCCTCGATGAAAGCGCCAAAGCTAAAGGCGATCAGCAGCACCTGAATGCGACGGTCGCTGGCCAGGCCCGCTATGGTCTGCTTGGCCACCTCAAACTGCCCCGTCTTGACGGTGATGTCGTAGATGAAGATGGCATTGAGCACCAGCCAGCCGATAGGGAACAAGCCAAAGGCCGCTCCGTAACCCGCCGCCGCCGCCGCCAGCTTGAGCGGCATTCGATACAAGACAAGGGCCAGCAGCAGAGCCGCCGCCAGCCCGCACAAAGCCGCCCAGTGCGCTTTGACGTGGCAAAAGCCGAGCAAGCCGAGCAGAACCACAACGGGCAGCGCAGCCAGCAGAGCCGACAGATAAATGCTGCCCAGCGGATTGTAAACCTGTGTCCAAGTCATGGTTTGGAGGCACGTCGCGAATCTGTGGAGCCAAACGATTCAGGCGGGGAATTTCGCACGGAAGTTGAAGCGGTCGTTGGGCGCGGCGTCGCCGTGCAGCGTGAAATCGCGCCAGGTGTGGTCGTTCTCGCAGTTGTCCGTCCATTTGAAATCAACAGCTCCGGGGCGCCCGCTGTTGGCAAAGAGCGCGCTTTGAGGAACCGCAAGCTCCATCTCGCGCGCGCCGATGACGCGCTTTATATCGGCGACCTTTATCCAGTTCGTGCCCACGCTCTTTTGCAACTGGGTGCCGCGCACGCGGAAATCGTAGCCGAGCCAGCCGGTTGCGGCGTTGTTGTCGGCATCGAGATAGAGCGTCATCCAATCGCCGCTGGTCGGTTTGGTTAACGCGTCCTGAGTGCGCACATAGAAATACAGATTGCGCGCGTCGAAGCTCGCTTTGGCGCTGCGTATATCATTGCGGCCTGTGATGTCGATGTAATGCTTGCTCCAGCCCCAACCCCAGGCATCGCGATGCGCCGTGTCGCCCACAGTGTCACGAAACTCCGGCCCGACGTTCTGCCACGCCGAAAAATCGCCGTTGAGCGAGATGGTGCGGCGCGTTTATGGGTGCCAGCGGCCTCACGCCCTTGAAGCGCCGGATGCCAGCGACCATCTGGTAGTAGTAATTGTCGGACAGCCCGGCTTTATCGGTGTCGTTTCTGGTCGGCTCCAGGTCGCGCGAGAACTCTGAGTTGTATTCGTCGATGAGGTAAGCGTCGTTTCTGGTGAGCGTGCGGCCATCGAAAAGCTGGCCTTCGCGATCGGCGCCGTAAGCGCCCGCGATCCACTCGTTCCACTGCGTGATGAACAGGAATTCGGGGTCAACCTGGGGCACACGCTTCCACTGCTCGGCGAACTGCAAGCCCAGCTCGGGATGCTGATGCGCCTTATCCGGCTCGACTGCGCCGACCATGCTGCGGCCCTTGTTCGTGGACGCGTGATGGCCTGCGGTCACCACAAGCTGCTCGGCTTTTGCGGGCGACTCGTGCCAGCCGTAGCCCTGGGGAGTTTCGGCCAGCCAGGGCCACTTGTCCTTGCCATCGCCGAACCAGAAGCCTGGGTTGGTCCAGGCCCAGCTGGTGCGCAGGCTGTATTTGTCCGCAAGTACTTGAGGCACCTTGGTCGCGTCCGCCAGCACCAGGGGCTTGCCCTTCCACTGGAACCACAAGTCGCGGTAAAGCCCCTCGTCGTAGAAGCGCCTGGAGACATCGGGCAAGCCGTCTTCGGTTGAAGCCCAGAACAGGTGCGCGATGCTCGGCGTTTGCTGCCCGCTCTGGCGCATCTCTTCGAGCAAGTCGGCTTGGTTGAGCCACTCGGGCCAGTAATACGAATTGTTGGAAGTGTCGTAGATCAAGGTGTCGATGCCGGCATCCGAGAGCATCTGCGCGTGCTTGCGCAAGACCCAGCGATCCGAAGCGTTGTAGTAGCCCAGGAGAGGCTCGTTCCACCAGTTCGTGGCGCGCGCGAAGTTGGGTTTACTGGGATGCGCCAGCAGTTCGTCGGTCACGTTGAAAACCGGCTGCTGCAAGCTCAGCGCGAGGCGGCTGTGCATCGAGTGCCAGATGTAATAGAAGATGCCCACGGCCTTGTTCGGGCGCGGCCCTCCGACTTCCTCGAAGGTGGGCAGAGCACGGCCCAGCCCATCTGTTGCGACCCAGGTGTCCGGAAACGTGTCCCAAACCGGAACCCGGCGCGGCGTTACGGGCGGCGTGACACGAATATCCAGCGCGTTGGAAACCGTTGGGCTGGGCGTCAACACACCGTCGTCGCTCAATTTGTTGTGATTTTTCAGGCCCGGCCATCCAGCGGGCGAGATGATGTAGCTGGAAAGCGAGCCAAGTACTTGCACCGGGACGCCGTCCTCACTTTTGCCCGGCCAGTTCACAGGCGCGACGTCCCATACTTTCCAGCTCGCATCTGAAACGATCGTGGCTTGATCGGTTTGCAGGCGCGCCGCGAAGCTGGCCGGGCCATCGCTGTTGTGGGCCAGAACCGAGAGCACGTTTTCTCCCGCGCGCAGCAGGGGCGCCACATCGAGAGGCCTAGTGTTGTTCCAGCCCGCCATCTTGCCAAGATCCCGCCCGTTGAGAAAGAGGCGCGCTTCGTTATCAACAGCGACAAACAACGAGCCGCGAGCCGGTTTCAGGGGCAAGTCGAAGCTCTTTTGCAGCCAGACATCTTGATTGTCGTGCGTCTGGCTCGCCCAGATCCAGCGGTCGGCGCTAAGGACGCTCGGGGTGGAAAGAATCCACTTGCCCTGCGCATCTTTCTCGACCAGATCGAACTGCACGCGGGCATTCTGGGTGTCGAAGAGCGGCAGGTAAGTACTTGCGCGCCCGTTCTGGTCGCTCACAACGGGGTCGCCGAAGCGCTTGCCATTCACGTAGGGCACTAGTAAGACTCCGCTCAGCGGCCTGGCGTTTTGCGTGACGCGCGCCACGATCAGGGCGGTGCGCCCCTCTGCCACGCTCGCCTGCGTACTTGCGATGCGCACCTGCGGGCTGTTTTGCGCGCCCGCCACGCCCGCCGCGCCCATCGAACCCAGCAGCAAAGCCGCGCTGAAAAAGTGTGTTTTAGCCATAGAAATTGCTGGTTAATTCCTCGCGCTGAGACGATAAATGCCGCTTTTGCTCAGCATCACAAGCGCAAGGCCGTCCTCGCGCCGCTCGATTGGGGCCTTCTTGCCGTTGAGCGAGATTCTGGCGCCGCTCAGCTTCACCGTGGCGAGCGTTGCTGGAGGCAGAGTCACCGTCACGTTTTGGTTAGCTCCAACTTTTTCGGCGCGCACGAAGATGTTGCCGCGCGGCGTGGGAACGCTTCCCTGTGCCCACTGCAAGTCGCCCAGGAAGGGCGCGATGTCAACCGAGCTCATGCCCGCACCCGTGGGGCGCACGCCAAGTACTTGCTCGGAAAGGAAGCTGGTGGGGCCGCTGGACCAGCCGTGCGCAAGGCTGATGTAAGGCATATCGTCCAGGACGGTCTTCATGTCGGGAAAGCCGGGGTCGAACTTTTCCCACAAGGTCGTCGCGCCTCGGTTCATCATGGCGCCCCAGTAGCGCCGGATGAGGTTCACGCCCTCCTGCCTTTGCCTCAGTTCGCCTAAGCTCTGGAGGACGTAGAAGCCGCCGTAGGGCGTCATCGCGTAGTCGTTGGTGTTGGTGTAAGGCGCGCCCATCTTCCAGGTCGCGCTGTCCGAGCGCAGGATCTTCTGGTAAATCGCGTCCTGCTGAGCAGGCGTGGCGACGTTGGCATAGATGGCCAGGGCGTTGGTTTGCAGGCGCGGGCCAAAGGTCGAAGTCGTGGCGTCCGCGTAGTGCGTGCGCGCGGCCTCGGTCAAGGTAATAGCCCAGGCTGCGCAGCGCGCGGCGTTCTGGCTGTCGCCCATTTCGCGCAGCAGGTAGGCGGCTTCATGCACGCCGCGAATAATCATCAAGCCTGTGGCACGGTAGCTTTCGGGCGATTGCGTGATGAGCCCGTTGCTCCAGTCGATGAAGGTCCAGTTGTTGCGCGGGTTGATGAAGAGGTTGCTGGCGTCGAAGTCGGTTTTCTGGAACTCCAGCAGCGATAGCAGGAGCTTGTGCTGGCTTTTCAAGAACGTCCTGTCGCCTCGGTAGCGATGGTAGTTGGCCAGCGCGGTGATCCAGGTCGCGCTGTAGGCCGGAATGCTGTTGATCTCGGCCTCGGGCAACACTTGGTCGGGCTTGTTGTTCTGCGCGATGGCGCGCAGGCCGCGCAGCGAGCGCTGCATCAAAAAGTCGTCGCCAAAGGCCACGTCAATGGTGTTGCCCGTGGGCAGCAAGTCGCCGCTCCACAGCCCGCGGTCGCGCTTGGGCGCATCCCAGATTTCTTCCTGCATACAGGCGTGCGCCGTGTAAGCGCCCGCATACCAGATGCGCGTCAGCAGAGGATCGGAGCAGGAAAACGAGCCCTGATAAGAAACCGGATAGTACTTGTGGTCGAGCTCAAGCCTGGAGAATCGCACCGCTTGAGCTGAGGGCAGGGTGATGAGCGCGTAGCGGAAGGCGCTGTAAGGCGTGAAGGCGTCTTTCTCTGCGCTGAGCTTTAGCTCGAAGGGGCCGCCGTTGTCGAGAGCGGGCGCTTCGTGGAAGCAGGCCTCGCGCGATTCGCCGGTGCGAATCTTCACGCTCACGCCCTCGCTGCCCCTCAGCACCAGGCGGCCCGCGATTTCCTTTCCAAAGTCCACAAGTACTTGAGCGGGCGCATCCTGGTTCGCCGTGCTCAGCGTGAAGGGTGCGCGCGGCTCAGCGGCGCTCAGCGACCCCTTGAGGACTTGCAGGCTCACGGGAAGCAGCGTGGTGTGCGCCAGATACCACGCGCTATTGGAGGCTTCGGGCCAGCCGTTGACCTGGTTCGCCCACGGCCCGTTGCCCAGAGGCGCGATCACGGTCGCAGCAGGCCAGGCCGCGTCGTCGAAGGCTGGGCTGCTCCAGTTGTCCGGCGGCGCGGCGGCTTCCAGGAGCTTCCAGGACGCATCGCTGCGCAGCAGGCTCTTCCCCCCGGCCACCATCTCGCACAAGACCGCGCCGACCGGGCCTTCGTTCACGCCGCGCACCGCAATCACGTTTTGCCCGGCGTGCAGCAGTTTTTCGATCGCCGCGCTCTGAGCCGCTTTCCATCCCTGCTCAACCGAAGAGGTTTCGACGACCTGTTGCCCGTTCACCCAGACGGCCACGGCATCATCGCCAGTCGCGTACAGCGTGGCGGACCTGGGCGCGGCGCTCAAGGTGAAGGCACGCCGCGCCCACACGGTTTGCGTTCCTCCAGAGCGCGCCGCCCAGATCCACGAGGCCAAGGGCGCACTCGCGTCCGGCTTCCTCAACCTGGGCTGAGGCCAGCCGTAAGTCGGGTCCAGCGTGGGCGGCCTTCCGGGAACTTGTGGCGCTGCCAATAAAGTCGTGGCGACCGCGCACAGCGAGCCGCACGCGAAAACAAAAGAGCTTTTCATGGAGAAACAGCACCAAACGCTGCCAGTAGGCGCGCAAGAACCTTGGAATCGGATCAAGGCGGGAATCGCCGTTAGTATCACCGCTTGCCCGTGAGATATAGCAGAGGAGCAGTCCGCGAGTACTTGAGGCGGGGTCTGTTACTCTTGAAGCTTGAAATCAAGGAGACCACATGAGCTTAAAGCTCTATTTTCTGCGCCACGGCCAGACTTCTTTTAGCCGCGACAACGCCTTTTGCGGCTCGGGCATGAACCCCGAGCTCACCTCAGATGGCACGGCCATGGCCCAGGCGTTCGCCCAGAGTTATAAATCGACATCCTGGCAAGCGGTTTATTGCAGCCCTTTGCAGCGCGCTCTCGAAACCGCGCGCCCTCTGTGCCAGGCGTTGGGCCTGGAACCTCAGCAGCGCGAGGGGTTGAAAGAAATCGGCTACGGCGCTTGGGAAGGGCACTCGGTTGAGGAAGTGAGCCGCGATCACCACGACGATTACCTGCGCTGGACCGCGGACCCGGCCTGGAACGCGCCCACTGGAGGCGAGCCCGCCATCGCGATTGCTCAGCGCGCCCTGAGCGTGGTCGAGGAAATCAGGAGGCAGGTTCCAGAAGGCAACGTGCTGGTCGTCTCGCACAAGGCCACGATCCGCATCGCCCTGTGCTCGCTGCTGGGCATCGACGTGGGCCGCTTCCGCTTCCGCTTGGGCTGCCCGGTGGGAAGCGTGAGCATCGTTGAGTTCGGTGCTCATGGCCCGCTCTTGCACGCCCTGGCCGACCGCACCCACTTCGACGAACGCCTGCGCAACCTGCCGGGCACTTGAGCTGGACTCAACTCGCCATCAGTCCTCGTGCCCCAGCGAGCGGCGCGCCTGCTTGGTCTGCGAGCGCTGGCTCTTGGCTTCGAGTCGCCTCTGCTGCGAGGCTCGGCTGGGCTTGGTCGGGCGCCTGATCGTTGGCTTGTGCGCGGCCTGGCGGATCAGCGCGATCAGGCGCTCCAGTGCGTCCTGGCGGTTGCGCTCCTGGGTGCGAAACGACTGCGCCTTCAAGATGAGCACGCCGTCTCCGGTCATACGCGAACCCGCTATCTTCACCAGCCGCTCGCGGACTTCGGGTGCCAGAGCCTGAGAATTCGCGGCGTCAAAGCGAAGCTGAACAGCGGTCGAAACCTTGTTCACGTTTTGCCCGCCCGCGCCCGAGGAGCGCACGAAGTCGAAGTGGATTTCGCTTTCGGCAAGGGCGATGGCGGGCGTGATGGGAATCATAAAGCGCGGCTCAAGTACTTGTTGGGCTAAGAAAAGCAAAACACCGCGCCCATAGGCACGGTGTTGAGTGAGTCGGGGTGGCCAGATTTGAACTGACGGCCTTTTCGTTCCGAACGAAACGCGCTACCAAGCTGCGCTACACCCCGAGAACATCGTTGTGGTGCTCGATGAGATGGCAGTTTGCACAAAGAATGATGCACTTGTCCATCTCGACCTGCACACGTTGAATTGACCAGCCGCGCTTGGCCATGTCGGAGACATTGCCTTCTTTCTGCGTTGGATCAAGATGATGAAAGGTTAGCACACGGTAGTCGCTGATGCTGCACCGGCTGCAACACAAGGTCTTTTTGTGAGTCACGAACCACTCAGTCAACTTGACTTGGCGCGCTTGCTGAGACTTGAGTTGACACGACCTGCACTTCCTGCGCCGATAGGTTTTCCCTTTGACCACCTTGACAACATCGAAGCGATCCTCGGGATAATCCCCGCCGCAGTAACGGCAAGCCTGCATACTAAACATCTCTTCGTCTTGTACAGCAAAGCGCCACAAATTATACGCTTCTTCCACTTGAGGTGCAACTCGGGATACAGCACAGTCTCTATGGCTGAGGTGAAAACGACGACCTGGCGGGCCTGGCTTCTGAACAGGCCCAAAAGCGGCGCGTTATACTCGGCATTCCCGAACCCAACGGTGAAAATTCGCCTCGCGCCGCCTCGCTTGACACTCACGCTATGCGGCGCTTCAATGGAGTAATGATGAAGCAGACACGCTTGTGGATCGCCAGCGCTGCGCTGGCCGCCTTCTCGACCTTGGCCCTTTTGCACGCGCCGTCCTCGCACGCGGCTCAGGCCAAGAAGCCAGCCGCGAAAAAGACGACCAAGAAGCCCATTAAAGGCTCGAACGTGGGCATGGTGCCCTTGATGCTGAGCCTGCCGCACCCGGCCTTCATCGGCACGCCCAAGAACATTCCGCCGGGCACAACCGTGGAGAAGCCCACCGGCAAGCCGCGCCCTCCGCTCATGGTGCCCAGGGGAACGCAGCTCTTATCCAAGGGCAAGCCCGTCACCTCATCCGACTCGGCCCCCGTCATCGGCGACCTGAGACTGGTGACCGATGGCAACAAGGAAGCGGGCGATGGCAACTACGTCGAGCTCGGGCCTTACAAGCAGTGGGTGCAGATCGACCTGGGTCGTTCGACCACGATTTCGGCGATTGCGCTGTGGCACTTCCACTCCGAGGCCGCTGTCTATAAGGATGTCGTGGTGCAGGTCTCGAACGACAAGGACTTCGTCGAGGGCGTCAAGACGGTCTACAACAACGATCAGAAGAACACCATCGGGCTGGGCCGGGGCACGGACCCGCAGTATTTCGAGACCGCTGAGGGCCGCTTGATCAACGCTAAGGGTGTCAAGGGCCGTTACGTGCGCCTGTACTCGAATGGCTCGACCGGAGGCGACGAGAACCGCTACACCGAAGTCGAGGTTTACGGCAAGTAATTCCGCAAGTACTTGCAAAGCGGGCGCGGCGAATTTGCTGCGCCCGCTTTGTCTTGCCTGGCTCAACAGGAGTTCGCAGGGGCAGACTACAAGCGTTCCCCTTTGCGCCTCCAAGTACTTGCACCATGTCCGCTGCGCCTTTCGCCTCGCGCTCAGAATCTCCCGCGCGCCTCACGCGAGCTTTCGATGCGCGCGCGGTTCTCGTTCCTCTGGCGTTGCTCCTTGCGACGCTTATGGCGGCCTGGCTGCGCTTGCCGAACCTGAGCCTGCGTCCGATGCACGGCGACGAGGCCATCCACGCCGCCAAGTTCAACGAGCTGTGGAGCACAGGACGCTACAGTTATGACCCTCGCGAGTATCACGGGCCAACGCTCTATTACTTCGCCTGGCCCCTGGCTCAGCTTTCGGGAGCTCAAAGCTACGCGGCGCTTTCCGAGTCCACGCTGCGCTTGTCGACCGCGCTTTTTGGCATCGGCTTAATTCCCCTGCTGTGGCTGGTGCGCGATGGCTTCGACTCAGCTGAGCACAAGAGGCGCGCCTGGATTGCGTGGGCCGGGCTGCTGTGCGCGGCCTCCCCGATCTTCGTGTTCTACGCGCGCTACTTCATCCAGGAAATGCTGCTCGTCTTCTGGAGCTTCGCGGCCATTGGATGCGCCTGGCGCTTCCAGATCGAGAAGAAGGCTCACTGGATCATTGGCCTGGGCTTGAGCCTGGGGCTGATGCTGGCGACCAAGGAAACTGCCGTCATCGCCATCGCCTGCGCCGCGCTCTCGGCTCTGCCCGCGCGCTGGAAGCTGCCTCTTCTCCACGCCCTTACTGCTCTGCTGCTGGCGGTTGCGACGGCTTTGTTCTGTTACTCCTCACTGGGGCGCAACCCTCACGGCGCCCTGGATGCTCTGGGCACCCTGAGCGTGTATCTCAACCGAGCCGGGGGCAGCGAGGCGCAGGGCGCGCTGCATCGGCAGCCTCCGCTGCAGTATTTGGAGTGGCTGCTGTGGTATCGGCACGCCAAGCCTGGCCCTCACTGGAGCGAGTGGAGTATCGCGCTGCTGGCTCTGGTTGGGATCGGGGTTGTGCTGCGGGGTTGGAAGCGGGAGGAAGGGCCTTCGTGGATGCGCTTTGCCTTGTGCTACACGCTCTCGATGGCCCTGGTGTATAGCTTGATTCCGTATAAAACGCCGTGGTGCGCGCTGGGCTTCTGGCACGGCGCGACCTGGCTGGCTGGGCTGGGGGCCGCAAGCTTGGCGAGCGCAAGTTGGTGGCGCCGCGTGCTGTTTGGTGCGATGATTCTGGCCGTGAGCGCGGACTTGAGCCGCCAAGCGCTGGCCGGAGCGGTCAACGAGAGGTTCGTGCTCAACGACAACAACCCTTGGCCCTATTCGCAGCCCAGGATGGATCAGAAGAGGCTCGAGCAGCGCCTGCAAGTACTTGCGCGCGCCAGCAGGCAGGGAAATGCCATGACTCTGATCGTCATCGCGCCCGGCGATGATTACTGGCCCATCCCCTTCTACGCGCGCGCCCTCAAGAACGTGGGCTACTTCAGGTCTGTTCCGCCCCAGCTCAAGGCCGCGCGCCCTCCCGTTGTCATCGCTTCGGCTCCCGATGAGGGCGTTTCGATGGCGGATCAAGTCGCCAAGATGCTGGGCTCCGGGTATGAGACTGAATACATCGGGATGAGGCGAGGCGTCAATATGTGCGTATTCGTGCGCAAGGATGTGGAGGCCCGAACATGATGTTCCCCATGGTTGGAGGCGCCGGAATTGGCGCGGCTCAGTGGGAGAAGAAGCCCGAGCCGGTCTCGCGGGCCGATCTTGGGCTGCACATCTTCTTCCACCGCGCGATGGCCTGCGAGTGGTCCATCCGCGTGCCCGATGAAGAGCACGGCGGCCAGCCCTTCAGCTATGCTCAGCAGGCCGTGGAAGCCGCCTGGGAAGAAGTGAATCGCCTGGAGAAAGTGCTGTCGCGCTTTATGGAGTCGAGCGACATCGCTCAAGTCAACGCGCGGGCCGGAAGCGGCGAGTGGGTTTCGATTGGGGCCAGCGCCTGGGAGTGTCTGGAGTGGGCTCTGGAAGTGGCGCGCGAAACCGGGGGCGCTTTCGATGTGGCGCTGGGGCAAGTACTTGAGGAGCGAAGGCGCGAGGACAACACCTTTGAGGAGGGCCGCGAAAGCGCCGATTGGCCCGGCCCTCTGCTGCGCTTCCTGGAACTGGAAGTCGAGCCGCTGCGCGCGCGCCTGGACCACAAGCGGGCGAGGCTGGATCTGGGAGCCATCGGCAAGGGCTATGCTCTGGATTGTGCAGCTGGGGTCTTGCGCGAGTGGAGCATCGAGAGTGCGTTGCTGCACGCGGGCCAGAGCTCTGTTCTGGCTATGGGAGACGAGCCAGCTGGGGCGCAGGAATTGGAGGTTGGGGAAGCGCCTCAAGTACTTGAAGCGTTTGCTGATCATCGCCCCCAAGTTCCCCGAAGCGGGTGGCGGGTGGAATTGCGGGCTCCGTGGGATGCTGAAGTGAGCGTGGGCGCGGTTTTTTTGAAGGATGCTGCCCTGGGAGGTTCGGGACGGGCGCTGCAGGGGTATCACATTGTGGACCCTCGTAGTGGAAGCGGCGCTCGCTCCTGGCGCGCGGCCTGGGTGGTGTGCCCTGGCTTCGCGGCTCTGGCGGACGCGCTCTCGACGGCCTTCATGGTACTGAGCCGAGAGGAGATCGAAACGTTTTGTGCCGGGCGTCCTCAAATCAGCACGCTGGCCTGGCGCGAGGACGAGAGCCTTGCTCTGGGCGGGGGCTTCGCGAACGTGCGGTTCGAGCAGGAGCGGCCAGCTGAACACGATCAACAAGGTCAAAAAGATCAGTCGGAGCAGTGAAGCGGCTGCGGGTGTTGCAAGTACTTGCGGCTCGATTTGGATTTTTAATATGAAGCCATCGAAGAATTTTGTGTGGAAGCGGCCCCTGCTGGCCGCTTCTTTGTGCACGGGCGCTCTGGGCGCTGCGGCCTTTTTCGCCTCCTGCGCTCAGGCCGCGCCTCCTGATGCCGCAGCCCTGGCCCAGATCCAGGCCGCAGCTCCGTCGAAGCCCGCGGCGCGCCCGCTCAGGCCGCGCCGCGTGCTGGTCTATACGCGTTCCAACGGCTTCACGCACTCCTCGCGCGAGACAGGAGCCGCAGCCATGAAGATCCTGGGCCAGAAGACGGGAGCCTGGAACGCCACGCTGTCCGATGACCCTTCGGCCTTTGAAGACCTCTCGCCTTACGACGCGGTGATCTTCCTCAACACAACCGGCGATGCTCTCTTGCCCCAGGGCTTCGACAAGCTGGCGGACGCCGCCAAGACCACGGCCAGGGCCAACGAGACGCGCTTCAAGGCCAACCTGCTGAACTTCGTGAACAGCGGCAAGGGGTTCGTGGGCATCCACTCGGCGGCTGACACGTACTGGCAGGGAGGCGGAGCCTGGGACTCTTACCGCCAGATGATCGGAGGCTCGTTCCTGCGCCATCCCTGGGGCTCGGGCGATGATGTCACGGTGCGCTCCGAAGATCCCAGCAGCCCCATCACGGCTCCGCTCAACGGAAGCGAGCTGAGCTTCAAGGAAGAGATTTATATGTTTCAGGACCCGTACTCGCGCCGCAATCAGCGCGTGATTCTGGGTCTGGACATGGACAAGACGCAGCGCAGAAACGGCGCGGATCGCGTGGACAACGATTACGCGGTGAGCTGGATCAAGACACAGGGCGCGGGCCGCGTCTTCTACTGCTCGCTGGGCCACAACGAGGCGATGTATGCCAACCCTCAAGTACTTGGCGTGTACCTCGCGGGAATCCAATACGCGCTGGGCGATTTGAAAGCTGACGCCACGCCGATTGCTCAGATGCCGGCTGAATACAACGATGTCGCGCTGGGCGAGTATTCGGGCGGCATCGCTGGCATGACTAACCCGCCCCGAGTACTTGCGCGCGTCTTCCCGCAGGGCAACAACGAATACCACGCCGTGCTGTATTGGCCTGATACCACCAAGCCTTACCGCAACAACCTGGAGCGCGCCTTGAACGGTCATCGCGTCGAGATGACGGGGACGCTAAACGCCGCAGCCAACAGCATCGACTTCAGCGGCAAGGACGGCGACGCCGAGGTCAAGGCGACATGGCACGCCAGCACGCAGCTGATTGGATCAACACGCCGCCCTTCAGGTGTGCTTGAGCTCACCAAGCCTTCGCCTAACATGGACGTTCGGGACCTGCTCGGCAACCTTCAGTTGGGTAAGTTCGAGCGCACCTCTCCCACGCTGCTGGCGGCTCCTCCTCGCGGCGCGATCGCTTTGATTCCCTACGCCGCGGACGCCAGGAGCCGCGAGGCCGGGCCAAGCATGAGCGAGTGGAAGAACCAGGACTGGATTCCCATGCGCGACGGCTCGGTTCAGGCCAACGGCGGCGACAACGTGTCCAAGCGCGAGTTCGGCGACATGAAGCTGCACGTCGAGTGGCTCACGCCGCTCAAGCCCGAAGCGCGCGGCCAGGAGCGAGGCAACTCAGGTGTGTATTTGCAAGAGCGCTACGAGGTGCAAGTCCTTGACTCGTTCGGGCTCGATGAGCAGGACAACGATGCGGGCGGCTTGTATAAGACCGCCAAGCCTCTGGTGAACGCCGAGCTGCCGCCGGGCCAGTGGCAAACCTACGACATCACCTACCGCGCGCCCAGGCTCTACACCGATGGCAGCGTGAAGACGCTGGGCCACGTCACGATCGCCTTCAACGGCGTCACCATCCAGGACAACCTGGAAATCCCGCACCCCACGGGAGGCGGAGCCGAAGGCTTCGTGGCTCGCGGGCCGATCAAGCTGCAGTATCACGGCAACCCGGTGCGCTTCCGCAACGTGTGGGTGCAAGAACTCAACGATCAGCCCTACACACCCGTCGCCAACCCCAACGCGGCTACCAAAACTGCTGCGGCTTCGGCTCCTGTTGGAGCTGGGGTGGAGCGCGTTCTCTTCGACGGCAAGAGCCTGGACGGTTGGGGCTGGGGCGATGGCAAGCCCGCTCCTGCTATTGAGGACGGAGCGATGGCCATCCACGGCGGCGGCGATGTGTGGACCACGGATCAGTTCGGCAACTTCGTGCTCGATATGGATTGGAAGGTCGCTCCTGGCACCAACTCGGGCGTGTTCATCCGCAACCCCAAGCCTGGCGACTGGTATAGCGGCATGGAAATTCAGATCCTGGACTCCTTTGGCCACAACCCACCCGACATCCACGACGCGGGAGCCAACTACGACGTGATGGCCCCGAGCAAGAACATGGTCAAGCCTGCTGGCCAGTGGAACACCATGAGGATCACGGCCAAGGACCAGAACATCGTCGTCGAGATGAACGGCGAGAAGGTGCTCGACCAGAACCTGAACCTGTGGGCCCAGGCCGGCAAGAACCCCGACGGCACGCCCAACAAGTTCAAGACGGCTTACAAAGATATGCCGCGCCTGGGCCACATCGAGCTGCAAGATCACGACGGCGGGCGCGTCTGGTATCGCAACATCAAACTGCGCGAGTTGAAGTGAGGTGATGAGACGAGGCAGCATCTGCAAGTACTTACAGATGCTGCCTCGCCACCTTACAACCGAACCACGCAATTTTCCTCCGCTGATCGAAGCGGATACTTGTTTTGAGAGGACACGATGGACGACTTGAACCCGAACGAGAACAGTTCAGCTGAAGAGCTTGATGCCTTTGCTCAAGAGAGCGCGAACGAGGAAGAATCGAGACTGATTCTGCCGCCTTCGATGGAGTCGAACCGGCGCCAGTTCCTGCGCGCCCTGGGCGTGGCCGGAGCCGGAGCGCTCGTTTTGCCGCGCCTGGCCGGAGCCGGAGCGCTCGTTTTGCCGCGCCTGGCCGGAGCCGCTCCAGCCAACCCCAGCGGCAAAGCGGCTCCCTCAACCAAGGGCGCCATGAGCAAGACCAACGCTCAAAAGGGCCACACCGGAGCGCCAACCAAAGAGACGCACGCCGAGCTCAACGATGCGACCAAGGCGCAGAAAGCCATCGAGAAGGACAAGAAGGAGCCCGCTCCTCAGCGCATCAACGTGGCGATCATCGGCGCTGGCTCGCAGGGGCGCAACCTGCTGCTCAACTCGCTCAAGATTCCGGGCGTGAATTATGTGGCCGTGTGCGACATCTGGCCCTACTCGCAGAAGTACTCGGTCAACATCCTGAGCAAGTATGGGCAGAAGGTCAAGGCCTACACCTCGTATGAGGAGATGCTCGAAAAAGAGCCCAGCATCCAGACCGTGATTATCGCTACGCCGGACTGGATGCACTCGCCGATCACGGTGGCTTGCCTTAAGGCCGGCAAGCACGTGTATTGCGAGAAGGAAATGTCCAACACCGTCGAGGGCGCGGCGGCTATGGTGACTGCAGCCAGGGAGACGGGCAAGCTGTTGCAGATCGGGCACCAGAGGCGCTCGAACCCGCGCTACTGGCACGTGTACGAGATGATCCACGGGCCGGACAAGGCCATCGGGCGCCTTACTCATATGTATGGCCAGTGGAATCGCCCACGTCGCCTGGAGCTGGGCTGGCCCAAGGGTCAGGAAGTGCCACAGGCAATCCTGGACAAATACGGTTACGAGACGATGGAACGCTTCCGCAACTGGCGCTGGTACCACCAGTATTCGGGTGGCGCGATCGCGGACCTGGGCTCGCACCAAATCGACATCTTCTCCTGGTTCCTGCGCGCCAACCCGACTTCGGTGATGGCAGCTGGCGGCAACGACTACTACAAGCAGGGCGAGTGGTATGACCACGTCATGGCCATCTACGCCTATGGCAAGGGCGAAGGCGTCGAGCGGGCCGGGCCGGCTCGCGGCTTCTACCAGGTCTTGAACACCACAGGCTGGGGCGGCTACTACGAAGTCTTCATGGGCGATGGAGGCGTGATCGAAGTCTCCGAAGACACCAAGAAGGGCTTCTATGTGCGCGATCCCGGCGCTCCACCCAAGAAGTGGGAAAACGACGCCGAGAAGATCACAGCCATGGGCGTAGATGCCATCGCCTTGAAGGTCGGCGAGACCTTGCGCGCGGGAGGGCGGCCCAAGGAGCAGGCGCTGGGAGCCATGAGCGAAAAGGCCCCGCACCAGTTGCACCTGGAGAACTTCTTCTCGGCTGTGCGCAACGGCACTCCGCTGTCGTGCCCGCCCGAGATCGGATACGAGACCTGCGTCGCGGTTCTTAAGGCCAACGAAGCCGTGGCCGCCAAGAAGGAAATCGACTTCGACCCCAACGAGTTCAAGGTCGCCAAGGTCTAAAGCCCTGCAAGTACTTGCAGGCGCTTCCCATCAGGCGCGGGCGCAGGTCTTCACTCTGCTCCCGCGCTTGGCTTAGGAGAATCACCATGAGCAACACCATTTCGCGGCGCGGCTTTCTGCGCGCCACAGCCGGAGCCGCAGCAGGCACCATCGCCACGCCCTACATCCTCACCTCGAAGGCTCTGGGTGCGCCCGGCGTGCAGTCGGCCTCGAACCGCATCGTGGTCGGCACCATCGGCCACGGCAACCAGATGCCGGGCCTCTTCATGGCCGCGCGCGATTCGGGCATCTCGCAGGTCGTGGCCGTCTCGGATGTCCGCCGCGAGCGGCGCGAGGAGTGGAAGGGCAAGGCCGAAGAGAAATACAAGGGCGTGGACGCGTACGCCGACTTCCGCGACCTGCTGGCTCGCCCCGACATCGACGCCGTTGTGATGGCCGTGCCCGACCACTGGCACGCTCCGATGGCGATTCTGGCGGCCAAAGCGGGCAAGGACATCTACTGCGAGAAGCCTCTGGCCTTGACCATACGCGAAGCGCGGGCGATGGCCGACACGGTTCATCGTTACGATCGCGTGTTGCAAACGGGCTCGATGCAGCGTTCGATGGGCCAGTTCCGCCAAGCGTGTGAGCTGGTGCGCAACGGTCGCATCGGCAAGCTGCAGACGATCCATATCGGGCTGCCCAACGCAGGCAAGCAGTCTTCGGAGCAGTGGGTTCCCGAAGAGAAAATCCCCGAGGGCTTCGACTACGATATGTGGCTGGGCCCGGCTCCCTACAAGCCGTTCAATTCGGTTCGAGTGAGCGGCGACTATGGCGGCGGCTGGCGCTACTTCCGCGACTACTCGGGCGGAATGCTGACCGACTGGGGCGCACACCACTTCGACATCGCGCAGTGGGGCCAGGGCATGGACAACTCAGGCCCAACCCAAATCATCCCGGCTGATGGCAAGGGCAGCCCGCTCACCTTCCGCTACGCCAACGGCGTCGAGATGTACAACAAGATGCCCGAGGGCTCGCCCGATGGCAACGGAGTCTTGTTCACCGGAACCGAGGGCAAGATCTTCGTCAACCGCAGCATGATCAAGTCGTGGCCGGATGAGGTTCTCAAAGTGCCCATCGCTTCGGATGAGATCAACCTGTACCGCTCGAACAACCACATGATGAACTTCTTGGAGTGCGTCAAGACCCGCGAGAACCCGATCTGCCACGTCGAAGTGGGCGCTCATTCGGTGATGGTGTGCCACCTGGGCAACATCGCGCAGTGGGTCGGGCGTCCCCTGACCTGGGATCCGGCCACGGAAACCATTGTGGGCGATGAAGAAGCCTCGCGCTGGCTCGATCGCCCTCGCCGCGCGCCGTGGACGATCTAAGAGCCGGTCGGAAGAACCCCCCGCAAGTACTTGAGGCCAGCCGTTCTGTTCCCGAAGGTGTTCGATTTCAAGATGAAAACGCGATTTTTGATGGTGGCGCTCACGCTTTCGCTGGCGCCCGCTTTTCTTTTCCAGGCAGCTCCGGCGCGTGCTCAGAATGCCGATGTCGAGAGCTTGATGCGCCAGATGCGCGGCGAAGCTCCGGCTCCGGCGCGTGACGCCGTGGCCTGGCAGACGGCTTACGCCCAAGTACTTGCCTCGCTGCTGCCCGACATGAGCAGCGATGACCTGAACAAGCGAGGCGCTTCGCAAAACGCCTGGGAGAAGATCGTGCTGCCCGCCACGGCTCCGGGCCATGAGGCGCAGAGGCTGGGCGTGGTTGAAGCGATGCTGCCCATGGCCGCCGACTCTCCGCAGCAGACGCGACTGTGGATGCTCAAGATGCTCGAATGGAGCGGGCGCGGCGAGGCCGTTCCAACCATCACGCCCCTGCTCTTCGATGCCGATGCTCAAGTCGCTGAGCGAGCGCGGCGTGCCCTGGCCAACAACTCCGCGCCCCAGGCGGGAGCCTCGTTGCTGCGAGCGCTGAACAAAGCCACCACGCCCGAGCAGAAGGCCTCCTTCATCAACGCTCTGGGCTTCAGGCGCGAAGTCGCGGCCATTCCAGCGCTCAAGGCCGCGCTTGCGAGCTCGGATGAGCTCGTGGCTTCGCAGGCGGTGCGCGCGCTGGCCAACATGAACCGGCCCGAAGCGGCTCAGGCTCTCCTGACCGTCAAGCCGCCCGCTGCTTTGCAAGCCCAGCTGCAGCCCCTTGTCAGCACAGAGCTCATCGACGCGGCTTCGCGAGTGCGCCTGGCTGACCCCAAGACCTCGGCTGCGATTTACGAGACGATCAACCGCTCAGGCCCTTCCAGCCTGAAGCCCGCTGCCTTGCGCGGCATGGTGCAGGTGCGCGGGCTAGCGGCTCTGCCCCTGGTGCTGGACGCCTTGAAGAACCCGGCCATGAGCGCGCGAGCGGCTCGCCTGACCTTGCTGATGCCTGGCGCGGGTGCGGCCACGGCTCTGGCTGCAGCCCTGCCCAAGCTGCCCGCGGACGCTCAAGTACTTGTGCTGCCCGCTCTGGCCGAGCGCGCAGCTGCGGATCGCGACCCGAGCCTGAACACGGCGATTTCCTCTCTGCTGGCCAATGCCGAGTTGCCAGCTGAGGTCAGGAGCAGGGCGGCGAGTGCGCTGGGCGATTTGGGCGGAGCCGGTGATGTGTCTTCTCTGCTCAAGCTGGCCGCGACGGATAACGCGGCACGCGAGGGCGCGCGCTCGGCTCTGGGGCGGTTGGGCTCGGCTCGGGGTGATGGCTCAGCTGTGGAAGCGCGTTTGATCGAAGTAGCCAACGGAACTGACGCCAAGGCTCAGGTCGAGGCCGTGCGCGCGCTTTCGGATCGTCGCTCGGGCGCGGCTGTGCCTGTGTTCCTCAAGCTGCTGGATGCTCCTTCCAATGATGTGAAGACGCAGGCTGCTCTGGCTCTGGGCGAGAATGGGGGTGCGGCTCAGGTGCCTGCTCTGGCGGCCTGGATGGTCAAGAGCGGCGACAGCGCGACGGCTGAGAAGGCTTTGCAGACGATCTTCAGCCGTGTGGACAAGTCCAAGATCGCGCCCGCTCCCTTTCTGCAAGTACTTGACACGCCAAACCTCAAGGCCGACGCGCGCGCCTCGGCCTTCAAGATGCTGGGGCAACTGGGAGCACCGGCTGGCTTCGAGCGCGTGCGAGCCGCCACAACCGACGCCAACGCTGATGTGCGCGACGCGGCTATTCGAGCCCTGGCCGACTGGCCGGGAACCGAGGCCCTGCCTGCCCTGATGCAGATCGCTCGCAACGCGCCCAAGCCCGTTTATCAAGTACTTGCGCTGCGCGGCGTGGCTCGATTGGCTCCCAACTCCGGCGACGACGCGGCTAAAGTTGCGCTTTTGCGCGATGCTCTGGGCGTGGCCAAGCGGGGCGAGGAAAAGCAGCTGATGCTTTCAGGCCTGTCCAACATCCACACTGCGGCATCCATCGACGCCGCTCAAAGCGTGCTGGGCGACGAAGGGTTGCGCTATGAAGCCGCCTCCACCATCCTCAAGATCGTCACCGACATGAAGGGCGCCGACCTTGTGGCCGCCAAGCCCGCGCTGCAAAAGGCCTTCGACGCAGCCCAGAACGCCGACCTCAAGAAGAACCTGCGCACCCAGCTCGATCGCAACGGCTAATTTTGCCTATAAAAGCTACCGCCAGAGCGGGGCTGACGCCCTCTTCCAATCAAGGAAAAAAGCCGCCGTGTTGATTGGAAGAGGGCGTCAGCCCCGCTCTGGCGTAACTTCGACTTCCGCCGCTTACAAGTACTTGCAGCACCTTCGATTCCAACTATGAACTTCCTCTCAACGCTGGCTGCGGGCGCCCTGCTGGCTTCGGCCTCGCTGCTGCCCACTTCGGCTCAGGCCGTGCCCATTGATGCTGCGCTCAAGACCGGGCCGTTCGCGCTTTCGGTGCAGGCCTATTCGTTCAACCACTTCACGGTCTTCGAGGCCATCGACAAGACGGCTGAGTGCGGAGCCAAGCTGATCGAGTTCTACCCCGGCCAGAAGCTCTCGGGGGACGACGCCAACGGCATCGGGCCCGATATGCCCGCCGATTCGCTGGTCAAGCTCAAGAAGCACCTGGCCGACAAGAACATTCGCGCCATCGCCTTTGGCGTCACGGGCATCCCGAGGGACGAGGCCGGGGCGCGCAAGCTCTTCGCCTGGGCGCACGGCCTGGGCATTGAGGTCATCAACACGGAATCGATCGACGCCCTGGACATAGCTGACAAGATGGCCACCGAGTTCGATATGCACGTCGGCCTCCACGACCACCCTAAGCGCGCCAATGACCCCAGCTACAAGATGTGGGACCCAAACTTCGTGCTCAGCCTGGTCAAGAATCGCAAGCGCGTGGGCTCGTGCGCCGACGTGGGCCACTGGGTTCGCTCGGGCATCAGGCCCCTTGATGCGCTGAGGATTTTGTCAGGCCACATCGTTTCGAGCCATTTCAAGGACCTGAACGAGTTCACGCCCGGCGCCCACGACCTGCCGTGGGGCACGGGCATCTCGCAGGCCAAGGAGATGCTCGACGAGCTCAAGAAGCAAGGCTTCGAGGGGCCGCTGTCGGCGGAGTATGAATACGACTGGGACAACTCCGTGGCCGAAATCGCGCAGTGCCTGGGCTTTGTGCGCGGCTGGGCCGCAGCTCAGCCGCAGCGCGCGAAATAAGGCGCAAGTACTTGCACCCATCGAAATCCGTTCCGGGCCGCGTGGCTTCGGGGCGGATTTTCGTTTGGCGCGTGGTACAGGTGAGAAAGTTGATGCGCGTGGGAACACTGGGAAGCACTACCTCACAGCAGCACCGTAAGTAGTTGGGAAAGGGAACAAGGAGAACATCGTGGCAACAAACACCAGCAGAACTTCGGCTTCGGGGCGGCCCAGCGCGGAAGCGGGCGAGCATGACGGCGACATCTTGAACTCGGGCTACTGGCTCGCGCGGCGCAACCAGCTGTTCCTGGCCTCCTGCATCGCGCTCATCGTGACGGCGATGAGCTTCGCCATCCGCGGCGACATCATGAGCACAGTGGGCACGCAGTTCGGGTTCTCGAAGGAAGACCTGGGCAAGATCGCGGGCATCGCCTTTCTGGGCTTCACGCTGGCGATGGTCTTCGGCGGGCCGCTGTGCGATGTGCTGGGCATGGGCCGCCTGCTCAACTTAGCTGTGCTGGGCCACGCTGTCGGCATCATTGTTACGATTTTGGCGCGCTCCTACACGATGTTCTTCATCGGAACGCTGTGCATCGGACTGGGCAACGGCCTGGTTGAGGCCGCCTGCAACCCGCTTATCACGACGCTGTATCCCGATCAGAAAATCAAGCGCCTGAGCCAGTTCCATATGTGGTTCCCCGGCGGCATCGCGATTGGCGGCCTGCTGTCTTACGGCATCACGCAATTGCACCTTGGCGTGGGGATTAGCTGGCAGATCAAGATGGCCACAATGCTGGTTCCTCTGGCCATCTACGCGGTGATGTTCATCGGCAAGAAGTTCCCCGTGACTGAGCGTGTGGCCTCCAATGTGTCTACGGGCGAGATGTTTCGGGCTTGCCTGAGCCCGTTCTTTTTGCTGTTCGTGTTCTGTATGCTGCTGACGGCGGCGACCGAGCTGGCCACGGGCCAGTGGATGCCTGACATCCTCTCGGTGACGACGGGCATCTCCGGCATCCTGTTCCTGGTGCTCACCAACGGCCTGATGGCCTTGGGGCGCGGCTCGGCTGGCGTCATCGTGCACCGGATCAGCCCCGTGTTGATGCTGATTGTTTCATCTGCTCTGGCCGTGGCGGGCTTGTTCCTGCTGTCACAGGCCACAGGGCTGGCCAGCGGGCTCGTTGCGGTGGTTGTGTTCGCCTCTGGCGTGTGCTTCTTCTGGCCCACAATGCTGGGCGTGGTTTCGGATCGCTTCCCGCGTACTGGAGCCGTGGGCCTGGCGATCATGGGCGGCGCGGGCAACCTGTCGGTGGCCGCTGTGACGCCTATTATCGGCCACGCCTACGACAACGGCATCGCTATGGCGGTCAAGAAGACTGGAGCCAGCAGCCTGGAATCGCTGCAACAGGCTGCGGGCGCGCCCAGCGCTACCGATGCCATCAAGAAGCAACTCGCTGATGCCCTGGCCTTTGGCGGCCAGCACGCGTTGCAGGTGATGCTGTTCCTGCCCGTCATCACGCTGGCCGTGTTCAGCGCGATCTACTTCTATGATAAGGCGCGCGGCGGCTACCAGAAGGAAGTGCTGGTCCAGCACCACAACGAAGCCGCTGAAATCGCCGCCTGAGCCCAACTGCACCGGAGCGCCCGCAAGTGCTTGCAAGTGCTTGCGGGCGTTCTGCTTAGCCGAGGTGAAGCCCGATGAGCGTCAAATCATCCAAGATACCGCCCTTCATGACCGAGCCTCTTGAGTTGGAGAGCCAGGAGGAGATGAAGAGATTCTCCGACGCTTATGGGGAGGCTTGCTCTCTCTACGCACAAGAAGACTGGCCCGCAGCTTTGCAAGCCTACCTGCGTATGGATGAGGAGTATCCATATGTCCCCTGCATCTTGGGTTTCGTGGGAGTGCTGTACAGGGATTTCGGGCGACTGGAAGAATCAATTGGCTACCTGAAGCGGACGGTGGATCTATCGCCCGATTCTGAACTGGCGTCTATAGCCTTGTACCACACGCTCCGAAAAGCGAGTTTTCATTTTCAGGACAGAAAATACGGCGATCTCGCATTGGAAGAAGCCGAACGCTTCATAATGAGCACAGGTAAGCCTTCCGTCTCTTACGGCTACATCCTGCGCGACATGAACGGTGAGCTAAGCGATGAAGACTTTCAGGCTCACATGGAGAACATCAACAACGGCACGGCTCATTTAGAGAAGCCCTTTGTTTCACGCCGCCTGCCGCTGGAGCGATGGGAGTGGGACAAGAAGTTCGAGGAGTAACTTCTGCTCGTGCAAGTACTTGAGGTCAAATATGCTGCTCGAAGGAGCTATGGGCGACGCTTACGGAGCCGCCTTTGAATACGTGCCGCAGAGCTTGATCGCTCAGCACAATGATGGCACGACTTACCGCTCGCACCCACGCCACAACCACGCGCCCGGAACCTACACCGACGACACCCAGATGGCGCTGGCCGTGGCTGAAGCTCTGCTCGAACATGAGAATCCTACCGCGCTCGACTTCGCTAATGCCTTTGCCTCGGCCTTCCAGCGCGATCGGCGCGAAGGCTACGCCGGAGGCTTCTATCAGTTTCTGTGCGGCGTGCGCGATGGACAAGATTTCCTCAATCGCATCCGTCCCGACTCCGACAAGTCGGGCGCGGCGATGCGAGCCGCGTCCATAGGCTGGCAGCGCGATTGGCAGCGCGTCATCGAAGTCGCTACCGTTCAGGCGCGCGTGACGCACGACACTCCCAACGGCATCGCAGCGGCCTGCGCTTCGGCTCTGCTGGCGCATTTCTGCGTATGGCAGGACGAGACGCCTGCGCGGGCCGGGAAGTGGATCGAGTCCAAGATCGGCGGGCCTTGGGCTCAGCCCTGGAGCGGCAAGGTCGGCTCCAGAGGCGAGAACAGCGTGCGCGCGGCCATCACCGCGCTGGAGCGCAACACCTCGCTCTCGAAGTTGCTGCGCGAGTGCGTCAGCTTTGGCGGCGATGTCGACACCGTGGCCACCATCGCGCTCTCCTCAGCTTCGGTTCATCCCGCTTACGCGCGCGATCTGCCGCCTTCGCTGCTCGATGGGCTCGAAGGCGGCGAGTATGGCCGCAAGTACTTGGAGCAGTTGGATCAGAGCCTACAAACGCGTTTCGAGCCCTGAGACCGCGTCTCTGCAACACTGAAGAGGATGAGCACAACACGTACTTCAGGCGGGGCGCGCGTGGTTCAGGTCAGCGTGAACCCGCTGGGCGGCGTGCCCAAGCACGCAGTCGAAAGCGCCAGGCTCGGGCTCAACAACGTTGAGGGCGACAAGCAGCGCGAAAAGTGCTTCCACGGCGGCCCGATGCGCGCCGCCTGCCTCTTCTCCTTTGAACGCCTGAGCGAACTGCAAAGCGAAGGTCATCCCATAGAAGCGGGCTCAACAGGCGAGAACCTGCTGCTCTCGGGACTCGACTGGGACGACATCGTGCCCGGCGTGCGGCTCAAGATCGGCGCGGCCACAATTGAAATCACCGACTACACCAAGCCCTGCTTCAAGATCGCGGCCTCGTTCCATGATGGCGAGTGGAAGAGGATGTGGCAGAAGCGTCACCCCGGCTGGAGCCGCCTCTATGCCCGCGTGCTGGTCGAAGGCGAAGTGCGCCCAGGCGACGAAGTGCAAGTCCTTGAGCCCGAATCCGAGCCTCAATCCGAAGCTGAGCCTGATTCACGCGAGTAGCGGATGAGCTTGCGCTCGCCTGTGCTCCACGCGCTCAATTCCTCGATCTTGAGCTTGTGGCCCTCAAACAGCGGGCGCAAAACGGCTTCGATTTCGCTCGCGGTGTCGCTTGATCCTAACGCTGGCCGGTAGCTGAACTCAAGCGAGCCGTTAAGGTTCTGGTGCAGCGAGAACTCGCGCAGAGGAATGCGTCGCAGCGCGTGCGTGATGTCGATGTCCAGGATTTCGTGCTCGCCCGCCTTGAGCTTAATTGGAGCGCGCCCGTGGAAATCGAGCAGGTGCGGAGCGCGCTCAAGTACTTGAGCGCGCGCGAAGTCGCCGCTGCGGTAGCGCAAAAGCGGCAAGAACGGATTGCGCCCTCCGCTCAGGACGATCTCTTCGGCTTCGTCCTCCTCGCAGGAAGAGCCATCGGCGCGCAGAATCTCGATCCATAAGTCGGGCGGCAGAACGGCCAGCGCATCGCTTTGGCTTGTGCTGGCGGCGATCGGGCCGCTCTCATTGGTGCTGTAGATGTCGATGAGCGGGCAGCTAAAGCGAGATTGCAGCGTCGCGCGCACGCCCGGCTCCAGGGCCAGAGCGGACGAGATGAGGGCCAGAGGCTGCCCCGAGAAATTCGTCTGGGCCAGGACGGAAAGCGAGACGGGATCGCCGCACAGCACTTGAGGGTTCGCTTCATTCAGGAACGCGGCGGCATCTTCGGGCGCGCGCCACTGACTCGGGTGCAGGTTGAGCTTGAGGTTGGCGCCATCCAGATACGAGGACCAGGCCGCGAAGGTCAGCGTGTGCTCCTGAGCCGCGATTGTCGCCAGAGGCACGCGATGCTGATTCTCGGGGCGCGCTCGCTCGCTCTTCCACGGCACGCCGTTGAGCTCCAGGGCGCGCTCATAAAGCGGCAGATAAGTCGAGGGCCAGCGCAGGTGGGCGGGGATGAGAGCCTCGGAGCCTGTGGTGCCGGACGTGGTGTAGATGACTATCTCGTCCAGGCTCAGCGCGTCGGGCACGAAGTGCCACGGCTCACGCGCCAGATCGAGGCGGTCGCAGGGCGGGATGCTGGCCCAGTTGTTCGGGTCTCCGCCGCGTGCTCGGTAGAAGGGCACCTCGCTCAAGTACTTGAGCGCGAACTCGCGCGCCCACGGAGGCGGCTCGCGGAACGAAGTCCACTGCGGGCCACGCGCGCACGACCGAGCGAAGAGGCGCACGTGCTCAAGGCCGGAGGCATCGAGCCTGTCGCCGCACACGATGTTCCACATCGGCGCGCGCGGATGCTCGCGCCACGCTTCAAGTTGAGCGCGCCCGGCTTCACTGAGCAGGGGATGGCGAAGAGATTCGTTCATGGCGCGGAGTTTAGGAGCCTGTCAATGCAGCGAGCGCTCGGTTTTCCACTGCCAGTAGACATCCTCCAGGTCGCGAGATTGGCTGGCCGCGCGCCTGTGCAGGCGCTCAAGCCCACGTTGGTAGCTTGCTCCGCGCTGCCAGACCAGGATGTGGTCGCCCACAAAGACCAGCCCGTAAGCCGGGCGGCGCAGCAAGCGGATGATGCTCTTATCCAGCGCGTCCTGAGACAGCGGAAACTGGTCGCTCGATGGGCACAGCACAATGAACTCAACAGCAGCACGATCCACCTGAGCTTCAAAATTGGCCGGGATGGTATCGGCGTCCTCGCTGCTTTCCAGCTGCCGTCGCGCCGCGAGGGTGTTGCCCCAGCCGCGCTCGAAGAAGGGGTTAGGGAAGGTGTACACCTGCGTGCGGTGGCTGAGCTGCGCGCCCAAGGTGCTCTGAGTGGAAATCGAAGCTGTTGGAGGCAGGCTGCTAAGTACTTGCACGGCTTCAACGCGCCGCCGCGCGTCGCGCGCTGTCTCCGGCGCCAGGACAACGGTGTGGTACTGATCCCACAAAGCGCCATCTGGGATGCTGAGCACGATCCAGATCGCCAGCGTGCCTGCCACTACCTTTGTTCCTCTCGCCCCGACAATGCGCTGAGCACGTGGGAAGCCGATGATGGCGGCGATGACGAAGAACGGTGTCACCGCAGCCGCGTAGTAGCCTCCGCCGATGGCGTGCATGATGCTGCGGCTGCTCAGCAAGTTGATGAGCAGGCCGGGCAGCGCGATGGCAAGTATTTCGGGAGCCAGCAGGGGCAGGAACATCAAGGGCGACAGGAAGTAGCTCAGGTACTGACGGTTGTCCAGCGTGCCCGCCGCAGCCAGCACAGCCAGCGGATGAGTCGCGATGAAAGCCACGATGGACGGCACATCGTGCCCGTAATTGGCATACAGCAGGAAGTAGGCGGACGGCGCGCCTCCATTGAAGTAGCGCACCGTGCTCAGCGCGACAGTAAGAGCAGCTAAGCCGTGCGCCACGGTGAGTAGCCCAACGCTTCGGCTGTGGCGCAGGCAGACGTAGACGCCAAGCGCGAGGATCGTCAGGCCCATGGTCTCTTTGGTTAGGGCCGCCAGAGTCAAGAAGAAGAAGTAAAGCCCCCATCGGCGGCCCGAGAGGAACCAGAAGGCGGCCAGGAAGCACGGCGTGGCGAAGGTCTCGGGGTGGAACTCGTAGGTGTTGCTCCACTGCACAGCAGGCATCAGCAGGTAAGCTGCGGCAAAGAGCAGAGCCACTTTCGCCGAAGCCGTTTGGCGACGCGCCAGAGCAAAAACGGGCAGCGCGCCCAAAGCCAGAGCTACGGTCTGGGCCGTCAGCAGCACGCGGGCGTCGTCCCAGATCCAGTACAGCGGAGCCAGCAGGTACAGGATGGCGCTGAAGTGATCGCCCAGAATGTGGACGCCGCGCACCGTGACGAAGGGCGTCTGGCCCCGGCTGATAAGCCAGGTCCCCTGGTCGAAGATGGCCACATCGAAGCCGGTCTGGAAGCCGAAGATGCTGCTCTGCAGCTGGAACACCAGGCGCAGCATCAGGGCCACGTACAGCGCGGCCAGCAGCCACACAAGTACTTGCGCCCGCTTATCACTCCACGCCGAGCGCGGAACGGCGTTGTGAACAACGGGATTCCGTGCCAGGAAATGGGCAAGCGGGGCTTTGGCAAGGGCGGCGAAGCGCATTGTTAGGTGAGGCTGCGGCAACAGCGGGCATGGCCCCGAGCGGACGGGTAGATCAACGGTTTGCCAGGGTGCCGCCGGGATCGAGCTTGGGCTGGAAGCGTAGCTGGTTGAAGTACTGATCGTAGGTCAGGGTATGCTTGGGAAGCCCAGCTTGCCCGCGAAAGGCTGGCAAGTAATAGCCGGGGCTCATGCGTGATGGTGCCCACAACTGTTTCTGGTAGGGGATTTTCTCGACCTGCCCATCGTCCCACAGCACGACATAGAACCCAACCGGGTGCATGGTGATGCCGTTGCCGCGATGGATGTTCTTGTGGTAGTAGGTGCTGGTGTACAGCAGCACGTCGCGGGTGCCGGGAAGCTTGGGGCTGTTGGTAAGCGTTCCATTCAGGCGCTGGAACGGGTCGTTGAGCACGGCGATTTGGTAAGCCTCGGTGTTGCGCCAGTTCTCGCGTGTGCTCGCGCTGTCGCTGAAGCGCAGGTCCGGGTTGCGGAAGAGGGCCTGTACTTCGTCTCGGCTCTTGAATCCGTAGGAGGAGAGGTTGAACTCCGCTTCAGGTTGCAAGATGAATGGGTTGACCATCAACAGGCCGTTTCGTCTCTTGCCCGTGAGGTCGGACGACAACAGGCTTGTGCTTGCGTCGGCGTCAGCCGTGAACGGCCCTCGCGGGTAGAGCAGGCCGTGGAGCTTCTTGAACGTTTGTATAACCTGGTAAATCCGCTTCAGGTCGCTCACGGCGTTCTGTGGATCGCCTGGCACCTTGCCCTGAGTGTCGTATTCCTCTTCAAGCGGGCTCTGCGACGGGCCGAGGTTTATATGCGGCCACAACTGCCTTTTGGCGCGGTAAAGCGTCAGGCCCAGAAGAGACAGCAGCAAGATGCCGCGCCAACGTTCATCACGGAACCATTTCATGGCGGGCCTCCTAACGCCAGCGAGTAGGTGCAATAGAATGTATTCAGAAGAACCAGCGGTTAAGAGACTAAGGCCGGTTCTTCTGGATACATTCTCATTGCTTAAGCTGTGGGGACTGGCACGTTGGCCATCGCCAGGTTCTCGCGCAGTACCGAGTTGAACTCGAAGCCGGGCGGCAGCATGGCCAAGAACCGCTTCGCGGCCATAGCAGCCTTGGCCTTGTCCGGCTTCTGGCCGGGAATCCAGCCGTAGTTGTAGCACATCAACGCAAAAAACGCTGCTTGGGTGGAGGGTGGCGGCAGGCGCAACGCCTTTTGACACTCCGTGATCGAGGTGGCGAACAATGCTGGGCGCTTCTGCCAGTCCGCAGCCAAGTTGCAAACCGAAGCTAAACGGTAATGAATCAAAGATACGTTCGGCCCGTACCCAACTGCCTTCTGCAGCAGGCTGATGCCGCGGTTCTGCGTGGCGTCAGGTGTGTTCCCACTTAGGTAGAAATGGCGGTAGCCTTCGATGGCGTAGGGGAGCCACAAGGTGGGCGCGCTTTTGTAAAGCTGCGCCAGAGTCTGGTGGAAGTCCTGCTTCTGCTCGGGCGTCCAGGGCTTGTACACGCTGCGCTCACGGTGGTTGCCCTGGATTTCGATGTCCAACTCGAACAGGTAGGCCGCAAGTACTTGGGGGGCATTGGGATGCTGTCGCCGCAAGTCTTGCATGACTCGCATCCCCTCGTCGTTCTGTCCCTGCTCGTCCGCCCGCAGCAGCCAGAGCACAAGACCCTGCGCGTCGTTGACGCTGGCCCTCAAGCCCTTCTCCAACTCGCCCCTCTGGAGCGGCAGCAGGATGGGGTCAACCCTGGCTCGCTGAGCCGAGGTGAGATTGATCTGTACCGGAGCGGGCTCAGCTGCGGAAACCTGCTGAGACTGTTCAGGCGTCCGAGACAGCAGGCGAGGCACTCCGGTCAGAACACCGCAAACCGCTGCGCCACAAGCCAAAGTGCCCAGCATCCACCGCTGGAAACGGTGCCTGTCCAACGGGGGCTTAGCCATTGGATTTCACCGCCGTCATGTTTATTGGCGTGCCCTCGTTCGGATGGTCACGGCTCGTGTAGTCGGTGTTGTTGTAGGGCTTGGAGAACCCTGTCCCGATGCCGCGCCGGTTTGTATCTTCCGCCCACTGATTCTCCGTCCCTATCAGCCCGCCTTCGTCGTAATGGTCGACGAGGTACTGCTTCTGCTCCTGGTGTTGCAGCGTGTAGGCGTAAACCTGCTTTCCTGCAGGGACGGAGGTAGCGACACCCATCGACCATGTGGCCGTATCGGTTGTGGTGTGTGTCACCCAGCCGCCCAGGTTGATGAAGTCCCTGGGCATGAATGACCCTGTGAAGGTGTACTGCCAGGCGGTCGTGAAGCTCGCGGTGAAGGTCAAGTTGGGATTGTTCCAGAAATACCGCAAGGTACCGTTCTCCTTGAAGCGGTATTCTGTGTCGACCACCTGGTTGGGCTGAGCGCCAGCTCGCAGGTTCTCGAACTCGTTGTGCAGGATGAGGATGTACTTGGCTGTAGCCGTCAGGCCATCGGGGTCGGTAGCCGTGTAGCTGACTTCGATGGCGTGGTGCGTTCCCGGATCGTTCGCGGGTTCGTGGTACCAGCCAGCCGCATAATCCGGCTGGTCGACGGTGTTGTGCAGCCCACCGCCATCAGGAATGCTCACCAGCTTGGAGGTTTGTGTGTCGGCGGGGAAGCCCTGGCTCTCGGGGCTCCACTTCCACTTGCGGTCAGACGACCAGTTGTCCCCAAAGGCGTTGATCTCAGCCGTGAGAGGAACCGGAGAATCTTGGATGAAGGTCTGATCGTTCTGCACGTACTGGTGGCGTCGCGTATACGACCAGCGCCCATGACCTGTGGAAACCATGATGCCGTCAACAAGGTTGCGACTCTCGCTGTTTAGGCGCGCACCAGCCCGTGTGAGGATCATGCTACGGTTGTCGAACGTGGCGGTCATCCCAAGTGAGCCCACTATTGATGAGCCTTGGTCCACAAGAACCATCACGCCCTCCGCGTTTGACCGCTGAATTAGCGGAGCCCGAGCCTTAGCAGAGATCTGGGAAATGTACGGGCCAAGCACTATGTGACGGCTGGGAAAGGCGTAGACCAAGATGGCGTCCGTGTTATCGGCGCGGGTTATGATCTGCTTTGGGTCGGCGTCGTTTGGTAAAGTGCTCACCGTAGCCAGTTTGCCGCCCATTGTACCCGCCTCTGGCGTGCCATCAGTAGGGACAGCCGAAATGGAGGCCGTGCCCTGGATCTTCATCCTCACGTCATCGGTACCAGTCGGCGGATCATCCGGGTCTGTTGGATAGAGCTTGACCCAGTCCAACGTCAGCGTTAACGTCTGGGTGAGGTACGACGAACATTGCTGTTCTTTAAGCCCTCTGACTCTTGTGTAGTAGGGTCCCGAACTGAACGTTGGCCCAGTCTCAACAGCGGGTGCGTGAACGTCATTGATCGTTCGCGTTGCCATCGCCTGCGTGGCCTCATCCCAGGTCACTTCAGGCCCCGTAGTATTGGAACTCACCGTGACCTGCCACACCGCGTGGGCGCTCCTCATCGCCCCGCTTCCGCTCAACACAGCCGCCGCCATCACCAGCGCACCCAGCAGGGTGCTTCTTTTCACCAGCGCCATTCAGCGCTCCTTGGTCTGACAAAGGCGTGAACGTCATACCGTCAGACTTGCTGTGCATCATACCCGACTTCAACGTTTTGCAACCTCTTCCAACACTTTAAAGTTGTGATACCGAACACACCACAGGTTCAGAGCCATGGTGCCGCCGCCGCGCGCCTTGTCCAGCGCCAGGCGCGAGATGTCCCAGCCCTCATTGCCCTTCTCGTCCTTGTCGAAGAGCGTGGTCACGCCGTCATCGGACAAGATCAAGATGTGAACCGCACGCTCGGCGGGCTTACGATTCTGGAATGTTTCGCGCAAGAGGTGGATGGGGAAGGCGGTGCCTCCGCCGATGAAGCCGGTCAGGATGCGCATCACTTCGGTTTCGTCGCGGCTGAACCCGGCGTTGGTCTGGAACTGGTTCTTGCCGCTCCACAAAGTCGCTTTGACGCGGCTGCCTGCACGCAGAGCCGAGAGCACCACGATCGCTCCGGCCAGAGCCGTGAACGAAGTCTGAACCTGCGGGTTTGGCATCGAGCCCGAGCAGTCCACATACAAATCCAGGTCAACGGGCTCACTCTTGGGCTCGCGACCGGGTTGATCGCCCCAGGTTCGCTGCACGGTCGTGACGCCAGGGATGAGGTGAGGCGAGCGGATCAAAGACTGCAGCCAGTCGATGGATTCCAGAGGCTCGCCGCTTTCCCACGCCTCGATGCCCTCGATAAGCGGCTCAGTTGCAGAAGGCATCTTCTGAACCGGAAAGCGGATCAGGTGCGGACGCGCTCGCTCGCGGTAGTAGCGCACCGCGACATCGTGCTCACTGAGCTCCAGCCCCGAAGCCTTGAGGATCTCGCCGTATTCAAAGGGCTCGCGCGACTGGCCGCTTGAAGCCGCGTTCTGCTCGACATCCTGGGGTGAGGCGCTTCCCTCGCCTGAAGTACTTGGAGCCTGCTGCACTGCCGCGACGCCGGAGAGAATCGTGTCTTCGGCGGGATGGATGGCGCCGCTGATTTCCTCGGGGTCGATTTTAACTAAGCCATCGGGCGAGCCGCCGCGCCCGGCGTCCTTGGTGTCGAGCCAGATGATGCGCAGGTTCTTGTTCTTCTCTTGCTGCTCCTCGTCCTCGATGAGATAAGGCAAGCAGAGCATGGCGAAGCGGCCTCCGCCGCGCATCCAGTCGCCCGCGTAGGAGCGCAGCAGGCGCGCGCCCAGATCGGCGTCCACGTCCAGATCGCGCGTGATTTGGCCTTGCGCCAGGGCGTTGCGCTCCAGGCTCCAGATGATCTCGTAGATGCGCATATACAGCGTCCACAAGCGCGCGGGAGCCTACGAAGTACTTGCGGCTTGCTGCGCGTTGATGTGCTTCCACACGCCGATCATGTCGAGCCCGGCCTGCCGCTGCAAGCGGTTGTTGATGAGCAGGTCGGTGTACAGGTTGGAGATCATAGGCGCCGCGTGCTCCTGCGTGGGCAGCCCGCGCCGGATGCGGGCGAGCAGGCGCGCATTGTCGTGGATGTCGCCCGGAGCATAGACGTGGTGCCCAATTTCGTGCGCCAGAATCGCGCGCCCGAAGGCTTCGAGCTTCATGTGCCGCGCGTCGGCCACGTCAATCATGATGGCGTGGTCATAAAGCCTGATGGCCGCGAACGAGCCGCCCATGCCCTCGCGCTTGAGCTCCTCGGGAGTCCAGAGGAAGCGCGGCGGGCTGAGCTTAACGAAGCGGCTCCAGGCCGCGAGAGCTGTGGGCCACTCTTGCATCCAGATTTGCTCGATGTTGGCCTGGGTTCGCGTCGAGGTTGCTGGCATGGCGATCAAGGTGCTCCACCGTCTGAAGCTCAAAATGAAGCGGCGCACGAGTGAAGCACGGGTTGTAGGTGGACTGGGAGCAGCGCCTTGTTGCCTTGTAGCAAGGCTATCCATGACGTTGAAAGCCTTACCGGAGTACCAACGCTATTTTAGGCTTCTTGCCCGCAGCTGTAGTGCCTTCGTTCACAGAGGCTGTACAATCCACTAAGGCGACCATAATCTCTGGGAGCCTTTTATTTAGGTTTTCAGCGTGGAAGATGTGGATGAGCAACATTTCATCTTCGGTCAGCTGAAACCGGCTCATTTCTGTATTTCCACCCAAGTCGCGCATACAATCTATCCAAGCATTCATGTTCATTCCGTAGTAGCCTGGAAAGCCCATTGCCTCCTTGAACACGCGATGGAATGTCTTCCAATCCTGTATTTTCTTACCGTCTATTGCGACTGTAACTATACCCCTTAGTGTCGCACGCCGTTTCGTCATCGACAGCCGACTCTCGCATAGTCGCCTGACGAGTGCTCGTAGCATTGCGCCAATTCTACGTGCCCGCAGGATGCCCACGAGCGGCTTCAAGTACTTGCAGGCACCCCTACACTCGGCTCATGTATTCGATCACGCCGCTGCACAATTCTTCTTTAACCACGCAAGGGCCGGTCATCTTCTACCAGCAGAAGGTGCACGAAAACGTCTCGATCAAGGGCTGGGTGTTTTTGCTCGAAGGCATGGGGCGCAAAATCCTGGTGGACTGCGGCTTCGGCTCGCCCTCCGCCACCGAGCGGCGCAAGTTCGCGTTTACCATCGCGCCCGGCCACGACACGCTTTCTCTTTTGCAAGCGCGCGGCATCGAGCCCTCGCAGATTGATGATGTGATCTTGACTCATCTGCACTGGGATCACTGCACGAATGCGCCTCTGTTCGAGCAGGCCAAGTTCCACGTCTCGAAGACGGGCTGGCGCGAGATCGTCGAGTCGCCGCGCCACCCTCTTTTAGTTCCCGAACGCACCTTCCCGCGCTCTGTGTTCAGTTGGCTGGCGCAAGGGAACCGCCTGGAGCTTCTGGAAGATGAAGCCGCGCCTCTGCCGGGCATCCGCACCTTCTGGATCGGCGGCCACACGCCCTGCTGCCAGGCTGTCGCGGTTGAAACCGAGGGCGGCACGGCGGTTATCACCAGCGACACGGTTTCGACGTGGGAGCATCTGGAGGAGAACATCCCTCCGGCCTCGCTGTGGAGCCTGCCCCAGTGCTTCGCGGCCTACGACCGAATTCGAGCCGAGGCCGATGTCGTGATTCCAACGCACGAGCCGGGCTTGGCTGAGCGTTACTGAGCGCGAGGTTCATCGCCGATGCGCAGGCCGCAGTTGGCGCAGGCCGCAGTTGGCGCAGGCCGCAGTTGGCGCAGGCGGTGCTGGAATGGTTGAGCGCTTGGCCTGCGAAGCGCCCGCCGCTGAGGAAGTAGTCGCCACAGCGCGGGACTTTAACGCGCTGCAAGTACTTGCGGCTTCGGTTGTTAAACTCGGCGGGCATGAACAATCCAACCACACGCACGCACCGGCTGGCCAATGGGCTCACGGTTGTGGGCGAGCCGCTGCCCGACAAGCAGGCCGTCGCCTGGAACTTCCTCATCCCCGCAGGCTCGGCCACCGAGCCGGGCGGGCGCGAGGGCATCTCCAATGTGCTCGAAAGCCTGTCTTTGTTAGGCGCCGGAGAGCGTGATTCGCGCGCTCTGTCCGATGCTCTGGATGACCTGGGCATAGACCGAGGCGGCGGCGCGGACGTGGAATACACCACCTTTGGCGGCGCGACTCTGAGCGATTACTTGCCCTCGGCCCTTGAGCTATACGCCGACATCATCCTGCGCCCCAGGCTGCCCGAAGACGAGTGGCAGGCTCAGCGTGATTTAGCGTTGCAGGCCCTGCGCTCGCTGGAAGATTCTCCGGCCTCCAAGATGTTCGTTGAGCTGAGGCGGGTTTACTTCCCTAACTCCTTCGGGCGCTCGCCTATGGGAACCGAGAGCGGGCTCAGCGCGCTTTCCCTGGAAGATTTGCGCTCTGATCACGAGGCTCGCTACAAGCCCCAGGGCGCGATCTTAGCTGTGGCGGGCAGCTTCGACTGGGACAGGGTTGTGGCTCAAGCGGAAGAGCTCTTCGGTTCTTGGGCGGGCGCGGCTCCCTCAACCGGTGAGGCGAGGGCAGTCGAAGGCGGGCAGTATGTGCACCTTTCGCACGAATCGGCTCAGCATCACATCGGCGTGGCTTACGCTGGTGCGACCGTGGATCAGCCCGATTACTACGCCTTTCGCCTGGCAGCTTCTGTTCTCTCGGGAGGAATGGGCGCGCGCTTGTTCACCGAGCTGCGCGAGAAGGAAGGCCTGTGCTACTCGGTCTCGGCCTCGCCTTCGAGCGTGCGCGGGTACGGCTTTATGCTGAGCTACGTGGGCACTCAGCCGGACCGAGCGCAGCGTTCACTGGACAAGCTCATCGAGGAGCTGGTGCGCATGAAGGACGGCGTCTCGGAAGATGAGCTGGAGCGCGCTCGCATCAAGATGCTCTCAAGCCTGGTGATGCAGGAAGAATCCTCGCGCTCGCGTGCGGGCTCGATCGCGCGCGATCAGTGGGTTCTGGGCCGCGTGCGCCCGACTGAAGAGATTCTCGATGCCATTAACAAGGTGCAGCCCCGAGACATCCAGGCCTATTACGAAAGCCACCCGCCTCGCGACTTCACTATCGTGACCCTGGGGCCAAGCCCGCTGCAAGTCCCGGCTTAAACCTATTCAAATAGGCTCTTGGGCGCGTTCTCCAGGCAAGCATCTCGGCCCAAGTACTTGCCCCAAGTACTTGCAGCATCCTCTCAAACATGGGTTACATTCTCGCCGCTCTCTTTGGCGGCTTCTTCCTCTTCAATTCGCTGGCCACGCCCAAGCGGGCCAGTCACGCCGTTGAATCCGCCCTGCGCAAGAAGTTCCCAGGCGCTCAAGTGCGCGCCGATTTGCAGGGCAAGCGCGGGCGCGATGTGCTCAACGGGCGCTTCCAGAGCGCGCGCGTCGAGATCAGCAGCTTCACGTTTGGCCAGGGGCTTCAGCTGCAGGTCGTGCCCTCGGCTCCGAACCTGGGGCGCATCGGCCACTTCGAGCTGGCGCTACGCGACTTCCGCTGGCACGACTTTCACGTGGCCCAGGCCCAGATGAGCCTGGACAACCTGCTCCTCGACTGGAAGGCGCTGCGCAAGAACTCGCAGCTCAAGCTCGTGGCCTCGAACGATCCCGCTGAGCCGCGCACTCAGGGCCGCCTTCGCCTGGTGCTGGGCCAGGACGCGCTGCAATCGTGGGTGAGCGCCAAGTATCCCGAGCTGCAAAACATCCGCGTCGCCCTGGCCAGCGACCGGAGCATCCGCGTCCAGGGCACGCGCGCCTTGATGGGCGCGGCCCTGCCCTTCGAGGTGTCCGGGCGCCTGGAGCTGCGCGGTGGGCGCGTGCTCGGGGTGCAAAACCCCGTGGTTTCCACAGGCGGCGTTCTCCTCGCTGGGCCGATGGCTGCGGCCTTCACCAAGAACCTGAGCACGCTGTATGAAATCGACCCTCAAGGCACCTGGCCCCTCGCCGTGAGCAACACCAGCCTGAACGTCCAAAGCCAGGGCGGAACTCCGTCTCTTGTGCTTGAAGCGGCCATCGCGCTCAAGCCCGCCAGAACAGAGCCTTAAACGGAACTCAGCATGAATCATCCAAGTGACTTGAAATACACGCGTACCGATTGGTGGCTGCGCCCCGAGCCCGATGGAAGCGTTTCGCTGGGCCTCACCGCCTGGAAGAGCGCCGAGCTGGGCGAGATCGTGATGGCCGAGCTGCCCGAAGCCGGAGCGCGCTTGCAGCCTGAACAAGAAATCGGCGTGCTCGAAGTGCTCAAGACCACCTTCGATTTGCACGCTCCGTTCGCGGGCGTGGTGCACTCAGTCAATATGGCCATCATCGACGAGCCCTCGCTCATCAACGAAGAGCCCTACGGCGCGGGCTGGATGCTGCGCCTGCTCCCCGACAACCCGCACGCCCTCGATGACGCCCTCGCGCGCCAAGATTACCTGGCCCTGCGCCACATCAACGACTAACCGCTGGAACTTCTGGAGCCCTGCAAGTACTTGCGAGGCTCTTTGTTGACACCGCAGCCACGCGCGCGAGCCAGAAGCGATTTGATAACATGAGTAGGAAACTACGCTCGAAGCGTGAGATTGGAGAAGCCGATGGCGAAGAGCCTGGAGAAAACCGAGGGCGTGAGCGCTGAGCCCGTGAACCGTGAGGGTGCTGGGCGCAGCAGCGAGGGCGTGGTGTATCGGACTAAGACGCAGGCTCTCTCGGCTCGGCTGAGCGAGATGGCGCGCGAGTTGGGGCCTTCGGCTCGGCTGCCGACCATGACTGAGCTGAGCAAGCAACTAAGCGTCTCGATGATGACGCTCAACCGCGCGCTGTCGGAGCTGGAAGCGCAAGGCATCATCTATCGTCGCCAGGGCTCGGGGACTTACGTGGCTCCTCTGAGGCCTGGGGCCGGGGCACGCTCGGTTGGGCTGGTGTACGACCGCGACATCTTCGACTCGGCTCAGTCGCCATTTTGCGGTTTGCTGGTGGACGAGGCGCGGCGGCGCGCTCAGTCGGGCAAGGAGCGCTTCTCGTTGTATCTGGCTGTTCCCTCGCGCGAAGGGTTGCCCGTTCACGACGATCTCTTGCTCTCGATTGAGAAGAAGGATGTAGACGGGCTGCTGCTGGTGTGCGAGGCGCGCTCTCCCGCTGTGAAGTGGCTGGGCGAGCAGGATGTGCCGGTTGTGGCGCTCTCCTATTTGCCTGTGGTGCGGCATCGTGTGGCCATTGACTGGGCGGCTCTGGCGCGCGAGGGCGTGCGCGAGTTGGCTGCGCGTGGCTGCCGCGACATCGGCTTGTGGCTGCCGCTGGGTGTTGGGTTGGGGCGTCAGAAGGGCGAGCCCTCGTTTCCCGAGTTGGATGCCTTCAGGCTGGCTTTGCAGGATGCCGAGCTGCCTTACAAGCCCAGGCACGTGTGGCGCCTGGACGAGATGGAAGCCGAAACCGAGGCGATGCGCGACAGCACCAACCAGGAGCAAGGCTTCCGTGCCGCCTTCGAGACTTTCGAGGACGGGGATCAGGAGCGGCCCGATGGCTTGGTCATATTAGATGACATGATGACGCGCGGCGCTCTGGTGGTGCTGGAGCAGAAAGGGATCGAAATCGGGCGTGACATTCACATCGCCACGCACTCGAACCAAGGCTCGACCGTGCTGCGCTCGTATGAGGAACAGCTTGCTCTGCTGGAGATTGACCCAGCTGCCATCGCGGGTGCCATGTTCTCGATGCTGGAATCGCTTATCGAAGGGCGTGCGGTCGAGTCGCCCGTGAAAATCGGGCCGTGCGTGCTGGCGGCTCGGGCCTGAAGCCTGCTGCGGTTGCGCCTTTGCAGGGGTGTATTGCAATGCGCCCCCACGAAAACCATCGAAACCTCCTGACCGACGTACTTGAGCAGGACATGGCCCTTTTGACGCTGTTTAGGGCACACAAGTACTTGGGCGCACCGTGAGCTGCCCCTGAACAAGCCCCAGAGCTCACTAAATACGGCAGACTGTTCATGTCTTCCATTCCAGGCCGCGCCGCGCGTTGATGCGCCTGTGTTCGCGGCACTCTTAGGCGGTGAGCTATGCCCGTGAGCCCTATCTTGAGCCTTCCCCTGGCCTCGATGCCTTTTGTTCCGGCTGTTGCGCACGCTGTGGCCAGCGGCCAGAGCGCGCCTCTGCTGTGCCTGTTCACCGACTCGCTGGACCCTTCCGGCGTGGGTGAGCATATGCTGGATCTGGCCTGCTCACTGAGAGGACGTTGGCGCGTTGTGTTCGCCTGCCCTCGCGGGAAGAGGGGCGATGTGTTCCTCGAACGGGCGCGTTCTTGCGGGCTGGAAGTGCTGGCCATCGAGCTGGACGCGCGGGGCCAGCCCTCAACCGAGCAGCTGCGCGCGTGGCTGCGCCTGAACCGATGCGCTGTTTTCCACGCGCACGCGGGCATAGGCTGGGAAGGCCACGCGGCCATCTACGAGGCGCGCGAAGCCGGATGCGCCATTGTGCGCACCGAGCACCTGCCTTACCTCATCACCGAGCCGGAACAGATCGAAAATCACAGGCGCCTGCTAAGCTCGGTTCACCGCCTGATCTGCGTCTCGCACGCCGCGCGCGATTCGTTCCTGGAGCAGGGGCTTGACCCAACTCAGATCAAGGCCGTGTGCAACGGAATCTCGCTGCGCCAGAGCTCTATTGATTCTCAAACAGCACGTGCCAACTTGCGGTGCGAGCTTGAGCTACCCGAAGACGCGCCTCTACTACTGACCATCGGGCGCTTCACCGAGCAGAAGGGGCACGCCTTCTTGCTGCGTGCGCTGCCTCTTTTAGACGAGCTGCAGGAGCGACAGGGGCGGGGCGGCCAGGCTCGGCTACTGTGGGTTGGGCAGGGGTGCGGGCGCGAGGCTCTGGAAGAAGAGGCGCGCGCCATGGGGCTGGGCGAGCGGGTGCTGTTCCTGGGGCAGCGCGAGGATGTGCCCTTTCTGCTGCGCGGCGCGGATGCTTTTGTGCTGCCCTCGTTGTTCGAGGGGCTGCCTCTGGTGGCTCTGGAAGCGATGGCGAGCGAGGTTCCGCTTGTGGGCACGCGCGTGTGCGGAACCGAGGAGGCCATAGGCAGCGAGGAGTGCGGCTGGCTGGTGCCGCCTCGCGACCCACGTGCTCTGGCGCTGGCGTTGGCTCAAGTACTTGAGCACCCGCAAGAAGCCGCGCGACGCGCCCAAAACGCCGCACGTCGCGTGCGCGAAGGGTTCACCGCGGCTCGCATGGCTCAGGAAACTGATGCCGTGTATCGTGAGGCCCTGGAGCTCAGGGAACGGTTCAAGGTGCTCGAAGGCGTGGGATAGTGCTTCACCCGCGGCTCAGCGATCAAAGGAGTCCAGATGGAATTTAAGGTGCAGGTGCTGGGCGTCGAAGAGCAGAGCAGAATGTACTTCTGGGACTACGAGGAAGGGCCTTTAGCCCAGGGCCAGTGCCGCGTGCGGACGCTGTTCTCGGGCTTCTCGGCGGGCACAGAGCTGACCTTCTGGAAAAAGACCAACCCCTTCTTCGCCTCGACATACGAGGGCCAAACCGGAGTCTTCCACCACGACAAGCCCGCCACGCAGTACCCGATTCCCTTTCTGGGCTACATGGAATCGGCCCAGGTCATCGAGAGCCGCAACCCCGAGCTAAGCGAAGGCCAAGTGCTGGCCATGTCCTACGGCCACCGCTCGGGCTACACCGCGCCGCACGACGATTTCTGGGCCGTGCTGCCGCCTGAGATAGATCCCATCCTGGGCATCTACCCGGCTCAAATGGGCCCGATCTCGATCAACGGACTCCTGCACGCCGCCTGGGAATTCGGCCCTCTGGACGCCAATCCCAACTCAACACCCCGCGCCGAAGTCGAGCTGGGCGACGGCGTGCGCGGGCGCCACGTCCTCATCACCGGAGCTGGAGTCATCGGGCTGATGACTGGGCTGGCCGCTCAGTTACACGGCGCTCAAGCCGTCGCGATTTACGATGTCACGCCCGAGCGGTTGCAAGCGGCTCGGGCTCTTGGGCTCCAAGCCATTGATGGGAACGAGGTCGAGGCGTGGCAGTGGTGCAAGGAAAACTGGGTGCACGGCCCGGATGATCGGGGCGCCGATATGGTGTTCCAGTGCCGGGGTTCGGACACGGCCTTGCCGCAAGCACTGCGTGCCCTGAGGCACAACGGAGCCGTCATTGACATGGCCTTCTATGCGGGAGGGCAACCGAACTTGATGCTGGGCGAAGAGTTCCACCACAACGGGCTCAGCATACGCTGTGCGCAGGTCTATCACGCGCCTCGCGCTCTGGAGGCTCAGTGGACGCGCGCGCGCATGGCCCAGGAGACTATCGAGCTGCTCAAGGCGCGTGGAGCGGACATCGCGCGCCACATTATCACGGACCGCGTGCCGATCAGCGAAGCGCCAGGTTTCGTCGAGGAGCTGGCCACTCGCCGCCGCCATTCGCTGCAGGCCGTGTTTGAATATCCGGCTTGAAGCGTCCTGCAAGTACTTGAGGCAAGGGGCAAGCGGAGCGCTCGACTGAAGTCGAGCGCTCCGCTCAAGCTTCCTGCATCTCGCGCTGGGTTCTGCTGCCGAAGGCTCGCTTGAGCATGACCAGCCCGCCGATCAGCAGCAGGATGCCGATGATGTCGATCACGACTCCGCTGGCTTCCTGGATGAACTCGGTTTGCGAGGCGCCCTGGCGCAGCGAGGCCTCGGCGCCCACCAGCAAGATCTTGCGCACGCTGGAGATGATGCCGACCACCAAAAACTCTTGCATGATGGCCTGGATGTCGTGCGTTTCCAGATACGTGATGATGGTGCGCAGCAGCTCCAGCAAAATCACCACGAACAGAATCTGGCTCAGCAACTCCAAACTGTTCTTCACGAAAGGATCGGGAGCAGAAGCCGGAGCGTCTTCGGCGCCTGCGCTCGATGCTGCCTTGGCCTCGGTTCCTGAGGCTTTGGCTTCGGTTGAGCTTGGGGCTTGAGGGGCGGCTTTGGCTTGCAGGGCGGAGGGCGTGGCTGGGACGATCAGGGGCAACTGGCGCAGGAAGATAAAGCCCATGTGCACGATGACCGTGGTGGCCATCAGGATGAAGAAGGCGGCGACAACAACGTGCGCCCAGTTGTCCATGCGCTCCAGCATCTGGATCACGGGGCCACCTTGCTCGATGTGGGCGGCGTGCTGCGGCTTATGGACTTCATGGACTTCGGCGTGAGGTGTTGTCAGCATAGTGATTGTGGGCGCGGCTTGGGCTGTTGAGCGCTCTTAAGTACTTGCAGCGCCCTCTTCGAGAGCGCCGAAATCTAACGCCTGAATCTAACGCTTGGCGAACCGAGGTGTCTTGAGGCGGGCTCAAAAACCCTTACCGAAAACGGCGTAAAGCCCCTGCATTTATGCATGGGGATATAAGCCGTGTCGAACGAAGTTCGACTTGTTGTGCATCGCGCTTTGCGATACAATCTCTGTTGATGAAGAAATCCATTAGCTTCCGATTGAGCGAAGAAGCCATTCGACTTCTCAAAGAGTTGGCTGCTCACAACGGCCTCAGCCACGCCTCACAACTGGAACTGCTTATTCGCCAGAGCGCCAAGCGCCAGAGCCAAGCCAAATGATTCTTCGCCGCGTCTATCGCTTCAAGTTGGAACCGAACGCCGAGCAGATCCAAAAACTGTATCAGCTTGCGGGAGCGCGGCGCTTCGTCTGCAACTGGGCGTTAGCACGGCGTAACAAGTTCTACAAGGCCGAGGGCAAGACCCTTCCCGCCGCTCAACTGTCGCGTGAGTTGACCCAGTTGAAGCAGCAGGAAGACCGCTTGTGGCTGCAAGAAGCGGATTCTCAGCTTTTGCAGCAAGCGTTGAAGGACGTAGACAAAGCGTTCCAAAACTTCTTTGCCAGACGCGGCAAGTTCCCCAAGTTCAAGAGCCGCAGCCGTGGGCACTTCGCCTTTGGCATCCCACAGCGCGTGAAAGTGGAGGCAGGGCGTGTCTACTGCCCAAAGATTGGCTGGGTTCGCATCCGCCAATCTCAGGACGTGGAAGGCGTGACCAAGAGCGCGACCTTCAAGCGCGATGCGTGCGGCGACTGGTTCGTGACGCTCACAGCCGAATTCGAGATGCCCGATACGGCTCTTGCCGCGCCCCAAAATCCTGTCGGCGTGGACTTGGGCTTGAAGGACTTCGTGACGCTCTCGAACGGAGAATCGGTTGCGGCCCCGAAGTTCTTCCGCAAGTCCGCCAAGAAGCTCAAGAAGGCGCAGCGTGTTTTGAGCCGCCGCAAGCCGGGCAGTAAGCGGCGCGGCAAGGCGAAGCAGCAGGTGGCGCGGGTGCATCGCAAGGTAGCGAACCAGCGCGGTGACTTCGTTCACAAGGTAACGGCACGACTGGCCCGCGAATACGACGCGGTGTGCATCGAAGATTTGAACGTCCGGGGCATGGCCAAAAACCACAGTCTTGCCCTGTCGATTTCTGATGTTGCCTTTGGGGAGTTTCGTAGGCAACTGGCCTACAAGCTTCAGTGGGCCGGAAAGCATCTGTCGGTCGTGAGCCGTTGGTTCCCAAGCTCGAAACTGTGTGGGGCGTGCGGTGTGTTGAATGACGCGCTCACGCTTGGGGACAGGGAGTGGGAGTGTTGCTGTGGTGTGGTTCATCCTCGGGACGCCAACGCTGCTGGCAACATCTTGAAAGAAGGCTTGGGTTATTGGCTGTCGGGCAGACAGACAATTCAAACGCTCGTGGACAGAATGTGAGACTTGCTACGGCAAGCAGTTCTGGTTGAAACGAGAATCCCCCGCATTTATGCGTGGGGAGTGTCAAAGGCTCAACAATGATAAGTTAAGGGTGGAGTTCTTAAGGCGAGGAGAGACGCAGCATATAGGCCACGAACTCAGCGGGCATCTCCAACTCGTCGCTTTCGGCGGCGTTGCGCACGATCAGGAGCCAGCGCGCCAGCCTCTCCTCGACGGTGTGCAGGCGGTTGCACACGCCCGTGGCCGCGGCCTGGGTGTAAGACAGGACAGGTCGAAGTAGCGCAGGGTCTTGCGCTGCAAATTGCCGCCGCGCCGGAACTCTTGTTTCAGCACCTCAGCGGGCAGGCTCCAGCCCCAGCCCGTGGCCTGCACAACGGAACGATCAATGCGCGGCATCCTGCTTGAGCGCCGGAAAAGCATCCAGAATACCCTCGCGCCCCACCACGCTGATCTCAACGCCCACGTTCTGGTTGGAATCGAGAATGCTTGACACCATGCCGGCTTCGGGGAAGAGCACGTGGTCCGGCACCTCATCGACGTGCGCGATCTCTTCGCCCAGCCTCAGCTCCTGTGGGCTCAGGTGAGGAGCCAGCCGAGCCGCTTCCTCCCGGCTCAGCGCCCAGAATGAAATTGTGCGTGCGTTCCAGTTCAAAGGTTGATCTGTTCGTTACCATTCCCACCACCGTGCTCACTCGAACATCCCGTGGCGCTTGAGAACAAGCGCCGTGTGTTGGGCTTACGCCGGGCCTGCTGATTCTGCCACAGTCACGCTTGCTAAAAGGCGCTCGCTCACGCCGGGAGCCATTTCAACGTGCGCCTCAACACAAAGACGAGGCCACAAGTACTTGCTGCGGGTCTTTGCGACCTCTCTGAGCCTTTGGTTTAATGGCGCCGCGCGCCTGGCAACAGTCGGGTAATGCCTGAGTAAAGCAGGGAACTCCCTGCTTTGAACTGCGTGCTTTCCTCACAGAATCTTCTTAGCCGACCGCCTATACTCTGGCAGTCGTTCGGTTAAGCACGGCCTTGAGCATCTCTTGCCGCTTCTACTATCACTCTGTTGTTTCTGCGCAAGCAGCTCAGGCGACGAGAAGAGGCAACCCAGACGAAGGCGTATTTGACGATCAAGCAGGAAAGTCATGCCTACACTTGCCACGTCCGTTACATCGCACACACCCGTCCGTTCCAGGCCATCGCGCTCCTCTTCAACGCCCGCCTCTTGCTTTACAGGGCGGCCCTTGTCTGTATCCGGCGCATCCTCTGCGTCTTCTGATTTCGGCGGCTCGTGGGGCGCGGGCTCCGCCCCGAGTTCAGCCAACAATCCGTCACAGTCCAGGCCCAGGGCCTGGGCTCTGCAGGGCTTGCCGATCGATGTGTGGCGCCGCTTGGAGCCCCAGGCTCAGCGCACTTTGCTCTTCCAAGGCCAGATTCTGCACGAGCCCGGTTCGGTTGTGGAGCGCGTTTACTTCCCCAATAGCGGCATGGTGTCGCTGGTTCTGAACAGCAACAACGGCGAGCAGGTCGAAGTCGCCATGGCTGGTCGCGAAGGAGCGGTCGGAGCCCTTGAGCTGCTCTCGGACACCGTGGCCACCGAGACGGCTGTGGTTCAGGTGCCAGGCACGGCCTTGTGGCTGCCTCCAAGTGTTGTGCGCGACGAGTTCAGGCGCGGTGGCGCCTTCCACGAGTGGATGCTGCGCTTCTGGTTCTCGCTGATGGCGCAGAAGTCTCAGGCCGCGCTGTGCAACAGGCTGCACTCAGTCGAAGAGCGCCTGTGCCGCTGGCTACTGGGCTTGCGAGAGCGCGTTGAAGACGACGAAATCGAGATCACGCACGGTTCCATCGCCCAAATGCTGGGAGCCAGGCGCTCGGGCGTCACGGTCGCCCTGGGTGCTCTGGCCTCGCTGGGCCTGCTCGACACCGGGCGCGGCCACATCCTGCTGCTCGACATCGAAGGCCTGCGCGCCAACTCCTGCTCGTGCCACGCCACGCTGAGCCGCACGCTCGAAACCCTGCGCTCAGGAAACGGCCACGCTTAAAACTTAAGCCCGAGCCCAGGCCAACTGAGCCGAGCCTTTATCTCGCCATTGGCAAGTTCGGGTTCACGCCGAGGCCGGCGCGGGTTAAACTTTGCGTTCTTCTATCGACAGAGCAAGAGACGAATTCTTATTGTCCTCCCCGCCGATGCGACGCTTAAGCCGCATCCAGTGACAGGCGTTGCCTCAAGTACTTGAGGGGCGCGTTTTAACGGCCTTGGGCTTAGACGGCCTTAAGTTTGGAACAGCATTAAGTACTTGGTTGGGGCGCGTCGTGGGCTCAAGCGCCTATTTCAATGAGTACTTGCGTCTGGCGCGATATCGCAAGCGCTGCCGTTTCGACAAAGTGAATGAGCCTCAAAATTTGGAGGAGAGACAATGAGCAACGAAATGAATTTCGGTGGCGCCGTCGCCGATGACCTTTTGGAAGAAGCCGCCATGCTGGATGAGGAGCAGAGCATTCTCTTCATTGAGAACGGAGGCGATGCCGTAAACAGCAGCGATCCCGACGGGGAGTTGCACAGCGACGGGCTGGCCAACGCCTTTCTCAACATCCGCGCCAATGGCTCTTCCAAAGAAGCCAACGGGGCCAGCCGGTCCAGTACAGCCCGCGCCCAGGACGAGAATTACCCGATTCTCGTGCATTGCCACCTGCGCTGGGACTGGGTCTGGCAGCGCCCTCAGCAGTTCCTGACGCGCCTCTCGGCTCGCCACCCCGTCCTGTTCGTGCAAGGCCCGCTCGTCGAAGACGGCGACTTCGAGCCTTACGCGCGCTTGACTCAGGCCGAGGGCTTCCCCAACGTCACGCTGATGGACTCGGTTTTCCCGCGCGAGAAGTTCTTCTCGGACGGAGCCTGGGTCGATGCCCAGCGCACTCGCCTGGTTCAAGAAGCCATGTCCGGGCCTCTGGCGGGCAAGTTCGATTCTCCGGTGCAGTGGTTCTACGATCCCATGGCCGTGCCCTCGTTCCTGGGCAAGATGGGCGAGCGGGCCAACGTGTACGACTGTATGGATCAGCTGTCGCAGTTCAAGTTCGCGCCTCCTCCCCTGATCGAGCGCGAGCAGATCTTGCTCAAGGCCGCCGATGTGGTCTTCGCAGGAGGCCGCAAGATGTGGGAGGACAAGAAGAAGAGCAACCCCAACTCACACTTCTTCGGCTGCGGCGTCGATGTCGATCATTTCGCCCGCGCTCGCTCGCCCCTGACCCACGTGCCCGAGGAACTGGCCTCGATTAGCGGCCCCGTGCTGGGCTACTTCGGCGTGGTCGATGAGCGAATGGACTACGAGCTGGTCGAGAAGCTGGCCTCATCGCGGCCCGATTGGACGCTGGCTTTTGTCGGCCCCATCTTCAAGGTCGATCCCGCTGAGCTGCCCAAGCACGCGAACATCCTGTGGCTCGGAGGGCGCAAGTATGAGGAGCTGCCGGCTTACACCAAGGGCTTCGACGTGTGTCTGATGCCCTTCGCGCTCAACGAGGCCACCGAGTTCATCAACCCGACCAAGGCCCTGGAATACATGGCCACGGGCCGCCCCGTTGTCTCTTCGGCTGTGCCTGATGTGGTCTCGAATTTCACGGGCGCGGTACAGATCGCGCATTCGCACCAGGAATTCTTGAGCTTGTGCGAGGCAGCTCTCTCGAACCCGGACCGCGCGAGCATCAAGGCGGGGCTGGAGCTGGCGGGCCACAACTCGTGGGACTCGATCGTGGCTCAGCTCGAAGCGCACGTGCAAAACGTGCTCGCGCGTAAAAAGTCGTCCAGGAAAGCATTGGCTGGCTCGGGCGCGTAAAGTACTTGGGGAGGCGAATTCGCCTCCCCAAGTTTTGCACTTGTTCTTAACAACGTATAGCCGCCGCGGTACGGCCAATGGGAATTCATGTTTGAGTTTGATTATCTGATCGTGGGGGCGGGCTTCGCCGGAGCTGTCTTGGCCGAGAGGCTGGCGAGCGAGAGCGGGCACAAGGTCGCGGTCATCGACAAGAGGCCTCACATCGCGGGCAACGCCTACGACCGCCACGACGAGGCCGGGGTTTTGATCCACCAATACGGCCCGCACATCTTCCACACCAACTCGAAGGATGTCTTCGATTACCTGTCGCGCTTCACGGCCTGGCGCCAGTATCAGCATCGCGTGCGCGCTTCGGTCGATGGCCGCCTGGTGCCGATGCCGATCAACCTGGACACCATCAACGACCTGTATGGGCTCACGCTGAACTCGTTCGAGCTGGAAGAGTTCTTCGCCTCGCGCGCCGAAAAAGTCGGTTGCATCAAGACCTCGGAAGATGTTGTGGTCTCCAAAATCGGGCGCGAGCTGTATGAGAAGTTCTTCCGCGGCTACACGCGCAAGCAGTGGAACCTGGACCCTTCCGAGTTGGATTCGAGCGTCATCGCGCGCGTGCCCACGCGCACCAACCGCGACGACCGCTACTTCGCGGACTCCTATCAAGCGATGCCGGCGCATGGCTTCACCAGGATGTTCGAGAACCTGCTGGATCATCCCAACATCCGTGTGATCTTGAACTGCGACTTCGGCGAGGCCAAGAAGTGGATTCCCTTCAAGAACCTGATCTTCACGGGGCCTGTAGATGAGTTCTTCGACTTCCGCTTCGGGCCTTTGCCTTATCGCTCGCTGGACTTCAAGTTCGAGACGCACGCGCAGGAGAAGTTCCAGGATCACGCGGTCATCAACTACCCGAACGACTACGCTTACACGCGCATCACCGAGTTCAAGTACTTGACGGGCCAGGAGCACAAACACACCACCACGGTGGCCGAGATCCCTAAAACCGGCGGTGACCCCTATTACCCGATCCCGCGCCCCGAGAATGCGGCTTTGTACAAGCAGTATCAGGAGCTGGCGAACGCCACGCCCAACGTGCACTTCGTGGGGCGCCTGGCGACCTACAAGTACTACAACATGGATCAGGTCGTGGCCCAGGCCCTGATGACCTACCGCAAGATCATCGGCGACAAGTAGAGCCCAGCTCATCTGAGCCGAACACAGCCCAGCGAAAAAGCGCCCGCAAACACTTGCGGGCGCTTTTTCGTGCCCGGAACACGCGGCCCTTGTCCTGATGCCGCGCCGCACGCAAGCTCAAGGCATGAACAACTTCAGCGAGCGCGGCCCCAGGCCTTGGCGCGTTCTCTTCGACGGGCCGCAATCCGGCGCGCGCAACATGGCCACCGATGAAGCTTTGGCCCGCGCTCACCTCGAACGCGCGAGCCAGGCGAGCCCAACACTTCGCTTTTACGAGTGGGAGCCCGCGTGCCTTTCGTTGGGCCGCCTGCAGAAGCTCGATGGGCCGCTGCAAGTACTTGGAGAGCGGAGGGTTGGGCTCGACTGGGTGCGCCGTCCCTCGGGCGGGCGCGGCGTGTGGCATGGAGCCGAGGTCACGTATTCGCTTTCCCTTGCGCTGGACGACTTGCCCGTTGAGTCGCGCTCGGTCGTGGGCGCTTACAAGTGGCTGTCGCAGCCTCTCTTGAGCGGTCTGGAAGTGCTGGGCGTGCGTGCTGAGCTGGCTTCGAGCCGAGGCGAGGACAGGGGCGCGCGCAATTGCTTCCTCTCCTCCTCGCAAGCCGATGCCGTTGTGGATGGCCGCAAGCTCATCGGAGGAGCTCAATGCCGCTTCGAGAATAAAGGGCGCACCGCAGTTCTGCAGCACGGCTCGATCCTCATTGAACTGGACGGCGTCGCTTGGAGCAACGCTCTGGGAGAAGCCTCAGATGAGGCGAGCCTGAAGCAGCACGCGCTTTCGCTGCGTCAGCTTGGCATTGGCGGAAGCGTCCCCGAGATACGCGTCCTGGTGCAGAACTCGATTGCTCGTGCTCTTGTCCAACACAAAGTCGAAGCAGCGCAGCTTTTGCCCCGCGAAGAAGAGCTTCGCGATGAGCTGGAAGCGCGCAAGTACTTGCAGCCCGATTGGAACGTGCGTGGGCGGCTCGTGGAACCTTAAGCAGTCGGATAAAGATAAACCGGCCTTTGGCCGGAGCGGGGAAGTACCCCTTACCCGACGCGCAAGTGCTTTGGCACCTGAGCACACAGTGCTGAGCAACAAGGGTAGTGGGTCAACTGCTATGGGTGCCGCCAATGGCTGAAGACGGCACAATTTAGGTGTTGAGTTCATTGCGGATGCTCTTGGGGAAGCGAGAGCAAACCAGCAATGGCCAGTTCCATAGCAGGTGACCCAGTAGAGCTGCGCCAGTCATAATTAAAGCACGCTTTCGATAGCGGGCGTGGGCCGCCCAGGGGAGCGGTGGAGGAACTGAGGGATGAAGTATTTGATGACACAAAGAATAAGCTGGATGCTGCCCGCCATGGGCGCAGCGTTGGGAATCGTTTTTATGAGTGGCTGCGGCGGCTCCAAGGCCGAGAGCACCTCGCCCGGCGACACGGCGAGCGTTACGGGTTCAGAAGGCGCTGCGGGTTCGAGCGGTAAGGCTCTGGTGGCGGGCGCGGCGCCCAAAGCGCTTTCGAGCGGCGAGCTGACGGCTGGGGTCAAGGCGCCCGCTACCGCGCAGCCCACGCCAGCAGCGGAACTCGCTTCAGCGGGCGGGAACCTGGAAATGCCCTCGTGGGCGCACGGCAAGGTAATCAACAGCATTCCGGTCAAGGCGGGCGACAAGGTGTTCGCGCTGACCTTCGATGACGGCCCGTGGCCCGAGTCCACGCGCCAGATCTTGCGCGTGCTCAAGGACAACAACGTCAAGGCGACGTTTTTCATGGTTGGCCAGGAAGTGTCGCGCCGTCCCCAAGTCGCGCGCGAAGTGCTGGCTCAGGGCCACGCCATCGGCAACCACTCGTGGGATCATCCCTCGCGCCCTCGCGACCCGATCATGCAGGTGCAGAAGACAAACGAGCAGATCAAGAAGGTCATCGGCTACACGCCCACGATTTTTCGTCCGCCTTACGGAATCCTGGCGGGCATGGCGCACGAAGCCGAGCGCGAGGGAGACCCTGTTTTCCTCTGGTCGGCGGACAGCGTGGACTGGAGCCGCCCCGGAGTCGAGAAGATCGTCTCGCGCATCTTAAACCAGGCCCGGCCCGGAGGCATCTCGCTGATGCACGACGGAGGCGGCAACCGCTCACAAAGCGTGGCGGCTCTGCCCCTTATCATCCAGGGGCTCAAGGCGCGTGGCTACACCCTCGTTACCATTCCTGAGCTGCTCCAGCACCGCGATCTCACAGCTGCCTTCCAATCGCCCGAGCCCTCGAAGTCCCACTCGAAGCGCAAGAAGAAGGGCAAGAAGAGGGGTAAGCACCATCATTGATGGGCTTAAGTGTTTGGACTTCCCCCCTAACGTGTGTGGACAGTCAGTTAAGCAAGGTCTGCTCGTAGTCGTGCGGGCTGAAGCACCCCAGCGCTGAGTGTCGTCTCCTGCGGTTATAGAAGACCTCGATGGTGTGGAACAGGCTCGCTTTGGCCTGCTCCCTGGTCTGGTACTTCTCTCGGTGCACCAACTCCTTCTTGAGCGTGGCAGAGAAGCTCTCCACCGGCGCAATGTCCCAGCTCCACCCGAAGGGTACCCAGACTTTGCGGCTCATGCTGCACGTGAGGCCCTGTTCTTCCAGCCTCTCTTGGTAAGCATGAGCCGCCTACTGGCTGACCCAGTCGCTGTGGAAGAGCAAGCCTGAAGCGGCCTCTTGTCGTTCTTCTCGGGGCCGCTGCCCCAGAGCTATCTCCAGCGCCTCGTGCACTACGCTCTGCCCCAGCGAGTGACTCATGCCCCAGCCAATGACGTGTCGGCTCTTGAGGTCGAGCACCACGGCCCGGTACAGCCAAGCCCCAGCTGTCGGGATGAGGTCACCCCTCCAGCCCAGGCTTGATTCAGTCCCTCACTACCTCGACTTGATACTGGCGGTTGCGCCTGTTGGGAGCAAGGGGAAGGCTATGCTGGGAATCCTTGGTGGCCATGAAGCGGCGCGGCTTGCAGGCACTCAGTTGCTGCTCTTGCATCAAGCGAGACATCCGATTCTTGGCGCAGCGCACGCCTTGAACCTGGAGCTCGTGATAGATGCGGGGTTGCCGTAACGCCCGCTGCTGTCCTGGTAGATAGCCTGAATCTGCTCGCCCAGTTTTCCTCCTGTTGCTTGTGGCGACTTGGTGCAAAGCCGCTGTCATCGGGCGTGTTTGCATTGTTTCTCCCATCGCCAGACTTAGACCTCACCCACTTCGAGCGCGCCGGCCTTTTTGAGCTTGTCGAGCGTCTTGAACAGCTCAGGCGAGTCCTGGAACCAGTCCTTGATGCGCGCCATGTTCTTCTTCGAGCCCGCCACCTTGTAGAAATCGCCGACCAGCTTCTTCCTCTGCTCGAACAAGCGCGGCCCGCCCTGCACACGCAGCAATCCGCGCGCTTCGGGGTTCTGCTGCAAGTACTTCTCGCGCTCTTCCTGGGGCAGTGAGGTGTATTCGGTCTCGAAGTGGCGCCTGCGCTCGAACAGCGAGTAAGCCATGGGCCAGAAGAGCTGCGTGTAGTCGCCGTAAATGCTCGTCGTCGTCTCGCGGAACGTATCGCGATCGACCTTGCCCCAGCTCACGGCTTCAGAAGGCGGACACGAGCTCAAGGAGCCGTCCGAGACGGGCGCTGAGGTGATCTGCAGGTCGTATTTGTAGCCTCGCACTTCATACTTGCCCTCGTCGAGCATGAAGTTCTGTAGCAGGCTGGGCTCAGGCTGCAGCGCGAAGTTCTTGGGCACGCCGCCGCCCATGATGAGGATGCCCAGATCCTTCACGGGATTGGTGAACAGGCCCCAGAAGTGATAAGCGCAGGCTTCCATCACGTCCGCCAAAGGGTCGTATTGGAAGTTGAACTCGCCCCCGTGCATCTCGGCGTCCATCTTCAAGGGCAGCATCCCGAGCGAGTTAGAGCCGTCGCCTGGAGCGCCGATGAAGATCGGAACCGCGTGCTGATAGGCTGTAGCGACCATGCCCGACTCGATGCCGCGCGCTTGTTCGAGGGCATCATAGAGCTTACCCATGCGGAAGTTGCGCTCGGTTGTGGTCATGGGGTGCCCGAACTCGGGCTGCGAGAACAGCCAGCGCGTCACGCGATCCTGCTCTTCCAGAATCTCTTCCTTGAAGCCCACATCGTACACCCGGATCACGCGGTTGTCGCGGTATAAGCCGTCGTCTCCCGCAGGATCAACCGAGCGCACCGCCCGCTCGTAAGCCTCGCCCTCCTTGCGGTTGCGCGGCTGAGGGCGTAGGGCGTCGTGCCCGTCGTGGTAGACGAGGGCGTCGGTGGTCGAGATGGCGGCGATGTAACCCGCGCGGATCATCGAGTTGATCCAGAAGCGAGTCTGGTTCGACAAGGAAGCGATGCCCGAAACTGAGAGCACGAGCGGCACTTCCTCCACGATGGCGCGGTAGAGGATTTGATAGGCGGCGGCTTGAGTTGAGGCTCCGCAGGCGCGCGGCAGAGCGAGAAAGGCGTCATGCATCGAGTGGCAGGTCTCGATGGCGCGCGTGGAAACTTGGGCGCCGAGCATCCCACCCTTGGTGTTTTTCTTTTGAGATTTAGAACGCATAATAAGAAAGCGACGGCCAAAGCCGCGCGCTGCAAGTACTTGTGGCCGCGCGAATTTTATCAAAACTACAGGGCGCAGACGTTAAGGCCCGACCTCAAGTCCTTGGGCCACTGTGAGCATGATGAATAAATGGAAGCGGAGCGTGACTATTGGTGCGCTGGCTGCGGGTGTTAGCTGCGGCTCATGGAGGCTGTTGGCGCAGGAGAAGGCCAAGTTCAATTGCGTCCTGCTGTGCATCAAGGCAACACAATGAGAAACACCATCCCGGCCCTGGGCGCTCTGGCCATTGCCCTGCTAACGTGGCGCCTCCAGGCTCAGGAAGCCGCGCCGCCTTCGCCCACGACCGTGTGCCTGAGCCGGATGCAGCAGTGCGCCCTCGCCCTCGCGCTGTACACGCGCGACAACGACGCCCGCCTTCCGCCCGCTGACAAGTGGAACGAGGCGATTTCTCCTCTGCTGCTCAAGGCTTCCGATCCCAAAGCGCCCAAAACTTCGCCCTTCGACTGCCCGAGCTTAGGTGAAGGCGGCGCGGGCTACTCGATGAACTGGAAGCTTTCCAAGCGCGGGCTCAGCGAAATCGAATCGCCAGCCACCACGGTTTCGCTGTACGAAACCAACGTGCCGCGCCCCAACGCCAATTACGATGGCCGCGACCTCATCTTCCGCCACGCCATGCCCGGTGTTGAAGGCAAGGACGAGTCGGGCGGCAACTTCGCCTTCGCCGATGGCCACGCCTCGTGGATGCCCGCCACACAGACGCCCAACTTCCGCATCTTCTTGAACAACAAGCCGCCCAAAGCCAATTAGCCGATCCTGCTGCAAGTACTTGCTATGACACCTGAACGCCACAAGCGCATCTCGAAGCTGATGTCGTTGATGCTGCGCCACGAGCCCGAGAAGTTTGGCATCACGCTCGATGCTCAGGGCTTCGCGCCCTTTGAGGAGGTGGCGCGAGCCGTCCACAAGAGGCTGGGAGCCGAGCCCAGCGAGCTGCGCCAAGTCGTGCGCGAGTCGGAGAAGCAGCGCTTCGAGATTGTTGAGGATGCGGGCGCGCCCAAGATTCGCGCTCGCTACGGACATTCTGTTGAGGGCGAAGTGGAATACGAGCCGGTCGAGCCGCCCGAGGTTCTGTTCCACGGCACCTCACGCCGCGCTCTGGAAGCCATTCGGCGCGAAGGGCTCAAGTCGATGGCGCGCCAGAAGGTGCATCTTTCGGTTGATAGGGAAACCGCGCTCATCGTCGGGAGACGCCACGATCCCAGGCCCGTTATCCTGAGCATCCGCGCCCGAGAAGCTCACAGCGCGGGGACGAGGTTCTACTCGCCGCAGGAGCGAGTCTTCCTGGCCGATGCGGTCGAGGCGAAGTGGATCGACTTCCCCAACGAGTAGCAGATCAGCCGCAAAAGGAGACAGCTATGAACCAGATGAAGAGCAGCGATATGTTGGGATTCGGAGCAGTGCTGAGTGTATTGGCTGTTGCGTCGAGCCCAGTTCTATCGGCTCCGCGCGACGCGGTTTACCAGCCCAAGGCGGGCTCAGCTGAGCGCAAGGCAATCTTCAATGCGCTGCGTGTTCCCGTGGGACGTTCGCTCAAGCACGCGGTGATTTTCCAGGGCACGCTCAAGGCCTCGAAGAGCGGCTGGGCCTTCTTCTCGGGCGGCGCGCTGCTCGACGACGGCAAGAACGGCAAGCCGATCAGCAACGAGGGCAGCGGAGGCGAGATGGCGGCTCTGCTGCGTCACAGCGGAGGACGCTGGCGCGTGCTGAGCTGGGGCTTTGGCGGCGGCATGGACGAGATCGAGAGCGAGAAGCGGAAGTATCCTCAGGCCCCGCGTGCCCTGTTTCACTCGCATGATTGAGCCCCTCGGCTGCGCCTCTCCAAGCCAAAGTCGCGCTGCAAGTACTTGCAGCGCGACTTTGGCTTGGGGTTCTATGGCTCAGGCTGTCTCGTTGCACAGCACCACCTCGTTACCGCGCACGCGCTGCGTCCAGGTTTTGCCTCCGGCTTCAACGGAGATCGTGTGCTCCTGGTCGGGCAGCCACATCGGGTTCTGGAACACCCAATCGACGGCTGAGCCCTTCACTCGCGCCAGGGCCACGCCCGCGCGGTTGTGGTCTGCTTCGGAAGCGCGCAGCAGGATCGTGGCCTGGCTCTTCACGGCATCTCCTGCTTCGGGCTCGACCCAGGGGCCATTATCGACGCGGTAGCGCCTATAGCGCCAGGCCGAGCCCGAAGTGCGCGCGCAGGTCTGGTACCACTGCGAGGCGATGAGCTGAGCGCTCAGCACGCTGACGGGGTGAGCTGGGTAGCCATAATGCTCGGCTCGCTGGACGTTGGCGTTGGCTCCGCTCGCCTTCCACGCCCAATCGCGCCCCACGATGTTGGGGTCGGGGCTGAACTGGATGTTGTTGTCCCAGCCGATCACGCCGTCTCCAACCACGAAGCCTCCGATCAAGCAAATGCCAATGGCCGCGTTCAGGTCCACGCTGGGATGCTCCTCGTAACTTTCGCGGCCTGCGGGGTTGAGCGTGTCGTGCTCCCAGTGGTAGCCGTTGTGGATCTCGCCGTTGCCGACAGCCTCGATGCCGTTCCACCAGAACAAAAACGTGCGCGGCGGGAAGAACTTGGCAGCGCGCGCCTTGAGTTGCTCAGCCTTTTGCGCCTGGCCCAGCTTCATGACCTGGATCGAGTGCACGCGCTGGTAGAAGTCCTGAGCGTAGCCGAAGCCAGCCGCGTACCACGAGACGTTGGCGTCGCTGACCTGGAACATCCTCTCGAAATACGAGCACGAGGTCGCGGCCAGTTTGGGTTCGTCGTAGTACTTGCGGAACCAGGGGTGCGAGGGCGAAACCTGCACGCCGCCATCGCCCTGCCAGGCGCGCGTGATGTAGAAGCCGAAGCCTCCGTAGTTGGCGAAGAAGGCCGTGGGCCAGGTCACTTTGGGGTCCGAGGCGATCTCGCGGGCGCGCTCGTAGAACCAGAATTCCTGGTCGCTCTCCATCGGGAACCACGCGTTGCCCTCGCCGAACTGGTCGCCCACCACTCCCATCGGCCCAAATCCCGCCGCGAGCTGGCGCACCTCGTCGCGCGTGAAGGTCTTGCCCTCAGTTCGGTTGAGGGCGTCGAAGATGTGAGTCGAGGGCAGGGCGTAGCGGATGCCCTGGCGCGGGTCGAACAAGTCCTTGATGCCCTCGACGTGCTCGGCCTCGACCTGCGTCAGCCCTGCGCGCCCGATGGCGTCATCGGGCGTGGCGTCGCTTCGCTTGAGCAGCGAAGCGTTCAGCTTGTTCTCGATCAGCTTGAACTTGGGCGCGAATTTGGTGGGCCGAAACTCAGGCTTGTCCTCGAACCAGGCGGGCAAGTACTTGCGAGTCGGGTTCTTCTTCTCGAAGGCGGCTTGTTCCGCGTCGGGAATGGAAATCAGCGCTTGAGCTTTGCGCTGGGGCTTGATCTCCCAGTTGTTGCGTGGGTCGTCGCCCACGTTGATGATGAGCTTGGCCACGCCCAGGCGCGTGCCGGGCCGAGGATGAAACCCTTCGAGCGTGGCTCCAAGATACTGTCCGTTGATGTAATACGCGATCTGCTGGCCCGGAAAATGCGCGTCGGGAATGGTGTCGGCGAGTGATAGGGACGCGCCCTGTCGCCTGAGCTGCAGACTCATCACATCCGAGTTAGCTCGCATCTGCGGCATCGGGACGACGATGGGACGCTCGGCGGGCTGGGCGTGGAGCGAGGAAGCGGCTGCAAGTACTTGCAGGGCGAGGAGAGGGAGGCGAGTGCGGTTCATGGCGCTATTGTAGCTGCACGCCGAGCCCCAGGCGCGCCGCCACCACGCTGCTCCTCGGCACGTAAACCCGCTCGCTCGGCGTCTGCAGCTTGTCCATCTCGCCGCTGAGAACATGAGCGCGCTGCGCCTCAACCCAGCCGCTGATGTCTTCGATTTCGACTATGGCCGCCTCTGCAAACTCGCGCAGCACCGAGCCGCGCAAGCCGAGCTGAAGGGCGCGCCGCTCCAGCCTGGCGCCTGGAGGCGAATGGTCGGGGTCCCACTGCAGACGCACATCCGAGCGAGATACATCGCGCTTCCAGGCGGCTTCGTCCTGATACACCTCCGCACCGAAGCTCGAAGGCACCGCCTGCTCCAAGAGTGAATCGAAGAACGCGCGCCGCAGCCGAATCGCCAGCGTCACCTCCTGATTCTCCTTGGTGCCCCAGCCCGAGCGGAACATCATCCACAAGAAGTTGGGCTTGATCCAGCTCATGCGAGCGAAGCTCCACTCGCCACCAAAGCGCTGGTGCTGAGCCGCGAAATGTCCCGTGGCCGGGCGATAGGCTTGATAGACGACGATGGATTCTTCATCGGACTGGGCCAAGATGTGGCGACCTTCGCGCGGCCAGATTTGAGTTTGCGTGAGGTAAGGTTCGGTTTGGAGCTTCATAGCTGTTTCTACTCGGTGTCGAACCACACAACCAGCCTCACGTTCTCGCTTCCCCAGCGGTCAGCCAGATCTTGCATCAGCTTAAACAGCAGAAGCCACCAGTCGTGAGGCGGATGCTCGTCCCACGCGACGCTCTGCAACTCCTGCCAGGTAATCCAACTGGGAGCCGCGATCTTGTCCCAGCTCTTAAGGTCGTCCTTCACCTCGCGCGAGCTGTCCTCCGGCAATCCGCGCCGTTCAGCTGCAGGCGTCAGGCCAAGCCTGCGGATGCCGAACAGGGCACCGAACACGTAGTAGTCCCGGTACATCAGATGAGAGGCTTTGATAATGCCATCCCATTCGTCGTCATATGTCTCTACCCATCCATAAATATCCGCAGCTATAGCCATCTCCTCTGCACAAAAGCAGAAGCGGCAAGCACCTGCTCTCGCAAGTACTTGCCGCTTCTGCCTGGCCTGAACTCAGCCGCCGATCGAGCCGATCGAAGTCTGAACCGCGCCGCCGGGAGCTGAGGGGCCGCCTGGAGCCGCGTTGTTGGTCTGGGCCGGAGCACCGTGCTCGCTGACAGAGTAGGTTTCCTTGCGGCCCGCGTCGGTTTCCTTGGTGATGAGGCGCAGCTGGCGATCCATCATGGCGTAGTCCCACACCCAGTTGATGATCGTGACCACGCGGTTGCGGAAGCCTTCCATCAAAGCCACGTGCACGCCCAGCCAGGCCATCCACGCCAAGAGCCCGGTCATCTTCTTCGAGCCCATCGAAGGGCCCGTCTCGGCCACGGCCTTCTTGCGCGCGATGATGGCCATCTTGCCCTTGTCGAAGTACTTGAAGGGCTTGGTCGGCAGGCCCTTCTCCTTGCCCAGAATCCACTTCGACACATACTCGCCGCCCTGAACCGCCACGGGAGCCACGCCTGGCAAGACCTTGCCGTCCTCCTCATACCACGCCATGTCGCCGATCACGAAGGCTTCGGGGTGGCCCGCGATGGCCCAGTGCTGATCGACCACGATGCGCCCGCCGCGCTGCTTGGGCACATCCAGCGCCTCAGCTAAGGGAGCCGCCTTTACGCCAGCCGCCCAGAACATCGTAAACATCGGGATGCTGGAGCCATCGCCGAGCTGGATCAAGTCGGTCTTGGTGCCGTTCTCCTCGGCCTTGGTCACGCCCTTGACCGCAGTGTTCAAGCGAACATCCACGCCCAACTCGCGCAGAGACTTCTCCGCATACTTCTGCAACTGCTCGGGAAACGGTGGCAGCACGGTCTTGAGCGCCTCGATCAAGATGACCTTGCACTCCTTGGGCGAGATCATCGGGAAGTCCTTGCTCAAGACCTGGATCAGCTCGATCAATGAGCCCGAATACTCGGTTCCCGTTGGCCCAGCGCCCACAACCGCGAAGGTCAAAAGCGCCGAGCGGATCTCGGGGTCTTTCTCCAAGCTGGCGCGCTCGAAGATGGCCAGCACGTGGTTGCGCAAAGCCACGGCATCGTTAAGCTGCTTGAGGTCGTAAGCGTACTCCTGCACCGACTTCATGCCGAAGTGGTTGGTCACGCTGCCCGCTCCCATAATGAGGTAGTCGTAGGAGATGTCGCCGTCTGTCGTGTGCAAAACCTTGGCGTCCAGATCGGCCTTTTGAACCTCGGCCATCTGGAAGCGCACGCCGCGCTTGCCGCGCATAATCGCACGGATCGGGTGCGCGATCGACTCCTGGTTCAGGCTCGCCGTGGCAACCTGATACAGCAAGGGCTGGAACAAATGGTAGTTGCGCCTATCTAAGCACAGCACCTCAAGGCCACTGCCCGCCAGAGCCTCAGCTGCGGCCACGCCGCCGAACCCCATCCCAACAATGACAACTTTTTTGGCCATGATACTCCTCGAATCAAACTTAGTGCTGGGTTTAACCTGATTGTGAAGAGTTTCACAAGGTCTCAAGCGCAGGAATTTTGGTTTCAGATTCGCTTCAGCGGCAGCACGTTGACATCGACGCCAGCCGAGTAATGAGCCAGGGGCGGCGCTCCAAGTACTTGCACGCCCGCAGCAGCGACCAAGTTCTCGCTCAGCTCCAGCACTTGAGCCTGCTGAATGCGATAAGGCTCGTGCGAAACCTGGCCGCAGAAAAGCTGATTGCCGCGCCTGGAATACAACGAGTAGCGTTCGACAAGGAACTCTTGGAGAGAGCCAGCTTCGGCCACGCGCGCTTCTTCCTCTTCCACTAAGTACTTAAGGCGGCACTTCGCGGGCTTAGGGCCGGGCCACAAGCGCCGCGAGTAGTAGCGCCCAGCCGAGCCCGTGTGCATCCGCGCCCAGAAGTAAGGCAGCTTGAACCAAAGTCGCGCCGCAATCACAGCAGGTAAAGAAGCCGCGTCCAGCGAGAAGAACCACACGCCAGGATTTTGCCCTTTGTGCCGGACATAGGTGCGCACGTTGACCTCAGCGAAGTCATCGGTGAGGTGGCGTAGCTCAAGCTCGGGCACAAAGCCGGGCCGCGAGTCGCGCATCAGAAAGGGAACCAAGCCGATGTAAGCCGAGCCCTCGAAGGTATCGACTTCCAGGCCAGGCGGCAGCAGAGGCTCCAGTAGGTGAGGCTCGATGGGCCAGTGCAAAAACAAGAGCTCGCGCCAACGCGGGCGCATCACGATCTTCATGTGGGGTTGTCCGTTGTGGTTCTCTGTGGCCATCTGTGGTTAATAATGGGGTGAGCAATTGAGAGGAGTATTATGGAAACGGTTCGCATTGGTCTGATTGGCTACGGCGGCATGGGGCGCGGGCACGCCGATTACCTGAGCAAAGGCGAAGTGCCGCACGCTCGCCTGGCCGCTGTCTCAGATGCCTTCGACTCCTCGCTCGAAGCCGCGCGCAAGAACCATGGCGAAAGCGTCCAATACTTTTCGGACGCCGGGAAGATGATGAAGTCAGGCGAAGTCGATGCCATTCTCATCGCCACGCCGCACTACGAGCATCCGGCCCTGGCCATCGCGGGCTTCGAAGCGGGGCTACACGTGCTGACCGAGAAGCCCGCTGGCGTCTACACCAAGCAGGTGCGCGAGATGAACGAAGCCGCCGCAGCCTCGGGCAAGACCTTTGGCATCATGTTCAACCAGCGCACCAAGCCTCATCACAAGAAGATGAAGGCCCTGGTCGAGAGCGGGCAGCTGGGCGAGATCCAGCGTATCCAATACGTCATCACCGACTGGTTTCGCACCCAGGCCTACTACAACTCGGGCGGCTGGCGCGCCACCTGGAAAGGCGAGGGCGGCGGCGTGCTCATCAACCAGTGCCCACACAACCTCGACTTGTGGCAGTGGATTTCGGGCATGATGCCCACGCGCATCCGCGCCTTCTGCGGCTTCGGCAAGTTCCACGACATCGAAGTCGAAGATTCCGTGACTGCTTACGCCGAGTATAAAAACGGAGCTACCGCGACCTTCATCGCTTCAACCGGCGAGGCTCCTGGCAACAACTCGTTCGAGATCGTGGGCGACCGCGGGCGCTTGGTCTTGGAGCGCAAGCGCGGCGGAGGCGAGGGCCTGACCTGGTATCAAACTCAAGGCAGCGTGCGCGAGTTCCTGCAGACGGCCAAGGGCGGCTTCGAGCAGCCCGAGGTGTGGACCATCGACATCCCAGGCGGCTCCTCGATTGAGCACAAGGCCATCACCACCAACTTCGTCCAGGCCATTCGCGGCGAGGCCGAGCTGATCGCTCCAGGCGAAGAAGGCATCAAGGGCCTGACTCTTTCCAACGCGATGCACCTTTCGAGCTGGACTGACGACTGGGCGACCTTGCCCCTCGATGAGAACAAGTACTTGCGCGAGCTGAACAAGCGCATCAAGGGTTCCAGCGCTCAGAAGAAGGCCCAGAGCAAGGCCCTGGAGTTCGGAGGCACGTTCTGAGCTAAAAGAACTTGGAGAAGAACATCCTGTGGCTGGCTACGATGCGGTAGCCCAGCTCAACGGGAATCACAAGCGGAAAGGAGCGCATCAGGCGCGCCAAGCGCTTGATGAGCCTGTTGTCGGAAGCGGCTTCGAGGGTGAAGAAGCAGGCGCGGCCTCCGCTGAGCACCTGGCCTCGGCTGGTGATGACGTGCAGCGCTTGCTCGCAGCGCTTACGAAGCTGAGGCGTGAGTCTGGGATGCTGGGCTTCTTGGAAGGGTTGGAAATCGAAGCGGTGATGCTGGTCCAGGGCACGCGCGTAGCCCACGCAGCGGCGGCAGAAGGCGCAGTCGCCATCGAAGAGCATCAGGTGCTGAGCTGAATTGGAGTTGAAGGTCATTGGAAGGCCGCAAGGACTTGAGCGCGCAACTTGCAAAAGCGGCGCGCGTTAATCTCCCCTATGAATATTCCCAAACCCGCGATATGGGCCGGCCTGGTTGCTATGGTGGGCGTGTATATGTTCACGCGCATCCATGGCGACCCTCCCGTTGAGCCCGCAGGCGACGACGATGACCACGCCCACGAGCAAGCCGCAGCGCCGGGCGGCTCGGGCGCGCATCCAAACCAGCCTGGAGGACGGAGCCAGCCCGCAGCCCCGGCGGGCCCAAGCAAGATCCAGATCATAGATGTCAAGGTCGGAACCGGAGCCGTCGCCACCGAGGGCAAGAGCCTCTCCATGCACTATAGAGGCACGCTGCTCAACGGCAAGCAGTTCGACTCGTCTTACGATAAGGGCCAGCCGTTCAACTTTGTGCTGGGCGCGGGCCAGGTCATCAAGGGCTGGGATCAGGGCATCAAGGGCATGAAGGTCGGAGGCAAGCGCAAGCTGGTTATCCCTTCAGACCTGGCTTACGGTGCCCAATCGCCCTCACCCGACATCCCGGCCAACTCCACGCTGCAGTTCGATGTTGAACTGCTCGGCGTCAAGTAGATTCTCGAAGCTCCGTGCCGCAAGTACTTGCTGAAGGCACTTGCGGCGCGTTTTTCTTGTACCCATGAAACATCTCACTCTTCTTGCTGGCGTTCTGCTCGTCTCTTCGGGCGCAAAGGCCACGCCTGAGCCGGCTCAGAGCGCCGATGGCTTCGTGGATCGCATCGGAGTCGCCACGCACTGGGGCTACGGCGACACGCCCTACGGCTTCGCTTACGACAAGGTGAGCCAGTTGTTGGCCGACAGCGGCATCCGCCACATCCGCGACGGGCTGCACCCTCGCGAGCTGGACTTATACAACCGCTTCGGCATCAAGTCCACGGTCATCTTCGGCCCGCCTCAAGACCCCAAGATTTCAATCGCTTCGCTGGAGCCCGTGGCTCAGACCATCGACATGATCGAAGGGCCCAATGAAGTAGACATCTTCGCCCAGAACGGCCAATACAAAGGCCAGAACTTCCCGCAGGGCGCGCGCCTGTTCCAGAACGACCTGTATCAAGCGGTGCAGCAGAACGCGAAGATGAAGGGCGTCGGCGTCATCGCGCTTTCGACGGCTCGCAACGGCTCGAACCTTGTGCTCTCGCCGCTCAACTCGCTCGACTACCTCGTGATGCACTCGTATGCCGGTGGCCAGATGCCTTCGTCTTCGCTCGATGGCCCCGTGATCTCCAACATCCGCGACGCGCCGAGGCTGCTGGGCAAAGGCGACGAGGTGAAGCCGATTGTCGTCACCGAATCGGGCTATCACACGGCTCTCAAGGCGAACCTGACTCTGGGCGGCGTGCAGCCGGGTGTTTCGGAAGAAGCGCACCGCAAGTACTTGCCGCGCCACTTCGCGGAGTATTTCAATGAGGGCATCGCGCGCACCATTTCCTATGAGTTCGTGGACGAGTTCGCTGACGAAGCCACCAACGCCGAGGCTTCTTTCGGCATGGTGCGCCACGACCTGAGTCCCAAGCCCGCCTACACCGCTCTGAAGAACCTGATCTCGCTGCTGAGCGAGTCGAAGTGGGACGCCGCGAACAAGAAGTGGAGCACGCCTCCCGTGACGCCGCGCGCCCTGGACTTCGACATTGTAAACGCGCCTCCAGATGTACATCACACGCTGTTGCAAAAGAGCGACGGCACGTTTTATTTGCTGCTGTGGCGCGAGGTGAGCAGCTGGGATACGGCGAAGCAGGCGGAGATTCCGGTGGCTCCGGCTCGGGTCACGGTTCGCTTGGGCTCGATGATGGAGGGCGCTCAGCTCTTCGGCTTGAAGAGCGCCGCCCCACTGGCCACGTTTCCGGGCGGGCGCAGCATCGCACTGGATGTGCCCGATGAGATCGTGGCCTTGAAGCTGAGCCCGCCTCCTCGCATCGTGAGATTCGTGCCGCCGCTGCCCCGGACGCCCGCAGCGCCGAAGGTTGAGGCGAGCGGCGATTCGCTGAGCCTGTCTTGGCCGCGTGTGCCTGGCGCTGCTGGCTACTTCGTGTGGCAAGGCCTCAAGTACTTGGGGAGCACCCGCGAGCCTCGCTTTAGTATCGGGCGCTTGTCGCCGGGCATGGGCTACCGCCTGCGCGTGCAGAGCTTCGACCGCGAGGACGGCCTCTCGGCTGGGCGCGAGTTCGTGGCCTTCACCAAAGATGTGGCGCCCGATCTGGTTGTTACTTCGGTCAGCTTCGATCCCGCCAACCCCAAGGCGGGCCAGGCCGCGCGCTTGAAGGCCACGGTCGAGAATCGAGGCACCGCGCCGACTCCCGAGGGCATCACGATTGGCGTGGCCTTCTTCGTGGACGGCGGGCCGATCGTGGCCTGGAGCGACACTTACAAGCACGCGCTCAAGCCGGGCGAGAAGATCGAGCTGAGCGCCAACAACGGCCCCAAGGGCACGCCCGAGTGGACGGCCACAGCTGGAACTCACACGCTCAAGGCTCAAGTGGATGACGTGAACCGCATCAACGAGAGCGACGAGAACAACAACACCCGCGAGGTTCAGGTGACGGTGCAGTAGCGCAAGTACTTGCAGCAACAAAAGAGGGCCGCTTCAATTGAAGCGGCCCTCTTGAGGTTTAGCGGCTGGCTCGCTTAGCTGGAGAGGAAGTTGAGCAGCGCGTTGTTGAATTGCGCGGCGTGCGTGGCGTTGAGTCCGTGCGGCCCGCCCTGGATGAGCGCGAGCTGGCTGTTGGGAATCGACTCGTGCGAGCGCTTGCCGCTGACCTCGAAGGGCACGATGCCATCCGAGTCGCCGTGGATGATGAGCGTCGGCAGGTTCATCTTCGCCAGATCGCCCCGGAAGTCGGTGCGCCCGAAGGCGCTGATGCAATCCAACGTTCCCTTGGGCGAGGCGAAGGCCGCGATGTCGCGGCTGTAGACGCGCCCCACTTCGCTAATGAGGTCGGTCTTGCTTCCAGCGCTGAAGAACCCTTTGGTGAAACTGTCCAGAAAGGCCAGGCGGTCGCTCTTGACCCCGTTCTGGAACTGCTCGATCGTGGCGTCATCCAGCCCGCCCTCCGGGTTGTCCTGCGATTTGTACAGATACGGCGGCACCGCAGCCGCCAGTACAGCCTTGCTGACACGCTGGGTTCCATACGTGCCGATGTAGCGCACTACCTCGCCGCCACCCATTGAGAACCCGACCAGTGTGGCCTCGCGCAAGTCCAGGTGCTCCATCAAAGCGTGCAGGTCGGCGGCGAAGGTGTCGTAGTCGTAGCCGCTCCAGGGCTGCGACGACCAGCCAAAGCCCCTGCGATCGTAGGTGATGACCCTATGGCCGGCACCAATGAGCGCGGGCACCTGGTTCTCCCACGAGCGCCCACTCAGCGGCCATCCGTGGATCAGCACAACGGGCTTCCCCGTCCCGTGATCCTCGTAATACAGTTCGATGGGCGCGCCGTTCTCGGTTCCAACTGTCAGTTCTGCCATGTTCTCTGCCTCCAAAGCACAAGCCCGAATTGGTGGACTTGGTTTTCGCTGCTCCCCGCAAAAGTCCGTCCCCTCCTCGGCGCAAGTACTTGCAGCGCTGTGAGAGGCAGTTGAGGATTAAGCGGAGCGCCCGCGCGTTGTGCTCATCCTCAAGTACTTGGCAGCAGCACGAGGGTAATGGCCGTGAACATCAGAATCGCGCCTCCGAGCCTCCAGCGCAGGATCGAGGCGGGCAACGCCTTCTCGGGTGAGTGGAACCAGTGGCCCAGCAGAGCCACAGCTACAACGCTCCACAGGCCGCGCGACGAGTAGATCACGTTCGAGGCCGTGGCTGTGCCGAAGTGCGCCACGACCATCGAGAACAGCATCGACTGCAGCACGAACACGATGCCTCCTCCGCACAGCCAGCGCAGGGCCGGGCGCGGCAAGGCGAGCAGAGGCGAGGGGAACAGGCGCATCAAGCCCAGCGAAAGCAGCCCCATCGTGCCCATGGCCAGCGGCAGGAAGCGCCCAGCGCCCCAGACCGGAGCCCACTTTTGCAGCAGCACATCGCACAGAGCGTAGCAAGTCGCCGCTCCGCCCGCGCTCAAGATCGTGGTCGTGGCTTTGGCTCGCGCGCCAACTTTGTGCGCTCCGGTGTGGTTCAAGACAGCGATTCCGGTCGTGCTTAAAATCGCTGCCGCCCACAGTGGGTAAGAAAGCGCCTGGCCGATGAGCACAGTGGTGAAGAGCGCGACCAAGATAATCTTGAGCCCAAGCACGGGAGTCGCGACCGAAACATCGCCCCCGTGCAGTGAAAGCAGCGTCAATATCTGCCCCGCCAGAAACAGCACGGCCACCAGCAGAGGCTGCCACAACATCACAAGCGGCTGGCTGTGACCGCCCAGCACCAGCAGCCCCTGGAACAGCAACCCCGCCAGCACGTTGCAGGCAAACGCCAGGTGCCACAGCCCCACGCCCAACTCACAAGCCCGCTTGAGCGACAGCGCCCCAGCCACGTAGCCCAAGGCGGCGACGAGGGGCAAAGCAAACGCCCACGAAGAAACCATGCGCAGAGCTTAGCGGGTTAGGGAGTAGGGTGGCTTGTGCTTGCGAGTGAGGAGAAATGCTCGGTGTGAACGACCAAGCTCACCCGCCGCCGGAAGCCCGAAGCGAGGCACGAGCGCAGGGCTGTAGGCGGTCGGGTTCAGCGCCTTGTTAGGCCGATGTTGGTTATTATTGCTGCCCGCCGGGAGCAAAGATGTAGTGATGCACTCTTTCGTCTCTCTCTTCTTGCATATGAACTAGGTAAAGATGTGGGTCGTTTACAAGCCTAATTGTGTGAGCGTTTAACAAGTTGATAATTTGCTGACGCCAAAGGGGAAAATTCTTTTCATACCAAGAGTAATCCACATGAGAACCATATGGATTTCCGGCGTGCATAATAGCACCACACTTTTTATAAACTTTGATAAAATCCTCTTTTGTCAAGAAATCACCCTCTCGCTTTTCCCAATCGGACTTAACTCCTTCTTGCTGTGATGGCTTCTCGATAATCGGCTCTGGATAGAAGTTTGGGTTAACTCGTGCAATGTCTTTCATCAAATACTCTGCGTTCCAATGTTTGGAAAAATCAGCGTAGGCTTTGGAGTATTCAGCTTTATTTGCAACCAACGACCCCATAGCAATCAATTCCAAAATCTTTCGCAATTGAAGACATATTGATTCTATTGTAGTTGCCTGATAAAGCGCATGTCCTTGTTGCGAGGCGAAGAAATCAATTACGTTTGTCCTGCGCTTGATTTCCTCCATCAAATTACAGTATTTTTGGATTTCAGTTTCGTTCATGCTATCACCACAGAGAATTATATCACGGAAGAACTTATGTCTTCGGCACAGCCGCGCGCATCGGCCTAACGACCAAGCTCACCCGCCGCTGGAAGCGAAGTGAGGAACGAGCGAAGCTGTAAGCGGTCGGGTGCAGCGCCTTGTTCTGCTGCGGTTATATACTTTTACGCCTTATCTTTGGTCGGGGTACAAGT